>Ga0134124_10000039_pt1 | contig 169153 bp, 145 predicted proteins | sample KB304_FD_96880 | JGI IMG/M metagenome (GOLD analysis project Ga0134124, IMG submission 96880) | Terrestrial soil microbial communities without Nitrogen fertilizer from Kellogg Biological Station, Michigan, USA - KB3-0-4 | ecosystem: Environmental > Terrestrial > Soil > Unclassified ...
CACATGGCGGCGAGCCTCGACGGGTTCATCGCTCGAAGGGACGGGCGCGTCGACTGGCTCGAAACCTCGGACGAATTTGCCGGCGGGGACACCATGGACCCGGGATTCGTCGAGGCGTTCCTCAAGACGATCGACTGCTACGTCATGGGATCGCGAACCTATGAGACCGCGGTTCGTTTTGAAGCCCAGGGATTTGGGTGGGCGTACGGCGACAAACCCACCTTCGTCCTCACGACGCGCGAGCTACCACGGACCCGGGAGACCGTCGAGTTTCACTCAGGCGATCTCGCGCAGCTCGTGAATGAGCGCCTGCGCCCCACGTTCCGGAACATCTGGTTTGCCGGGGGCGGTGTGGTCTCCGCCGAATGCCTTCGTCTCGGGCTGGCCGACGAAGTCCGCTACTCGATCCTGCCGATCCTGATTGGTGATGGGATCTCATTCTTCGAGAAGCTCGACAGAGACGTGGCCCTCCATCTGGCGGAGGTCAAAGCCTACAAGAGCGGTATGGTGGCGCTTCGGTACGAAGTGCGCCGAGAGCGCGCGATGGACCCTGGGTGAGACGGCTGATCCGCATCGGTGGCGCAAGCAAGCCGGAGCTGCTGTCCCAGCTCGAACAAGCCGGGGTGCGTCTCAACGAGGCGGCTCAAGAGCTCTTTGCCGACGACCGGTTCACAACCTCGGCCGTCGCTTCGCTCATCGAAATCGCGGAGCTGTCGGTCGCCGGTCTCGGCTTCAGCAGCGGCGCCTCCAGCGCTCAAATCGTCGAGCGGGCCGGAGCGATGGGCCTCTCTCTGTGCCCTCTGGAGCTCGGGCCACATTTCAGATTGCAGTACACCGATCAACCGGAAGGGTTTCTTGGGAAACCTCCGTCGGAACACCGCGCCCCGCCTGGCTCCGTCACGGTGGCGACCGCGCCGCTCGGCGAGGACGATGACACTCCGAAGGGCTTCTACTTGCGGAGGATCGAGGGCGCTCTTTGGCTGAGGGGCTACCGCTCGTGGGCGGGGCACGTCTGGAGCCCTGAAGACGTCTTTGCCTTCTCGAGCGTCGGGTCGGCTGGGTCGGCTCGGGCGGCTTAGAGGGCAGCGCGCCGTCGATGCTACACTGCGCCCTGGCGCCGCGCGCGAAATTTCTGGTCAACCCTTTGAGGTCTACGGATGAGCACGTCCTCGACATTTGTCGCCTCTGACGGCGACGGTTACGAGCTTGTGATGGGCCGGTGGAGCAAGCGGCTGGCCTTGGCGTTTCTGGATTTTACCGGCTCCGGGGATGGGGAGCGCGTCCTCGACGTCGGCTGCGGCACCGGCCACCTGGCCCAGGCGGTCGCCGCGCGCTCCAGCTCCACCGAGGTCCAGGCGATCGATTTCGCCCCTGCCTACATCGACCATGCCCAGCGGCACAACAGCGATCCCCGGGTCGTCTTCGAAGTCGGCGATGCCTGCGCGATGCGATTTGCCGACCACAGCTTCGACCGAGCGCTTTCGATGCTGGTCCTGCACTTCGTGCCGCAACCCGAGCGGGCCATCGCGGAGATGCGGCGCGTCGTCAAGCCCGGCGGCGTCGTCGCTGCCGCGGTGTGGGATGTGCGTGGCGGCCTCGTGGCGAACCGCATCTTCATCGACACCGCGGCGGTTCTGGACCCGGCGGCGAATGACTTCCGCGCCAAGAACTACACCCGGCCCATGACCAAACCAGGAGAGCTCGCTCAAGCCTGGCGCGCCGCAGGCCTCCAGGACGTCACCGACACCACGCTGGGCATCCGGATGGAGTTTCTCTCGTTCGCGGACTACTGGGCGCCGTACGACGGGAAAGACGGCCCCGCGGCACAGTACGTGGAAAGCCTCGGCACGGCGGAGCGCTCACGGCTGATGGATGCGGTGCGGGCTGCGTATCTGGACGGAGAGCCGGATGGTCCCCGGTCCTATGCGGCTCTTGCCTGGGCCGTCAAAGGCACCGTCCCACAATGAAGAACTTCAATCTCGATGCGATCCTCGAAGCGATGCTCAAGGCCTCGGAGCGGGTCTCCGACCTCAACTTCTCCGTGGGCCGGCCGCCGCAGGTCGAGATCGATGGCCAGCTCGTGGGCGTGAGCTTTCCCGGCCTGACGCGTCTGTCTCCGTTCCAGACCGAGATCATCGCCCTGCACATGATGCGCGGCGACCGGGAGCTGACCAGGACGCTGCTCCAGAACGGCTCCGTGGATCTCTCCTACTCGATTCCGGGGAAGACGCGTTTCCGGGTCAACGTCTTCTCGCAGCGGGGGACCTATGCCATCGTCCTGCGCGTCATCCCCGAGGGCATTCCCACCATTGAGCAGCTCGGCCTGCCGGGCGAGCTGCACCACATCAGCAAGCTCAAGAACGGCATCGTGCTGGTCACCGGTCCGACCGGCTCGGGCAAGTCCACGACCCTGGCGGCGATCATCAATCAGATCAATCACGAGCAGGCGTACCACATCATCACCATCGAGGACCCGATCGAGTACATGCACCGGCATGTGAAGGCGACCGTGAACCAGCGCGAGCTGGGCTCCGACACGCGCTCCTTCGCCCTGGCCCTGCGTGCCGCCCTGCGTCAGGCTCCCAAGGTGATCCTGATCGGTGAGATGCGCGACGTGGAGACGATCGAAATCGCCATGGAGGCGGCGGAGACCGGCCACCTCGTCTTTTCGACCCTGCACACCATCGACGCCGCCAAGACCGTGGACCGCATCGTCGGCGTTTTCCCGAAAGATCAGGAGAGGCAGATCCGCAACCGTTTCGCGCAGTCCTTCCGCTACGTCATCTCGCAGCGCCTGGTGCCCAAGGACGGTGGCGGACGGATCGCCGTCCTCGAGATCCTCAAGTCGACCCAGCGGACGCGGGACTATGTGGTGAAAGGGGAACAGGACGGCCGCTCCCTCACCGACGCCATGCGCGACGGATCGATCGACGGCATGCAGGCGTTCGACGATCAGCTCGAGGTGCTGTGGGAGAGAAAAGTGATCACCAAGGACATTGCTCTCGCCTATGCCACGAACCCCACCAACCTCGCCTTGCGGCTGACCGATGGGGGGGCGCCGCCGGCTGAGACGGCGGCGGCCGAGAGCGGATCCCTGCTGTCGATGCTGGAGGAGTAGAGCTGATGACCCGGATCACCTGTGCGGCCTGCCAGCGCCCGATCTCCTTCGATGAAAACCGCCTGCCGCTGCGGGAAGTGACCTTTCCCTGTCCGGGCTGCAAAGCGCCGGTCACCTTCGACCGCCGCACCGTGGCGCCCGCGCCCGATCCGGCGCCCGAATCAGCGCCCGAATCAGCGATCGCCGCCGCCGGTGGTGTGGGTGAAGCAGTGGGCGCGGTCGACGATGAGCTGAGCGCCCCGGCGTTCATCGTGGGAGCCGACAATCCGGCCTTGCAGCAGGCGGCGCGGACCCTCGGTTTCCGTCCGGTGCACGTGTCCACGGCCGAAGCGGCGCGCGAGCTCTATCTCCAGGAGTATCCGCCCGTCGTCTTCCTGAGCCCGGCGCAGCTCACCCGGCCGCCGCTGGTCGAGATGCAGCCCGTCACCGGTCTCGCTCCCGCCGACCGCCGCCGCAGCTTCTTCATTCTCGTCGCCGACGGTCTCAAGACCTTCGACGGCACCGTCGCTTTCCTGTACGACGTCAACCTGGTCGTCGCCGCGAAAGACCTTCCCTCCATCCAGCGGATCTGGCGCGACGCCGAGCTCCACCACAAGAAGCTGTATCAGGCGTTCCATTCGACGATGGAGGAGCTGCGATAGATGGCGCAGGGCCGGTCCCGAATGCGGGACGGCCCTCCGGCTCAATGCCGGCCCCGGTCCCGAGCCCGGGACGGGCGGAAATTACAAGTCTCGATGTTGCAGTGGTTTACCGGTTGGCTTTGCCCTTGCCTTATCCAGGCGGCGAACGACAGGGGCTTTCGCCCCGCACTGACCGCCGTCAAGGCAAGGAGAATCCGCCGTGAAAAAGAGCATCCTGCTCGCCCTGCTGCTCGCTTCCGCCACCACCGCCGCCCAGGCCGTTCCTCTGGCGCAACCAACCCTCGGAAAGTGGTACGTGTGCTTCTACTCCAACTACACGGGAGCCGCCGCGAATCCGGGGAGCTCGATGTGGACCACCCGCGTCGCCGGCACCCCGACCCTGCTCTACACCTACGAGACGTTCACGGTTCCTTCGGGCGGCCCGGCGCCTACCGATACCTATCGGGCGACCTGGGCCTGGAAGTCGGACGATTTGCTCACCCAGACCTCGAAGTGGGAGTTCACCTTCAACCCGAACGGGCCGCAGTGCAAGAACACCGTCGTGCACTCCGGCGGATGGACGATCAACTTCGACGAGTGCACGGACGGCCACCGGCGCGACTGCTACAAGCTGGCTCCCTAGGTACGGCGGGGGTCCCGGGGAATTCCTCGGCCGGGCCGCGGGTTGCCAGCCGTTGAGCCAACTCGCGGTCCGGGGCCTAGATGCTTCGGGTGATGTTTCCGTACAATAGACGTGACGCCGGAGCCGACCTCACGGATGAGACGCAGATATACCCCTCTCGCAGCCTCCCTTGTCGCTGTCCTTGCAGCGGCTGTGCCAGCGCGTGCCGACCTGGTGATTCTGACCGACGGCAGCGTCCTCAAGGTCAAGGCGTTCGAGACCGAGGGGGAGGATGCGCGGCTGACGATGGCGTTCGGGGGCCGGATGACCATGCCCATCGGCCGCATCGAGCGGGTGGTGGACGACGAGGTGGTGCCGGAGCCCGAGCCGCCGCCGGTGGTGGCCGCCGCGGAGGCCACCGAGCCGCCGCCGGTCCCGCTCCGGTTTGCCGAAGGCCAGGCGGTTCCGGACGGCCCCTTCGGCACGATGATCTACGAGACGGCGCGCCGGCATCAGGTCAATCCCAGGGTCGTCGCGGCGCTCATCGGCGCCGAGTCGGCGGGCAATCCGCGGGCGCGGTCGGGCAAGGGCGCCCGCGGTCTCATGCAGCTCATGCCCGCCACCGCCGAGCGCTTCGGGGTCGAAAAAAGCCGCCTGTACGAGCCGGCGCAAAACCTCGAAGCCGGGGTCAAGTACCTGAGCTGGCTGGCCGATCAGTTCCCCAACGACCTCGCCAAGGTGCTGGCCGCCTACAACGCCGGCGAGCAGACCGTGGTCAAGTACCAGGGCATCCCACCCTACAAAGAGACCCGCAACTACGTCCGCCGGATCTTCACGACGCTGGGCTTGACCGTCGCGAAGATGTAGCCCGGCAAGCCTCCTACGCCTCCGCCTCGCCCCCGGCGTCCAGACCCGCCAGCTCGGCGATGCGCGAGCGCACCTCGGCGATCAGCTCCTTTTTGCGGCGTATGCCGTAGGCCGCGATGTCGATCGGCGCGCCGTAGCGCACCTCGACCGTGCCGGGGTGGATGGCGAAGCTGTCCTTGCGCTGCACGGCGCGGGTGCCGCGGACGCCGACCGGCACGATGGGGAGGCCGGTTTTCATCGCGAGCAGGAAGCCGCCGCGCTGGAAGGGGAGGAGGACGTCGGTGAAGGAGCGGGTGCCTTCGGGAAAGAGGAGGATGGAGGTGCCCTTCTGGAGACGGGCGACGGCGGTGGAGAAGCTCTGGCGCGCGCTGTTTCCGTCCGCGCCTTGGCCGCTGCCGCCCTTGTCGCCGCCGCGGTCGATCGGGATGAAACCGCCGGCCGCCATCGACCAGCCGAAGATCGGAATGCGGAAGAGACTGCGCTTGGCCATCATCCGCATCGGGCAGGGCGAGGTGCCGAGGAGAGCGGGGATGTCGAACAGGCTCTGATGGTTGGCGAGAAAGACGTAGCTCGCCTGCGGATCGAGCGCCTCGCCGCCCGCGACCCGCACGCGCAGCCAGCTCGTCTTGAGGATGCCGCTCGACCACGTGCGGGCGATCCACGAGACGGTGGCCGACCGGGGGCGCAGCGGCAGCAGGCTCACCAGAAGGGTCATGATCGAGAAGAAGGTGGTCCCCACGACCAGATACAGGTTGCCGGTGACGGTGGCGATCGGGGTGAGCCAGGAAGAGGGCTGAGCCTGCGGAGGAGTGGCGGAGGATGACGTCTGGATTTCCATGGCGGTGCGCATGATTCTCTCCGGAGAGAACCTCGGCGTCTAGCTGGGAGCTTTCGCTGGGAGCGCCGCCATCCTGGCGGCCAGGTCGACTGCGTCGACCGGGCCGGCTGGAAGCCAGCGCTCCCAGCAACCAGCGACAGCCCAGCGGGAGCCACCTGCGTGCGTTTGACGCCCCGGAAGCGGTGCGGCATGCTTGCGGCGACAGCATGCGCGACGACGAGCAGCGCCCTACGGAGACCGTGGGAATCTCGAAGCTGGAGATGCCCAGTGCGCGTCCCCTCCTCGCCCGCGGTGCCCAGGTTAGCCGCTATGTGATCCTCCATCTCCTCGGACAGGGGGGGATGGGAGTCGTCTATGCCGGCTACGACCCCGAGCTCGACCGCAAGGTGGCGCTCAAGCTGCTGCGGCCGGACCGGGCTCGCGGCGAGGCGGCCCGGCTGCGCCTGCTGGGCGAGGCGCAGGCCATCGCCCGGCTCTCCCATCCCAACGTCGTCGCGGTGTTCGACGCCGGCAGCTTCGGCGATCAGGTCTTCCTCGCCATGGAGCTGGTGCCGGGGCGGACGCTCCGCGAGTGGCTCGATGCCGGGTCGCGGAGCTGGCGCGAGGTCGCCGCCCTGTTCCTCGGCGCCGGCCGCGGGCTCGCCGCGGCGCATGCGGCGGGCCTGGTGCATCGCGACTTCAAGCCGGAGAACGTGCTCCTGGGAGACGACGGCCGGGTGCGGGTGGTGGACTTCGGGCTCGCCCGGCCGGCCGGGATCGAGGCCGCGGAGGACGACCCCGGTGTGATCCGCGGCACGCCGGCCTATATGGCGCCCGAGCAGCTCTGCGGCGGACCGGCGGACGCGCGGAGCGATCAATACGGCTTCTGCGTGGCGCTCTGGGAAGCGCTCTATGGCGTGCGGCCCGGCGCCGCGGCGGGCTCTGCCGCGGGCGGTCAGAGGGCATCGCGGCGCGTGCCGCCCTGGCTGCGGCAGGCCCTGGAGCGCGGCCTGAGCACCGATCCGGCGGACCGCCACTCCTCCATGGACGCCCTGCTCGCGGTGCTCGGCCGGGATCCCTGGCTGTTGCGCCGCCGGCTCCTCGCCGCCGCCGCGGTGCTGCTGGTGGCGGGAGCGGCGGGGATCGCCTGGCAGCGGTCGCGGCAGGCGCTCTGCGGCGGCGGCGAAGAGCGGGTGGCGGCGCTGTGGAACGCACCGCGCAAGCAGGCTCTGCACGCCGCGTTCACCGCCACCGGCGTTTCGTATGGCGAGGCGGTCTCGGCCAGTGTCATGCGCGCCTTCGACCGCTACTTCGCGGGCTGGACGGCGGCCCACCGCGAGGCGTGCCGGGCGACGCGGGTGCGCGGTGAGCAGTCGGAGGAGCTGCTCGACCGGCGGATGGCGTGCCTCGATCAACGGTTCCGGCAGGCCGGCGCGCTCGTCGACGTCTTCGCGCATGCGGATGCCGGGCTGGTGAAGACCGCGGTCGATGTCACCGGCAAGCTGGCGAGCGTCGACGAGTGCTCCGACGCGGCGGCCCTGCTGGCGGCCGTTCCCCGGCCCAGGGATCCCGCTGTCCGTGGCAGGGTCACGGCGGCCGAGCAGCGCCTGGCCCGTGCCCAGGCGCTCTCCGATGCCGGCCGCGACGAGGCGGCGTTGCGCGACCTGGACGCTGTCGTGGCCGAGGCGCGTGCCGTGGCGTACCGCCCGCTCGAAGCGCAGGCTTTGTATCTCAAGGGCTTTGCGCAGAACGCGCTGGGCCACAACCGCGAGGCGGAGGCGACGCTGTTCGACGCGGTCGTCGCAGCGGAGGCGAGCGCGGACCGCGAGCTGAGCGGTCTCGCCGCCGCCCAGCTCGCCCGGGCGGTCGGGGCCGACCAGGGGAGGCGCGAGGAGGGGCGCCGCTGGATCCGCCTGGCCCAGTCGAGCATCGAAGGGATCAAGGGGCATGCCGCGGTGCGGGTCAAGCTGTTGAACAGTCTGGGAGCCGTGCTGCAGCGTGACGGTCTCTATCGGGAAGAGGAAGCTGTCTACCGCCAGGCGCTCGCCTTGGCCGAGCGCTCCCTGGGAGCGGACAGCGCGCTCACCGCGACCGTCCTTTCCAGCCTCGGCGTCGCGTTGAACCTGCAAGGCCGGGATGCGGACTCGATCGCCGCCAGCCAGCGCGGCCTCGCCATCCGGCGGCGTGTCCTGGCGCCGGACCATCCGGACCTGGGCCGCTCGTACAACACCCTGGGCAACGCCTACTCCAATCTGGGGCGGAGGGACGAGGCGCTCGCCATGTACCGCCAGGCGCGGCAGGTCTTCGTGGCGAGCTACGGCGAAGGGCATCCGCTCACCGCCAGCGCCGACGGCAACATCGGCACCGTCCTCAAGGACCTCAAGCGGTTCGACGAGGCTCTGCCGTACTACCAGCGATGCCTGGCGGCGTTCCAGGCCAACGAGCCGGACGGTCCGAACGTCGCGATGGCCCTCTCCAACCTGGGGGAGCTCCTGGCGATCCAAAAGCGCTACGCCGAAGCCCTCCCGGAGTACCGGCGGGCGCTGGCGATCGATCTGAAGCTGCTCGGCCCGTCGCACCCCGACCTCGCCTACGACCTCAAGGGGGTCGCGGATGCTCTCGCCGGTCTCGGCAGGACGCGCGAGGCCATCCCCTACTTCGAGCGCGCGCTGGCCATCCGCCAGTCCACGCAGACGCCGGCCGAGCAGATCGCCAACAGCCGCTACTCCCTGGCCAAGGCGCTGTGGACCACCGGCGACCGCGAGCGGGCGATCCGCCTCGCACGGCAGGCGTATGCCGGGTACACCGGCGCGCAGGGGGGGAATACGAAGGCGATGGCGGTCACGGTGCACGACTGGCTGCGCGAGCGGGGGCAGACGCCGTGAGCGCCAGCCCTTCCTATGTCCTCAAAGTGCTCGCCGACGACGGATCGCTGGTGCGCCGGTTCCTTCTCGCGCCGGGCGAGCACACGGTCGGCTCGGCGTCCGATGCCGACATCCACCTCGAAGCGGCCGGCCTGTCGCGGCGGCACGCTCGCCTGCGGGTGCTGGCGGACGGCGGCGTCGTGATCGCCGACCTGGGCTCGAAAAACGGCACGCTCGTGGCCGGCCGGCGAGTGCGGGAGATCGCGGTGTCCGGCATCACCGTCGTGGCCTTCGGCTCGGTGAAGGCGCTGCTCCAGCCGGCCGACGCGGCGCAGGAGCGGGTGCTCCTGGAGCCGCCGGCCGGGGAGAGCAAGCCGCCGCGCGGCGAGGGGCCGGCGGCGGTCGGCCACGGCCTCACCACCGACGGACTGCAACCGGTGGAGCGCCTGGCGGAGAGCCTGGAAGAGCTGTTGCTGCCAATGCTCCTGGGATTGGCCGGATCGGTCGAGGAGACGGCGCAGGCGCTGGTGCACCGCTGGATCGCCGAGCTGCCTCTCGGCCGGGTCGAGATCCTGCGCGTGCCGCAGGAAGCGTCCCGCGGCGAGGCTCTCGTGGCCGCCGCCTCCACCGCACAGCCTGTGCCCAAGGCGACCGTCGGTCTGGACGTTCAAGGGCCGGGCGGCTGGCTGCTCCGGCTGCGCGCGCCGGGCTCGGCGGCCCTCGGTGCCCTGATCCCGCTCTTCCGCCTTGCCCTCTCCCTGCTCGCCCTGGGCGAAGAACGTCCCCGGCGCCATATGAAGACATCGGGGACAGTGGAGCCGTCCGCTCCGCCGTCGCCGCAGCCCGCCGGTCTCAGCCCGGAGACCTCCCGCCTCTACCGGCAGACCGGAAAAGTCGCGCGAGGCGACGTGCCGGTGCTCATCCTCGGCGAGTCCGGATCGGGCAAGGAGGTCCTGGCGCGCTGGGTGCACGCCCGCTCGCGCCGCGCCCGGGGGCCGTTCCTCGCCGTCAACTGCGCGGCGCTGCCGCGCGAGCTGCTGGAGGCCGAGCTGTTCGGCATCGAGAAAGGCGTCGCCACCGGCGTCGAGGCGCGGCCGGGCCTGCTGGAGCGGGGGAGCGGCGGCACCGTCTTCCTCGACGAGGTGGGCGACATGGCGGCCGAAACGCAGGCCAAGGTGCTGCGCGTCCTGGAGAGCACCAGCCTCTACCGCGTCGGCGGCCGCGCGCCGGTCGCCATCGACGTCCGCTTCGTCGCGGCGACGAACCGCGATCTGGAGACCCTGGTGGAGGAGGGGGGCTTCCGCCGCGACCTCTACCACCGCCTGGCCGCGTTCGAGGTGAAGCTGCCTCCCCTGCGCGAGAGGCGGGCGGAGATCCCATCTCTCGCCGCCCAATTCTTCCACCGCGAGATCGAGAAGTCCGGCGTCGCGAGCCCCGGGATCACTCGCGCCGCCCTCGGTGCCCTGGTGCGCTACGCCTGGCCGGGAAACATCCGCGAGATGCAGAACGAGATCGCCAAGGCGACGCTGCTCCTCGAACGCGGCGAGGCTCTCGACCTCCAGCACCTCTCCGAAAGAGTCCGGAGACCGCCGGACGGCGGAACCGGCTCACCGGCCGCGGCGCTGACCCTGGAGGAGACCGTCCTGCGCGCCGAGCGCGAAGCGTTCGCCGTCGCCCTGGCGGCGGCCGAAGGCGACGCGGCGCGCGCCATGGAGCTGCTCGGCGTCTCGCGGACGACCTGGTACCGCAAGCTCAAGGAGCTGGGGCTCGGCGAGCCCGGCTAGGAAGGACCCGCCTGCTACAATCCGCCGGATGAGTGTCACGGCGCACTTTGCGCGGCGGTTCCGATTTCTGACCCTTCTGCGGGCCAGCCTGGTGATCGGCGCGGTCTATGACCTCTCCTTCGCCGTTCTCATGCTGGCCGCGCCGGAGCTTCCGGCGCGGATCCTCCACCTGCCGCTGCCGCCGCTGCCGGAGGGAGCGTTTTATCTCTGGGTGATGGCCACGCTGCTCGCCATGCTCGCCGCGCTGTACATCCTGGCGGCCCGTGACACCCGCCGGTACAGCGGTATCGTGGCGGTGGCGATCGCCGGACGGATCGCGGGCGGGCTGTTGATCGGCTTTGCGGCGTGGCGCGGTCCGGATCTTGCAGGCCTCTGGCCGCTGGCTGCCGCCGATCTCGGCTTCGGCCTCGCCCATGCCATGCTCTGGTACCCCAACCGCAAGTGAAATTCCGCGACATCACACAACGGACAGGAGAGCTTGGCATCCTGACCTGGAGGTCGTTTGCCGCCCTGCTCTCTCCCCCCTACGAGATCGGTCAGTGGGTGCGCCAGATGGAGCAGATCGGCGTCCGCTCCCTGGGCGTCGCGGCCATCACGACCGTATTTACCGGCATGGTCCTCGCGTTGCAGACTGCTTTGAGCCTCCCCTCGATCGGGGTCAAGTACTACATCGGCTCGGTGGTCTCGAAGTCGCTGGTGCGCGAGCTCGGACCGGTGCTCACCGCGCTCATCGTCGGCGGGCGGATCGGCTCGGGGATGACCGCCGAGATCGGCACCATGAAGGTCACCGAGCAGATCGACGCCCTGCGCTCCATGGCCGCCGATCCGGTGAAGAAGCTGGTGGTGCCCAAGCTGGCGGCGACGCTGGTGATGCTGCCGGCGCTCACCGCCATCGGCGACTTTCTTGGCATCCTCGGCGGCCTGGTGATCGCGGTCACGACTCTCGACCTGCCGGCGGGGCTCTACCTCAACGACGTCTTCGGCGCCCTGACCTTTGGCGACGTCGGGAGCGGTATCGCCAAATCGTTCTTCTTCGCCTACTTCATCGCTCTGGTCGGATGTTACAATGGCCTCAACACGCAGGGTGGCGCCGATGGAGTCGGACGCGCCACGACCAACACGGTGGTGCTTGCGGCCATCCTCGTCCTGGTCTCCGATTTCTTCCTCACCAAGCTGTTCTACATCTTGACCTGATCCAAGCGGACTTGATCAACACGATCGATATGGCGTCGGAAGCGCTCTACGTGGTGCGTGGGCTCACCAAGAAATACGGCGACCGTGCCGTGCTCGACAGCGTCGACTTCGAGATCCGGCGCGGCGAGTGCCTGGTGATCCTCGGCCGCTCGGGCACCGGCAAGAGCGTCACCCTGCGCCAGCTCAACGGCCTGGAGAAGCCCGAGGCCGGCAGCGTGGTGTTCGACGGCGTCGAGCTGACCACCCTCGAAGAGCACGAGCTCTTTCCGTTCCGCCGCCGCATCGCCATGCTGTTCCAGAGCGGTGCCCTGTTCGATTCCATGAACGTGTTCGACAACATCGCCTTTCCCCTGCGCGAGCACACCGAGCTGACGCCGGACGAGATCGCCGAGACGGTGCGCGAGAAGCTCGCCATGGTGCGGCTGAAGGACGTCGAGAGCAAGGCGCCGTCCGACCTCTCGGGCGGCATGCGCAAGCGCGTCGCCCTCGCCCGGTCGCTCGCCCTGCAGCCCGAGGTGGTGCTGTTCGACGAGCCGACCACCGGCCTCGATCCGGTGACCTCGGCGACCATCGGCAAGCTGATCCGCTCGATCCAGACCGAGCTGGGCGTGACCTCGGCGGTGGTGACCCACGACATCCCGCTGGCGCGCACGGTGGGCGACCGCATCGCGTTCCTGGACGAGGGAAAGTTCCGTTTCATCGGCGACTGGCAGGAGGCCGAGGCCCAGGAAGACACCGTGCTGCGCGACTTCCTGGCCGGCCGCGAGGAGACCGAAGATGCCGCCTAGCCCCGAATCATCCTCATCGCGCTCCCGGGAGGTCAAGGTCGGCCTGGTCATCCTCGCCGCCCTGATCGTGGTCGCCGTCGGCGTCTTCCTGATCGGCGACCGCAACAACCTGTTCAAGCGGAAGAACCACTACTACATCGAGCTGTCGTCCGCGCAGGGCCTGAAGCCGGGCAACCCGGTGCAGCTCAACGGCGTCGACGTCGGCACCATCGACAAAGTCATCCTGCCGCAGGACCCCACGCACGAGCATCTCACCCTGTGGATCTCCGTCGACCGCGCCTACGCCGAGCGCATCCGCGGCCCGCGACAGATCGGCCAGGTGGGGGAGAATCCGCCGTCCAAGGCGCGGATCAAGACCCTCGGCCTGCTCGGCGACAAGTACATCGAGATCTCCTTCGGCTCGCCCGAATACCCGGTGATCCCGCCCGACGGCCAGATCCAGGCCGCCGAGCCGACCAACGTCGACGCCCTCGTCGCCTCCGGCGAGGACGTGATGGACAACGTGGTCGAGATCTCCCATTCTCTGTCGCTCGTCCTCGGCCGCCTGGAGCGCGGCCAGGGATTCCTCGGCGAGCTGCTGAGCGATTCCGAATCGAGCCGGCGCCTCAAGGTGTCTCTTCTCGGCACCGCCGACACCCTGAACCGGGTGGCCAACAAGCTGGAGACCGGCAACGGCCCGGTGCCGCGCCTGCTCAACGACCGCAAGATGGCCGACCGCCTCGCCTCCTCGCTCGAACGCCTCGACACGGTGCTGGCGCAGGCGCAGAACGGCCCCGGCCTGGTGCCCGGGCTGCTCAACGACGCGGCCATGAAGACCAAGGTCGACACCACCCTCGACAACCTGAACCAGGTGTCGCGCGACCTGCACACCTTCACCGCCGGCCTGGACAAGAACGAGGGGCTTCTGCCGCGCCTGGTCAACGACAAGGCCTATGCCCAGGAGATCACCGGCAAGCTCCAATCGATCGTCACCCACCTGGATGACGTCTCGGCCAAGCTCTCCGAAGGGAAGGGGACCGCGGCGCAGCTCCTCAACGACCCCAAGGTCTACGACGCGGTGAACGACGTCATCCTCGGCGTCAACGACTCGCGCCTGCTGCGCTGGCTGATCCGCAACCGGCAGAAAAAGGGGATCGAGAAGCGATACGATGCGACCCGGAAGTCGATCGAGGGCGAAGGGCGGACGCCGCCGCCTCTCGACGAATCCGACGGACCGCCGCCGCTTTTGAAAGCTCCGGAAGCGCCGTCGCAGACACCGCCACCGGCCGCCGAGACGACTCCACCGCCGTCGCGAGGAATCTGACTCCGATTATGACCATGCACATCCTGTTGACCGGCGGCGCGGGCTTCATCGGCTCGCACCTCACCCGGCGCCTGCTCGCCCGCGGCGACCGGGTGACCGTGCTGGACGACTTCAACGACTACTACGACCCGGCCCGCAAGCGCGCCAACATCGCGCCGTTCCTCGCTGAGGGGGCCGGAGACTCGCCAGGCTACCGGCTGGTCGAAGGGGACATCCGCGACGCGGCGCTCGTCGACCGCACGTTCGCCCATGCCGCAGACGGCGGATTCGATGCGGTGATCCACCTCGCGGCCCGGGCCGGTGTGCGCCCCAGCCTCCAGGAGCCGATCCTCTATGAAGAGGTCAACTGCGTCGGTACCCTGCGGCTGCTGGAGGCGGCGCGCCGGCATGGGCCGAAGACCTTCGTGTTCGGCTCGTCGTCCTCCGTGTACGGCATCAACGAGAAGCTGCCGTTTTCGGAAGACGACGAGGTGAACCAGCCGATCAGCCCCTACGCCACCACCAAGCGGGCCGGCGAGCTGCTCTGCTACAACTACCATCACCTCTACGGCTTCCGCACTGCCTGCCTGCGCTTCTTCACCGTCTACGGGCCGCGGCAGCGGCCGGAGATGGCGATCCACAAGTTCACCGACCTGCTGGCGCGCGGCAAGGCCATCCCGCTTTTCGGGGACGGCAGCAGCCGCCGCGACTACACCTACATCGACGACATCCTCGACGGCCTGCTCGCGGCGCTCGACCTCGCGCCGGGCTTCGAGATCGTCAATCTGGGCGGCGCGGAGACCACCTCGCTCAACGATCTGGTCACCTGGATCGCCGCGGAGCTTGCCGTCGAGCCGCGCATCGAATATCTTCCCGGACAACCCGGGGACGTCCCGATCACCTACGCCGACGTGTCGAAGGCGGCACGGCTCCTCGGCTACTCCCCCAAAGTGCCCATCCGGGAAGGTCTGCGCCGTTTCGTGGCGTGGTATATGGAGAGCTCTCAAAAACCATGAATATCTGCGTCGTCGGTAGTGGTTACGTCGGTCTGGTGACCGGCGCCTGCCTGGCCGATTTCGGCATGCACGTGGTGGGCGTCGACAAGGACGCTGCCAAGATCGCCGCCCTCCAGCAGGGCAAGGTGCCGATCTACGAGCCGGGCCTCGAAGCCCTGGTCAAGACGAACATGGAAGAAGGGCGGCTGTCCTTCTCGACCGATCTCGGTCCCGCCATCGAGGAGGCGCGCGCCGTGTTCATCGCCGTCGGCACGCCGCCCAAGTCCGACGGCTCGGCCGACCTCACCTTCATCCGCGAGGTGGCCCAGTCGATCGGCCAGCACCTGAACGGCTACAAGGTGATCGTCACCAAGAGCACGGTTCCCATCGGCACCGGCCAGATGATCGAGGAGCTGGTCCGTGAGCGCACCGGCGGCAAGCAGCGCTTCGCGGTGGTGAGCAATCCCGAGTTCCTGCGCGAAGGCTCGGCGATCGAGGACTTCATGCACCCCGACCGCGTCGTCGTCGGCACCCGCGATCCCGAGGCGGCGGAGATCATGCTCGACGTCTACTCGCCGCTCGTCGCCGCCGACGTGCCGTTCATCATCACCGACGTCGAGAGCGCCGAGCTGATCAAGTACGCCTCGAACGGCTTCCTGGCCACCAAGATCTCGTTCATCAACGAGGTCGCCCAGCTCTGCGAAGCCTGGGGCGCCAACGTCGAGGTGGTCTCCAAGGGGATGGGCCTCGACAACCGCATCGGTCCCAAATTTCTCTCCGCCGGTCCGGGCTTCGGCGGCTCCTGCTTCCCCAAGGACACCCGCGCCGTGGCGCAGATCGCCCGCGAGCAGGGTCTCCGCTTCCGTATCATCGAGGCGGTCCTGGAGGTCAACGAGGAGCTGAAGGAGCGGATGCTCACCAAGATCGACAGCGCGCTCGGCGGCATCGCCGGCCGCACGGTGGCGGTCCTCGGCCTCTCCTTCAAGCCGAACACGGACGACATCCGCGAGTCGCCGGCGCTGCCCATCGTGCAGGGCCTGGTCGACCGCGGCGCCACGGTGCGCGCCTTCGATCCGGAAGCGATGGACGGCTGCCGGCCGATCTTCCCGACCGTCAAATTCTGTGAGAACCCCTATGAGACGGCGGAAGGAGCGGACGCATTGCTCATCGTCACCGAGTGGAACCAGTTCCGCAAGCTGGAGCTCGACCGGCTGCACAAGCTGCTGCGCCAGCCGCTGGTCATCGACCTGCGCAATCTCTATGAGCCGGAGAAGATGGCCGCCGCCGGCTTCGACTACGTGTCGATCGGCCGCCCGTCGACGCATCCCCAGGCCCATTCCCAGACATCGCAGGCGGTGAAGGCATGAGCCGCGCGGTGATCACCGGCGGAGCCGGGTTCCTGGGCTCCCACCTCTGCGAACGGCTGCTCGCCGAAGGACACGAGGTCATCTGCGTCGACAACCTGCTGACCGGGCGGACGGAGAACATCGCGCACCTGCTGGACCGGAAAGACTTCCGCCACCTCAAGCACGATGTCACGGTGCCGTTCGAGATCGAAGGGCCGGTCGACTACGTCCTCCACTTCGCCTCGCCGGCGAGCCCGGTCGACTATCTGGAGCTGCCGATCCAGACGCTGAAAGTCGGCTCGCTCGGCACCCACAACACTCTTGGCCTCGCCAAGGCGAAGAACGCGCGCTACCTCCTCGCCTCGACCTCCGAGGTCTACGGCGATCCGCTGGAGCATCCGCAGAAGGAGAGCTACTGGGGGAACGTCAACCCGGTCGGCCCGCGCGGCGTCTACGACGAGGCGAAGCGCTTCGCCGAAGCGATGGCCATGGCCTACCACCGCGCCCACGGCCTCGAAGTGCGCATCGTCCGCATCTTCAACACCTACGGCCCGCGCATGCGCCTGCGCGACGGCCGCGTCGTGCCGGCCTTCATCCAGCAGGCCCTGACCGGCCAGCCGATGACCGTCTTCGGCGAGGGGAAGCAGACCCGCTCGTTCTGCTACGTGAACGACCTGGTCGAAGGGATCTACCGTCTGCTGCGGAGCGACCTCACCGAGCCCTGCAACATCGGCAACCCGCACGAGATGACCATCCTGGAGTTCGCCGAAACGATTCGCGACGCGGTGGGGAGCAAGAGCGAGATCCTCTTCAAGCCCCTCCCGGTCGACGATCCGCAGACCCGCCAACCCGACATCACCCGGGCGCGCACCCGGCTGGGTTGGGAGCCCAAGGTGCCGCTGGCCCAGGGGTTGGAGACGACGATCGCGTACTTCAGGAAGGCGATGGCGGAGCGGTAGGGGCTCAACCCGTGGCAACTCGCCGCAAAGCAAAGCCCCGTCCGCTTCCGGCGTTCGACCCGGTGCCCTCGGCCCAGTTTGGTCTGGAGATTCTCGACCGTTCCAAGTCCCGCCGCGCGCTGATCGGGCGGGTGGCGATGTGGTACTGGCTCGACGACGAGGCGGATCACGAGTACACCAAGGACGTTGACTTTGCCGTCCCCCAGGCCAGCATCCCCGCGATTCTCGAAGTCCTCCACCAGACCGACGCCGAGGTGTCCCAGCTCACGATCGGTGGCGTCAATGCACGGATCTCGAAACAGGGGGTTCGGACAGACTTCATCGATCGATCGAGCGAGGAATGGGGCAACCTGCAGCCCCTCTACCTCGACGCCATTCGCGCTGCCGAAGCGCAGGACGATCAGTTCGAAGGGCTTCCCGTGGCCCCGCCCGAGCACCTCGTCGCGATGAAACTGGCGGCCGGCACCGACAAGGACGAGCGCGATGCCATCCGCCTCATCGCGAAGGTCAAGGATCTGGACGTCGAAGCGACGCGCGACCTCGTGCGCAAGTTTCTCGGGCCCGGACTGCTCGGCAGACTCGAAGAGTGCCTCCGCCGCGCAGGCCATCCCCAGGCCAGGCGGGCCTACAGTCTGGGCTCCTGAAGCGTCCCCTCGTCGAACGGGAGACCCTTTCGGTTCAACGGGAGACCCTTTTTGTTCGATGAGAGACCCTTTCCGTTGAACGAGAGACCCTTTTTGTTGAACAAGAATCCCTTCTCGCCGAGCAAAAAGGGTCTCCCGTTCAACAAAAAGGGTCTCTCGTTGAACGGGAAAGCTCTCCGTCCAACGAGAATGCCTTCCTGGTGAACGAAAAAGCTCTCCTGTAGGTCAAGAAAAGTCTCTCGCCGAACAAGAACGATCGTCTGTCGAACCGGGTCGGGTCGTCGCCCCTAGTGCCCGCCGTTTCGCCCCTGCAGCAACTTGCCCGTCGCTGCGGGAAGGAGTCGGGCGCCTATGAAACAATCTCCCCATCATGGCTGCGCTGACCTGGCTGCACCTCTCCGACCTCCACGCCTGCCGGACCCGCTCCGGCTGGGACGCGGGGCGAATCACGGAGACCCTGGTCAAGGATCTCGTCGAGCTACAGCGCGATCATGGCCTGCGGCCGGATCTGATCTTCTTCACCGGGGATGCCGCCTTCGGGCACCTCGGCAGTGCGCCGGGCCAGTCGGTCGAGGAGCAGTTCCGCGAAGCCGGGGAGTTCCTCGACGCTGTGCGCCGGGCCTTCACGCCGGAGGTGCCGCTGGGTGACCTTTTCCTCGTCCCCGGCAACCACGACGTGGATCGGCGGGAAGTCCTGGAATCCCAGACCGAGTGGCTGGACCGGCAGATGCTTGATCGGGTCGAGAAGCTGATCCACGACGGCGGTCCGGAGTGGCGGGGCTTGATGCGTCGCCTCGGCCCCTACCAGGATTTCCTCAGCCGCCACGATCTCGGCCACCTCCTCGGCGATCCGCAGCGGGCGCTGTGGGCCACGGTCCGCGAGGTCCACGGGCTGCGCCTCGGCCTCGCTGGCTTCAATTCGGCGTGGTCGTGCGGCCGTGACGGCGAGCGGGGGAAGCTCTGGGCCGCCGGACACTGGCAGCAGGGAACCTTGCGGGAGAAGCTCGCAGGGGCGGATTTTTCGCTGGCCCTGATTCATCACCCGCCGGACTGGCTGGTGGAGCACGAGACTCCTGCGTTTCGCCGCGAGCTGCGCCAGGACTTCAAGTTCCTCCTGCACGGCCACGAGCACCAGGACTGGGTCGAGCCGGGCGCCGGTGGAGCCTTCACCACGATCGCCGCCGGCGCCTGCTACGACCGCTCCGACGAGGTGAACGGCTACAACTTCGTACGGCTCGACTTGGAGACCGGGCGCGGCGAAGTGTTTCTGCGGCGGTACGACCAGACCGGCGGCGGCTGGGTGCTGCGGCCGGTTCATCGCGACGCCCCCAACGGCTCATGGCCGCTGGACCTCCCCTGGTTGCGCGAGCTCGGTAAGACCAGGCCCAAGGGCACGCCGCCACCCCCCTCCGCGCCTATAGCCGCGTCCGAGGATCCGGATCTGGCCCACTACCTGGAACGGCTGCGCGCCGCCCACCGGGACCTTCCAATCGCCGGTTTCGCCACGCGGGTGCGGCTGCCGATCCGGCTGGAGAGCGTCTATGTGCCGCTGAGGGCGCGGGTGATCCACCATGCCATGGAGAGCGAGCACAAGAAAGGGGGAACGTTCCGCGATCCCGCTTTCGAAGCGGGAGAAGACCGCGAGGTGCCGTTCGATGAGGCTCTGGCCCTCGCCGGGCAGCACAGCTTGCGCGGGGCCGTTGTTCTCGGCGACCCGGGGACGGGCAAAACCACTCTCCTCAAGCACTTTGTCCTTGCCATCACCGATCCCGCCGAGGGGCCCGCCCGCCTCGGCCTGCCGCCGCAGACCGTGCCGGTGCTCCTCGAGCTGCGGCGGCTGGGGGACCCAGCCGCCGGCCTGCGGCCCGCCTTGATCGGCGCGATCGAGCGGATCGCCCCAGCTCTCGACGCCGCGGTCTTCGCGACCCGTCTGTTGCGGCGCGATCATCTCCTCGTCCTCGTCGACGGGTTGGACGAGATCGCCGATGCCGGGCAGCGCGCCGAGGTCTCTCGCTGGCTGGAAGATGCGGTGGGAATCCTCCCGCACAGCGTCTTCGTGGTGACCAGCCGCTACGCCGGCTACAAAAGGCGATGCGCGCCTCACCGGCCGCTTCCTGGAGCTCCACGTCCGCGACCTGTCCGAGGCGGAAGCCCGGCGCTTTCTCGTGGACTGGTACGGCGCGGTGGAGGCGCAGGCCGAGCTCGGCCGTGCGCTGGAGGTGGCCGCGCGGCTGGCGGCGGAGTCGGCAGACGACCTCGCCCTCCGGATCTTCACGGCGGACGATCCGCGCACAGTGAGCCTCCGGGAACTGGCGACGAATCCCCTGCTGCTCCAGATCCTCTGCCTCGTCCACCGTGACCGCAAACACCTGCCTGAGCGGCGGGTGGATCTGTACGGCGAGTGCTGCGTTGTTCTCCTCGAGCTCTGGCGCCGGGCCAAGGGGATGCCCGTCGTTCTCACCGCCGCGCAGGCGCTCAAGCTCCTTCAGCCCCTGGCGTACCGGCTCCACACCCAGGGCCACAAGGAAGCGGGCACCGCCGAGATCCTGCCGCTCCTCGCCACGCCGCTACGCGAGTTGGGGCGCGACCCCGAGGAGGGCGAGGTACTCCTGGAAGCGATCCGTGATCAGTCCGGTCTGCTGGTCAACGTCGGATCGGCCTGGACCTTTCTCCACCTGAGTTTCCAGGAATATTTGAGCGCCCGCCATCTGCAAGATCAAGTCGTCCGCGCCCCGGACCTTCTCGCCGATCTCGCTGGTCATTTCGGAGAGACCTGGTGGCGAGAGGTGATCCTCCTCGCCGTGGGGCTCGACAATCCGAGCCTCTTCGAGCCGCTGCTCACCATTCTGCTGCGGCAGCAAACGCTACAACGCGACGTCCGGCTCGCCGACGATCTCCTCCGTGACGCCTCCGCGGTGACCTCCCGGCCACTCCTCGCAGCGCTGGCCGCTGGGATCGAGAACGCGCAGGAGCGCTACCACGCCTTGCGCCTCCTCCGCGCGATCCCCGGCTGGGACGCGGAGGGCAAAGCCGCCGTCCTTTCCCTGCTGGACGATCCGGACCCCCAAGTGGCCGGCATGGCCGCCGAGCTGCTGGGCATCGAGCGGCCGGCTCCGCGAAGGGTCCGGCGCGGCGAGCCGGATGCGGGTGAGGAACGGCTGCACGAAAAGGATGGAACGGTTCTGCTGTACGTGCCGGGTGGGGAGTACACCCTTGGAGCCGATGACATCAGTTATGAGGAGAAGCCCGTTCATCGCGTCGTGCTCAGCCCTTTCTGGATCGCCAAGTATCCGGTGACCAACGAGCAGTACAGCCGTTACCTGAGCGCGAATCCGGGTACTCGCGAACCCGGACACTGGGCTGACAAACGGTTCAATCAGCCACAACAGCCGGTCGTCGGAGTGAGCTGGGAGGAGGCGAAGGCTTACTGCCGGTGGTCGGGCCTGCGGCTGCCGAGCGAGGCGCAGTGGGAGGCCGCGGCGCGGGGGGCGGACGGGCGGCGCTACCCCTGGGGGAACGGCAAGCCGACGCCGGAACTCGCCAATTTTGGGAATCGGGAAGGCGGCACGACCCCTGTGGGATCCTATCCCAAGGGTGCGGGCCCCTTTGGAGCGTTGGACCAGGCGGGGAACGTCTGGGAGTGGTGCGCGGATGTTTGGGACGCGGCGGCCTACCGACAGCGTGAAGGGCAGCGGGACCCCCTCACCACCACCATCAGCGGCGACTCCGCTGTGCGTTGTTTGCGCGGCGGGTCGTGGTACGGCGTTGCCAGGCTTCTGGCTGTGGCCTACCGCGGCTGGCTCAGGGCATCGAGCCGGGTCAGGAACTTTGGCTTTCGGTGTGTGTCGTCTGCCGTCCCCGAGCCTTGATTCTTGGCGTTGTATTGGCTTGGGGAGCCGCCGGAGGGGATAGGCCGGAATCGGCGGAGGCGCGGCCAAGCCGCTCAATGAGCGGGAAGGGCTGAAAGCCCGGGTTCCCTCAGCCCGGGGCAACGCCCGGGTTCGGGCCGTGATAGGAACCTGAGGCGGTCGGGAACCGGTTTGGGCACGGCGGGCCAACCGGCACGGTGGAAACTCCGGCCCCCAACCCGGGGCGTTGCCCCGGGCTGAGGAAGCCCGGGCCTTCGGCCCTTCCAATCTGTGCGAGAGGCCCGGCGAAAAGCCTCAGCGTAAGAACCACAACGCCAAGAATCAGTACTGGTCGACCGACCCCTATTCGCGCCAGTCTTCGATCGTCACCCCCTCGAATCTCTCGAAGTCCTTCAGGTTGGAGGTAACGACGGTCAGGTTGTTGACATAGGCGATCGCCGCGATTTGACTGTCCAGGAACGACGGAGATTTACCGAAGGCGGTCAAGCGGGCTCGTTCCATCCCGTGCCACTCGGCGGCTGCAGAGTCGTAGGCAAGGATGGGAAGCTCCCGGAGACTCCGCAGATAGTCCTCGACCTTCGCCCGTTTCTTGGAAGGCGGAAGGCGCTCACACCCAAACCACAGCTCGTGCCAGACGGGGGCCGCCAAGGCGATTTCGCCGTCATGATGCCGCAGCCGCCTGAGGATGCCCGGATGGGGGGCGAGCCGCGCCGGCTCGGAGATCGTGTTCGTATCCAGCAGGTAGCGGAGGATCACCAGGAGAAGTCCCTGCCGGGCGAAGGGTCTCGAACGCCGGTGAAGACGTCGTCCGTATCGATGTCTGAGCCCTCATACTTCCGGCGGAACTCTTCGTAGGCTTCCCAGAACGACCGTCGCCGCGTCGAGAGCTGTTGGTACTCGTCGAGCGAGATCAGGACCGCGACCGGCCTGCCGCGGCGGGTCAGCTCGACCCGCTCCCCCTTTTCGGCCTCATGCACGACGCTGGTGAAGTTGTCCCGCGCCTCTGCGATTGAATATTGCTTGGACATGGCGTCGCCTCCTTCATGGACATCTAGATGTACATGTTAGTGGGGCGGCGGGTTTGTGGCAAGGATTCCCCCGCAAGCCACAGGTGTTGAGCGCTTGGCGGCTTTGCCGCCGCCAGACCGTCATGATACTGTCATGACGCCATGCGACGGAAGTTCAGCACCCTTCTCGAAGAGAGTCTCTACGACCGGACCCGGCACGAGGCGATCCGCCAGGGCAAGCAGATCGCTGATGTCGTGTGCGACGCGCTCGCCGCGTACCTTGACAGCAAGGCGGCAGCTTTTAGCCCCCAGGGGGTCGTGGCGGAGAGTTGGGGCGTTCTCGCCTTGCCCGCTCAGCAGGTCCGCGAGTTGCTCGCTGAAGAGGACGGTCTTCTTGACGGCTGAGGGCGCGCGACCGCTCTTCGAGATCACCGCCGGAACCAGCGTTTTCCTCGACGCGACCATCTTCCTTTATCACTTCACGGGTGCCTCGCCATCCTGCCGCAGTCTTCTCGCCGAGTGTGAGGCCGGCCGGTTGCAGGGCCTGACATCAACCGTGGCTGTGGCTGAGGTGACGCACCGGCTGATGACGATTGAGGCGGTGGCTCGCGGCTGGGTCACACCGGGCAACGCCGTCAAAAAACTGCGCGAACGGCCGGAGATCGTTCGCCGGCTCTCCCTGTACCAGGAGCAGGCCGAGAAGATTCCGTGGATGGGGGTGGAAGTCCTGCCGCTGGATCGGCGCTTGCTCGCCACCGCTGCCCCTCTGCGCACACGCTATGGCCTGCTCACCAACGACTCGATCCTTCTCGCTACCGCGCTCGACCACGGCATCGTGGCCTTCGCATCGGCCGATCGCGACTTCGAACGGGTCGATACTGTGCAGTTGTTCTGCCCGACCGACCTCGCAAAGAGCTGAGCAATGATTCCCCGACTCGCTATACCGCTTACCAATGGCCGCTCACCAGACGCCCGAGCAAACCCAGGCACCCGGCTGACTTCCACTCGTGCGGTGGAGGCAGCTCTCCTTCGTTGTAGATCTGCGGATCGAAGATCTGGCCGTTGAGCTCGAGGTTCAGGACATAGCCAGCGGCCCGGTTGTGCCCCCAGTTCTCGACTTCGACCGTCGTTGCCCCTCCTCTCGTGAGGTCGGTGCGCAGAAAGAAGGTCCCGCCACAGGGTCCTATCCGTGTGTACAGCTCGATCTTTTCCTTGCCGTTTTCATCCGTGCAGTAGCAACCGGCAAAGCCGACACCCGTGATCGGCTCCTGGGCCCGGAACTCGAAGACTGCGGGATGAGGGAGCTTGGGATGCCACCTCACGTACACCACGGGCTTCTGATCGCCGGGATTCGGGAACACCGTAAAGTCGTCGGACAACGCTCCTGCCACATCGGGTTTATAGATGCTGTAGCCCTCTCCCTGGGGGACCACTTCGATGATCATGTTGTTTGTCTCTTTTTTCACGGCTCCCTCCTGATCGGAATGTCCATTTTTTCCTTCCGGCAAAGGTCTGCGATCTCAGTCGGCAGATAACCTCGGGACTGCATCTTCTCGAGAATCGGGCGCGCCTCGTCCCGGCGCTGCAGCAGGAGGAGCACCGTCACCCAAGGCTCCAGGAGCTTCATCGAGGCGGTTCCGCGGGTTGCGGGCTCTAAAAAGCGATAGGCACGTTCCCAGGCCGCGGTGGCCGCCGCGGCGTCTCCACGATGGCGTTCGGTCTGACCCAGGAGGATGAGGGCTTTCGCCAGCCAACGGGTTGTGTCGCGGTCGTCCGGCTCCGCCTGATGGAGCGCTTCCAGCCAGCTCACGGCCTGCTCGGCGCTGCGCCTGGCCTCGGCGCTCCGGCCCTGCTCCGCCAGGGCGGTTCCCAGAGAAATGTGGACACAGGCGCCCAGCAGGCGCCAGCGCCGGTCCCCGGGTTCTTCCGCGACGCGATGCGCGACGCCCTCGGCGAGGGGCGTGAGGAGGGAGACGACCCGCTCGGCCTCGCCCCGCAGCAACCGGAGCTCCGCCTCCTTGACCTCGCTCAGCTCGAGCTTCCAGCGCCAGCGCCGGTTGGAGGGATCGCGAGCCGCCAGTTGCGAGAAGACTTCCTGCGACTGCACGGCATGTCGCAGGGCCTCCGCAAACCGGCCGCGCGCCTCGTACCACGTGGCCAGGGAGTCGTAGGCCGTCCCGAGATAGTCGCGGAATTTGAAGCTGCCGGGGTCGGCCCGCACGAGGCCCTGGCGTAGCTCGAGATGGGCCGTGAGGTGAGGCAGAGCCTCCTCGAGGTGCCCCAGCTCGATCAGCGTGAGGCCGATCAGGTCCTGGGTGGCCGCCAGCTCGGACCGCCCGTTCAGGTCGGCGGGGTTCTGTGCGGCGAGCCGCTGCTTGATCGCCAGCGTCGTCGCGAAGCTCGCCAACGCCTCCGCGAGATCCCCTGCCTGCCTTTCGAGCGAGCCCAGGTTGCTGTGGGCGTAGGCGAGCTCGAGCTGATAGTCACGGCGCTGCGGCGCCTGGCGCACCAGGCGCTCGGAGAGATCCCGGTACGTCTCGAAATGCGGCCGGGCGGCGGCCAGATCGCCCTTTTCAAAGTTGACGTACCCCACCCAGAACTCGCTTTGTCCAAGCCCGAAGAGGCGATCGGCCGAGGGATCGCGGTCCGCCAGCGCCTGAGCGAGTGAGAGGGATTCTTCGAGCGGCGCCAGGGCCTGCGAGAGCTTGCCTTGGCGGATGCGCACGTCGCCGATCTGGTAGAGCGCCTGGGAGCGGCTCGCCAGCTCAGCATCGGACAGCTCTTTGCGGGGGACGGAGGCGAAGTATCCCATCGCCCGTTTGCCCACACCGTCGAGGATCTCCAGCTTGCCGAGCGGCTCCAGCTTGTCGCGGAGGTCGGTGAGCATGAAGCCGATCAGGTCTTCGGCCTGGCCGCGGCGCAGCTCGGCCCGGTGGTTGGCCGCCCGTGCCACGACGCCCAGCCAGGCCGCCACGGCCAGGGCCGCGATCAGGAGCACCGCGGCGGTTCCGGAAACCCACAGCAGCCGGCGGTGGCGGAGCGCGAATTTGGTCAGCCGGTAGGCGAGCGTGGCGGTGTGGGCCTCGACCACGTCGCCGTCGAGATAACGCCGGAGATCTTCAGCCAGGGCGCGCGCCGAGGGGTAGCGCGCCTCCGGGTTTTTCTCCAGGCACTTGAGGACGATCGCTTCGAGCTCGGCCGGCAGGGTCGGGACGAGCTGGCGGGGCGGCGGGGGAGCCTGCTCGCGGATCAGCCGGAGGAGCTGCGCCAGGTCTGGAGCTGTAAAGGGGACGGTTCCGGTGAGCAGCTCATAGAGGGTGACGCCGAGGCCGTAGACGTCGGACCGCCGGTCGGCCGACGGTGTCAGCTCCTGCAGCAGCTCCGGTGCCAGGTAGGACGGCGTGCCGGCCAGCTCGGCGGGACCGCTCTCGCTCCACACGGCGATGCCGAAGTCGGCGATCCAGGGCTTCCAGTCGCCGTCCGGCGTCTTCTCGACCAGGATGTTCGACGGCTTGACGTCGCGGTGGATCAGCCCTTCGCGATGCGCGGCGTGGAGCCCTTCGGCGACCTGGGCGATCAGGCGGATCTTTTGTTCCAGTGAGGTCTCGTCGCGGAGCGCGAGGAGCGTGGGACCGTCCACCCAGCGCATGGCGATGAACGGCTGACCGTCCTGATCGTCCAACTCGCCGGTCTCGTAGACCTCCAGGATGTTGTCGTGGCGCACCCGGGCCTGCGCCTGGGCCTCGCCGAGGAAGCGGCGGCGCGCGTCCGGCGCGGTGCGGTCGAGCAGCTTCAGGGCCACCGGCCTCTGGAGCTGGCGGTCGAAGGCCTTATAGACGGTCGCCATGCCGCCCTGGCCGACCCGGTCCTCCAGCGCATAGCGGTCCGCGCTCGATGTTTGCTCGTCCGGCTCGATCTGTTCCGTCACCGCCAGCAGCTCGGCGGCGGGCACGGCGAGGAAGCTGTCCGGAAGCGAGGCGGCGAGCGCCAACCGGCGCCGCACCTCCATGAGCAGGATCGGCTGGGTGACCGTCACTTGCCGCAGGTAGTCCTCCCGCTCGCCGGGATCGAGCGCGGCGGCGGCGAGGACGATCTCGCCGATCCGCGTCAGGTCCAGCGAACCCAGACCGTCAGGCGTGAAGCTCGCCATAGAGCCACGTCCTCGCCGCCCGCCAGTCGCGCACCACCGTGGGCCGCGACACGCCGAGCGCGTCCGCGGTCTCGTCGACCGACAGGCCGGCGAAATAGCGCATCTCCACGAGCTGCTCGTAACGGGGATGGATCTTCGCCAGACGCTCCAGGGCGCCATGGACGGCCAGCACGTCCTCGGGGGGCTGGCCGGTGGGATCGATGTGGTCCTCGGGGATCTCCGCCCGCGTGTCGACGCCGTCGCGCTTGTGCGAGAGGCGCCGCCGCGCTTCGTCCACCAGGACGAAGCGCATGGCGCGGGCCGCGACCGCGAAGAAGTGTCCGCGGTCGTTCCATTCCATGCTGGCGGCGGCGGGACCGAGCAGCCGCAGGTAGGCTTCGTGGACCAGTGTCGTGGTGCCGAGGCGGCGTTTGCCCGCCTGGCCGCGGAGCACGCTCCGGGCCAGGATCTTGAGCTCGCGGTAGAGGACCGGCCACAGCTCCTGCTCCGCTTCATGGCTGCCCTCGCGGCACTGGCGCAACAGCAGGGTAATCCCCTCGGGGGAGGATCGGCTCATGAGAATGCCGCGAGCCTAGCATACCCATCCCCCTGCGGAGAGCGCGGTCCCGCCGGCTCAGAGCGCCGGCAGGCGGGTCCACTGGTTGGGTGTACCGGCGTACTTCCAGATCGAGTTGTCCGGATCGACCCTGTAGACCGTCTGCTGATCGACGGCCAGGCTCTTCGTCGCCGCATCGTTGATGCGAATCGCGGTCGGTGGGCTGACGGCCGGGTTGATCACCCAGGCCGAGTCGTCGACGGAGCTGAGGAGGTAGACCAGTCCGTTGCCCGCGGCGATGGCGCGCGCGTTTGTGCCGATCGGCGTCCAACTGAACGGGCTTCCGTTGTACTTCCAGACGGTGAAGGGGCTGCCGGAGAAGTTGCTGACGACGTACAGGTTGGACCCGTCCGCCGCCAGCGCCAGCACCGAGGAGCCGATCTGCGTCCAGTTGGAGCCTGTCCCGTTGTATTGCCACAGGGAGTCGTCGTCGGCTTTGACGAAGTAGACGCGGCCTCCCGCGGCGGCGATCTTCTTCGCGCCGGTTCCGATCTCGGTCCAGGAGTTCGGGCTGCCGTTGTATTTGTAGACGGTGTTCATCGGACCGCCGCTCAGGACGTAGACGTTGCCGCCGTCCTCGGCCAACTGCATGGACCGGTCCCCGACATGGCTCCATTGGCCCGGCGCTCCGTTGTTGCGGTAGACGCCGTTGTTGATGATCTCCAGGAAGACGCCTGCTCCGCCCGCGGTGATCTGCTTCCCCTGGCTGGCGATCTGGGTCCAGCCGGTCGCGCCGCCGTTCAACTGCCAGACGGTCCCGTCGGCGGGCTTGACCGCATAGAGCTGACCGTTCGCGGCCGTGATCGAGGGGACGAGCGAGAGGTCGATCCACAACATGCTCTGCCCCCAGGTCGCCGCGACCAGGGTCGTGCCCTGCCAGAACAGGTCGTTCACCGCAACGCTCACCGGCCCCTGCTGGCAGAAGGTCCAGAAATTGCCCCCGCTGTCGCTCGCAAAGACGCCGATGCCGGTGCCCACATAGAGATAGTTGGAATTCTGCGGATGGATGGCGAGGACGTTCGGGCTCGCGCTGCCCGGGAGGTTGCCGGTGATGTCCTGCCAGGTCTTCCCCTTGTCCGGTGACCGGCGCACCCGGCCGCCGGCGATGGCGTAGAGGACGTCCATGTTGTAGGGGTCGAGGGCGACGTCGTTGATCCAACCCCAGTCGGTGTCGATCCGGCTCCACTGGACCTGGGGGGCGGGCGAGGTGGCGTTGCCGGTGAGGAAGAGGGTGCCGTTCGAATAGGCGACCAGGAGGATCTCGGGGTGGATGTTGGAGACTGCGGCGGCGGTCACCGTCGGCATCGCCGCGGGGTTGTTCCCCTGCGGCGCGAGGAGCTGGCTCCAGGAGGGAACCGAGGATTTGGGGTCGTCGCTGCGCCAGAACGCCGCGCCGCCCGTATACAGGCGGTTCGACTCGTAGACGTCCATCAACACGGGAGACCACATCGCCTGATCCTTCCGCGGATCGTTCAGGTTCTGGTTGATCCAGGAGAAGGTCGGCGGAGCGTTGCCGCTGATGGTGTTCCGGGCCAGGTCCAGGGTCCACAAACCTTTGGTGTAGAAAAGGCTGCCGTCGTTGGGATCGCTGGCGACGGGGCCTTCGTCGCCGCCGCGGACCTGCTCCCAGCCGTCCGGGCCTTTCGCGGGCTGGTAGGCCCAGGTCCCGTTGTCCTGCGATCCGCCGAGGACGTTTCCGGACATCCGGCTGGCGTCGCCGCGATAGAACTGGGTGACGTTGAACCCTTTGGCGAAGTAGGGGCTCCAGCCCGAGCTCATCGAAGCCGTGGTCAGGTCGGCCGCCTTGTACACACCGCCGTCGCAGGCCAGATAGACCGCGCCATTCCCCAGAGGATCGTTGACCAGGGCATGGTTGTCGACGTGGGCGTTGGCCCGGATGTCGCCGTTCGTGATCTGGGTGACGGTGTCTCCGCCGTCGGTGCTGCGGAAGAGGAAGACGCCGCCGAAGACCACGGTGTTTTCGTTCTGCGGATCGCCCGCCCAGATCACGTTCGCCCAGGCATAGCCGATCTGGTTGGGGTCGGCCGCCTTTTTCTGGGTGAACGTCTTTCCGCCGTCGGTCGACTTCCAGACCTGGAGAGGAGAGCCGCTCCAGGGGTGGCCGGCCGCATAGACGACGTTGCTGTTCTTCACGGCGTAGGTCACGTCCCAGCGGTCCATGGCCACGCTGCCGGGAGTGGAGGCCGTCTGCCAGGTCGCTCCGCCGTCGGTGCTGTACCAGGGCGCAACGTGATCGTTCTGGTTGTCCAGATTCGCGATCCCGCCCGCGATGGCCTTGGTCCTGTCGCTGGGATTGATGCGGACCCGGGCCATCCGCCGGCCCGCGGTGTTGCCCCCGGTCCTCCAGGTCTGCCCGCTGTCGGTCGAGATCTGGATCCCGTTCGGCGTCGCCGCCAGGAGCGTCCTGCCGTCGCTGCCGGCGGTGAGGTCCACCACCTGCTGGAAGGAGCTCGTTCCCGGCAGCCGGCTCCACTGCACGCCGTCCGTCGTCCTGTAGATCCCGGTGCCGTTCCAGAAGACCGTCCCGGTGCCGGCGTACAGCGTCGACGGGTTCGTGGGGTCCAGGGCGAGGGCGCCGATCGACAGCGTCGCGGAGAGAGCCGGCAGGTTGCCGCTGGCGTTCTGCCAGGTGACCCCGTCCGCGGTCTTCCAGACGCCGCCGGTCACGCTGCCGGTGTACATCACGTGCGTCTGGGGATGGATGACGACGGTCCGCACATTGCCGCCGACGTTGCCGGGGCCGAGAGAGGTCCAGGCGCTGCCCTTGGGATAGACGGCGGAAACGGTGCCGGCCGTCCGCAACCCGGTCGGCAGACCGGCGACGGCGGCTTTGGATTCCTGACGGCTCGCCATCGTCTGGAGATCGCCGGCGACCCGGACTGCATCAGAAAGGCCCGGCCGCGGGCCGCGCTCCTTGCCGAGCGCTTCGAAACGTTCCGCCTCCTTGACGGACTCCGGGGTGACCTTCTGGGCCCGGACGGGTGAGGGTTGTGCGGCCAGGACGAGCGCGGCCGCGACGAGGGGAGCGGTCCACGGAAAGAATCCTCGTGGTCTCATGAGCGTCGTCTCCTCTACTGAACGACCGTGATGCCCGAGCAGCTCTGCCAGGCGGTCGGGTTCGTGGCTTCGTTGGTCTGCCAGGTGCAGCGCAGGGTGTACTGACCGTTGTAGAACTTCTCGGGGAACCAGAGGGTCGCGCGGCCCGTGTAGCCCGACGTGCTGTCGTTGCGGACGTGGACACCGTGGCCGCCGTAGTTGCCGAGACCGGTGGTGTCGCCGTAGGTCGCGTTCTGCTGCACCGAGCAGGTGTAGGCCGTCGGATCGGTGCTGACCGGCAGGAATCCGAGCGGCAGGCCGTGCCGGGTGTAGCCGTAGGTCGGGCTGTAGATGGTGAGCGTGCCTTCGAGGGTCACCGCGAAGCCGCCGATACCGTTGGGCGTCTTGCTGATCGTCACGCTGCCGGCGGCTCCGACCTGTGTGGGAGTACAGGCGCCGTTCCAGGTGATGACCGTCGTCGGCGGGGGGATCGGGCGGCAGAGGACGGAGCCGAGGGTCCGCGTGTCGGACGACCGGATCCCGCAGCCATAGCCGGCACCGTCCATCGAGCCGCCGCCGGCGAGGCGCACGATGTCCCAGGCGCCGATGACGCCGCAGACCGTGCTCTGGTTGGCCTGCGCCTCGGCGACGGTGAGCAGGGTGTTGCCGACCGGACAGGGGTCGACGCCGCTGACTTCCTGATAAGTGACCGCGGACGCCGCGCCCGGCAGGACGGCGAGCGCGAGAAGGAGGGTGGCGGTGCGAAGGGACAGAGCTTGTTTCGGGGTGGACATGGGCTTTTCTCCTTGTTGGGGTGGATCGATTCTGGAGAGGACGCGCAGTCCGATCGCCGATCTGGTCATTCTCCGAGCGCGGTTGGTTACAATCCACCCATGCCTCCTGAGCCAAGCCCGGAGGTCACCCAGCTCCTCGACGCCTGGAGCGCCGGAGACCGGCAGGCACTCGACCGGCTGGTGCCGCTCGTGATGGGTGACCTGCGCTCGCTCGCCCGTGCCTACATGGCGCGGGAGAACCCCGGCCACACCTTGCAGCCCACGGCTCTCGTCAACGAGGCCTTCCTGCGCCTGATCGGGAGGCGGGAAGTGCAGATCGAGGGGCGTGTCCAGTTCTTCGCCATCCTGGCGCAGACCATGCGGCGCATCCTGGTGGACCATGCCCGGCGCAAGAAAGCGGCGCGCCATGGCGGTGGCACGCCGCCGCTGCCTCTCGAAGAAGCCTGGGAGCTGCCGGTGAAGGTGGACGTCGACCTCGTCTCTCTCGACGAGGCGCTGGAAGAGCTGGCCGGCTTCGCGCCGCGCCAGGCGCAGGCCCTGGAGCTTTCCTACTTCGGCGGCCTGAGCTTCGACGAGATCGCCCTCGCCCTGGACGTCTCCCCAGTGACCGTCAAGCGCGACCTCAAGGCCGCCAAGGTGTGGCTGCTCAAGGAGCTGACCCGCAAAGGGTGAAGAAACGAAATCCCTCCGCCGCGCATCTATGGGTAGATCGTTCTCTAGATTGGCGGAGGGAGGAGCACTTGGGATCCGACCATCGAGCTTTGGTCCTGGAGCTGTTGGATGAGGCCCTGGAAACGCCGACCGCGGTGCGGCCGGGATTTCTCGACGCCGCTTGTGAGGACGATCCGGCGCTCCGCCGGGAGCTCGAATCCCTCCTCGGCCTGAAAACCGACGCCGACGACTTCCTGAGATCCCTGTTTCCTCCGGGCGGCGGGGACCTGCCGGCCGGGACGCGGATCGGGCCGTACCGTCTCTGCGAGCTGCTCGGCCGCGGCGGCATGGGGGCGGTCTACCGCGCGGTGCGTGAGGACGACTTCACCAAACAGGTGGCCCTGAAGCTGGTCGAGCGCGAGCTCCCGAGCCCGCTCATCCTCCGCCGCTTCCATCGCGAGCGCCAGATCCTGGCCCGCCTGGAGCACCCCAACATCGCCCGGCTGCTCGACGGCGGCACCACCGCCGACGGCCGTCCGTATCTGGTGATGGAGCACGTCGACGGCGTGCCGATCGACCGCTACTGCGAGGACCGGCGGCTGGCTCCGCAGGAACGGCTGGCGCTCTGTCTCCAGGTCGCTTCCGCGCTCTCCTACGCGCACCAGAACCTGATCGTCCACCGCGATTTGAAGCCGGCCAACGTCCTGGTCACCGCCGACGGTGTGCCCAAGCTGCTCGACTTCGGAATCGCCAAGCTGCTCGATCCGGCGGAAGACCTGGCGAGCCTCACGCGCACGATGGAACGGCCGATGACACCGCGCTATGCGAGCCCCGAGCAGGTGCGGGGAGAGCCGGTCACACTGGCGAGCGATCTCTATTCATTCGGCGTCCTGCTGTATCAGCTCCTCACCGGCGAGCTGCCCTGCGGCCTCGACACCTGCGGCCTGTCCGAATCCGCGCGGCGGATCTGCGACCTCGAGCCGCAGCGGCCGAGCGCGTTGGCAACGCCTCGCGTCGGCTCCGACGTGGACGCCATCGTTCTCAAGGCTCTCCGCAAAGAGCCGCGTCACCGCTACCCCTCGATGGAGCACCTGGCGGAAGACATCCGCCGCTACCTCGCGGGCTATCCGGTCCTGGCGCGCAAGGGGACCGCGCTCTATCGCGCCGGCAAGCTCCTCGGCCGCCACCGCTGGGGCTTCATCGCCGCTCTCGTCGCCTTGATGCTGGCCGGCGGTTTCCTCGTCCGCGAGCAGCTCCGCCGGAGTGCCGAGGAACAGCGCGCCGAGCGCACGGTCACCGTCCTGCGTGGGCTGCTCAATCTGGCCGACCCCGATCAGCGCGACGCCGCCACTGTCATCGAAGTCCTCGACCGGACCCGCCGCGATCTCGCGGCTCTCCAAGCCGAGCCGGATCTGCGCGCCGAGCTTCTGGCAGCGCTCGGCGGCATCCACCGCAAGCTTGGCAATCGCGAAGCCGCCCGTGCCGCGCTCACCGAGTCGCTGGCGATCTGGCGCCGGAGCCACCCCGAGGACCGCGAAGGCGTGGCCGTGCGGCTCAACAACCTGGGGGCTCTCGACCTCGATCAGGGAGACCGGCAGAAGGCCGAGGCGCTCTTCCGGGAGGCCCTGGCCCTGCGCGAAGGGCTGCCCGGCGTGGCACCGGAGGCCCTGGTGGTCAACCTCGACAACCTGGCGACCGTGCTGCTCGACCGCGGCGAATTCGCCGCGGCCGAATTGCTCTACCGCCGCGGTCTGGCGATCCGCATCCACCAGCTCGGCCCGGGCGATCCGCGGGTCTCCTACAGTCTGCGGAGCCTGGCGGCGTTGCGCTACAACCGGCAGGACTTCGCCGCCGCCGAGCCGCTCTTGCGGCAGGCCCTCCGCCTCCGCAGCCAGGGCACCGGCGCGGAGAGCACCGATCTGGCACCGATCCTCGACCTGCTGGGCAGCGTGCGTTTCGCCCAAGGCGATCCGCGGGAGGCCGAGGCGCTCTTCACCCGTGCCCTGGAGCTGCGCCGGAGCCGCCTGGGAGAGCAGAGCGCCGACCTCGCCCGCAGCGAGCGGAACCTGGCCGAGTTGCGCCTCGCCGCCGGGGATCGTGCAGAAGCGAGGCGCCTGGCCGAAAAAGCTCTGGCCCGCCTGCGCCGCGCCAAGCGGCCCGACGACTGGCACATCGCGGACGTGGAGAGCATTCTGGGTGCCGTGCTGGTTGCTGAAGGGAAGCCGGCTGCGGCCGAGCCGCTCCTCGCCGCGAGCTACCGGACTCTCGCGACGGTCCGAGGGGAGCACGCCGCCGTCACGCGCGACGCGCGGCGGCGGCTCGAAGCTTTGCGCAAGCCCGGCTAATTCCTGGTCTCGGGCTCGACCTCGATCGGAGTCACCGCGGAAAGACCTGCCAGAAGCGAAGCGAAAAGGTTCCAAAGGTCGAGCATCGAAAATCCTCCTTGGCGGACAGGCCGCCTGTGCGAGTCGTCTGTCTGTCCACTCGCAAGGGAGGAGAAAAGAGGATCATCGCTGGATCGTCACTGCAGCTCCTTCAAAGTCGGCGTCGGAGCTTACGCACCCCATCCGGCAATCACCAGTTTTGGTCCGGCAATCAGCGGGGCCGCTGCCCAACAGCCGGGGGCCGTCCGGAAATACTACGGGGCGGTCCTGTAATACTGCGTTCCTGTCCGGAGATACTTCGTTGGGGCGGTCCCCCGACTCGGGGCTGTCCGGAAATACTTCGGGGCTGTCCGGCAATACTTCGTTTTTGTCCGGAGATACTTCGTTGAGGCGGTCGCCCGGCTCGGGGCCGTCCGGATATACTTCAGGGCTGTCCGGTAATACTTCGTTTCTGTCCGGAGATACTTCGTTGGAGCGGTCCCCCGGTTCTGGGCGGGGAGCCACAGAGCCTTTCCGCCCGCCCGGCCCTCTCCCCCGACCCCTCTCCCGTGCGTCCCCCACCCACCCTTCCCGAACGGGAGAGGGGCGCCACCGCCCAACCCCAACAACAAGCAACAAGAAGACTGAGGGTTCTTGTTTTCGGGTGGTGGCGCCCTCTCCCGCTCGGGGCGGGGGGCGGTGGCACGCGCGGGGGAGGGTTGGGGAGGGGGCGGGCGGCGGGAAGGCTCGGTCTTCGTGACTCGGCTCCTCCGCCGCCCACCCGGGAGGGGGCAAGCCCCTCCCCTACTTTGGGTTAACGCCTATGGGGGTCGGGGACGGAATCCTGATCATCACCGTCCCGGTCTCCGGAACCCGCGACGACCTGTCGTAAGATGCGGCGATGGCGCGCTCGCTCTTCGACGACCAGGAGCCCACGGAAAGCCGGCCGGCACGGGCGGACGACACCGCTGCATCGGCCGAGGCTGCCTCGCCGCTTCCCGAGCGGATGCGTCCGCGGAGCCTCGACGAGGTCGTGGGACATGCGAAGCTGCTCGGCCGCGACGGTTTCCTGCGCCGGGCGATTGCCGCGGACCGTGTGCCGTCGCTGATCTTCTGGGGGCCGCCGGGCTCGGGGAAGACGACGCTCGCCCGCCTGATCGCGACGGAGACCAAATCCCACTTCGTGCCGTTCTCCGCCGTCACCTCCGGCATCAAGGAGGTCAAGGAGGTGATGGCCGAGGCGGTGCGGCTGCGCAAGGCCCAGGGGCGCCGCACGCTGCTGTTCGTCGACGAGATCCATCGCTTCAACCGGGCGCAGCAGGACGCCTTCCTGCCGTACGTCGAGCGCGGCGACGTGGTGCTGGTGGGCGCGACGACCGAGAACCCGTCGTTCGAGCTCAACGCGGCGCTCCTGTCGCGCTGCCGAGTGGTGGTGCTGGAGGCGCTGACGCCGGCCGATCTAGTGGAGCTGATGCGCCACGCACTGGCCGACTCCGAGCGCGGGCTCGGGGCGTCTGGATCGGGCGGCGTATCGGTCGACGACGAGGCGCTGGAGTCGCTCGCGCAGCTCGCTTCAGGTGACGCCCGCAAGGCGCTCAATCTGCTGGAGCTTGCGGTGGCCGACGCGGTCGAGTCCGGCGTGACGGCGGTGGACCCGGCGGCGGTGCAGCGGCTCGCGCAGCGCAAGACCCTGCTCTACGACAAGTCGGGCGAGGAGCACTTCAATCTGATCTCCGCCCTCCACAAGTCGCTGCGCGAAAGCGACGCCGACGCCGCGCTCTACTGGCTGGCGCGCATGCTGGCCTCGGGGGAGGACCCGCTCTACGTCGCCCGGCGGATGATCCGCTTCGCCAGCGAGGATGTCGGGCTGGCCGATCCGCAAGCGCTCCTCCAGGCCCTGGCAGCCCGCGAGTCGTACCACATCCTCGGCTCGCCGGAGGGTGAGTTGGCCCTCGCGCAGGCCGTCGTCTATCTCGCGATGGCACCGAAGAGCATCGCCGTGTACGACGGATATAAAGCCGCGCGCCGCACCGTCGAAGAGCGGCCGGCCGATCCGGTGCCCAAGGTGATCCGCAACGCGTCGACGAAGCTGATGAAGGAGATCGGCTACGGCGACGGCTACGTCTACGCGCCTCACACCGAAGAAGGGGTCGGCGGCATCGACTGCCTGCCCGAGTCGCTTCAGGGGACGCGTTTCTACGAGCCGAAGGGGAAAGGCTTCGAGGCCGAGCTCAAAAGCCGGCTGGAGAGGTGGCGTGGGGTGCGGGAGACGGTGAAGCGGCGGGAGTGAGCCGTCTTACCGGCTCAATCAGCGCGCCGCCACCGTCCCTGCCGTCGCCTCCACCTCCGACACCAGCGTCTCCTTGTTCAGCAGCTTGCTGCGGCGACCGGTGAGCGCGAGGTCGCGATTTCTTCTTGCTGCGCGCGCTCGGCTTGGAGGATTAGGGCGCCACGAACTTGACCGTCAATGCCGGAAGATCGTCGCCCAGGTACGCGCGAATTTTCTTTGCATCGCCCTGGCGCACGAGCTTCTTCTCCTGTGTAGAGAGCTTTGCCTCAGTCATGACCCGATCGGGGTCCTTCTTGAGGTCATTGCTGAGGTCCGAGAAACGCGAGACGGCGACGAGGAAGTGCTGCAGATTTTGCTTGGCCATGTTTCCCCCGCGATATTCAAGAAGAACTAGGGCGCCACGAACTTGATCATCGCCGCTGCCAGACGATCATCGCCCAGGTAAGCGCGAATCTTCTTCGCATCGCCCTGGCGCATGAGCTTCTTCTCCTGGGCTGAAAGCGCAGCTTCGGTCATGACCCGATCGGGGTCCGTCTTGAAATCACTGCCCAGGTTCGAAAAACGCGAAAGGGCGACGAGAAAGTGGTGCAGATTTTGCTTGGCCATGTTCCCCCCGCGAAGAGACTGGTTCGGTGACAATTTGACGGCCTTTTTCGGTTTCTGTCAAGCTCTGGCTGTCTTGATTGTCTTGATGGGAGGGCAAGGCCCCGATAGACCCCAACCAGACTGTGCTCCTGGCGGAGGCCTCTGATGCCAAAGGGCTCTTTGACGTGCGTGGGAACCGGCATGTTGCTCGCCGGACAGGTGACTCAGGAGGCCCTGTCGACCATGGAGTCGGCCGAGAAGCTGTTCTTGCTGCGCGCGTTGGGCTTGGAGAATTAGGGCGCCAAGAACTTGACCAAAACTGCCAGACGATCATCGCCCAGGTAAGCGCGAATCTTCTTCGCATCGCCCTGGCGCATGAGCTTCTTCTCCTGGGCTGAAAGCGCAGCTTCGGTCATGACCCGATCGGGGTCCTTCTTGAAATCACTGCCCAGGTTCGAAAAACGCGAAAGGGCGACGAGAAGGTGCTGCAGATTTTGCTTGGCCATGTTCCCTCCGCGAAGAGACTGGTTCGTTGACAATTTGACGGCCTTTTTCGGTCTCTGTCAAGCTCTGTATGTCTTGATGGGGGGCAAGCTCCCAATAGACCCCCAACCAGCTGCGCTTCTTGCGGAGGCCTCTGATGCCAAAAGGCTCTTTGACGTGCGTGGGAACCGGCATGTTGCTCGCCGGACAGGTGACTCAGGAGGCCCTGTCGACCATGGAGTCGGCCGAGAAGCTGTTCTTTCTCGTGCACGACAGTGTGACTCAGGAATGGCTGCGCGAGCTCAACCCGAGCGCAGAGTCCCTCTACGACAGCTACGGCGAGGGTCGTGACCGCTCGGAGACGTACGCCGAGATGGCCCAGCGCATCCTCGCCCCAGTGCGCGAGGGCAAACGGGTGTGCGCGGCGTTCTACGGCCATCCCGGCGTTTTCGTGCAGCCGTCGCACGACGCGATTGCCAAGGCGCGGGCGGAGGGCCATGAGGCGCGGATGCTGCCGGGCATCTCTTCGGAGGACTGCCTGTTCGCCGACCTCGGCGTCGATCCCGGAACGCGCGGCTGCCAGAGCTTCGAGGCGACCGACTTTCTGTTACGCCGGCGGCGCTTCGATCCGCGGAGCATGCTCGTCCTCTGGCAGGTCGGCGCGATCGGCATCCGCGACTTCAGGAAGAGCGAGTTGTGGAACCGCGACGGCGTCGAGGTGTTGGCGAGCGTGCTTTTGAAGACCTATCCGCCCGAGTACGAGGTCATCATCTACGAGGCGACGCCGTATCCGGTTTGCAAGCCGGTCATCCACCACGTAGCACTCGCCGAGCTCGGCCAGGCGCCGATCACGCTCCGGACCACGCTCTGCGTCCCGCCGCTGCCGGATCGGAAGAGCGACGAGGCCATGGCGCGGCGCCTGGGCCTGCGCTGAACGGACACCTGCCTGGGCCTTCGGGGCTGTGGAGCGACGATCCTACCGCGCCGCCACCTTCGCCGCTGTGTACAAGGGATATGGGACCGCGCACCGTACTGTCGAAGAGCGTCCGGCCGATCCGGTCCCGAAGATGATCCGCAACGCGTCGACGAAGCTGACGAAGGAGATCGGTTATGGCGACGGCTACGTCTACGCGCCGCACACCGAAGAAGGAGTCGGCGGCATCGACTGCCTGCCGGAGTCGCGCGAGGGGACGCGCTTCTACGAGCCGAAGGGCGACGGCTTCGAGGCCGAGCTCAAGGCACGGCTGGAACGCTGGCGCGGGGTGCGGGCGACGGTGAAGCGGCGAGGACCTGGGCCAGGTTGAACAAATTTCGCCCGCACCAAGCCGGATCTGCTGGGCATTCCGTGGGCATGCGCAACTACTTCGCGAGCTAGGACTCGGAGCTAATCTCCAGCCACGAACTTGATCTGCAGGGCGGGAAGATCGTCGCCCAAGTAAGCGCGAATCTTCTTTGCATCGCCCTGGCGAACGAGCTTCTTCTCCTGTGCGGAGAGCTTTGCCTCAGTCATGATCCGATCGGGGTCCTTCTTGAGGTCATTGATGAGGTCCGAGAAACGCGAGATGGCGACGAGGAAGTGCTGCAAGTGTTGCTTGGCCATGTTTCCCCCGCGATATTCAAGAAGAATTAGGGCGCCACGAACTTGATCAACGCCGCTGCCAGACGCTCATCGCCCAGGTAAGCGCGAATCTTCTTCGCATCGCCCTCGATCACGAGCTTTTTCTCCTGTGCGGAGAGCTTTGCCTCAGCCATGACCCGATCGGGGTCCTTCTTGAGGTCATTGCTGAGGTCCGAGAAACGCGAGACGGCGACGAGAAAGTGCTGCAGATTTGCTCGGCCATGTTCCCCCCGCGAAGAGACTGGGTTCGGTGACAATTTGACGGCCTTTTTCGGTTTCTGTCAAGTTCTGGCTGTCTTGATGGAGGCAAGTTCCCGATAGACCCCCAACCAGGTGCGCTCCTGGGGTTTCAACCCCAAGGGGGAAGCCAGCCCTACCGCGCCGCCATCTTGCCTGCGGTCGCCTCCACCTCCGACACCAGCGTCTCCTTGTTCAGCAGCTCACTGAACACGTGCGGCGGGTTGCCGGGCTTATAGAGAAGGTAGAAGGGGATGGCGTAGCGGCCGTGGTCGGAGAGGAAGGTGCCGATCGTGTCGTCGCGGTTCGTCCAGTCGGCCCGCATGGCGATGACGTTGTGGCGCTGGAAGGCGCCGGCCACTTCAGGAGTCTCCAGGACCAGCCTCTCGTTCACCTTGCAGGTGAAGCACCAGTCGGCGGTGACGTCGACGAAGACGAGCTTGCCGCCGGCGGCGAGCGACTCGGCCTTGGCGCGGTCGAAGGGGACCCAGGCGATCAATCCTGTCGTGCCCGCCGCGCCGTTCTTGCCCTCTGCGGCCTGGGCGGTCGCTCCTCGCCCTGCGCTCACCGCCAGGAAAAGGACCACGGCGACCGCCGCGGCGATCCCCATGCCCGCCAGCCGTTGCAGAGCCAGGCCGCGGAGGCCGCGATGGCGCAGCCAGACGAACAGGGCGAGGCCGAGGAGGCCGAGCTGGATGAAGGCCACCCGCTCCGGGCTCACCTGGGCGGAGAGGACATAGAACAGCCAGACCGCGGCGGCGGCGAGGAGGAAGCCCATGGCGCCGCGCACCGTGTCCATCCAGGCGCCGGGCCGGGGGAAGAAGCGCGCCACGCCTGGCGCCGCCGCGAGCAGGAGGTAGGGGAGGGCCATGCCGAAGCCGACGGCGGTGAAGATGGCGAGGATGAACCCGGCGCTCTGCGCCAGGGCGAAGCCGATGGCGGTGCCGAGGAAGGGCGCCGAGCACGGTGTGGCCATCAGGGTGGCGAAGAGGCCGGAGAAGAAGTGGCCGGCGACGCCTTCCCGCGGTCCCGTGCCCCCGACCCGCGACGCCCACTGCGGCAGCGGGATCTCGAACAGCCCCCACAGGTTGAGGCAGAAGAGCACCACGATCACGGCGAGGAAGGCGACGAATCCCGGGCGCTGGAACTGCACGCCCCAGCCCACCGCGGAGCCGGCGGCGCGGGCCGCGATGGCGGCCAGGGCCAGGGTCCAGAAGGAGACCAGGATGCCGGCCGCGGTCGCCAGCGCGCCGCGCACCACCTCGGCGCGCCCGTGCCCGGCGCTGCGCATCAGGCCGAACACCTTGAGCGAGAGCACCGGCAGCACGCAGGGCATGGCGTTCAGGATCAGGCCGCCGAGCACGGCGAGGCCGAGCATCAGGAGGACGCTCGGCGGCACCACCGCCGCGGTCTTGACCGCCGGCGGCGGCTCCGCTCCCCCGGGGGCTCCCCCGGGTCCGGCGGCGAACAGCGGGCTCTCGATCGGCGTGCCGCCCGGGCCGACGGTCAACGTCACGTCGGTCTTGGTGGTGACCGGTGGCAGGCAGCTCGACTTGTTGCACGACTGGTAGCGCAGAGCGACCTTCACCGGGAAGGCTCCCGCCGCTGTTCCGGCCGGAATCTGCACCTCGGAGAGGATGGCCACGTCGCCCTCGTAGACCGCGAGAGGCTTGTCCGCGAAGGCGAACGCCTGCACCTTGTCCTTGGGATACCGCATCGTCTCCTTCGGCCAGCCGGCCGGCAGCTCCAGGGTCAGCTCGGTCGGGATGAGGTAGTCGAAGGTCGGCTTGTGGCTGTTGACGTGCCATTCCGGCTCGATCGACACCCGCGCGGCCACACGGGCGATCGTGCCGGCCTCATACGCCGTGCGGTCGGTGAGGACCGAGAGCTTGGCCTTCTCCTGGCGCGGAATTTGCGCGTACGCTCCGGGGGTGAGCGATAATGCACCCAGGGCGAGGAGAACGGCGCACCGGATCTGGACGGAAGCGGGTCGGGTCATGGGGCGTAAACCTCTGGGACTGGCAACTGGCTCAAGGGATTTGGCGGCTCGTGCGACGGCAGCTCGCCCCCGCCTCACAACAGGAGCGGACGGATTTTTATGCCGTCCGGCGTGGAGTCCGGCCGGCTTCAGCCTAACATGTCGGGTAGGAGGGGGGTATGATGGGGCGCACACACACTTTTTTTGTGCCCGGCCGTCTTCTTTTCTGGCTCGGGCAGCACCTATAAGTAGGGTGAAGGCTTGGCTACCGGCCGTCTTGATCTGGAAGGTCCGTGAAGTCGAAAGGAGAAGGGATATGAGCAGGAATGCGGTCGTCGGGCTCAGTGCGCTGTGTGCGCTCCTGATGCCGCTGGCCTCGCTGGCGCAGGAGGGCGACCCTTATACCCTCCAGGCGATCGGCGCGGCCAACGGCGTTCTCAAGGCGCAGTGGATGGACATGCGGATCGAGCAGGTGGAGGTGTTCTCGATCGGCCAGAGTCATGCCAGCGCGCGGCTGCACTCGCAACCTTACCGGTGGGTGGCCTCCGACTCCCGCCGGGCTGCTGACGGCGCGAACCTCACCTACCTGATCGACGCAGCGCACGGTTCACCCACGATCGGCGACCTCGCCGCGGGTCAGGCCGAAGCAGCCGTCGACCGTGCCGTGGCGACCTGGAGCGTCGATTCCTGCCTGAAGAAAACGGGGATCGAGAAGCGGCCCTACACCGGCAGCGACCCCACGATCTTCGACGCCCAGCTCGGCTTCGGCGGCCTGGGCGACTGGCGCGCCGCCGACGTGGTTGTCGGTGGCTGGATGCCCCCGGCCTTCTTCGAAGCCGTCGTTCCCGACGGCGGGAAATCGGTCGTCGCGCTCTCGGTCACCTTCATCTTCGTGGGCGCCGACGGCCAGCCCACCGATGTCGACGGCGACGGCAACATGGACACCGCCGCGAACGAGATCTTCTTCAACGACGGTTTCTCCTGGACCGCCGGTGGTGGCCAAGGCTATGACATCCAGACCGTCGCCCTGCACGAGCTCGGCCATTCTCTAGGGCTCGGCCACCTCGGACCGCCTCCGACGGCGGTGATGAACCCGGTCTATGCCGGTCCGCGCACGGCCCTGAAATCACTGGACCACTCAGCGCTCTGCGGCGTCTGGGGAGCGTGGTCGCATTGACCTCGGCTCTGATACCATCCGCGACCGTGAAACTCTCATCACGGATGTCTCGCATCGGCGAGTCGGCCACGCTGCGCGTCTCGCGTCTCGCCAACGACTTGAAGCGTGCCGGCGTCTCGGTGGTCGACTTCGGAGCGGGCGAGCCGGACTTCCCCTCGCCGCCGGTGGCGGTGGAAGCCGCCTGCCGGGCTCTGACCGGCGGGTTCACCAAATACACTCCGGGCAGCGGCACCCCCGAGCTGCGCGCCGCGATCGCGGACCTCTACCGCCGCGACTTCGGCGCTCCCTGGACCGCCGCCCAGTCGGTGGTCACCGTCGGCGGCAAGGCGGCCCTGTTCGAGGTCGCGCTCGCCGTCTTCGAGGAGGGGCAGGAGGTCGTCCTGCCGTCGCCCTCCTGGGTCAGCCTGCCGGAGCAGATCCGTTTCGCCGGCGCCGTCCCGGTCGACGTGCCCACCACTGGGGCCGACGGCTTCCGTATCCACGCCGATGCGGTCATCGCGGCGGTGACCGGGCGCACCCGGGCCATCTTGCTCAATGCGCCCTGCAATCCCACGGGCGGCGTGGTGAGCTCGGAGGATCTGCGCCGGATCGTCGAATTCGCCGCCTCCCGCGGACTTCTGGTGATCTCGGACGAGACCTACATGCGCTTCGTCTACGGCGGGCTGCCGGCGGTGAGCGCCGCGGCGCTCGCCGCCGAGTTCCCCGAGACGGTGGTGGTGGTGGGATCGTTCTCCAAGACCTACGCGATGACCGGCTGGCGCATCGGCTACCTCCTGGGGCCGAAGGAGGTCGTGCAGGCGGTCGAGGTGATCCAGAGCCACGCCACCTCGAACCCCACCTCCTTCGCCATGGTCGGCGCTCTCGAAGCGCTGCTCCACGCCGAGCTGTCGGCAGTGGAGATGATCGCCGAATACGCGGCGCGCCGCGAGATGCTCATCCCGCGCCTCAACCAGGTCCCGGGCTTCGTCTGCCGGCCGCCGGACGGCGCCTTCTACGCCTTCCCGCACGTCGCCGCCTGCTACCGACCCGGCCGCCAGGGCTCGGTCGCCTTTGCCGAGTTCCTGCTCGAAAAGGCCCGGGTCGCCGTCGTGCCCGGAGCCGCCTTCGGCTCCGACGACCACATCCGCATCTCCTTCGCCTGCTCCCGGGCCACCCTCGCCGAGGGGCTGGAACGGATGACGGCGGTGCTTGCGGATTGAGGCTCAAATGATTTTTGCCACGACACTGCTCCTCGCCTTCGCGAGCGTGGCGGCCGCGCAGCCGGCGCCGCCCAAACCGGCTCCGCCGGCGGCGGACCGGCTGACCGCCACGCTGCTCTGCCAGGTGGACCCGCTCGAGACGGTCCAGTCGCTGGCGGCGGCGCCGAATCCGGCGCTGACCGCGAAGACCACAGGGGAGGAGATGGACCAGACGATCGTCCTGACCCTGCACAAGGAGATGGTGATTCACGGCGCCCGAACCAGCGCCGTGACGATGTCTTTCTCCCCGCCGCGGGAGGACTTCCTGGGCATCGTATTCGCCGAGATGAAGGGGGACCCGGCGCCGCTGATCAAGGCGTTGGGCCTGAAGAAGGCCCCTCGCGGCGCCGAGCTTCCCATCGGCCAGTACATCAAGCCGGTCCCCGGAAACGAGCCGGATGAGACCTGCCCGAGAACGATCGCTGTGACCGCTCTCGGCCCCGGCCGGTTTTTGCTCGGATGCGGCTGGTGCAACGGCTGATCAGGCGTGAATCGCCCCCTGGAGCGTCGCGATGATGCTCTTCCAGACGACGGCCTGGGCCTGGCCGTCGCCGATCCCGAAAGACTGGATGAGCGGCAAGGCATCGGCCAGCTTGCCATCGGCGATGTCTTCCGCCGCGGTCTCCTTGAGCTTGGCCTGCTTCTTGGGCAGCAGCAGAGCCCTCACCTGATTGGCGAGCGCCTGGAGGTCTATCGCCGGATCAATGACGACCGGATCAGGCGAGTGATCGGGATCCGGTGAGTGGTCGGGATCGGGCAAGTGGTCGGGCGCGGGCGCCAAGCCGCCGAAGACCGCCGGGGTCAGCGCCGGAACGGTGAACGAGGAGAGGGTGTTGGCGGCGTTCTGGATCGTGCCCGCTGCATCCACCACCAGCCAGGAGCACCGGTCGTTCATCGGCACGTCCTCGACGAACGCGGCGGAGAAGCTGCCGTCCGCATTCTTCCACTGCCGGATGGGAACCGCGAGCTTGAGCGTCGTCGTCTTCGATCGCGCGATGATCTGGGGGAAGAGAGAGGAGCTGTCCTGGAGGATCTTGATCGTCCTCTTGTCCGCCTTGCCGATGCCGGTGGTGGGGAGGCCCAGGAGGGTGGCGTAGGCCAGGCTGTCCACCGTCCAGTTGGGACGGAGCGGCTGACCGCCCACCGCCTTCGCGCGGGCACAGGGGATGCGAACACCCGCCGGCGTCCAGAAAGGCCCGATCATCGCCACGTGATCGGCGAAGTAGCCGATCGCGGAGTCGAGGATGTCTCCGAGCGACTGCAGCCGGGCCTCGCGCAGGATGGTCGTCATGGCCCCCATCCACAGCTCCGAGTGCGGGTCTGGGGCGCCCTCCTCGCAACCGAACGTCATTCCGACCGCCTGATGTCCGCAGTCTGCCATCGCCTTGAAAAGGTCGCGCGTCTGCGCCACGGCCGTGGCCACGGTCATGGCCGGCGCCTTCCCCTGGCTCTGCCGGGCCCACGAGAGCGCGATGGCGCAGGCGAGCGCTCGCTGGTTGGGAGTCTTGTTGTTCGGATCCATCAGATTGGCCTTCATCTTGCCCTCGCCCTCGCCGGCGAAGAGCGCGATGATCGCGTCCATTTGCGGATGTTCAATCCCAGGCATGGCATTGCCTCCTCTTTGATGAAACGGTGCGGGGTCTCCTCCAAACGACAGCCGCGGGCAGATTTGAACAGGCTTGCAGAAGTTATCTTATCACCCGGTCCAGGGGTTTAACGCTCCCGGGCGCTATACTCACTCACGCCTTGTAGACCCTGCGCGGCTGCCTCCGGGCCGCACTTCCCTTGGAGGATTTTCGAATGACGTGTTTTTCCCCAGGATTCCGCCTGCTTGCGCGGCGCACGGCGTACAGCGTGGTTGCGGGTTCGTTTCTGTTCCTGACGGCCGGCTCCGCCGCCGCCCAGCCGGCTCAGAAAGAACCCACTGTCGATGACGCCAGGAAGCTCGTCGCGGATGCCGAGACACGGCTGTCCGTGCTCGGCATCGAGACCCAGCGCGCACAGTGGGTGCAGTCCAACTTCATCACCGTCGACACCGAGGCCATGGCCGCCAAGGCCAACGAGGTCCTCGTCGCGGAAACCGTCAAGCTGGCCACCGAGGCCGCCCGGTTCGACAAAGTCAAGCTGCCGGACGACGTGCGCCGCAGCCTCGAGATGCTCAAGCGCGGTCTGACCCTGGCGGCGCCCAAGGATCCGCAGAAGGGCGCCGAGCTGTCACGCCTCGCCGCCAGCCTCGAAGGCGCCTACGGAGCCGGCAAGTACTGCCGCCCCGACGGCACCTGCCTGGACTCCGAGCAGCTCGACCACATCATGGACACCAGCCGCGATCCCAAGGAGCTGCTGGAAGCCTGGACCGGCTGGCACTCCGTCGCCGCTCCGATGCGCAAGGACTACGCGCGCGTCGTCGAGCTCGCCAACGAAGGCGCCCGCGAGCTCGGCTACAAGGACAGCGGCTCCATGTGGCGCGCCAAGTACGACATGTCGCCGGACGCCTTCGCGACCGAGGTCGACCGCCTGTGGAACCAGGTAAAGCCGCTGTACGATTCCCTGCACTGCCACGTGCGCGCCAAGCTCAGCGAGAAGTACGGCAGCCAGGTCGTGCCGCTCGACAAGCCGATCCCGGCGCACCTGCTCGGCAACATGTGGGCGCAGACCTGGGACAACGTCTACGACCTCGTGGCGCCGCCGAACGCCGACCCCGGCTACGACCTGACCCAGCGCCTGGCCGAGAAGAAAGTCGATCCCAAGGGGATGGCGAAGTACGCGGAGAACTTCTTCGTCTCGCTCGGCTTCGAGCCGCTGCCGGCCACCTTCTGGGAGCGCTCGCTGTTCACCAAGCCGAAGGACCGTGACGTGGTCTGCCACGCCAGCGCCTGGGACATCGACTCGAAAAACGATCTGCGCATCAAGATGTGCATCCAGATCACCGACGAGGACTTCCGCGTCATCCACCACGAGGAAGGCCACAACTTCTACCAGCGCGCCTACAGCAAGCAGCCCCTCCTCTTCCAGGACAGCGCGCACGACGGCTTCCACGAGGCGGTGGGCGACACGATCGCCCTCTCCGTCACGCCCGACTATCTGAAGAAGGTGGGGCTGATCGACAAGGTGCCGGACGAGTCGAAAGATCTCGGCCTGCTGATGCGCCAGGCGCTCGACAAGATCGCCTTCCTCCCGTTCGGCCTGCTCATCGACCAGTGGCGCTGGAAGGTCTTCGCGGGCGAGATCAAGCCGGCCGACTACAACGCCTCCTGGTGGGAGCTCCGCCGCAAGTACCAGGGCGTCGCGCCGCCGCTGGCGCGGAGCGAGAAGGACTTCGATCCGGGCGCCAAGTATCACGTGCCGGCCTATGTGCCGTACACGCGCTACTTCCTGGCCGACATCCTCCAGTACCAGCTCCACCGCGGCCTGTGCCAGGCGGCCGGCATCAAGGGACCGCTCAACCGCTGCTCGATCTACGGCAACAAAGAGGCCGGCAAGCGGCTGAACGCCATGCTGGAGATGGGGCAGAGCCGCCCCTGGCCCGAGGCCCTCAAGGTCGTCACCGGCGAGGAGCGGATGGACGCCGGCGCGATCGTCGACTACTTCGCGCCGCTCAAGAAGTGGCTCGACGAGCAGAACAAGGGACGGAAGTGCGGCTGGTAGAGGTGTAGAATCCGCCCGAAGGATCTGAGCGGGGAGAGGGTTTCCGATGGCCGCAGACAACCGGCGCGATGATTCCGTCGATCCAGACACCGCCCAGGGCCTGGCCCCGGGCGGTCTGTCGCGCCGGGCCTTCCTGCGCGGCGGCGCGGCGGCCGGTCTCGGCGCCGGGCTGCTGAGCAGCCTGCCCGCCGTCGCGGCCAAATCGGCTCCCGTCGAGCCCGCGAAGACCGAGGCCGGGGTCACCCTCCTCGGCCCCGGGCCGGTGCCGATGAGCCTCCAGATCAACGGCAAGGCGCACGCCGTCAAACTGGAGCCGCGGGTCACCCTGCTCGACGCCCTGCGCGATCATCTCGACCTGACCGGCGCCAAAAAGGTCTGCGACCGTGGCACCTGCGGCGCCTGCACCATCATCCTCGACGGCAGGACGGTCTATGCGTGCAGCGTGCTGGCCATCGAGTCGCAGGGGAGCGACATCCAGACCATCGAGGGCCTCGGGACGCTGGAGAAGCTCCATCCGCTCCAGGCCGCCTTCGTCGAGAACGACGCCCACCAGTGCGGCTTCTGCACGCCCGGCTTCGTGATGGCCTCGAAGGCGCTCCTCGACGCCAACCCGGCGCCGACCCTGCCCGAAGTCCACCACGCCCTCTCCGGCAACTTCTGCCGCTGCGGCACCTACGCCGGCATCCGCGGCGCCGTCCTCGGCGTCGCCGCCGCCTATGCGGCTGCGGCGGCGGAGGGCGACGAGCCGCCGGGCAACGCCGAAGCCGAAGATCCGGAGCCGCGGCCCAAGAAGAAGAAAAAGAAGAAGCGGAATCCCGATGGCTGATATCACTGAGACGACCGATCCGAAAACCGCGGATCCCACCTGGCCCAAGGCCGAGGAGCGCCGTCTGATCGGGCAGCGGATCTCGCGCCTGGACGGTCCCGCCAAGTCGACGGGCACCGCCAAATACACCTACGACCTCAACCGGCCCGGCCTTCTCTACGCCCGCGTCCTGCGCTGCCCGCACGCCCACGCCAAGGTGACCAAGCTCGACATGGCACCCGCCGAGAGCATGCCCGGCGTGCGCGCCGTGCGGGTGATCCAGGGTGCGGGGACGGAGATCCAGTGGGCGCTCGACGAGGTGGCGGTGGTCGCGGCGGTCAGCGACGACATCGCGCAGGACGCCGTGCGCGCCATCGCCGTCGAGTACGAGGTGCTGCCGCATTTCGTCTCCGAAGAGCAGCTCGACAAGGCGCCCGCGACCAAGCCCGGCGAGGAGAAGACGGAGGGCGATCCCGTCGCCGCCATGACCGCCGCGGCAGTGCGCGTCAAGGGCACCTACGGCATGCCGGTGATCTCCCACAACTGCCTGGAGGCGCACGGCCAGGTCTGCGAATGGACGGGCAAGGACGAGATGACCGCCTGGTGCTCCACCCAGGCTCTCTCCGCCCTGCCGCCGCAGTTCGCCGAGCGCCTCGAAATCCCCGCCGCCAACGTGCGGGTGATCACCCAATACATGGGCGGCGGCTTCGGCAGCAAGTTCAGCGTCGACCGTTGGGGCATCGAGTGCGCCGAGCTGGCCCGCCAGGCCGGCGCGCCGGTGAAGCTCATGCTCGACCGCGCCGCCGAGCTGACCGTGGCCGGTGACCGTCCGTCCGCCTTCGCCGAGATCGAGGTCGGCGCCACCGACGACGGCACGCTCACCGCCTGGACGTCCAAGTCCTGGGGCTCCGGTGGCCTCGGCAGCGCGGGCGATCCGCCGATGCCGTACGTCTTCCAGATTCCCAACCGCCGCCACCGCCACACCGCCGTGCCCACCCACACCGCGAGCTCGCGAGCCTGGCGGGCGCCCAATCATCCGCAGGGCTGCTACCTCACCATGTCGGCCCTCGACGATCTGGCGGCGAAGCTGGCGATGGACCCGTACGACCTGTTCGTCAAGAACCTGTCGATGACCGGCATGGCGGACGTCTACAAGCAGGAGCTGGAGATCGCCGAGCAGCTCATGGGCTGGAAGGCGCGCTGGCATCAACGCGGCGCCGGAGCGCCCGGACCGGTCCAGCATGGGCTCGGCCTCTCCATCCACACCTGGGGCGGGCGCGGCCATCGCAGCAACTGCGAGATCACCCTGCAGCCGGACGGCCAGGTGGACCTCAAGATGGCCACCCAGGACCTCGGCACCGGCACCCGCACCGCGGTCGGCATCGTCTGCGCCGACACGCTCGGCCTGCCGCTCGAAGCGGTGAAGGTGAACATCGGCGACAGCCGCTATCCGGCCTCCGGCGGCTCCGGCGGCAGCACCACCATCGGTGGCGTCAGCGCCGCCACCCGCCGGGCGGCGCTCAACGCGCGCGCCCTGCTGTTCGACAAGGCCGCGCCGAAGCTCGAAACCACCGCGGACCAGCTCGAAGCGGTCGACGCCACCATCCGCGTCAAGGGCTCGCCGGACCGCAAGCTCACCTGGAAGCAGGCGATGGCGCTCTTCGGCCACACCCCGGTCACCGCCACCGGCGCCAACCCCGGTCCCGGCGAGCTCACCGGTAGCGGCGTCGGCGGCGTGCAGATGGCCGAGGTCGCGGTCGACGTCGAGACCGGCATCGTCAAGATGGTGAAGATGGTCGCGGTGCAGGACTGCGGTCTGATCATCGACCTGAAGACCGCGGAGAGCCAGGTCTATGGCGCGCTCATCATGGGCATCTCCGGCGCTCTGTCGGAAGAGAAGGTCATCGATCCGGTCACCGGCCGCATGCTCAACGTCGACTTCGAGTCCTACAAGATGGCCGGCATCGGCGATGTCGGAGAGCTGGTGGTGCACATGATGACCGGCCCGGGCTTCGACGAGCGCGGCCCGATCGGTCTCGGCGAGCCGCCGATGGTCTCGCCCGGCGCCGCGATCGCCAACGCCGTGGCCAACGCCGTCGGCGTGCGTGTGCCCTTCCTGCCGCTCACGCCGCGCCACGTCCTCGAGGCTCTGGCGAAGGGAGCGGCCTGATGCGCCCCTTCGAGTACGCGAGCCCGGCGACCGTCGACCAGGCGGTCAAGCTGCTGGCGGCGCTGCCCGGCAAGGCGTCCGTGCTGGCCGGCGGCAGCGATCTGCTCGGCCTGATGAAAGAAGGCGTCGAGACGCCGGAGCGGCTGGTGAGCCTGAAAGCGGTCCGCGAGCTGCGCGGCATCCGCTACGCGCCGGAGACCGGCTTCCGCATCGGAGCCCTGGTGACCGTGACCGAGCTGGCGGCGGACGCGGCACTGCGCTGGGAGCTGCCAGCTCTCTCCGACGCCGCCGGCCGCGTCGCCGGACCGCAGATCCGCAACGTCGCGACCGTCGGCGGCAATCTCTGCCAGCGCCCGCGCTGCTGGTACTTCCGCAACGGCTACGGGCTCCTGCCGCAGCACGACGGCAAGTCGATGGTCGTGGAGGGCGACAACCGCTATCACGCCATCCTCGCCAACCAGGGACCGGCGGCGTTCGTCAGTCTGTCGACCCTGGCGCCGCTGCTCATCGCCCTCGACGCCCAGGTGGTGCTGCACGGTCCGAACGGCGACCGGCAGATGCCGCTCGAGCGCTTCTACCGCATCCCGGTCGCCCAGGGCGAGATCGAGCACGATCTCAATCCCGGCGAGCTGGTCACCGAGATTACCATCGCGCCGAAAGCGCCGGGAGCCGGCCGGCACATCGCGAGCTACGAGGTGCGGCAGCGCGAGACGCTCGACTGGTCCCTCGCCACCGCGTCCGTGGCGCTGGAGATGGAAGGCCCCACGGTGAAGCGCGCGCGTGTGGTCCTCGGCCAGGTGGCGCCGATGCCCTGGGTGGCGGCCGACGCCGAGCGCTTCTTGCAAGGCAAGGCCATCGATCCGGGGATCATCCGCGAAGCGAGCGAAGCCGCGGTGCTCGGCGCCAAGTCGCTGTCCAGGAACGGCTACAAGATCCACCTCGCGAAGGTCGCCGTGCAGCGAGCCCTGCGCGCCGCCGTCGGCAGGGAGGACTGAGATGAGCCTGAGCCCAGCCGCTACGCACACCGTTCGCGCCTGTTGCAGCCGCCTCCGTTGGAAGGGGATGTTCATCGACGCCGAGCCCGACCCGAGCATCCCCAACACCCGCGACGGCTTCTACTGGTGCAGCCGGACCATGACCTGCCTCGGCCCCGACGGCCGGATCGCGGACGAAGAGAGCTGCTGCCACGGCCGGGGGTGCCACGAGGCGTTGTAGGAGGGGCGGACTCCGCTTGAAGCAGACTTCAATGCACATCATCACGCGCAAACGCTTGAATGAGTTCGCGGCGCGGCACCCGACTACCAGGCCTGGGCTGGCTCATTGGTATCGGACGCTCAAACCCGCAACGATCCACTCCTTCACAGAGCTGCGGACACTCTTCCCCAACGCAGATCAGGTCGGGAGACTGACCGTATTCAACATCGGGGGTAATACCGCCCGCTTGATCGCTGCCATCCACTACAATCGCCAAAGGGTGTACATTCGAGCTGTGCTGACTCACGCCGACTACGATTTGGGAAAATGGAAGGACTAACGCCATGACCACGGGAACGATGGAGACCGTCGAGCAGGTGTGGCCTTCTCTCGCGCCGCTCCTGTTCGTCCCTCACACCGAACACGACTACGACCAACTCGTTCAGATGCTCGACGCCCTGATTGACGTCGTGGGGGAAGACGAGATGAATCCCCTTGCCTCCTTGATGGAGGTCATCGGTGTGCTGGTCGAGAAGTATGAAGAGGAACATGTCCCGGAGCTGAGCTGAAGGTCCCTGCCTCCAACAAGCGTAGCGCCTTCGTCGGCCGTTTCGTACGCTGAAAGCCACACCGCAGTGCCCTCGATGGGAAAAGTAAGGCGGTGCCGAAAAACCCTTCGCCGATCCTGACCCGGTTTTCGGGAACAAGTGCCACTCTTCCACAAGACGGCCCCCGTGCTGCCATGAAGGACAGCCCTGGATGGGCCCGGAAGAGGAGACTTCGCATGTACAGGAAGGCGCTTCGTACTCTCGCCGTCGTCGCTTTCGTCACCCTGAACACCGCCAGTGCCGCTCATGCCTCGGGCCGGAGCTTCTCCGGTCTGGAGATTTCGGATTTTTCCAAAGTCTGGGAACGGGTCGCTGGGTGGCTCGGCTCTCTGGCCGGTCAATCGGACGGCCGGCACGAGGCTGTCACGAAGGCAGGGAGCCAGATGGATCCCAACGGACAGCCGCCTGCCAGCGCCGGGACGAGCTCCGACGAGGGCAGCTCGATGGACCCCAACGGCAGCCGCTGAATCGTGGCCGGGCGCCGGTTCCTGGAACTGGCGCTCTTTTTCTTCTGAAAGTTGTCCCATTTACCCCCCTCAGCGGCAACTAGTGTTGTAGAGGCGGCACTCCGGGGCATCGCCGCCGCCAACGCTGTCACTCATCAGAGAGGAGGGGGTTTTTGAAGATCCACCCGAATGACCTTGCCTTGGAAGAGCTGTACCTGAGCCTGGAGGGCGAGCAGCAGACCCTGCTGCTGCATCTCGTCGACTGTCCAACTTGCCGCGACCGGTTCCAGCCGTTGGTCTTTCGGCAAGGAACGAAGGCCAAGGATGAAACGTCGATCTACGAGGGGGCGTTGGATCGTGGGCAGGAAGCCCTGGAGACCAGGCAGGCGGCTCTCGAGGTGGAGCGGGTCGCGGCGCCCGGGCTCTTCGTCGAGCTGATGAGCCATCCTCCGGCGCGGCGGAATGTCCTCCTCCGCAGTCGCGGCCGTTTTCACTCCTGGGGGGTCTTCGAGCTCATCATCGAGCGGAGCCTGGAGATGGGGAGTCGCGATCCTGCTGCCTCGGAAGAGCTGGCGCTCATCGCCCTCCAAATCTCGGAGCATCTCGACTTTGCTTCCTATGGATTGAATCTCGTCGAAGATCTGCGCGCGCGCGCCTGGGCCTACCTGGCCAATTCTCGGCGTCTCCGGTCCGACCTGAGAGGCGCGGACGAGGCTTTCGAAAAGGCCGAGATCCACCTCCGGAGAGGGACCAGAGATCCGGTGGAGCGAGCGATTCAGCTCGATCTCAAGGCTTCACTGCGGCGTGATCAACGCCTATTCTCCGAAGCGCTCCGGCTGCTGCATCGAGCCGTCACGATTTTTCTGCAATATGGACAGCACCACCGCGCGGGAAGATGCCTGGTGAATATGTCGACCGTCCACCATTCCCTTGGTACGCCGGCGGACGCGATCCCTCTCCTTTCTCGTGCTCTCACCCTGATCAATCCGGAGCAGGAGCCCAGATTGCTGCTCTGCACCCGCCACAACCTCGTGGATGACCTCGCCACCTGTGGCCGGTTTGCAGAGGCCCAGGCAATGTACCGGCAGACGCGCCCGCTCTATCGCGACTTCACGGACTCCTGGACGCAAAACCGCCGCCGGTGGGTGAAGGGGAAGATCGTGCGCGGGCTTGGCCAGCCGGGGCAGGCGGAGTCGCTCTTCCTGGCGGCGCGGGAGGGGTTCATCGCCGAAGGCATTCCGTATGACACGGCTCTCGTCTCTCTGGAGCTCGCCACCCTGTATGCCGAGGAGGGCCGGACCGCCGATCTGAAGCGGCTGGCGGCGGAGATGGTGCCGGTCTTCTCGTCGCTGCACATCCACCGCGAAGCCCTGGCCGCCCTCGCCTATCTCCGGCAGGCGGTCGAGACGGAGAGCGCGAGCCTCGACGTGGTCAGTCAGGTCGCCGCCTTCGTCCGCCGCGCGCAGCACGATCCGGATCTCCGGTTCGAGGCGCCTGGAAAAGCCGGGGCATCGTAAGCAGCCGCTCATTCGGCTCGGGGCGGCGTCGAGGCATGAGATGATCTCCTGCGAATCTCGTAGGAGGTCATATTGTGAGACCGATCGCCGCCCTTTCTCTGATCCTGCTGTCCGCCTGCCCGCTCCAGGCTGCCGGACCGTCTCTGGAGCAGATCTTTTCCGCGTCGTTCCCCTCCGATCTGGTGGCGGCTCCGTCCGGCGGCAAGGTCGCCTGGGTGCTGGACGTGCGAGGAGCACGGAACCTCTGGGTGGCGGAGCCTCCGGAATACAAAGGACGCCAGCTCACGCACTACGACAAGGACGACGGCCAAGCCCTCGGCGGCCTCGCGTGGACGCCGGACGCGAAGACGATCTTCTATGTACGGGGGAGCGGCCCCAACCGTCAGGGCGAGAATCCGAATCCGACCAGCGATCCGGCCGGCGCCGAGCAGGCGGTCTGGCGCATCGCGACGAGCGGCGGCGAGCCGGTGAAGGTCGGCTTGGGGAGCAGCGTCGCGGTGGCGCCGAAGGGCGACGGCCTGGCCTTGATGCGCGGCGGCAAGGTCTTCTGGGCGCAGCTCGAGACGGACAAAGCCGAGCTGACCCCCCTCCTCCAGGCCCGCGGCACCGCCCGCCAGCCGCGCTGGTCGCCGGACGGCAACCGGCTCGCCTTCATCAGCGACCGCGGCGATCACGCCTTCGTCGGCCTCTACGACCGGACGGCGAAGACCCTGCGCTGGATCTCTCCGAGCGTCGACTATGACAACGAGCCGGTCTGGTCGCCGGACGGCTCGCGCATCGCCTTCCTGCGCATCGCGGCGTCGAGCGATGTCACCCTGTTCTATTCGAAGCTGAGCGCCCAGCCGTGGTCGATCCTCGTCGCCGACGCGGCCACCGGCGCGGTCAAAACCGCCTGGAAAACGCGCGAGGGAGCGGGCAGCGCGTACCACGAGATCGAGGCGCCCACCCAGCTCCTGTGGGGTGACGGCGACCGCCTCGTTTTTCCTTGGGAAGGCGACGGCTGGCTCCACCTGTACTCTGTGCCGGCGCAGGGCGGCGAGGCCAAGCTCCTCACCCCCGGCGACTTCGAGGTCGAGTATGTCACCCAGACTCCTGACCGCCGCGGGGTCATCTACAATTCCAACCAGGACGACATCGACCGCCGCCACCTCTGGCGCGTCGCGGTCACTGGAGAGACCAAGCCCGAGGCGCTCACCAAAGGCCAGGGGATCGAATGGCTGCCGGCCGTCCTCTCCGACGGCAAGGGCGTCGCCTGGCTCCAGGCCGGATCGCGCCGGCCGGCCGAACCGATGATCCGCTTCACCGGGGGTGACGCCAGGCCGCTGGCGCCCGGAACCATCGCCGCCGACTATCCGGCCGCCGCTCTCGTCGAGCCCGAGCCGGTGATCATCACCGCCTCCGACGGCATGCGCATCCACGCCCAGCTCTTCAAACCGCGAGACATCGCGCGCGGAGAGAGGCGCCCGGCGCTCCTCTTCTTCCATGGCGGCTCCCACCGCCAGATGCTCCTCGGCTGGAACTACGGCTCGTACTACTTCAACGCCTACGCCATGAACCAGTACCTGGCGAGCAAGGGCTATCTCGTCCTCTCCGTCAACTATCGCTCCGGCATCGGCTACGGGCTGAAATTCCGCGAAGCCTTGCGCCAGGGGGCCGGCGGCGCCAGCGAATTCAACGACGTGCTGGGAGCCGGCCTCTACCTGCGCAGCCGTCCGGACGTCGATCCCACGCGCATCGGCCTCTGGGGAGGCTCCTACGGCGGCTACCTCACCGCCATGGGCCTCTCCCGCGCCTCGGACCTCTTCGCCGCCGGCGTCGACTTCCACGGCGTGCACGACTGGAACGTCGGCATCCGCACCTTCGTCAGCAACTACGAGCCGCTGGAAGAGCCGGACCAGGCGCGCCTCGCCTTCGCGTCGTCGCCGCTCTCCACCGTCGACACCTGGCGCTCGCCGGTCCTCGTCATCCACGGCGACGACGACCGCAACGTCGCCTTCAACCAGACCATCACCCTGGTCGAAGCCCTGCGCAAACGGAACGTGGACGTCGAACAGCTCATCTTTCCCGACGAAATCCACAGCTTCCTCGCCTGGAGCCACTGGCTGGAAGCCTACAAGGCGTCCGCGGATTTCTTTGATCGAAAGCTGAAGGTCTCAGGGAGTGGCAAACATTGAGCGGAGCCGGCGCGTAAAGAGGCCGTGCGACTCCGGAGACTCCTGCGCTGGCGCTTCGTCGGCTGGTTGGCGATCGTCGCGCTGCCCTTGGCCGTCTGGGCCTTCTGGCTCGAGCCGGCGTCGCTCGTGGTGCGGGAGACGCGTCTGGACCTTCCCGCCTGGCCAGTGGAGTGCGACGGGCTGCGGGTGGCCCTCCTCGCCGACCTCCACGTCGGCTCGCCGTTCAACGGCCGCGGCAAGCTCGACGAGATCGTCCGGCGGACCCAGGAAGCGCGGCCGGACCTGATCCTCCTGGGCGGCGACTACGTCATCCAGGGCGTCCCCGGCGGACGGTTCGTGCCGCCCGAAGAGACCGCCGCGGTGCTCGGCCGTCTCAAGGCGCCGCTGGGAGTCTGGGCCGTGCTGGGCAATCACGACTGGTGGCTCGACGGCCCGCGAGTCAGGGCGGCCCTCGAAACCGCCGGCATCCCGGTGCTCGACGATCAGGCCAAAGAGCTCACGCGCGGCGCCTGTCACTTCTGGCTCGCCGGCATCAGCGACCTCTGGGAAGGAAAGCACGACGTGACCGGCACCCTGGCCGGCATCCCGCCCGGCGGCCCGCTCCTCGTCTTCACCCATAACCCCGACCTCTTCGTGGACATCCCGCCGCGCGTCACCCTCACCCTCGCCGGTCACACCCACGGCGGCCAAGTCTGGCTGCCGGTCCTCGGCCGACCGATCGTCCCTTCGCGCTACAAACAGAGATTCGCCATCGGCCACATCGTTGAACAAGGCCGGCACCTGTTCGTGAGCCCTGGTTTGGGGACCAGTATTCTGCCGGTGCGGTTTCTGGTGCCGCCGGAGATTTCGGTGGTGCGGTTGGAGTCACACGGCGGGTCAGGACTGTAGCTTCTTTCACTGCCGACAGACCTGGCTCACGAGTTGCGTCTATTCGATCTGAAGTCTGCGGCGCCGGCAGGGAACGAACCCGCCGGCTCGCGGGTCTAAGGAGTTGGAATGACGCCTCTACTTTGGGTTCTCGCAATCGCACTGGTGCTCGTCGGCATTGCCGGCGCCGTGCTACCCGCTCTGCCGGGTGTTCCGCTCGTCTTCGTGGGGCTTCTGCTGGCCGCCTGGATCGATGGCTTCCAGAAGGTCGGTTGGTTCGTGATGACGATCCTCGGGCTGCTGATGCTCGTCTCGTTTGGAATGGATCTCCTGGCGACGAGCCTGGGTGCGAAGAAGGCGGGGGCGAGCAAGCTGGCGATTTTCGGTGGCGGTTTGGGCGCTCTGGTCGGACTGTTTTTCGGCATCCCCGGTCTGATCCTCGGACCCTTCGTGGGAGCTTTCGCCGGGGAGCTGATTTCCCGGCGGGGCCGGAATCAGGCGGTGCGGTCGGGCCTCGGCACATGGCTCGGACTGGTGGTGGGCACGGCCGGACGGTTGGCGCTCATCGTGGCCATGGTGGCGATCTTCGTCACGGCCTATATGATCTGAACCAGCATACGGAGGACACCATGAAACGCGCTCTGCCCGTCGGTCTCCTGCTGGCCTTTGCCTTCTTGAGTTGTAGCAAGCAGAGTCTCGCCCCGGACGAGGTTGCTCGGCCGTCTCCTGCGCCGGAGGCGGCTGCTCCGGCGAAGGCGGGCGAGTCTCCGCGCGCACAGCCCGATGCCGGGCGCAAGCTCATCCGCAAGGTGGAGCTCGAGGTCGCGGTGCGCGATACGGAGACGGCGGCGCAGCAGATCCAGGCTCTCGTCGGGTCTCTGGGCGGCTTCGTGTCGGACGTCAGCGCGCAGCGGGTCGAAAGCCTGATGCACTACGAGATCACGGTCCGCGTGCCGGCGGAGCGGCTGGAGGAGGCGCTCGCGGGGCTGCGCAAGCTGTCGACTCGGGTGGACCGGGAGCAACTGTCGACCGAGGACGTGACGGACAAGTATGTGGACCTCGGGCAGCGGCTCAAGACGCTTCAGGCCACCGAGACCGAGCTGCGGGCGCTGCTTGCCGAGTCGCGGGCGCGGGCTCGCAAGGTGGACGAGATCATGGCCGTCTACAAGGAGCTGACCGAGATCCGCGGCCAGATCGAGGGGATCCAGGGACAGATCAACTCTCTCGACAAGCTCGCCGCCCTGTCTTCGATCCACCTGCGGGTGCGGCCGGACGCGATTGCGGCGCCGATCGTCCGCGGCGACGAATGGCGCCCGGGGGAGACGCTGCGGTCGAGCGCCCGGACGCTGATGCAGCTCCTCCAGTGGCTCGCCGACACGGCGATCGTTTTTCTGGTGGTCGTCGTCCCGGTCCTGCTGCCCGTGGCGTTTCTCTTCTGGCTGTGGAGCAGGAGGCGGCGCCGGAGCCCACAACCGCCAGCGCCTCCGATACCGCCGGCCGGTTGACGGTCAGCCTTCGACCAGCGGCTCGATGCAGTCGGCGGCGTCGTGGGTCGGGCTGTTGACGACGCGGCTGACCGGGACGGTTTCCATGCCTTCCGACGGAGCCGGGACGAGCAGTTCCTGGAGGCGGACCGGATCGTTCATGTCCGGATCGAGCCAGAGCGAAAAGTCCTTGCGGTCGAGGATCACCGGCATGCGGTCGTGCAGCGGCCGGATCAGCTCGTTGGAGCTGGTGGTGAGGATGGTGAACGTGTCGATGAGCTTGCCGTCTGGATTTTTCCAGCGGTCCCACAGGCCGGCGAAGGCGAAGGGGCGCCGGTCCTGCCGCCGGATGTGGTAGGGCTGCTTCAGCTTGCCGGCCTTCTTCCACTCGAAGAAGCCGTCGGTGGCGACGAGGCAGCGCTGTTTGCGGAAGCTGCGCTTGTAGGCGGGTTTTTCCGCCACGCTTTCGGAGCGGGCGTTGATCATCTTGTTGCCGATCGACAGGTCCTTGGCCCAGTAGGGCACCAGGCCCCAGCGGAGCAGATCGAGCTGGCGGGGCTCATCGTGCTTGAGGACCCGCACCACGGCCGTTTCCTGGGTGGGCGCCACGTTCCAGCGTGGCGCCAGGAACGGCAGCTCCCGGATTTCGAACAGGTCGGCGACAGCGTCGTTCGGTGAGGAGAGAGTGTAGCGTCCGCACATGGTGGGGGATTCTATATCCGGACCGAAAAACACCTCACCCCCGACCCCTCTCCCATCTCCCGCCCACCCCCCGCCGGGAGAGGGGCGCCACCGCCCAACAGCGAGCTCAGCCCCACTCTCCGCCCACACACGTCCCCGCGATCGCCTCTTCGGCGGCTCCGAAGACGAGGGCATCGAGGAGCGTCTCGGGCTCCCAGCCGGCGAGTGTGCGGGCGGTCAGGTCGATGGCGGCGAAGTCGGCCCACGCTCCGGGAGCGATGCGGCCGACGTCGAGGCCGATGGCGTTCGCTCCGCCAACCGTCGCGGCGTCGAGGAGGACGCGCGCGACCTGCCCTTCGCCGTCCCGGCAGATTCCGCGGCTCTCTCCGGCGAGGCGCTGGGCGTACTCCATCCAGCGCATCTCTTCGAGCGCGGAGATGCGGGCGTTCGAGTCGGTGCCCAGGCAGATGGAGCCTCCGGCGCTGCGCAGATGCGGCACGGCGGCGATGCCATCGCCGAGATTGGCCTCGGTCAGCGGGCAGAGGCAGACGGTGCCTCCGGCGGCCACGAAGCGCTGCATGTCGTCCGGATCGGTATGGGTGCAGTGCACGGCGGTGAGATCGGTCGCGGTGCCGAGGGTCTCCAGGAGGAGGTCCATGGGCCGCCGGCCGTAATAGGCGAGGGCGTCCTCGATCTCCCGGCGCTGCTCTTCGACGTGGATGTGGAAGACGAGGTCGCGCCGCCGCGCTTCGTCATAGATCAGGCGCAGGTCGTCGAGGCTCGCGGCGCGCAGACTGTGCACGGAGGCGGCGAGGCTCTGCCGGCGCGGATCGAGCCGCGCGGAAAGGCGATCCATCTGCTGCCAGTAGGCGTCGGGGGACGGTGCGGCGAAACGGAGCTGCGGCCCTTCGAGCGGCTGGCCGATGGCGCCGGTCCGGTAGTAGGACTGGATGAGCACGATGCGGATGCCCGCTTCGGTGGCGGCTTGCAGCACGAGATCGTCGCAGGCCCAGTCCTGCGTCCCTGCGTTGTGGTGGAAGTAGTGGAACTCGCCCACCGTGGTGATGCCGGCGGCGCGCATCTCGCGGAAGGTCTGGAGGCAGAGGCGCTGGAAGTCGTCAGCGCCAAGACGGGCCACGAGCCCATACATGGCCTCACGCCAAGTCCAGAAGCTGCCGGAGCCCTGAGGAAAGGTCTCGCCACGTCCGCGCAGGCCACGCTGGAAGGCGTGCGAGTGGGCGGAGACGAAGCCGGGGAGGAGGGCGCGGTCGCGCAGGCGGTGGATTTCCGGGCCGGGGGAAGGGCCGAAGGCCCGGGCTTCCTCAGCCCGGGGCAACGCCCCGGGTTGGGAGGGCGGGCCGCCGACGTCAGCGGCGCCGCCGGAGCCGTCTCCCCGACCCAGGGCGTTGCCCTGGGCTAAGGGAGCCCGGGCCTTCGGCCCTTCCCCCAGCCCAACGACGTCAACGATCCGGCCGTCCGCTCCGACGTGGACCTGGATTCCGGCCTCGAAGGCCGCGCCGGTCCAGGTCAGATCCGCTTCGAGGATTGCCTCCTTCATCCCGGTCATGCCGCCTCCTGGCAGAACCGCCGAACGGTGACCGCGATCAGGTCCTGGGCGCGCGCCAGCTCGGCCTTGGGCACATGCTCGTTCGGCTTGTGGGCCACCTCGATGGTGCCGGGGCCGAAGATGGCGCAGTCGAGCCCGAGGCGCTGGAGCCAGCCGGCGTCGGTGGCGAAGGAGACGGTGGCTCCGGCCGGCTGGTCGACCAGCGCGGAGAGATGGCGGTGGATCGGCGACTGCTCGTCGAGGAGCATGGGCGGGCTGTCGGAGAGGATCTCGATCTCGGGCGGAGCTTCGAAGGACGTCCCGGCCAACTCGGCGAGAACCGCCTGGCGGACCCGTTCGGCGAGCGCGGCGGAGTCCATGCCGGGCAGCGGCCGGACGCCCACTTCGACGATGCAGCGGTCGGGGACCACGTTGATCGCCGAGCCGCCGTGCACGGTGCCGACGTTGAGCGGCACGAACGGCACTTCCGGGAACAGCTCGGCGTGCGGCTCATGCTCGCCTTCGAACGTGCGGCGGAGCGCGGCGAGAGCGCCGATCACCCGGCCGGCGGGCTCGATGGCGTTCAGGCCCAGATGCGGATAGCCGCTGTGGGCGCTGCGGCCGTGCAGGGTAATGCGCAGCTTGACATGGCCTTTGTGCGCGCGGGCGACGCGGAGGGAGGTCGGCTCGCCGATGATGGCGCTGCGCGGCAGGAGGCGCCCTTCCGGGTAGCTCTCCAGCAGGTGGCGGGCTCCCAGGGTCCCGACCTCTTCGTCGTAGGTGAAGACGAGGGCGAGCGGCGCGCGGAGAGGCGTGGCGACAGACGAAGTCAGGGCAGCCATGGCGTTCGTCGCGACCGCGAGGAAGCCTTTCATGTCGCAGGCGCCGCGGGCCACCCAGCGGTCGCCGCCGTCGGTGAGGGTGAACGGATCGCTCCGCCAGTCCGCCTCCTCGGCCGGCACGACGTCCATGTGGCCGGAGAGGACCAGGCCGGGCCGGTCCCCAATCCCGCCAATCTCTCCATGCGGAACCGGCTCAGGTCCCAGCCAGGCGATGAGGTTGGCCTTGGTGCCGTCGGGTGACGGTTGACGGATGAGCCGCACCCCTGGCCGGTCGAGGTAGTCGCAGAGGAAGTCGGCCAGGGGCAGGTTGCTGTTGCGGCTGGTCGTGTCGAAGGCGACCAGCCGCGCCAGCAGATCCGTGTCGGACAGAACCGCCATCGGTTACTTCCGGCGGCGCTCGTGGAGGACCATCATCAGGATCGCGAGCAGGATCGTCGTCTCGGTGGACTCGTCCGCCGGGCCGTCGAGCCGGTCGATCTCGAACTTGCTCTCGAAGAACGACTTGCTCTTGATCACCCGCAGCAGCGGGCGCTGGCTCGCCGTGTCGGTCACCAGGTACTTCGGATTCAGGAAGTAGCCGTGGAACAGATTGACGATCGGGACCTCCATGAGGAAGGCGTCGATCACCTTCACCCAGGGATTTTCCTCCACGGTGACGGCGAGCGAGCGGTCGTCCGCGGCGAAGATCTCATACGTCGCCTTCCACAGGGACTTGCGTCCCTGCCGCTTGACCGCGCCCAGCACCCGGCCGCTGCCGGCCTCGGTGAAGGTGAAGCGGGCGTTGAAGTCCATGATGCGGTCGGCGTTGATCTCGTAGAGCGGACGTGTCTGGCCGGAATCGGAGAAGACGGTGACCTTGTCCTTGAGCGACATCATCTTCTGCTTGACGTACATGAGCTCGGTGCCGGCGGAGTCACGAACGAAAAGCTGAGGGGCGAGGGCGGCGATTTTGAACGATAATTTGAGAGGATATTGCATGCCTGTCTCTCGCGCCGAAAAGGCGCTTGGAAGGTGCATCCGTCCGGGGGATCCGGCTGGCCCGATTATACCGGCAGATCAAGCCGGCAGGAGATGGGCGAGGGTAGAAGGATTTTTTTCCCGCCAGGAGCGGCTCAGGTGGACCTCGACCTCGTCGAGCAGCTCGGAGGGCTCCCGCTTCACGTTGCCGTTGCCGTTCTGGTAGGAGAGGAGCGCCACCAGGGTTTCCCGGTACATCTCCTCGGAGCGGAAGAGGGGGAGCATCTGGTCGGTCTGCCGGCGCATGTCGGAGCGCCGCCCTTCGGAGGTGTAGAGAACGGCGAGGTCCATGGCCGCCAGGGCCGCCTCGTAGGCGAGGCCTTCGCGGGCCAGCCCGTCGCGGGCGGACTGGAACGCCGACTCCGCGTCGCGCGGGCGCTCGGCGATCTTCCCTTCCAGCCAGCGCAGCCGCACCAGGTCACGGCGGTCGCCGGCCCGCTGGTAGAGGCGGCGCGCGCCGTCCAGACAGGCGGCCGCCTGCCCGGAGCGGCCGTCTTCCTTGAGAAACCAGATGTAGTTGTGGGTGGCGCAGACCATCAGGCGCGGCTCGCGGGACGGATCGATCAGGTCCATGCCGCAACGGATCAGGCGCAACGCCGCGTCGAGCTCGCCGGCGTTGCCCAGGATGGTGCCTTTTTTGATGTGGGTGCGCCCCAGGAGATGGTCGTCGGAGAGCCGGCGGTAGATGGACGCCACCTTGTTGAGCAGGTGGACGGCCTCGGCGAAGCGGCCGCTGTAGGAGCAGAGGGACGCCTTGATGCCGAGCAGCTCGGCCTTCACCAGCGGATCACCGCTCCCTTCTTCCAGCAACAGCTCGGCGTTTTCGAGGGCGTTGTTGCTGAGGCGCAGGTCGGCGTGCACGCGGCCGGTGTCGGCGAGATAGGCCCAGGCGATGGCCCGTAGATCCTGCACCACGGGAGCGCCGTAGAGCTCGAGGTCGAGCTGCTCCGAGACCCGCACCGCCAACTCCGTCGCTCGCCGCGCCCGGCCTGGATCTTCGAGACCGCTGTCGCGCGCCACCTGCAGCAGCAGCTCGCAGAGCGCGAGGCTCGCATAGCGGCGGGTGCTGTGCACCTGGGAGAGCCCTTGCACCGCTTCCTGATCCAGCAGCTCGGCGTAGAGCTGGCGCGCGGTATCGCGCTCTTTCTCCACCTGCATGAGGCCGGCGGCGACCTTGCGTTGCAGGCGGTCGAAGACCTCGTCGTAGCTCTGTTCGGAGGTGGGCAGCCGTGCCGTACGGCTCGCCTGGGCCAGCCGGCTGCAGTGCGGGCAGGCCGAAAGGAGGTGGCGGACCACGTCGCGGGTCTCCTCCGGCGAGGCGGTCCCACGCGTCATGCGCTCAAAAATCTCTGCCGAAGGGTGCTGATCACCACCGGAAGACAGCATGCAACCTCCACCCGCGAAGCCGAGTTTGTCTGCAATCAAATACTGGTAAGTTTCTCAGGAAATCGTGCGGGATGCAATGCCCAACCGCGAAATGCGCATGCAGGGCCTGAAGTGGGCGATCCGAACGATGGTCAGTTTTCCTGCGTCTGCGGTGGCGGAGGGAGGAGGCGTGCTTTTTTCTCGGCCGTGACTGCCAGCCGTTCCTGCCCGGCGACCCGGTGATAGCGCGCGGCGAGAGCCCAGTCGCCGGCTTGCCGGGCCGCCCGGGCCAGGCAACGCGACTCGTCTCGCTCCCGTTTGATCGCCCGCCAGAGATCCGCCGCCTCATGCCACCTCTCTTCGGTCTCCGCACGCCACGCCTCGACAGCGAGGAGGGCTTCAGGTGCCTCGCCGGGTCCATTGACCGCTTGCAGGCACTCCAGCGCCCGGTCGATATCGCCGACTGCGACCCAGGCCCGGGCTCGCCGGATGGGATGGCTCACCCGTTCAATCCGGCGCCGCAAGGCCGCCGCGGCGCGTTCGCGGTTTCCCGCATGACCCCAACACCGGGAGGCCCGGCTCCAGGCGCCGTCCTCCTCCGCCCGCAGGGCCTCGCACGACTGCTCTAACATCTCAAGAGAGCAAAATTCCTGCCAGACGGTGCGTTGTTCTTCGTCGAAGACGAACCAGGGCACGTCCGGCAGGCGCGGTCGCAGCACGTCCATCCGAGTACGGATCAACTGGCCGGAAGTTTTCCAGTCGTTGTTCGCCACCAGGCTGCGCAGGTGGGGGAGGAGGAGCTGTCGCTCTTCGGGCACCACCTCTTCCAGCCGGGCCACCTCGGCCCACCGGCCGGCGCGGGCGTAGAGGTCGAGCGCGCGCGGCGTGTCGCCGAGGCGTTCCCAGGTGGCGGCGGCGCGGTCGAGGCGGTTGCCGTTTTCGAGCGCATGGGCGCGGCAGCGGAGGGACTGCTGCGGCTTGCCGGCCAGGCGGTAGGCCGCGGCGGCGCGCGACCATTCGCCCGCTCCCTCGTGCCGCCGCGCCAGGGCGAGGGCGGCGCGTGCCGGCGCGCCGGCGGCGCGGAAGCAGCGCACCGCCGCGTCGTAGTTGGAGAGCTCCAGCCACGCCTCGCCGGCCTGCATCCAGAGCCCTTCCGCCTCGGCGCCGCGCGCGCCGGCGAGGAGAGCCCGCTGCTCGTCGCCGGCCCGGCCCCAGCAGCGCGCCGCTTCCGCCAGATTCCCTTCCTCCTCCCAGCCGGCCGCGGCCTGCGCCCATTCACGCGCGCGTTCAAGAAGGCGGATCTCGCAGGAGCGGGCCTCCCGCTCCATGCCGGCCTGGCGGTAGAGCGGCAGCGCATCGCTCAGGCGGCCGAGCAGCTCGAGCAGGGGAGCCTGGCGGGAGGGGACGCCGAGCTGCGTCCAGCGTTCGAGCGCGCTCGCCCAGTCTTCGCGCGCCTCGTCGGCCCGCGCCAGCGCCTCGGTCTCCTTGTCGCCGCGGGCGGCGCGGCGGAAGCACTCGGCGGCCTGGCGGAAATGGCCGCGCGCCAGGAAGAAATCCCCCTCCGTCTCCCACGCTTCCGGCGACGCGGTCGCCTGGAACAGATGGGCCAGCCCCTCGACCGTGTCGCGTTCGAGCCGGCCGCGGAAGTGCTCGCCGGACCAGAACGGATGCGCTTCCGGGCCTTCGTACACCGCCAGATGGCGGCGCGCCCGGGTGACCCCCACGTACAGGTGTTGCAGGAGGCGCTTGAAGCGGGCCTCTTTGTCGAGAGTGGCGGCCTCCTGCGGCGAGCGCACGAAGCGCTCGACCAGATCCTGGTCCGGCGTCAGGAGCTTCCACAGGACGACGGTGTCGAACTCCAGCCCCTTGGCTTCGCGGACGTGGAAGACGCGCGTGGTGTCCAGGCGCTGCCGCAGGCGCTCCGCCTCCTCGTCGTCGAGAGTGAGCACGGCGCAACGCGGACCGAAACCGCGGATGGCTTCGAGCGCCTCGTCCTCGCTCGCCCGGATCTCGATCGGCAGCGGTCCCTCGATCGCCGCCTCTTCCGGCTCGTCCTCTTCCGTGCGGCCGAAGACCTCGCGGCGGAGCAGGAGAAGGGCGTTGGCGAGATCGACCAGCGGGCGGACGCTGCGCAGATTGCGCCGCAGGCGGAGCACCGCAGGCACGCTCTTGCTGTGCGCCGCCTTGCCAGCCAGCCGCCGCACCTCGGCCCAACGGAATCCGCTGGGATTGACGATCTGCTGCGTGTCGCCGGTGAGCAGCACGCCGCTCAGGCTCGGCCGCCGCGACAGGGAGAGGACGAACGCCACCTCGAGCTCGGTCAGATCCTGCACCTCGTCGCAGATCACCACGTCCCACAGGCGCTGCTTGCCGCGGCGCAGCTCATGGAGCGCGCGGCGGCAGAGGTCGATGCGGTCCGAGCGCCCTTCCGCGGCGAGCAGCTCCTGATAGCGCTGGGCGATGCGGTAGATCTCCGGCCGTTCCTCGACGAACAGCGGCGCGCGCTTCTTGCCGAGATCGAAGTAGGCCTCCTCGCCCAGCATCGACTGCGACGGCGAGAGGCAGGCTCCCTTGAGAATGCTGCGCAGCTCCTCCCAGACGAGCGCCGGATCGAGCGCTTTGCCGCCGCGCGAGCGCGACGGGGTGCCGCGCTGCTTGCGGAACCAGTCGCGGAACAGCGTCTCGGTCATCGGCCGCGCCTGATGCTCGCGCAGATCGCGCGGGATCAGTGAGCGGTAGAGGTCGCCGAACGTGAAGAACTGCGGCGGCCGGAGATCGGGATCGAGACCGCGCGCCAGCGCCAGGTCGCGGTACAGGCCACGGGCGCGTTCGACCAGCGGCGCGCTATAGGAGAGGTAGAGCGCCGCCGGCGGCTCCGCCTCGCGGGCGCCGGCCACCAGACGATGGACGGCGATCGTCGTCTTGCCGCTCCCCGCGCTGCCGGCGAGGAGCACCGGGCCCGGCGTGCCGAGGATCTCGTACTGCTCGCGGTAGAGCTTCAGCTCCAGCTCGTCGCCGCCGCCGTCCAGCAGGCGCTGGAACTCCTCCTCGTCACCGAGGAGAGAGGGCTCCAGGAGAAACCAGCGGATGCCGCCGGAGATCTCCTCGTCAGCCTGGGCGGCGAAGCCGTCGGGCGGAAGGAGGAACTGCAGGAGGGGCTCGGCCTCCTCGCGCGGGTCGACGGCCGCCAGGGCCGCCAGCTCGGAGAACAGGGCGTCCGGCTGCGGCGGCGGCTCGGTGATGTCGAACAGCTCCAGCGGCTCGAGCTCCAGGAACTCCGCCTCGGGAGCGCGGTTGCGGCGGGCCACCCGCTCGGCGTCGTCGTGCTCGACCAGATCCCAGATCTGGAGATGCGAGCGCAGACGGTCCGGCTGCTCCGCGTCCGCCGAGCGGACCATGGTGAACAGCAGCCGGTCGCCGGAATCCGTGCGCGCCTCGTAGACCGGACGGCCAACGCCACGCAACCGCTTGACGCGGGTGCCGCCGCCCCAATGGCCTTCCCTCAGACGGCTGAGCGTCTTCCAGACACGGGCGCGCTCGCCGCGCTCGCTGCGCCGCAGCCGCCAATAAAGGTCAGGATGCAAAAGCACCGGAAACACGCTGCCGAATCCCTCCAACCGCCCGCCGGTTCGTCACCGGAACGGAACCTGGGCGTCATCGCTGCAACAAATTGTAGCCGCGAAAGCGTTCCCTTCCAAACGGGATTCTTTGCGTGGAAGCGAAATTCAGAGCGGATCGGCGAATCGGCGAACTTTAGCTAGAACCTCTTTCCCGCACCACCAGCCGCTCGTCGCCAAGCCGGCGGGTGGCGCCGGTCGAGTCCAGGTGCTCCAAAAGGGGAATCGCCCACTTGCGGCTGAGACCGAAGCGGTCCTTGAAGTCGCCGACCGAGAAGCGTTCCCAGGTGGTCGCGAGGAGGTCTCGCCGCAGGCCGCTGACCGCGGAGACGGAGAGAATCAGACCGGTCGGCAGCCGGATGAGCTGGCCGCGCGCGACGAGATGGCGGATGACGCCCTCCAGGATCTGCGGCTTGGCGGAGAGCCCGACCGACAGCTCCTCCGGCCCGGGCGGTGTCAATCCGCCGCGCTCGAAGCGCTCCAGCACCGCGCCGGCGAGCTGCGACTCCTCGCCGGTGAGCTGGGCGCTGCGGCCCGGCAGGGTGATCTGATCGCCCTGCACCACGAGCACCTTCTGCGCCTCCAGCCAGCCGAGATAGACCGGCGCCAGATCCGCCGCCCGGCCGCGCAGGATGCGCCGCACCGCCTCCGCCTTCGGAATGGCCTCGGCCAGGCGGTCCTTCTGGAAGTACTCCTTGAGCACCCGTTTCGCCCGCTCGGTCACCCGCTGTACCGCGGCCGGAGCGATCCAGCGGGCAGCGAAACCGGGCCCGGCCGGCACCGCGAGCAGCCGCTGCGCCTTGGCGAGCAGGTCCAGCTCACGGATGGCGCGAGCCGCCGGAACCCCCAGGCGGCGGGAGATCTCCGCGGCCTCCACACCGCGCTCGCCGGCCTCCTGGCCCCAGAACGCCACCGCCTCGCGAGCCTCCTTCTGCAAAGCGGTCAGCGCCGGCGCCAGGCTCGCCCCGCGGTGCCGCCGCCAGCGCGGATCAAGCACCTCGCCGCCGCCGAGCGTGGCCTGCGGCGAAGGACGGCGGACGATCGTCCGGTCTCCGCGCACGGCGACGACCGGAGCTTCCAGCCGGATCTCGACCAGGCCGGTCTCGCCCGGTTCAAGCCCGCCTTCCGACAGCGGGCGCATCCGGCCCACCGCCTCGGACGCGAAGAGATGGAGGCGCACCGGCACAAAGCCGCGCACCGCCGCCGGCGCGTCGAGCAGCAAAGTGAAGCGAGCCAGCAGGCTCGTCGTGGCCGCGAACGCCTCGGGAGTGCCGAGCTGTTGGCCGCGCTCCAGCTCCTCCAGCGCGATGCCGGTGAGCTGGAGAGACGTCCGCTCGCCGGCCGCTGCCTCCTCGCGCGGCTGGCCATGCACCTGGATACTGCGCACCCGCACCCGGTCCGGCGAACCGGTCCGGCGCGGCAGGATCTCCAGCGTGTCGCCCACCTTCACCACGCCGCTGACGAGAGTGCCGGTGACCACGACGCCAAGACCTTTGAGATGGAACGCGCGATCGATCGGCAACCGCGCCGGCCGCGCCGGATCGGGAGCCGTCGCGAACTTCGCCGCGAGATCGAACAGCGCCGCCTTGAGATCCGGGAGCCCCTGTCCACTGACGCTCGATACCGGAAGGACGGCCGATCCGGCGAACGGAGTGCCGGAGAGGAGCTCCTCGACTTCGAGCTGCGCCAGCTCGATGAGATCGGGCGACACTAGATCGACCTTGGTCAACGCCACCAATCCGGCCGGGATGCCGAGCAGCGAGCACACAGCCAGATGCTCGCGCGTCTGCGGCTTCACCCCTTCGTCCGCCGCCACGACGAGCAGCATGATGCGGATGCCGCCCAGGCCGGCAAGGGCGTTGTGGAGGAAGCGCTCATGCCCGGGAACGTCGACGAAGCCGATCTGGAGGTCGCCCTCGACAAGGTGGGCGAAGCCGATGTCGATCGTGATGCCGCGCGCCTTCTCCTCGGCCCAGCGATCGCAATCGATCCCGGTCAACGCCTTGACCAGGCTCGTCTTGCCGTGGTCGATGTGGCCGGCTGTGCCGACAATGACTCGATGCATTCGAATCGCCGCGCTCAGCCCGCCGGCTTCGCCAGCACCTCGCGGGCGAGCCGGTTGATCGTCGAGCCGTCCGCCGAGGAGCCGAAGCGAGCCAGCATCTCCTTCATGATCGGCCCGATCGCCGCCGGTCCCGACAGCCCGCGGGCCTCCACCACCTCCTGGATCGCGGCGCGGATCTGCCCCTCGTCCACTTGGGTCGGCAGGTACGCCGCGAGCATCTTGGCTTCGGACTCCTCCTTTGCCTCCAATTCGGGCCGTCCGCCGGCCTTGTACTGCGCCGCCGCCTCCTCCCGCTGTTTGATCGCCTTGCGCACCAGAGAGACGAATCCCGCCTCGTCCACCTCGCCGATGCGGCGGATCTTCTCGTTCTTGATCTCGCTCAGCAGCATGCGCAGGGTCGACAGCTTCTCCTTCTCCCCCGCCTTCATGGCCGCCTTCACGTCCGCTTCGATGCGTTGCTGCGGTGTCGTCGTCATGGAGGGGATTATAGGCGGGAAGGGGGCTCCTGCGCGCCGGATGACCCTCAGCCCTGGTGAGGCGAGCGCCCCTGATGCACGGCATTGCCGCCGGCCAGGCTGTGCTTGTCGTGTACCTCGAACGCTCTCATTCGAGCCACGAGCTTCCAGGGATCATGGTCGCATTCGGCCGAGATCGCGGCGCGGATCGCGCGAATCTCCGCGATCTCGGGGTCGTCGTCGGCAGGCGGGGTCTGTTCGTCAGCCATGGTGGTCATACTACTCTCCTAACAGCTCAAGCGGCGTTACAAGGTGCGGAGTCGAAAGCCCCAGCCGTTCCGGAGTCTGTAGTACACTCATGCGAAAGAAATCGCTGTCGGAGGGTTCTTCCTTGACCGACACACTCGTGCGTCGTTACACATACGGTAATTTCAACAACCTCCCGATTTTCGGCCCCGAGGCGGATTTCCTACTAGGAATACCTGTTCGCCAGCGGGAGCTGGTTTCTCTCGCCAGAGCACAGGTCCTGGAACAGAAGAGGGTCACGAAGGCTGTCTTAGAAAGCAACGTCTCTGCAGCAGCGTCCATCTGTAGAGAGCTCAGCATCCAAACCGAGCACCTCGAACAAGCCATTGCGGGAGGCGCAGCAGCCGTAGCCTTGGCTATCGAAGACCTCGGCGATCGAATCTCTGGCGAGCTCGGGGAGATTCGCTGGGAGTTAGTTCAACTACGCGCACTTTCCGAGCAAATACTCGCAGTGTTGAGGCGACCTCGCAGCACCGAAGCTCGCGAACTTCTTGACCAGGGAGTGCGTAATCTTGTCAATGACAAGGTCGAGCAGGCTGAGGAGCGCTTCAACCTAGCGCTTCGCCTTGACAACACTGACTACCAAATTCTGATGAATCTCAGCGCCGTCGAGCTACGAAAGGGCAATGCACCACGAGCTGTGGCTTTCGTCCACGATGCGCTTACGCTCCCGCAAAACCTCGATACGCAGGCGAGAGCAGACGCCCTATGGCATCTCGCGCGAATTCACTATGCCATTCATGACTACCCGAAGGCCTTCGAATTGGCTCAGCAATCTACAACCGTTCTCTCTGCACCTCGGCGTGTCCTTCAACTAGGCGTTTACGCAATTCTAGGCGGTAGGTTGACTGAAGGCCTATCTCTTATAGGAGCTGCAGTTCTCCGGGTCGTCGATCGTGCTCATGAGGGGCGCGAAGATTTGGGCAAGTCTTGGCTCGATCGTCCTATCGATGGTGGCGGCCAGATCGCGGGGCTTTCCTCGATCCCGCATGCGGAACAGGAGCAATATGTTTCGCATCCAAAGAGCCTCTTTCTGGAACGCAGCCGGAAGGTTTTAATCCACGCCCTCCGCCAGGATCTTGACCAGTTCCTGAGTCACAGAACCGGCATCCGGGTGTACAGGGAAGAGGCGAATGCCGTTGCGAAGGGCGGCGGGCTGGTCCGAGGTGAGGCCTCGGCGGGCGAGGTCAGAAACGATGGTGCCGAGCGGCACGCCCCGTTGGGCGGCCAAAGTGCGTGCCGAGGCCAGCACGTCGTTGTCAAGGGTGAGTGTGGTTCTCATCGCAGCAAGAGTCACGCATCGGTCATGACTACCTCGCCTCGATTCTACGCGCAGACCACCCGGGCTCCGAAGGTTCGGCTGCGAAGTCTGAGGCTTCCGCCTCAAGATGCGGACGATCCGCCTCTGGATCTGGGAGATCGGCCTCGACCTCTGAGCCTCTCAATTTGAGATCTGGCAGATCGGACCCGACTTCTGAACCTCTCACCTCGGTCTCCGGTCCTTCCGCCTCGGGATCTGAGTGTTCTGGATCTTGGGAGGGGGGAGGCGCCTCGAATTCTGGACGCTCAGGAACTTGGGGCGGACGCTCCGGAGTTCGGGGCGAGACCCCCGGATCTCGAGGCGGGACCTCCGCCCCTTGAGGCGAGCCTTCCGGATCTGGAGGCGAGAGCTCCGCCGCGCGGGGCGATAGGTCCAGATCTTGAGGCGAAGACGCCGCCTCGCGAGGCGAGCCCCCCACCCCTCGGGGCGAGACCTCCACGTCTCGCGGCGAACCGTCCACATCTCGGGGCGGAGCCCTCCAATCTCGAGGCGAACCGTCCGTATCTCGGGGCGAAGCTCTCAGATCTCGAGGCGAGACTTCCGGGTGCTAGGCGTCTCCCATCACCTGGACTGCGGCGCGGGTGAGAAATCCCGAGCGGCTCTCGCCATGGCTCTTCGCATACTCGTCGATGCGCCGGAGCAAGCGGGCGGGGACCGTGATGTTGATCTTCTCGGCGCGCCCGAGATACCGCTCCACGTCCACCTCGATGACCACCCAGACGGCTCCTGCCAGATCCGGGTCAGCCTGATGCTGGGCCAGTGGCCGAGGAGCCGGAATGTCCAGACCTTTTTCCGCCAGCAGCTCGCAATGAGCGTCGATGGCTTCTCTTGCCATTTCGACGGCCTCATCAAAGGAATCACCGGCAGAGAAGCAGCCCGGCAGATCGGGAACCGTGACGCTGTATTTCACACCATCGTCCGTGTGGAGGGCTAAGGCAAAACGCATGACTCACCTCCAGGCCAGGCGGCCTGACGATAGATGCTGCGCAGGGTCGGCAAGGCGCCGCGTCCCGCATAAATACGGTCACGAAGCGGCTCCCAGCTCCCCTCTTCGATACCCGGTGCCAGACCGTCCCCATCGACGCTCAGGTCGGGCCATCGGTAGGCTGCGGGAGCCCCAGTGACTGCCGTGAGCACCGGATCCCTTCGCCCGCCTCCTGATTTTCCAGCCTCTACCGGGGGATCTCATGCTCGTGGTCTCCGATTCTGCGTTTGGTGCCTATGGTTGAGCCCGCCGCTGGTGGCGGCGGCGAGAGCGCCAAGGGAGGTTTTAGGCCGGACAGCCCCCGGGCCTTCGCCATCGCCCCTTTCCTCTCACGGAAGCGACCGTGGGTCGATCCGAAGGCGCGCACTGCGGCAGGAGTGGGACTCTCAACGGCGGAGGGTAGGAGTCTCAATGGCAGAGGGTAGGAGTCTCAATGGCAGAGAGTAGGAGTCTCAGCCGCTGAGTATCCCACTCTCTACGGCTGAGAGTCGGAGTCTCAGCGGCAGAGGGTGGGACCCTTTGCCGTTGAGAGTGGGACCCTCCAGGGCAGAGAGTGGGACTCTCAGAGGCAGAGAGTCGGAGCGCCGGCACTGTGCGCCGAAGCCCCGCAGCTTGCCCGGGCTCGGCTCCAGGACCGGGCCACGGCCTGGAACTGGTCGGCCATGACTTACCTCGCCTCCATTGTACGCGCAGACCCACGCTGGCGAGCTCGTGCTCAACTACGGCTCGACAAAAATCCGCTGCACCCGCCGGCCCAGGCGGACCAGCAGCTCATGAGTGATCGTCCCCGCCTGCTCGGCGACCTGCTCGGGACGGATGACGTTGCCGCCGTGCGCTCCATAGAGGAGGACTTCGGCGCCGACGTCGACTCCGGGGATGTGCGTCACGTCGACTTGCATCTGGTCCATGCTGATGCGGCCGACGATCGGGGCTTCCTGGCCTTCGACGAGGACGTGGCCGACTCCGGAGAGGCGCCAGGGGAGGCCGTCGTCGTAGCCGAAGGGGATGATGCCGACTCGCATGTCGTGCTTGGCCGTAAAGGTTCGGTTGTAGCCCAGGCTGTCGCCGGGGCCGAAGCGCTGGATGCTGGCGATGCGGCTGGTCACTCCGACCGCCAGCTCCAGTTCCATGGCGTCCCGCACGGCCGGCGACGGGTAGAGGCCGTAGAGACCGAGGCCGACGCGGATAAGGTTGTAGGAGGCTTCCTGCGGAAAACGGATCGCCGCGGCGGTGTTCGCGGCGTGCGCCAGGAGGTCGGCGAAGCCTTCGGCGCGTAGCGAGGCGAGGGTCTCCTCGAAGACCGCGATCTGGCGGCGGGTGAAGGCGTCGTCTGCCGGATCGTCCGCGGCGGCGAAGTGGGTGCAGACGCCGGTCAGCCGCATGGTTCCGGTGTCGCGGATCTTGCGGGCCAGGGCGATGACGGTGCGCGGATCGACGCCGAGGCGATGCATGCCGGTGTCGACCTTGAGATGGACGTCGAGGCTCTTGCCGGTGCCGTCCAGGCCGGACGCGAAGGTGTCCACCAGGTCCGGTGAATAGAGGATGGGCGTCAACCGGTAGCGCAGGAGGTTGTCGAGATCGTCGCGGTCGGGCAGGAAGACGTAGACATCCTGATGCACGCCGTTCTTGCGGACGGCGATCCCTTCGCTGGTGGCGGAGACGCCGATGTGATGGATGCCGAGGCGCGACAGCCAGGAGGCGAGCTGGACGAGGTCGGTGCCGTAGGCCAGCGCCTTCAGCATGGCGAGGATCTCGGCCCGGCCACCGCAGTGCCGGCGGAAGCGCGCCAGGTTTTCGCTGATCGCGGCGAGGTCCACCCACAGGCAGCGCTGAGCGATCGATCCGGAGAGATCGCGCGCGGCGCGCACCAGGCCGGCTTTGCGCGGCCCCTTGAAGAGCACCGTGTCGCCGGAGCGGAGGAGCGGGAGAAGGCGGTCCTTCAGCTCGTCGGGGCCGGCGACCGAGACCACGGTGCCGTCCGGCCGCGCGGCGCGGTAGCTCTCGGCGGTGCTCTGAAGCTCGCCGTCGCCGACCAGGAAGACGTGGCTGAAGCCGCTCTGGCCGGCCTGGGTGCCCACCTGGCTGTGCTCGCGTTCACCTTGCGCGCCGAGCTCGCGCATGCCGGCGAAGACGAAAATCTTCCGCCCCGTCCGCGGACCGCCGAGCGCCGCCGAGCGGAGGGCCGCGTTCACCGAGATCGGATCCGCGCTGTAGGCGTCGTTGATGATCCGGATGCCTTCGGGCGAGGACCACACCTCCATGCGCGTCGGCGGGGGAGAGTAGTCTTCGAGCGTCGAGGCGATCTCGTCGAGACTGACGCCGAGCAGCCAGGCGGCCGAGGCGGCGATGTGCAGATCCTCGATGATGTCCGGCGAGCGTGTCTTGACGCGGACCTCGACCCGCTCGACCCGGACATTGGGGACGCCGGCGGCGGACAGCTCCAGCGCCTGACCGTCCTCGACCAGCCCGCTCGGCGCCAGCGACAGGACCTGATCCTGCGAGCCGAAACGCCCGATGAGATGGACCGGACAGGCCAGCCGCCGCGCCGGCTCCTCGATCGCCGGCTCGCCGGCCGGCAGCAACACCCATCCGTCGGCGGGGATGTTCCGGAAGAGCGTCATCTTCTCGCGCGCGATGGCTTCGCGGCTGCCGAACGACGCGATGTGGGCCATCCCGATGTTGGTCAGGATGCCGTAGCTCGGCGCGACGATCTCCTCGAGTGCCGCCATCTCGCCCGGCTGTGAGATCCCCGCCTCGAAGACCGCCAGCGGCGCCTTGCGGTCCGCGGAGAGCACGGCGAGCGGCAATCCCAACTGGCTGTTGTAGCTGCCGGGGGAGGAGATGATCCGGCGGCTGCCGAGGAGAGCGGTCAGGGCATCCTTGACGATCGTCTTGCCGTTGCTGCCGGTGATCGCGAGGACCTTGCCGATCGTCTCCCGCCGGTACCAGCGCGCCAGCAACTGCAAGGCGCGGAGAGGCGATCCCACGGCGATCAGCGGCCAATCCGGCTCCGCTCCGGGGAGACTGTCGATTCTCGCGGCGGCGACGATCGCCGCGGTCGCTCCGTTGCGGAACGCATCCGCGACGAAGCGGTGGCCGTCCGTATGCTCTCCGTGCAAGGCGACGAACAGAGAGCCGGGAGAGGCGCCGCGGGAGTCGATGCAGATCTGCTCGATCAAGGCCTCTGGAGCCCGGCCGCGCAAGGTGCCGCCGATCGCCTGTGCGATCTGATCGAGCGGGGTCGGAATCAAAGAAGTGTCTCCACGCGGAGCGATCCTAACAGCGATCGGACGGGCTCAGAGGCCCCTTGCCAAATCGATACTGATACGGCATTATCATTTACGAGATGAGCGCCACGACGAACCGAGGGAGCGAGCGCGTCGAGCGGGACACCCAGCAGAAGCGGGCGATCCGCTCGGCCATCGAGACGGCTGGACGACCGATGAGCCCGCGCGAGGTGCTGGACGAGGCGCTGCCGTTGTCTCCCGGACTCGGCATCGCCACCGTCTACCGCACGCTCAAGAGCGGCGTCGACGGCGGCTGGCTCACCCAGGTCGAGCTGCCCGGCGAGCCGCCACGCTACGAGGCGACCGGCAAGCAGCATCACCACCATTTCCACTGCCGGAGCTGCGACCGCGTCTACGAGATCGAGGGCTGTCCGGACGGGCTGCGGGCGATGACGCCGCCGGGGTTCTCTCTCGAAGCGCACGAGGTCGTGCTCTACGGGCTGTGTGCCACATGCGCGCAATGATCCTTCCAGTCGTGGCGCTGGCGTTTGCGGTGACCGCCTGCCGGGCCGTCGGGCCGCCGGCCCACGATCCGCTGGACGCCGGGCGGATCGCGGTCGCGGTCAGCGTGCCGCCGCAGGCCTATTTCGTCGAGAAGATCGGCGGCGACCATGTGCGGGTGGAGGTGATGATTCCGCCCGGCTATTCGCATGAGGACTACTCGCCGAGCCCGCGCCAGGTCGTGGCCCTCTCGCACGCCCGTCTCTACATCAAGGTGGGGCACCCCGCCTTCGAAATCGAGAAGCAGTTCATCGATCCGTTTCTGGCCCGCAAGCCCGGTGTCCGAGTCGTGGACATGTCGCGCGGCATGGATCTGATCCAGGGGGACGCCAGCGAAGGTGGGCACGAAGGCAGCGATCCACACGTCTGGGTGGCGCCGGCCACCGTGCGCGTGGCGGCGCGCAACATCGGCGATGCCCTCGCCGCGGTGGACCCTCCCCACGCCGCCGAATACCAGGCCAACCTGCGAGCTTTCCTCGCCGACATCGACGCCCTCGACCGCGAGATCCGCACCCTGCTCGGCCAGTCCGGCCCGTCCAGCCCGTCCAGCCCGTCCAAACCACCGCGGCGCTTTCTCGTCTACCACCCCTCCTGGGGATATCTCGCCCACGAATATGGCCTCATCCAGATCGCCATCGAAGCTGAAGGGAAGGAGCCGAGCGCCAAGCGGCTCATCGAGCTCATCGACCGGGCGCGCCGCGAGGATGTCCGCGTGCTCTTCGTCCCCGGCGGCTTTCCGCGCAAGAGCGCCCAGGTGATCGCCGCCGCCGCCGGCTGCCGGGTGCTCACCGCCGATCCGCAGGCGCGCGACTGGGCGGACAACCTCCGGCGCATCGCCGCCGGGATCGGAGAAGCGTACGGCCATGGTTGAGACTCCCCTTCTCGAAGCCCGCCACGTGACGTTCGGCTATGGCCGCGAGCCCGTGGTCGAGGACGTCGACCTGGCCATCCATCCGCGCGATTTCCTGGCGGTCATCGGACCCAACGGCGGCGGCAAGACGACGCTGGTCAAGATCCTCCTCGGCCTGTTGAAACCGTGGTCCGGCGAGGTCGTCTCTCGATTTGCCGCCGGCAGCCGCGGGCGCCTGGGCTATGTGCCGCAGTTCTCAACCTTCGACAAGTCCTTTCCGCTGCGGGTGAGCGAGGTCGTCCTCATGGGCAAGCTCGGCAGCCGCGGCCTGCTGTGGCCCTACACCCGAAAAGACCGCATGGAATTGGACGAGGTGCTCGCCCGCCTCGACCTGACGCGCCTCGCCCGCGCCCACGTCAGCGAAATCTCCGGCGGCCAGCTCCAGCGGGTGCTCATCGCCCGCGCCGTCCTCTCCGATCCGGAAATCCTCTTCCTCGACGAGCCGACCGCCTCGATCGACGCCGAATCGCGGCAGGTGCTCACCGAGCTGCTCAAGGACCTGAACCGCCGCATCCCGATCGTCGTCATCACCCACGACGTGACCTCCATCGCGTCGCTGGTGCAGCACATCGCCTGCATCAACCGGCGTCTCTGGTACCACGCCGGCGGCGAGCTGGATCAGGCGATGCTGGACGAGGTCTACGGCTGTCCGGTGGAGATGGTGGCGCACGGCGTCGCCCACCGCGTCCTCCACGATCATCATGATCACTCTCACGATCATCACGGCCATTCTCACGACCACCCCAACCACTGAGGTCTGCCTGTGCACAGCCTGATCGACGCCCTCTCCTACGAGCTGATGCGCAACGCCGTCCTGGCCGGCGTGCTGGCGGCGGTGCTCTGCGGCGTCGTCGGCCCCTTCGTGGTGGTGAAGCGCCTGGCCTTTCTCTCGGACGGCATCAGCCACGCCGCCTTCGGAGGGATGGGAGCCTGCTTCTACTTCGGGCTCGATCCGCTCCTCGGCGCCGTGGCGGTGGCCCTGGGCTGTGCCCTGACCCTCGGGCTGCTGGACACCGACGCCATCCGCTCCTACGACGCGGTCATCGGCGTGCTGTGGGCGGTCGGCCTCGCGGTCGGCATCGTCTTCGTCTACAAAACGCCGGGCTACGCGCCGAATCTGATGACCTACCTGTTCGGCAACATCCTCCTGGTCTCGCGCCACGAGCTCGGCGTGCTGGTGGTGCTCGCCGCCTCGGTGCTCCTCATCCTCGCGCTCTTCTTCAAGGGGATCGTGGCCGTGGCCTTCGACGAGGTCTTCGCCCGCGTACAGGGCGCGCCGGTGCGCCTCCTGATGGTGCTCCTTCTGACCATGATCGCCCTCTCGGTGGTGATCCTGATCCAGGTGGTGGGAATCATCCTCGTCGTCGCCCTGCTGACCATTCCGCCGGTCATCTGCCTGATGTTCCTGAAGGATCTGCGCAGCGTGATCCTCGGCTCTGTCCTGCTCGGCGTCGGCATGACCCTCGGCGGCCTGGCCCTGTCCTTCTTCTACGATCTGCCCAGCGGCCCGGCCATCATCCTGCTCGGCGCCGCGGTCCTCCTGGCCGTCTACCTCCTCCGCAAGCTGCGCGGCGGCGCGCCGCGGCTGCTGCCGGATTTGCGGGCATGACGCAAGGATAATCGTCTCATGACGAATGCTTTTCCCATCGACATCCGCCAGGCAACCGTCAAGGACGCCGAGCTGCTCGCCCGGCTCGGTGCCGCCCTCTTCGCCCAGGCCTTCGCACACATGAATTCGCCTGAGGACATGGCGGCCTATCTCCCGACCGCCTTCAACCCGATCATCCAGACGGAGCACCTGGAGCGGCCGGGAGACATCTTCCTGCTCGCCTGGGTTCGCCGCATGCCGGTCGGCTACGCGCAGCTTTCCGTCTCCGAACCACCGGAATGCGCCGCCGAGGAGGTTGATCTGGAGGGGGCAATCGAGCTGGTGCGCCTGTACGTCGACGCGGCCTGGCACGGCCAGGGAGTGAGCCAGGCGCTGATGGAGGAAGCCCTCCGCCGGGCCGCCGAAGGCGGCCACGACCGGATCTGGCTGGGAGTCTGGGAGAAGAACGCCCGCGCGATCAGCTTCTACGAGAAGTGCGGCTTCGCGGTCATCGGGCGTAAGGACTTTCTGCTGGGGGCGGACCTGCAGACAGACCTTGTGATGTGGCGAAACCTCAGGCCTTCTTCGCCTTGCTGACCGGGCAGGACGGGCCGCGCAGGGAGGTCGAGGCCTTCTGCAGCCAGCTCTTGTCGGCTCCCGAGTAGGAGAAGACGAAGCTGCCACCCTTGATCTTGTCGATCACCGGCTTGACGACCTCTTGCGACAGCGCCGGGCAGCCCCAGCTCCGGCCGAGGCGGCCGTACTGGCGGGCGTGGTCGGGACTGACGTACCACGCGCCGTGGATCACGATGTTGCGCTCTTCGGCGAGGTCGTTGATCCCTTCGTCCAGACCCTTGAGCTTCAGGGAGTAGCCTTTGCCGCCCTCGTAGGTCCCTTCCGTCAGGAAGAGGCCGAGGCTGGTCTGGTGGCTCGCGTCGAGGTTGGAGAAGTGGGTCGCGACGAGGTCGCCGCTGCCGGCTCCGTGCGCCACCAGCTCGTGGTAGAGCACCTTGCCGTGGGCGAGGTCCAGCACCCAGAGCCGCGGCTGGGTCGAGGGCAGGGAATAATCGATGACGGTCAGCACGTCGTTCCGTCCCGAGACCCCGCGCGCCTTGGCGCAGGCGACCGCATCGAGCGCGGCGGCGAGCACCTTGGGCGAGAGCCCGTCAGCTCCCTGGGCGAGCAGCGCCGTCGCTGGAGCGCTCACCGCCGGCTCAACGTCTGGCATGGGAGCTGCACTAGCGACTGGGGTCCAGGAGAGAGAGAAGGCGCTGGCGGTGAGCAGCGCGGCGAGGGCAACGGCAAGGCGGGTCGAAGAAGTTTCAATCACTGATGTAGCGCCTCCAAAAACAGCGGCCCCGGCGCCTGCATTTCGCAAGTCGCTGGCCCCATTGGGGGGTTGTCCTATCCTGTCCAGTGTTCAAACACGCTGGCCGGACGAGGATATTCCGAAACGACCGCGCGATTCTACACGAATGAGGCTGCTGCTGGGCGCCTGAGCGGTAAAAAGGGAAAAAAGGGGAGGAGCGGCGCTGACTGGCACCCAGGATCTCGCGCGCTTTATGCTTGACAGAGTCAACTATGTAATGGACACTGTCAATGAATCGAGGCGGCTTGGGAAGGGAGCTCATCGTGGTCCAAGCGATAGACCATCAGCGGGTCGATGATGTACGGCGTTTCAACCGGTTCTACACCAAGCAAATTGGAGTGCTGCACGAGGGACTCTTGCAGAGCCCCTTCTCGCTCACCGAGGTGCGTGTGCTCTTCGAGTTGGCCAACCGCCGGCGGACTACGGCGGCGGAGGTCGGCAAGGAGCTGGGCTTGGATGGCGGTTACCTGAGCCGAATCCTCCGCAGCTTTCAGCAGCGCCATCTGGTCGCGAGCGAGCCGTCGGACACCGACGGCCGGCAGCATCATCTGTATCTGACCGGTTCCGGCAAGGAGGCATTCGCCACGCTCAACGAACGCCAGAATGAAGACGTCAAGGCCCTGTTGGGCCGTCTGCCGGCGGCCGATCAGGACCGTCTCCTGGGAGCCATGCGCACGATCGAGGCCTTGATCGGCGACCGGACGGCCCAGAAGTCTCCCTATCTCCTGCGCACCCACCGGCCCGGCGACATGGGATGGGTCGTCTACCGCCACGGCGTTCTCTACGCGCAGGAATACGGTTGGGACGAGCGCTTCGAGGCCCTGGTCGCGGAGATCGTGGCAAAGTTCATCGAGAGCTTCGATCTCTCCTGCGAGCGATGCTGGATCGCCGAGCGGGACGGCGAGAACCTCGGCTGCGTCTTCCTGGTCAAAGAGTCGGCCGCCGTGGCCAAGCTCCGCCTTCTGCTCGTCGAGCCCTCCGCGCGGGGCCTGGGCATCGGCCGCCGCCTGGTGGAGGAGTGCGTCCGCTTCGCCCGTCAGTGCGGCTACGGCAAAATCACCCTGTGGACGAACGACGTGCTCACCGCCGCCCGGCGGATCTATGAGGCCGCGGGCTTCGAGCTTGTCCGGGAAGAGGCTCACCACAGTTTCGGGCACGATCTGATCGGGCAGACCTGGGATCTCGATCTCGGCCGCGCGTGACCGCGGCTGGGCTCCTAGGCGGCAAAAGAGAAAAAAAGGGGAGGAGCGATGGCGGTCGCTCCTCCCTTGGAGGAGACCTGGTGACGCCTCCCACGCTGGGCGGCGTTCTAGTCTTCCTCTGTGAGTGACGGACGCGGCGGAAACATTTCAGGGATTTTCAGGCGTCCGGTTGACTCGGCCGGGCGGGGGCTCCATGATTCCGCGCGCGGAGATACCCCTATGGTCGAATGGATCGTGTGCGCCCACTGCGGGCTCAAGCACTCACTGCGGGCGGATGGTCTGTGCCCGCGCTGCAAGAAGGCGGTTGGCGCCGGTCCCACCGACGGCAACATCTATGCGCCACCCCGTTCGACTCTGGAGCCGGTCGCCGCCCCGCCGGCGGAAGCCCTCCCCATCGGGCGGCCGGTGTTCAACGCCCGTTTGATCTATCGCCTGCAGCCCGACGTCCTGTTCCGGCTCTACCTCCTGCCCGGCGAGGCCTGTTTTCTCCGCATCGAAGGTCAGGGGATCTGGTGGATCCTCGCGGCGGTCCTCCGCACCGGCTTTGGCCTGCTGGGCGCCCTTCTCGCGCCCCTCTGCCTGAAGCAGAGCGCAAAGCTCCTCTTTCAGAAGGTGCAGGAGCTCGATGCGAGAGATCCGCGGTCTCTGGTCCCGGCGAATGCGGCCAACTTCGTCCTCACTCCGGCGGAGATCACCAAATCGTCCCTGCAGGCCAGCTCGATCTGGTCGGGATACGGCTTTCATTTTGGCGTCTGGAAGCTGGCGCTCCGCGACGGCCGGACGCTGACCTTCCGCCTCGAGTCCTCCGAGGACACGAGAATCTCCTGCCAGGCGGTCCCGGCCTTCGTGGGCGCGATGCACGCGATGGAAGCGGAATGGGATCCGCGCTCGGGGAAGCTCGTCAAGCTCAAGAAGTGAGCCGGCGCCCGCCGGGAAGGGCTAGCCGCCCCTCGGCGTGAGCGAGGCCACCCGGGCGGATGGTGGCCCGCCACGCGGAGGCGAGGATGATCGCCTGTAACGCGTTTTCATCCCGCTCCGGCGCGAGGAGATCCTCTTATGAACACCGCAAAATTGACCCTGAACGGCAAGGACTATGAGTTGCCCGTGGTCGTGGGGACCGAGGGAGAGGTCGGCATCGACATCTCGAACCTGCGGGCGCAGACCGGCGCCATCACCCTGGACAACGGGTATGCCAACACCGGCTCGTGCAGCAGCGCGGTCGCCTTCATCGACGGCGACCGCGGCATCCTGCGCTATCGCGGCTATCCGATCGAGGAGATCGCCGCCAAGGCGAGCTTCGAGGAGGTCTGCTACCTGCTCATCTGGGGCCATCTGCCGAGCCAGCACGAGCTCGACGAATTCCGCCACAAGCTGACCTATCACAGCCTCATCCATGAAGCGATGAAGAAGCTGTTCGAGGACTTCCCGCCGACCGCGCATCCGATGGCCGTCCTCTCGGCGATGGTGGCGTCGCTCTCCGCCTACTACGGCAAGCCGGAAGAAGACACCGACCTCAACATCGCGCGGCTGCTGGCCAAGGCGAACACCCTGGCGGCCTTCTCCTACAAGAAATCCATCGGCCAGCCCTTTGTCTATCCGCGCAACGATCTGAGCTACACCGAGAACTTCCTGCACATGATGTTCGCCGTGCCGTCCGAGCCGTACAAGGTGCCGGCGGTGCTCAACCGGGCGCTGAACCTCCTCTTCATCCTGCACGCTGATCACGAGCAGAACTGCTCGACTTCGTCGGTGCGCATGGTCGGCAGCAGCCAGACCAACCTCTTCGCCGCGGTCTCCGCCGGCATCTGCGCCCTGTGGGGGCCGCTGCACGGCGGCGCCAACCAGGAAGTCATCCAGATGCTGAAGATGATCCGCGACGACGGCGGCAACTTCCGCAAGTACGTGGACATGGCGAAAGACAAGAAGTCCGGCTTCCGGCTCATGGGCTTCGGCCACCGCGTCTACAAGAACTTCGATCCGCGGGCGCGCATCCTCAAGAAGGCGGCGGACGACGTCCTGGCGGAGATGGGGCTCGCCGATCCGCTGCTCGACATCGCGAAGAGCCTGGAGCAGGTGGCCCTGCGCGACGAGTTCTTCATCGAGCGCAAGCTCTATCCGAACGTCGACTTCTACAGTGGCATCCTCTACCGCGCGATGGGCATCCCGACGGAGATGTTCACCGTCATGTTCGCCTTGGGCCGCATGCCCGGCTGGATCGCGCAATGGAAAGAGATGCGGGACGACGACAAGACGCGCATCTCCCGGCCGCGCCAGATCTACACCGGCGAGATCGAGCGGCCTTATCTGCCGATGGAGCTGCGGGCGCAGACCGAGGTGCGCACCGTGGTGAGGGAGAGCGATCTGATTCCAGTCTGAGGTTTTCGCTGGGAGCGCCGGCTTGACTCTCCCCATCCGCGGCAGGATCATGCCTGCATGAAACGGGCGTCCGCCGCGGAAGTGCAACGCGAGGAGGAGAGGGTCGAGGCGCGCAGCGGCGTGTTCAAAAAGGAGCTTGGGCTCGCCGATCTCGCGCTCACCCAGGTGCTGTTCATCATCGGCCTCCCCTGGATCGGAGTGGCGGCGAAGCAGGGGCCGTCGCATCTCGTCCTCTGGCTCCTCGCGATGCTCTTCTTCTACCTCCCGTCGGCCGTGGTGGTGATCCATCTCAACCGGATCATGCCGCTCGAAGGCGGGCTCTACCAATGGGCCAAGCTGGGGGGCAACGAGCTGCTCGGATTCCTGGTCGCCTGGAATCTGTGGCTGTTCGCGATCCTCAACTCCTCGGAGATCGGGCTCCAGGTGACGCAATACCTGCGCTACATCCTCGGTCCGGCCAGTGAGCCGTTGACCGGTGCCAAGTGGTTCACCGGCGCCGTCACCCTGGTGCTTCTCGGCGCGCTCGTCCTGTTGACGATCGCGGGCTTGAGCGCGGGCAAGTGGCTGCACAAAGCCGGCGGCGTGTTGATGCTGGTGACCTTTTTCGCGATCCTTCTCCTCCCCTGGCTCAACCGGGCGCACGGCTCGCTGGCGGAATTCCATCCGCTGCACACCGAGCTGCCCGTGCTCTCGCTGATGAGCCTGAACCTCTTTGGAAAGATGGGATTCGGTGCCCTGGGGGGATTCGAATACGTCGCCATCCACGCCGGCGAGTGCCGCGATCCGGCGCGCTCCATCGCGCGTTCGGTGCTGGTCGCCGCTCCGGTGATCGCCGCGATGTTCATCCTCGGCACCAGCTCGGTCATCGCGCTCGTGCCGCATGATCAGATCGATCTGATCGCGCCGATCCCACAGGTGCTGAGCGTGGGATTCCACCCTCTCGGGCTTGCGGTGCCGATCGCGACGCTTTCGATCCTCGTCCTGCTCTGCGTGCGGATCGCCCAATCGAGTGTCATGTTCGCCGGCAACACCCGCCTGCCCATGGTCGCCGGGTGGGATAATCTCCTGCCGGCGTGGTTCACCAAGCTGCACGCGCGGTTCAGGACGCCGGTCAATTCGATCCTGTTCGTCGGCGCCGCGACTCTCGTCCTGGCTCTCGTGGGCCTGATCGGGGTGGGAAAGCAGGAGGCTTTCCAGTTGCTGTGGAACGCGTCCGGGGTCTTCTACGCGCTCACCTATCTGGTGATGTTCGCCATCCCACTCTTCGGCCTGAAAGGCGCGCCGCGCCCGCCGCTCTGGTTGCAGGCGTGCGCACTCTCCGGATTCCTGATGACGCTCCTCTATGTGGCGCTCTCGATCGTCCCGATCATCCAGGTCGAAAGCCGGGGGATGTTCGCTCTCAAGCTCGGGGGGCTCATCGTCGGAATGAACGTCCTGGGTGTGCTGATCTATCGGGCCGCCGAGAGAAGGCGCAGGGTGCTGAGCCGTAGGTCTATACTCGGCTCAGCCCCATGAGCCACGGATCCTCTCCTTCCCCCACGACGTTTGCCGCCCTGCGCGACCTGGCACGCGAGCATCCGGTGGAGGTGACGGTGCGCGGCGGTTGCATGGCGCCTCTCCTCGCCGATGGCGAGCGGGTGGCGGTCGCTCCGGTCCGGCACTACTGGCCGGGGGACGTGGTGGTGTTCCAGGCCGCGGACGGACGGCTGCTGGTGCACCGGCTGCTCGGCTGGCGGCCGTGGGAGGGCGCCCTGGCCGGTGTCACCCGCGGCGACGGCTGCCCCTGCCACGACGCTCCGGTGCCGCCGTCCCGTCTGCTCGGCCGGGTGATCGCGCCGGAACGGGCGCGGGCTTCCCTGCCTGACCGGCTGCGGGCGGTTCTCTCTTTCCTGCGCATCGCGGCACGGCGGCGGAAGCGGTGAGCGTCTTCGGCAGCGGATTCCTGATCAATCCGGATCTCTTTCCGGCCCGCCGTTCCGGCGAGGCCTGGGGCAGCCGCGAGATCGCTTTGACTCTTCCCGGCGGACCCTACCGGTTCAGCGGCCTGAACGCGGAGCAGGAGGCGGCGGTCCGCGGGCGCTTCGGGGCATATTGCGCGGAGGGCGTGGAGAGGGCCGCGGTCGAAAGCGTCCTCTTCCGTGCCGCCGAAGCCGATTTCCGGACGATCGACGTGCGCGGCTGGGAGTATGCGCTGGACCTCGACGCCACGCCGGAGGCCTTGCGTCTGGCCGGTCTGCGCCTGGTGGGCCGGCTCGACTGGCGGCCCGATCTCGCCGGCGCCCTGTGGACGCCGGACGGCGGCGGCGTCGCGTTCGCCGGGATCTTCGAGAACTTCCTGCGCGTTCTGGTGGCCTACCGGCTCCACGAGCTGGGCGGCGCGGTGCTGCACTGCGCCGCGGTGGCCTCGCCGCAGGGGGCGCGGCTCTTCCTCGGCCGCTCGGGGGCGGGCAAGTCGACCGTCTCCCGGCTGGCGCAGGAGCACGGCGCGGAGGTCCTCTCGGACGATCTCAACGCATTGCTCCTGGAGGCGGGGGCCGTGACGGTGGAGAAGCTGCCGTTCACCGGCGACTACGGAGACCCGCGCACCCCGTCGCCGCCCGCGCCGCTGGCCGGCCTCTATCGTCTGGAGAAGGACACGGCCGATGCGCTGCGGCCCCTGTCGCGCGCCGAGGCCGTGGCCTGCCTCCTCGCCTGCTCCCCCTACGTCAACGCCGACGCCCACCGGCGCGACGAGCTGTTCGGCGATCTGCTGCTCCTGATTCCTCCCCAGAAGGCGTGGGCGCTGCGGTTCTCGCTGGGTGGCGGCTTCTGGCCTATACTCAGTCGATGAGCACAGACTCCCAGATTGCGATCGATACGGCCACGGTGCTGCGCCCGTCGCGCGACATCCGCCACCGCCGCATCGACAGCGAGGCCGTGGTGGTGCGGCAGAAAGCGGGGGAGGTGCTGGTGATGAACGAGGTGGCGGCGCGCCTGCTCGATCTCGCCGACGGCCGCGCCAGCGTCGGCGCCTGGGTCGACGTGCTGGTCGAGGAGTACGACGTGGAGCGCGAGACGCTGGAGCGCGACGTCCTCACCTTCGCCGCCGAGCTGGCGGCCGAGGGGATGCTGGAGATCGCCGATGGGGTTTGAGCAGATCCTCCAGAAGACTTGGCGCGACAACATCCTCTTCTCCGTCCTCGTCGAGCTGACCTACCGCTGCAATCTCGACTGCTTCTTCTGCTACAACGACGTCTCCTTGCGCGGTGAGCCGCTGCGCACCGAGCAGTATTTCGCGTTCTTTTCCGATCTGCGGGATCTGCAGGTGCTCAATCTGACCCTGTCCGGCGGCGAGCCGCTGGCCCATCCGGATTTTTTCCGTCTGGGAGCCCGAGCCCGGGAGCTCGGCTTCGTGGTGCGGGTCAAATCGAACGGCCATGCCCTGCGCGGCGACATTTTACGGCGCCTCTGCGACGAGGTCGATCCGTTTCTGGTCGAGGTCAGCCTGCACGGCGCCACGGCCGCCACGCACGACCGGCAGACCCGCGTTCCGGGGAGCTTCGACCGCCTGCTCGCCAACCTGCGGGAGGCTCTGGAGATGGGACTGCGGCTCCGGGTCAACAGCACCCTGACGGCGTGGAACGAGGACGAGGTGGAGGGGATGCTGGACCTCGCCGAGTCGCTCGGCCTGCCGCTCCAGATCGATCCCGAGGTGACGCCGCGCGACGACGGCGGCCGCGAGCCGCTGTCGATCTCGCCCAGCCGGGCCGGGATGGCCCGGATGTTTTCCTTGCAGGCGGCCCGCGCCCGGGCGCGCGCGGCCGGCTCTCTCCCAATCGGCTCTCTCGCAATCGGCAAGGGAGCGGACGACGGCACGCTGCCGGCCTCGGTCGACAAGCACTGCGGCGCCGGCTCGGCCGGCGTGGCGGTGGACCCCTACGGCAACGTCTACCCCTGCGTGCAGTGGCGGCGGGCGGTGGGCAACCTCCACCAGCAGTCGATCGGCGAGATCTGGACCACCTCGGCCGGCTTGCGGCAGGTGCGGGAGCTGACCACCCAGGCGAAAGGCTTGGTCGAATCCTACGGCCCCGGCGGTGCTCTGATGAGCTTCTGCCCAGGCTCCGCGGTGGTCCGCGACGGCGATCCGCTCCGGGTCTATCCCGATGCTTTGCGCCGGATGGAAGTTCTGGGAGAGGTGATGGACGCGGAGGCGGCCGGAAAGCGGATCGTCCTGCCGATCATCCGCTAGCGTCGCGAGATCGTTTCAGGACGAGACGGGCCCCTGAGGACAGAACCCTGGATTGCCCTTGGCCGGCGGTGCCGGAGCGCACACCGCCGCCATGGCCTCCAGCGGCTCCCGGTAGAGGATGCCGGGAGGCACGTATCGTCGGCGCCCCGCGCCATTTTCGCGGGGAGGTTCGCTGTCACGCTGATTCGAACCCATTGCGTTTCTTCTCCGGACTCAGAAAACCATCAGAACGACAAGAGAACCTATTCCTGCCCGGGACCAGCGGTCGGCGGCGCATCCGGTCCACGCCGGAGGAGCAACGCGGGATCGCCGAGAAGATTGTAGATATGAAGAAGTGATCCGTCACCTCCCAGACTGCGGAGGTCGCCGTAGGCGCGCAGGATCCGGTCGCCCAGCGTCAGGTCGACGGGATCCGTGATGCTGCGATAGAAGCTTTCCGCCAGCAGGCGGGAGTCGGCGTTGTTGGCCAATCCCGAGGGTCCCCAGACGGCGGAGGCGCCACCCGTCCCGGTGGTGACCAGCACCTCGCCGAGCGACGGGACACCGGGAACGGTGAAGCGGCTGATCGTGCAGGTCATGGCGGTGACCACCGGCAGGCGGTCGAGGTTGGTCAGCCCCGCCACGTCCGAGGTGGTGAGGAGACCGCCGGCGGACAGCCGGTCGAGGCCGCCGTGGCCCATGTAGTTGACGACCGCGGCTCCCTGGCCGAGACCGGCGAGCAACTGGTCGCGCGCCGCGGCGAGCGGCAGGACGCGCAGAGCGATGGACTGCGGCGTGTAGGGCGGCCCGATCCGGCCGGCGACCTGATCGCTGGCGGCGGAGAAGTCGGTCTCGCCGTCGTCGTTGTCCGACAGGAAGATCGCGTTGTGCGCCCAATCCGGTGTGCCTGCCGCTTCGGCGGACGCCACCTTGGCGGTGTAGGCGTCGAGCCCGGCCTCGGTGAGCACCGGAATACGCCCGACGGCCATCTCCGGAATCCCGTCCCCGTCGGCGTCCGCGAACGCGTTGTCCGACGGGAACAGACCGCCGGAGCTCTGCACCAGGAGCGGCGGCACCAGGCAGTCGCCGAAGCCCAGCAGGTTGCGGTAGTCGAGGCTCCCGGCGCCGGCCAGCACGACGTAGTGCGGCGGCAGGCTCCAGTGGCTCCGGGCATAGGTCAGGAAATCCTGGATGGCATGGGGAGTCGGCACTCCGGCGGCGAGCTCGTCGAAGATCTGCTCCATCGAGACCACCATGGTGGTGAACCCGCGCGCCTGACGCAGAGTCGCCAGGCGCTGCGCCGCGCCGAGCAGCGAGGACGGCGCCAGCACCAGGTAGTCGGCGCGGTTGCCGGAGGAGAGCAGGGACGGAGCGCTCCAGGCGCGCACGGCGGCCGGGGGCTTCCGAGCGGCGGGCACCGCGGCCAGATAGCGAGCTCCCGCCTGCGGCACGAAGCCGAGCCGCCAAGTGCCCGGCGCCACGGGATCGGCCTGCGCCGCCGCGTTGATCCAGCGCGGGCGGAGCGGATCGCTGACGTCGAGCAGGCGCACCGCCGGAGCCGAGAAGCCCGCCACGGCGAGGCCCTGCGCCGACTCCGCGGTGAACGCCAGAGCGTCGCCCACGGCGCGCAGGGTGCGCCGGTAGGAGAGGTCGAAGGAGTCGACGTAGACGATGCTGTACGGCGCGCCGTTGCCGATCTCCGCCGTCAGGGTGACCTGGTTTCCCGTCGCCAGCATCACGCCGGCCGGCACGTCGAACGTCGCGCTCTGCGCGGTGATCCCCTGCCAGGAGGTCTCGCCGAGCGGGGTGCCGTTCAGGGAGACCAGCACGTGGTGCTCGCCGGCCACGCCGCTGTCGGTGGCGCCCTGGAGGTTGACGGTCAGGCTGGCCGCTCCGCTCCCGCTCGCCAAGCCGGGAGCGTCGGAGGTGAACGTATGGTGGCCGTAGGTCGGGTCGCCGGCCTGGAGGAAGTCCCAGAACCAGTAGTTCGACTCGGGATCGAGATCGAGGACGGTGGCGGGGAAGGCGTCCTGCTCGGCGTGCTGCCGGGCGGCGAACGTGCCGTCCGGAGCGCTCGCCGCGGCAGCGGTCTGCGTCTGCATGAGCAGGCCGTTGCCGCCCTGGAGGTGGTAGACGCTGCCGGAGCTGTACACGCTGCCGAGCGCTTCACCGTAGAAGAAGAGGCCGGTCGCCTTCTTGCCCTGCGGGTCCGCCGCCGTGTCGGGCTGCCATGCCACCGGCTGGCCGCCGCGGGTCAGCTCGAGCTTCCCCTTGCTGAGCAGGGTCTCGACGTTCTTCTGCTGCATGCCGAGCCAGGCCGCGATGTCACTGCTCGCGAGCCGGTAGAGCCCGCTGTCGCGGATTGTCAGGTGCACGCCGGACGGGCCGCCGGCGATCGCCGGCGGGGCCATCGGAGCTGTCGCTACGGAGCGGAGAGAAGGACCGCGGCCGGTCGCCGGCTTGGCGGCGCGCTGGAAGGCGCCGCCGTTGTCTCTCATGCCCCGCTCGTCGGGCCGCTGCCAGTCGACCGCCACGGCGTAGGGGCCGTACATCCGGTGCTCGCCGCCCGCCTCGACTTCTTCCAGGCGGTAGACCTGGGGCTCCATGGGAGAAGCGCCTTCATCGAGGAAGCGGTAGGTGCCGCCTTGCGGTGCGCTTTGCACCGCGGCGACCGCGGCGAGGACGTCCGCATTCACCCGCACCCAGCGCCGTGCCGCCTTGTCCCAGCGGTGGAGGTAGAAGCCGGCCGTCCCCGTCTCCGAGGCCGTCCGCCACTCCACCTGCACGCCGCCGTGCTCGCCGCGCCAGGCATGGACGTCCGAGACCACCGCTTCGGTGATCAGGCCGACCGTGGTCGCCAGCTCGCAGAGCGGACCGAACGTGAAGAGGGCTCGCGTCTGCGTCGTGTTCCCCGTCTCGTCCACGTACTGCGCGCGCGTCCCGTTGGCGGATGTCGCAGCGCCGGTCATCAGGTTGCGCTGCCCGTTCGCGTTCGGCGTCACCTTGAGCCGGTAGGAGAGGGTCGCCGTCGCCCCAGCCGCCACCGTGCCCGGGTTCCAGGTGATGTTGCCGGAGCCGTTCACCGCCGGTTGCGCGGTGATCGTGCCCTGGCTGACCTGACCGAGGGCGGCGAGGACCACGAGGCCGCCGGGGACGTTGGCGGTCACCTGGTGGGTCGCGGAGAACGTGATCGCCTGCGCCGCGGGGTTCACCATCTGCACGGTGACCGTGTAGCAGCTCGTCTGATTGCGCACCGGTGGGTTCGGGCCGTTGTTGCCGGCGCCGCAGCCGCCGAAGGTCAGCGTCTGGGACAGGTACGGCTTGGACGGCGCTCCCCCGGCGTCGGTGGGCGCGTAGACACGGAACGAGTTGGCCGGTGGATTGGCCGTCGGATCGCCGGCCGCGAGCTGGTAGTTCCCGAAGTAGATGTCGGCGTAGTTGCCGTTCTGGCCGCCGTTGTTGTACGAGCTGATCGAGGCCGCCAGGGTCCAGATCCCGTAGCCGCTCGCGAGTTGGTCGGAGGTCCACGTGGTGATCGCGTTGCGCGCCCAGGTGTTGTTGATGGCGAGGGACGCGCTGGGAATGGTCTGCGGCGTGCCGCCGCCGCGGCGGGTGAGGGTCAGCGAGCCCACCGTGCCGCTGTCGCTGTCGTAGTCGAAATCGGCCTCCGCCGCCGTGCAACCCGAGGTGACGTAAGGGTAGAGCGTGTAGTTGTGGGTGTTCGTGCCGCTGGCCGGCGGGTGGACGCCGATCGAAAAGATCGAATCGACATAGACGTTGAGCTCAGTACCGCCGCCGCCGGGGGTGCCGTCGTTCGCCCGGATGCCGATGGCGTTGATGTCGTCCCCGGCGCCCATCGCGACCCGCACCTCCCAGTGCCCGGCCGCGGTGTTCTGCGCCGTGGTGCTGTCCTGGAGCGTGTTCCAGGCGTTGTCCGTGCAGGTCGTGTTGCTGCAGCTCAACGTCGTGGCTGTGGAGCCGTCCGGCCGGAGCAGTGTATAGGTGGCCGCCGTGGTGTAGTTCGTGGTCCGAGCCCGGTCCCGCGTGCCCGCCTCGTCGGCGGCAGCGCCGCGGCCGACGTCGGCGTCGAACACCTCGAAGACCAGCCGTCCCAGGCCTGGAGGCACTTCAACCCAGTAGTGATAGCTCGTGTTGAGCCCACCCGTCGAAGCCGTGACGAAGTCGCCGTTGGTAGTGCCCGCGGTATTTCCCTGGGGCATCTGGAGCTCGCCTGTGGGGATCGAGCCGGCCTGGAGGGGGAGCGCGGCGAAGGCGCCAAGGACCAGGGCGAAGCAGCCCTGAACGAAGCGAAGAGGCAAAGAATGGTCTTTCATACATCCACTCCCGGCAGGCACAAAAAACAGACACCCAGGAATCTTCCCATTGTAGTCCAAAAATGCCTGGCTGTCAACAACTTAGGACAGACCGACAACTCTCAGACACCTCTCGACGTGAGAACGATCTTGACTGTACGTAGCAGAATCGAAAGGTCGAGCCAAATATTCCAGTTGGCCATGTAGGCGAGCTCATAGCGCAGCTTGTTCTGCGGGCTGGAGTGGTAGTCGCCGTTGACCTGCGCGAGGCCGGTGAGGCCAGGGGCGAGCGAGAAGCGCTCGGCATATCCCGGCACCTCTTTGAGATACCGCTGCACGAAGCCGGGTCGCTCCGGGCGCGGGCCGACGAGGCTCATGCTCCCCTCGAGGACGTTGACAAGCTGCGGGATCTCGTCGAGCCGGAACCGGCGGAGGAAGGCGCCGATCGAGGTGAGCCGCGGATCGTCCGGTTGCGCCAGCAGCTCGACGGCGTCCGCCTCGGCGTCGATCTGCATGGTGCGCAGCTTGCGCAGCGTAAACGGGTGCTGGTCGCGGCCGACGCGGACCTGACGGTAGAAGATCGGCCCCGGCGAGGAGAGCTTCACCGCAGCGGCGCAGACGGCGAGGAGGGGAAGGGTGAAGAGGAGCAGGAACGATCCCGCGGCGAGGTCGAGCAGGCGTTTCATCGGCAGGCTGATCCGCCACTCCGATTCGCGCACCACCTCGATGAGCGGCAGGTCGTGCACCCAGCGGTAGCGCATGCCGCCGATCAGGCTCTCGAACGGTCCGGGCAGCAGGAGCACGTTGGTGCGATCCGGCCGCGTGCCGGCGAGGCCGTCGATCAGCCGCGACTGCCAGGAATCGCCGCCGCCGGCGAGGATGATGTCGTCGATCTCGCCGGCGGTGAGGAGGCCGGGGAGATCGTCCGGCGAGCCCAGGCAGGCGCCCAGATCCTCGGTGCTGGCGTCATCTGGTGGCGTCTCGTGCGGCAGCAGGATGTAGCCGGCCACCCGAAGGCCGTGCCAGGGGTGGAGCCGCAGCGCGCTCGCGATCTCGCGTGCCGCCGGGCCGCTGCCCACGATCGCCACCCGGCGCTCCCGGCGCCCCCCGCGGTCAACGGGCCGGTCGACCGCCAGCCGCCAGGCAAAGAGGAGGAGGAAGTCGAAGATCGCGTAGAGCAGCAGGGTGGAGCGCGGAAACGTCCGGTCGCCGAGGTAGAAGTAGACCACCAGGGCGAGCGCCTGGAAGGCGATGGCGCCGCCCAGCCGGCGGGCGGTGTCGGTCCGGGCCTGCGGGCGGGGGCGGTCGTAGAAGCCGAAGAAGTAGAGATCCGCGAGCTGCACGGCGAGGACGGCGATCCACTCGTGGCTGAGGAGGGAGAGGCGGTCCGCCGGCAGCAGCCCGCGGGTGAACGGCAGCCGCAGATGGATCCGCGCCTCGAAGGCGCCGGCCAGCGCGGCGAGCGCCACCGCCGCGTCCCCAAGGACGCGGAGGGCCTGACGATAGGGGCGGTCACCCCGCCAGACGCTCATGTCCGGTGCTTCCGCTCCACAGTCTTCACGGGCCGGCACTTTATACGATAGGCTGCCGCGGCGCGATGAAAGTCACCGAACACTTGGCCAACGCGGCCCAGCCGCCCATCAGCTTCGAGATCATTCCCCCCCTGCGCGGCGGCGATGTGAAAGGGCTCCTCGCCCTGATCGACGACCTGGTCAAATACCAGCCGCCGTTCATCGACATCACCAGCCACGCGGCCGAGGTCATCTACGAGGAGACCCCGCAGGGCATCCAGCGGCGGGTGAAGCGCAAGCGCCCCGGCACCCTCGGCGTCTGCGCCCTGCTCCAGAACAAGTACCACGTCGACGCCGTGCCGCACATCCTCTGCCAGGGCTTCACCCGCGAGGAGACCGAGGATTTCCTGATCGAGCTGAAATACCTCGGCATCGACAACGTCCTCGCCGTGCGCGGCGACGACAGCGGCTTCCAGAAACCGCTGCACTACGGCCGCAGCGCCAACCGCTACGCCTGCGACCTGGTCCGCCAGATCGCGACGATGAACCAGGGCAAGTACATCGAGCAGGACCTCCTGGACGCCCAGCCGTCCGACTTCTGCATCGGCGTCGGCGGCTACCCGGAGAAGCACTTCGAGGCGCCGAACCTGGTCCTCGACGTCCGGCGGGCGAAGGAGAAGGTGGAGGCCGGGGCGCACTACATCGTCACCCAGATGTTCTTCAACAACGCCCACTACTTCCGCTTCGTGGAGCTCTGCCGCGAGCAGGGGATCACAGTGCCGATCATCCCCGGCCTCAAGATCCTCACCTCGGCGAAACAGCTCTCGAACCTGCCGCGCAACTTCTACGTCGAGATCCCGCCTGACCTCTCCGACGCCGTGCTCGCCGAGCCGGCGCGCGCCACCGACATCGGCGTCGAATGGGCGCACCAGCAGAGCCAGGAGCTCCTCGCCCATGGCGCTCCGGCCCTCCACTTCTACGTCATGCAGAGCTCCGCGGCGATCAAGAGCCTGATGCTGCGCCTGAAGGTCTGAAGAGCTGAAGAAAGCTGCTCTTTACATCTGGACACCCTTGGCACTATCCTTCCCCTTGCATTACGAGCGGCCCGGCTCCGCCGGGCTCGGCAACCTGGGACGGACACCCAAGGTGCCCTCCCGCGGCCTCTGAGCAGCACGCCGTGGGGATGCGGTCGCTGAGATCAAATCGGCGACAACGAAGTGTCCGGTGGGCAAGACCCGCTCTCGTGATGCATGCGAAGCGGGTCTTTTGCTTTTGGGAGAGAAAGTATGAATTCTGATCTTTTCGCCGTCCCCGTCCCGCCCCGTCCCGCCGACCTCGAAGCGCGCACCGCCGCGCTGCACGCCGCCCTGGCGGCGCGCGTGCTGGTCCTCGACGGCGCCACGGGCACCGCGCTGCAGGGTGTGCACCTCACCGCCGACGACTTCGGCGGACCGGACCTCGAAGGGTGCAACGAGAACCTGTGCGCCACCCGGCCCGACGTGGTCGACGGCGTCCATGAGAGCTATCTGAACGCCGGCTGCGACGTCGTCGAGACCAACTCCTTCGGCGGCACGCCGCTCGTCCTCGCTGAATACGGCCTGGAGCACCAGGCCTACGCGCTCAACGCCGCCTCGGCGAGCATCGCCCGCGCCGCCTGCGCCCGACATGACACGCCCGAAAAGACCCACTTCGTCTGCGGCGCCATGGGGCCGACCACCAAGGCGATCTCGGTCACCGGCGGCATCACCTTCGAAGAGCTGATCGAGCATTTTCGCGTCCAGGCCCAGGGGCTGATGGCGGGCGGCGCCGACTACCTGCTCGTCGAGACCTCGCAGGACACCCGCAACATCAAAGCGGCCCTGATCGGCATCGACCGCGCCTTCGCCAACGCCGGCTGGAAGATCCCCGTCGCCGTCTCCGCCACCATCGAGACCACCGGCACCATGCTCGGCGGCCAGGACTCCGAAGCGCTCGCCGTCTCGCTCCTCCACGCCGACCTGCTCTACGTCGGCCTCAACTGCGCCACCGGCCCGGAGCTGATGACCGATCACATCCGCACCCTTTCCGAGATCTGCCGCACCCGCATCGCCTGCGTGCCGAACGCCGGCCTGCCGGACGAGGACGGCAAATACACCGAAGGACCGGACGTCTTCGTCCGCGCCTTCACCCGCTTCCTCGACGCCGGCTGGCTCAACCTGGTGGGCGGCTGTTGCGGCACCACCAACGCTCACATCACCGCCCTCGTCGACCTCGTCCGCGACCGCGCGCCGCGGCAGATTCCGCACCATCACCGCAGCCTCGTCTCCGGCCTCGAAGCCGTCGAGCTGACCGACGACAACCGCCCGCTCCTCGTCGGCGAGCGCACCAACGTCCTCGGCAGCCGCAAATTCAAGCGCCTGATCCAGGACCGGGAGTTCGAAGCCGCCGCCGAAGTCGGCCGCGCCCAGGTGCGCTCGCAGGCGCAGGTGCTCGACGTCTGCCTCCAGGACCCCGACCGCGACGAGATCTCGGACATGGAAGGTTTCCTCGACCGCCTCGTGCGCATGGTCAAAGTCCCCCTGATGATCGATTCGACCGACGCCGAGGTGATGGAGCGCAGCCTCACTTTCTGCCAGGGCAAGGCGGTGCTCAATTCGATCAACCTGGAAGACGGCCTCGCGCGCTTCGACAAAGTCGTGCCGCTGGTGAAACGCTACGGCGCCTCCGTCGTCGTCGGATTGATCGATGAAAAAGGCATGGCGGTCACCGTCGAGCGCAAAATGGAAGTCGCCCACCGCAGCTTCCAGATCCTGGTCGAAGAGCTGGGCCTCCGCCCCGAGGACATCTGGTGGGACGCCCTCGTCTTCCCCTGCGGCACCGGCGACGCCACCTACCTCGGCTCCGCGGCGCAGACGGTCGAAGGCGTGCGCAATCTCAAGGAGGTCTTTCCGGACTGCAAGACCGTGCTCGGTGTTTCAAACGTCAGCTTCGGCCTGCCCGCCGCCGGCCGCGAGGTGCTGAACTCCGTCTTTCTCTATCACTGCACCCGCGCCGGCCTCGACGCTGCCATCGTCAACACCGAAAAGCTGGCGCGCTACGCCGACATCCCGCAGGAAGAGCGCGACCTTGCCGAAGCGCTCATCTTCCTGCCGATCGGCGACATCGAAGCGGGCAACAAGGCGGTCGAAGAATTCACCGCCTTCTTCCGCGGCCGGACCGGCTCCGGAACCACCGCCAAGCCGCGCGCCGATCTCCCGCTCGACGAACGCCTCGCCCGCGCCGTGGTCGAAGGGAGCAAGGAAGGATTGGAGACCGACCTCGAAACCGCGCTCGCCGATCCGCGCTGGCCGGCGCCGCTCGACATCATCAACGGCCCGCTGATGGCCGGCATGAGCGAAGTCGGCCGCCTGTTCAACGACAACCAGCTCATCGTCGCCGAAGTGCTGCAGAGCGCCGAAGTGATGAAAGCGGCGGTCAACTATCTCGAACCGCACATGGAGAAGACCGACAGCGCCGGCCGCGGCAAGATCATCCTCGCCACGGTGAAGGGAGACGTGCACGACATCGGCAAGAACCTGGTCGACATCGTGCTCTCCAACAACGGTTTCACCGTCGTAAACCTGGGCATCAAGGTGCCGTCCGAAAAACTGATCCAGGCCGTGCGCGATCACAAGCCGGACATCATCGGCCTCTCCGGCCTGCTGGTGAAAAGCGCACAGCAGATGGTGATCACCGCGGGAGATCTCGCGGCCGTGGGCATCGACACCCCGCTCCTCGTGGGAGGCGCCGCGCTCACCCGCCGCTTCACCCACCGCAAGATCGCCGCCGCCTACGGCAGCCTCTGCACCTACGCCAAAGACGCCATGCACGGCCTCAATCTCGTCGAACGCCTGATGGACGGCACCGCACGGCCGGACCTGGAGACAGAAGTCGCCGCCCTCCTCGCCGCGGACAACGTCGAAACCGCGGCGGCCGCCGAGCCCTCCGAAGGCGCCGCGCCGGCCATCCACGTCGTCCACCGCGACATCCCCACGCCACAGCCGGCCGACGTCGCCCGCCACATCGAAGAGCTGGACCTCGACGAAGTGTGGTCCTACATCAATCCGCAGATGCTCTACGGCAAACATCTGGGATTGAAAGGCAACGTCCGCCGACTGAAAGACGAGAACGATCCCAAGCTCGCCAAGCTGGAGGCGGTGATCGACGAGCTGAAAGAGGTCGGACGGCAGGGAGGCATGCACGCCAGGGCCGTCTGGAGATTCTTCCCGGCGCGCGTCGAAGGCGACCGCATGACCCTCCTCTGTCCGGAGACCGGCCGGCCGGCCGCTGTCTGGGACTTCCCGCGGCAAGCGCGACCCGGCGGCCTCTGCCTCACCGACTTCGTCCTCGCGGACGATCACGTCGGCCTCTTCGTCACCACCTGCGGAGAAGGAGTCCGCGGCATCGTCGAAGAGTGGAAGACCAAGGGCGAATATCTGAAGAGCCACGCCTACGCCGCCTTCGCCCTCGAATCCGCCGAAGCCGCCGCAGAGCTCCTGCACGCCAAGCTGCGGGCCGCCTGGGGCTTCCCCGACCCGGCCGACCTCACCTTCGAGGACAAGCTCTCTGCCCACTACCGTGGCAAGCGCTACAGCTTCGGCTATCCCGCCTGCCCCGACCTCGCCTTCCAGCGCCAGCTCTTCGAAGCCCTCCGCCCCGAAGAGATCGGCGCCGAGCTGACCGAAGGAGACATGATGGAACCCGAAGCCAGCGTCTCGGCGCTGGTGTTCCACCATCCAGATGCGCGGTATTTCGGGGTGTGAGGGGGTGGCAAGGCGTAAACTAGAGTTGGGCCGGCGGCATGGCCGGTCGGAGGAACCTAGGTATGGCACTCTCGAAGGCGTATGAAGAGGTCGTCGACTTCATCGCGGCGGGCAGCAACCCGAGCTCGGTGGTTGCGTTCCGGCCGTCCGACGCGACGCGAGGTCGCGTCGCGGAGCTGGTCGCCAGGGAGCGCGCCGAGGCGTTGACCACCGAGGAATCCTCCGAGTTGGAGCACTACCTCCAGCTTGAGCACATCATGCGCTTGGCCAAGGCGCGGGCAAAACAGCATCTCTCAAGGAAATAGCGGCCAGGTGGCGAACACCTATGTCCCCGCCGACCTCCGTCGGCTCGTGGCGAGGCGCGCGGACTTCCTGTGTGAGTACTGCCTGATCCACGAGAGCGACACCTTCTTCGGTTGCGAAGTCGACCATATCCTCAGCGAAAAGCATGGCGGTCCGACCCAGGAACACAACCTCTCCTATGCCTGCCTCTTCTGCAATCGAGCGAAAGGGAGCGACATCGCCTCTGTCGCGCCGGGCTCAGATGAGTTGATCCGTTTCTTCAATCCGCGTCTCGACCTCTGGGCCGACTATTTCGAGCTTGTAATTGAGGAAGACATCGTTATCGTTCCTCGGACCAAGATCGGTGAGGCAACGGTGCGGATTTTAGGTTTCAATCGAGGCGATCGCCTCTTGGAGCGCTCTGCCTTGAATCTCGTGGGAAGGTATCCTACCGAGGCCGCGTTACGGCGCATGAGGGGCCTCTGACGGTCGGCGACAGTTTCGATACAGAGGCTTTGAATCCCGCCCCTAATCATGCCGAGCGACGGAAATTATCAGCAGACGAAGCGCCTCAGGACAAAGGGAGCCTCGCTGAAGTCGCCCTTCCGGGAGCTCGCGGATTGGATCGGCGCGGACTGGATCAACGGTCAGGGTTGGCGGCGCATCCGTCAGAGCTGACGGGGAAGCGGTTAAAGAACCTGAGATAGGATGGTCAGGCTGACTCAAGCCGTGGAGACCGCCTGGCATGGTGGACCGAGAGCACCTCGACCTGTTCAAAGCGAAACTGCAAGATGCCTCTCCGCAGGACGCTCTGCTTTCGCTGGCTCGTCAACTGAGAGACAACGGCTTGGGGCAACCGGAGCTCTACTCCCTCTTTTCCTACTTTCAACAGCGTCTCAGCCCGGAAGACCCTCGCTACGACGCTGTCGTAGATACCATGGATCTCATCGAGAGCGGTCCGTGGGCGAAGGGGCACGGTCTGTTCCCAAACCAATTGAGCTCTGACGCGATCCCAACGGACCGGGTCTTTCTCCCGGAGCAGTGGGGCGAGATCGGGGTTCATGGTCACGCCGGCCTGGAGCGCGAGCTCACTTTGGAGATGGGACCGGGCCACCCACTGAGAGATCGAGCGGGACGAGCCTTGATGAGACGCGGCGACTGCGATGACGTGTTGTTTGCCGTCCGGAACAGTCCGGAGGTCGTGCTCATCCATCTGACGTGGACCAGCGCCCCCGAACGTCCCGGTTATCCACGGACGACGGTTTTTGCCTCGATGCTCGACTGGTACGACGACATCGAGGACGAGGCTAAATGCTCTTGAAAGAACTGATTCTGATCGGCTCGGCCGTGGCTCTGCTGGTGATTGGCGCGCTGGCGTTCGTGTTGCGTCGACCTTCGAGTCAGCCGGTCTCCATGGAGGAGCGACTGCGGCGCGACCGGTGTGTCGTGCTCCGGGGCGCGATCGATGACGAGGCGGCCGCGCTGGTCATCGCGAAACTGCTTTTCCTCGAGAGCGAGGGATCCGCGCCGGTCAACCTGCTGGTCGACTCGCCGGGAGGCTCGGTGAGCTCCAGTCTCGCGGTGCTCGATACGATCAAAGGGCTCAAGGTGCCCGTCCGCACGCGATGCAAAGGAAAAGCCCACGGAACCGCCGCAATCATCCTGGCAGCGGGTCACCGCGGCGAGCGAGTCATCACGCCGGGCAGTCGGGTCGAGCTGACTCCGCTGACAATCAAAGGCGACGGCCCAGATGTTCCCCAGGCCGACCTCGATCGCCTGATGACAACGTTGGCCACGAGACTTGCTGGATTCTCGGACCGAAGCGCCTCTTCTGTCGCACAAGACATGGCAGCAGGCTTGTCGCTCAGCCCTGACGGGGCGGTCGAGTACGGCCTGGTCGACAGGGTCGCAGCGGTGAACGGCTCCTGTGGGTAGCAGGGCTCCTGGGAAGCTCACTTGAAAGCGAAGGCAGGCTCGCCCTCCGCCCCGAAGAGATCGGCGCCGTGGACCCCGAAGCCAGCGTCTCGGCGCTGGTGTTCTACCATCCGGATGCGCGGTATTTCGGGGTGTGAGAGGGTGGCGGGTATGGTAAGGTCAGTAGATGTTTAAATTCGGGTGCGACACCAGGTTCGGGAGCTGAGCTCCAAGGAACCGACATGCGACCGACCAAAGTCCTGGTGGTCGACGATTCGAAGCTGACGCATACGGTCTTCTTGGCGATTTTCCCGGAGATCCCGATGGTGCACGCCATGGATGGGCTCGATGCGTTGGACCGGCTCGGCGAGCACCCCGGGGTCGATCTCATCTTCCTCGACCTCAACATGCCGCGGATGAACGGGCTCGAGCTGCTGGACCGGTTGAAGGCCGATGTCACGTTGGCCCTCGTCCCGGTGGTGATCTTCGGCTCGGAAGGGAAGGAGCAGGACACCGTGCGTGGATTGCGGAAAGGCGCCGCCGCCTACATCAAGAAGCCGCTCCAGATAGAGGCTGTCCGCGATCTTGTGAACCGGCTCCCGTGACTGGCAACCATCCTGTTCGGCACGACGAACCGTAGAGACGTTTCCAGCGATTTGCGAAAACAGCTCCTCGTCCGAAACGGTCGGAACGTCTCAACCGTCAAAGACCACCGCCGGCCCGATCTCCGCGACATGGGAGCTGCCTCGATACGAGCCGCTGAGACCCCCGGCCGGTATGGGCTGGGAATGGTTGTCGCAGAGGTCTGAGGCGTCTACTGCTTCGCGGCCTCGGCTTGGATAGCCTAAACGGGTTCTCGCGTGGCGCTGGTCCACCTACCCTACCTCCTTGGCTGCTCATCCGGTGCGTGGTAGTCTTTTCGACGCATCTACACGAGCCGTAGTTGTCCGAGGAGGAGCCCATTGTCGCCTGAGAGTGGGGGAGCTGCGCCGAAGGGATCTGAGGGCCTGCCGCCCTGGGTGGGAACGGTTCTCGGCTATCTCGCCGGGCTCACAGCGCTCGGCACGGCTGTCGACGCCTTCCTGAACAAGCTGACGGACGCAAGTCAGCTCCGGCTGATCATCCTCGGGGCGGTCACTCTGGGCTTGGGGCTCGCGTGGCGGCTTGTGCGGAAGCGGATGGGGCCGACGTCCTCCTTCACGAGCCCCGCCAAGCTCAAGATCGGGCAGCGGTACCTCTACGGTCGCGAGGACGAGGTCAGAATCCTCTCCGACCGCCTCAAGGATTACCCTCTCGTGTTTCTGGTCGGAGAGTCCGGAGCCGGCAAGTCCTCGCTTCTCGAGAAGGGCCTCGTCCCGAAGCTGAAGGAGAGCCCCTTCACTCTCCCCATCTACCTGAATCATTGGGGGGCCGACTGGATCGAGGGACCGCGAAGGACCCTGGCCGATGCGCTTTCCCAGACCCTCGACGCAGGTCTCCGCGAAAGGCTCGGACTGAAGGGGCCGCTCGGGGTCGACCAACTCTTTCCGACGCTTGCGCGTCTCCACGATGATCTCGGGCTCTCGCCCGTGCTCCTTCTCGATCAATTCGACGACTATCAGACAAGGCATCGTGAGCAATTCTTGCGCGGTCCGGATCGCAAGCTGCTTCGTGCTCCGGACCTGGTGCGCGACAACCCGTTCTGGAAGGAATTCGCGGAACTACTTGAGGCAGGCAAGCTCCACTGCGTCGTCGCCACCCGGGACGATGCGCAATGGGGCCTCGAGTCGGTCCGTTTTCAGGAGCCCGGCTTCTATCTTCTCCCCTTGCTCGAGCGGGAGCACGCGGCGGCGGTTCTCGATGCAGTTGCCGTAGAGGCCGGGGTGATTGAACCGGAGCGTGGCTTCCGTCAACTCCACGACCGCCTTCTCCTGGATCTGGCTCCCGAGGGGTTGGTGCTGCCGATCCAGTTGAAGTCTGTTCTCCAGGGACTCGCCGAGCTTCGGCCTCTGAACGTCGCGGGCTACACCCGAGAAGGAGGTCTGTCTGGTCTTGAGGCCTTGTCGATCGCGCGTGCGATTGCCCAGGCTGCTCGGACCGCAAGCTGGAAGCCTGAGCTGGTGCGAGGTCTCCTTCTCGTGATGGTCGACCCCGTCTCTCGGCAGAAGACGGTGCCGGCCACGGTTCAGCAGCTTCTCGAAGCCGTACCACCGGAGAGCCGCGACGAGACCAAGCTGTCCGGCGTCCTGAGCAGCCTTCGAGACGAAGACATTGTGCGTGATCGGGTGGACCGCGATCTTGGTACGTCCGTCTGGCAACTCGATCACGACTACCTCTGCCGCGGTGTACTGGAGCTTGATCGGCGTGCCAGGCGTTGGCCTTTACTCCTACAGGAGTCGGCCCAGTCCTTCGCAGCCGCACGCGGCCTCCGCGCTTGGTGGGCGGCTCTCCTCAAACCAACCGTCCAGATGAGACTCCTTTGGGAACGCCTGAGAGGTCGACTGATCTATGGTTCCGCGAGGCGGTATGCGGGTCTGAGCGTGTTGCGTTTCGTGGGCAACGTCTGGGTGCCCTTGGCAGTTCTTGGCCTCTTCGCCGCTGTTGCTTATCCAGTGTGGAAGGCCGAGAGGCTGCTTGAAGTATTCAGAGACAAAGACAATCTGAATACGGAGGAAGCGAGGGCACTTTGGGATCTTAGTGGAGAACTCGTGAGTGTCCGGCATGCCTTTCTTGATGAAGTTTTTAACAATCAGAGTAAGGCCGAGAGGTTCAACAAGCATGGCAGCGTTATTCTTCGGGCCACGGTTGGGTTGAACGAGAGCCTGGCTAATCGGTTGCTTCCGGCTGTGCTCATCGCGCATTGCAGTCGCCCGCACAGAGAAGATTATTTCAAACAGCCCTGTCGCTCTGTCGCGGAAAACCTTCCTCCCACCCCAGAGAACGCTGCCACTTTTTTTAAAGCATGGAAAGAAAACTCGGATTTCGCCGGAGTCCTCAGCCAGATTCCGAGCCTTCTCGACAAGCTCTCCGCTGGTTCCTCGTCATCTGCTGCAGCAGATCTGGTCAAGCGGATCGAGCGCGAGGAAGATGTGGATAGGTTGGCGCAAATGATCGATGATCTTATGGCTCTTCACGAGAAGCTGCCACCGCCGATAGCCGAGAGCGCTGCGGGCCGTTTGGTAGGCGCAGTGGAGGCCGGCGGCTTCAATTTTGACAAGCAGGAAGAAATTTTGAGACGCATAATTAGTTTAGCGCCAAGCATAGCTCGGCCAGGCGCAAAGAAACTGTTGAGTCGCCTCAGAAGCATAAGATTTCTTCAGCCGATGGATGAAGCGATTGTGGCCCTTGGAGAAAGACCTGCTCCGAAGTTTATGTCGACCGATCAGGAAAATAGAAAGATTGCGATCGTTCAGTTCGATAGCATTCAGGGTAAGCTTCGAAGGTGCTCCGATATTACAATCGTAGAACGACAACGCCTTCAAGAATTCTTCCTTTCCATCGGAGATCTGCCGCTAGATAAACAGCTTGCATTTGCCGAGCAGCTGGGTCATTGCCCGTTCGGCGTCGTTTATAGACTTGGCTTTAGCGGAGAGCATCTCTCTCCCGAAGTTGCTGCTGCCTTTGCTGACGTTTTTCTCAAATTTTCTCAGGAAGACTCCAGCGACGGGAGTGCCCTGCTGTCCTCTCGGCTGTTCTATCGGCTCACCGAGAATATATCGGAGCCGGCGGCGAAGGAGGTTTCGCAACGCTTGCTCAGTCGGCTTCTCCAGGAGAAGGAGCCCGAGGTAGTGGAGGCCTTCGCTAGCGTCCTCGGCAGTTTGGGCAGCAGTTTGCCAACGGCGGATGCTGAAAAAGCTGCGAACTATATTATGGGATTGCTGGAGGTTGAGACCTCTTCTTCTGCCAGAACAACCCTGGTAATGGCACTTGTCTCTCTGGGGCATAAAATACCGCAGGCTGTCGCCGACGACGCTGCGAGAAGGGTTCTTGCTTGGCTTCGGAATGCCAAGAGTGGCTCGTTGGGCGATTGGGGCAATATTTTATCGGGTCTCGGAGAGAGTCTTTCCGCGCCGGTCCAGCGCGAGGCGCTTGGCTGGATCTTGGGCTTTTCCAGGCAGCAGGCAAACCCTCCTTGCGCCGCCGCAGCTTCGCTCGTCCGGTCCGATGACGAGACTCTTCGGCAGGTTGTTGATCTTCTCAAGTGGCCGACTTGCTCAGTCGAAGGTCGAGAAATGCTCGTCAAGAGCCTAGAGAAGGTCGTCGGAGGAAAATTCCGCCAGGGTAACTCTGAGCTTGTTGACATCTGGGCCGTCGCCCGATGGGCTGAGAAAAAAGGGCTAAGGCCTGCTGAGCCTCCCCTTGCCCCTGCCATGCTCAGCGAGAAAGGCGAGGGGAAGAAAAAGACGGGGCCCTCCGGCCACAGCAGCGCCGGAGGGCCCCGGAATAAAAAGGCCGCACTTCTTTCGTTTTAAGTTTTCAAAGAACAATCATCCGGAACAACAAACCTGGGGACGTGAGTCACGTCCCCAGGGGGGTGGATTGATCAGCCTACGCGGTGGTCTTGTCCGGCGAAGCCGCCAGCTCCGGACCGGTCGGCGGCTGGACCTCGGGCGGGCGGCGGACACGGGCGCGCCGCGGGAGGATGCCGTAGTTGACGAGCTCCTCGGTCCTCAGGCCGAGGTCGGCCTTGATCGCGCCGCGGAGTCGGACGGCCAGGTCTTTGCCGCGGGCGATGATGTCTCCCAGGTCCTGAGTGGCCTTCTGCTTGCCGGCCCGGTGCGTGCCCTGGAGCGCCTTCACCGTCTTGAGCTCGCCTAGGACGCCCTCCATGGAGATGCGGTGCGGCAGGGCGGTCGGGAGTTTGTCTGCGTTCTCGAGGGCGGCAATGACGAGGCCCTCCCAGTCGGTCTGGACGTCTGCGTGAGAAGCCATTGTTTCTGTCTCCTTCCTTGAAAGTGCTGCGTTTAGCTCGCGGCCGGAGTGGCCGTCTCGTTGACCAGCGTGCTGGAGAGGTTGAGAAGGCCGTTGGCCAGGTCCCCGATCCGGCCCTTCTTGACCCGGCCCTCGATCATGATGCTGGCCTCCTGATCGGAGATCAGCAGCGCGAACTGCACCCTCTCTGCCTTCAGGTGCTCGCCGATCGTGTCCATCGCCTTCCGGAGTCGCTGGCGGGCTGTGATCGCGCTACGGCTCCCCCGAGGACTCTTCGGCTTCACCACTTCGGCATTTCTCGTCACCTGGAGTTCCAACGTGCTCATGGTCTACCTCTTTCTTCGCTTCGCCGCCGGTTTTGGCGTCGAGTCTCGGTCCTTTCGGGAACGAGATGGCGCATTGTGTACGCTATCCGCGGCGTTGTCAACACCAAAAGGGAAGTTTATTTGATTTTGGCAGCCGATACAGCTGTCCGGATTCTGAGTAAGTAGTTCTGTGATGCCGAGTGATGATGCTCAGCGTAGGCGACGGATATGGAATCTTGGATGCCTTTTCAGGTGAAGAGATCTCGAAGCTCGGGAACGGGAGGCGTGAGAAGATGGCTCCGTCCTGCCAGACTTGGGGGTGCAACTCAGGCGTTGCAGCCCGAAGGCGGCGGGACCACTGCCGGTGCCTGCCCGACTCTCCGGGGTAGAAGGAGGATGGAGATATGGCTCATCGATTCCGTCGGTCTGTCGTCGCTGCGGCTCTTCTCGCCACGGTCCTAAGTCTTGCCGGTCCAGTGGAAGCTGGCGGACGGTCACGCGTCCGGGTTCCCGAAGGCCTCTTCGAGCGAGCCGTGAGTTGGGTCCTCAAGGCGTGGGAGATGGTGGTGCCGGGTGGGGGAGTTGCGGACACGAAGAGCAACGCGGCGGCTCCGAGCGGCGGCGGGGCTCCCCAGGCTGATGCCTGCACAAGCAACTGCGACAAAGGGAGTGGCGTCGATCCCAATGGGTAGGTAGTGGCGTCTCCGGGAGCGGCTAGCTCTCGGAGATGTTTCTTCTTCCCTCCTATGAGATAATGCCTGCCCTGAAAGGAGACAGCACTTGAGGGATGACTCAGGGTGTGACGAATGGATGGGGCTCGTGTGCGGTGATAGGCGTTACCTTCAGCGGCAGAAGATGCTCAAGAAGGAGATCCTCGGCTTGTTGGATGCTGGTGGCTTGGCCTCTCTCAAAGACATACCGCGTAGACTTCTCGGCCTTGGCCTATTTGATGCTCTACTGGAAAAAGCTTGGGATCTTCGCAGGGAGAATCCTGGCCAAATGATTCAGCTTTCACTGTTGGCTGTGCAGGTCGCGCCGAAGCTCGGTGCTCGGCGCTTTGGTGCTCAAAAGTTGATGGATTTTCAGTGTAGGGCTTTGACTGAGTTGGGAAATGCGTATCGAGTTGCTGATCAATTAGACGCTGCATTTTCGACCTTTTGCCACGCCAATACGGTGTACGAGCAGGGAACACAGGATAAATCGTTACTCATCCGCCTGCTGGACTTCCAAGCATCGCTCGCTGCTGATCAGCGCCATTTCGGCCTCGCCTGCACAGTTCTCTCGATGCTTCAAAAGCATCACATGACAGCTGGAAACGACCATCAGGCAGGGCGTGCTCTTATCAGCAGGGCCTTGTATACGGGCTATTCTGGCAGGCCCGAGGAAGCGGTAGGGCTCCTTAGAGAGGCTCTTTCTCTGGTCGATGAGGCTGAAGATCCCGATCTCGCGTTCGCGGCAGCGCACAATCAAGTTACCTTCTCGGTGGACTGCGGCCGCTTGGATGAAGCCAAGAAGTTCCTTTTTCTCAACCGGAGGCGGTTAGAGATTGTTGGTGGACGAGTCAACCGCATTAAGACAAGTTGGGAAGAAGGGCGTATAGAGGCGGGATGCTGCAGATACTCACGGGCTGAGACAATCCTGAGAAAGGTTCAGACAGACTTGTCCGAGGTCGGGCTGTTTTTTCAGGCCTCGCTGGTCTCACTTGAGCTCGCCGCCGTCCTCATGAAATTGAACCGCAGGCAGGAGGCGCAGCCGCTTGTCATCGAAGCGGCTCGGTTGTTTACGGGGTTGGGGATTGCGCGCGAGGCCCTGATGGCAGTTCTCATGCTCAAACGGATGTTCGAGGCGGAGCAGGCGTCGGCCGCTCTCGTCGAAGAAGTGGCGACTTTCGTGCGGCGCTCCCAGAACGATCCGAACGCGCGGTTCGATCCGTCGCCTCGGTGATTCACGGCAATCCCTGGGCGACCCGCCCGAAGAGCCGGCGCAGAACGTTGGAGGCCGCGCTTTCGAGGTCGGCAGGGCTTGGCGGTGCGGGCGCCAGGGGCAGGCTGGCGCCAATGCTCTGGCCGACCAGGGACCGGAGACGCTGGGCGGCTTCGGTCGGCGGCTTCCGGAGCGCCGGATAGGCGAAGTAGATCATCTCCTCGGGTGCCAGCCCCAGCACCCGCGCGATGTCCACGACGTGCTGGAATCGCAGCTCCAGTCTTCCCGTCAACAGCCGGCTCACGTAACTTTGGCTCACTCCGAGGGCTCGCTCCACGTCGCGGTTGTTCCAGCCGAGAATCCGCATCGAAGTCTTGAGGGCGGTCAGCATGTGCTCCGTTTCAGGCGCCATGATTCGAGGATGGTAACAATCGCGGGAGAGTCGCGTCAAGAGGAAATTTTGCCGTCTTTGGTATTGACGGGACGGGTAGAGTTGATGTAGAAAGCGGAGCATTGTTCTGGAGAGACGCGAGTGACGCCGCCAACCAGGAGGATGCAGATGCTCAAGAGGCCGGTGAAGATGTTGAGGGCGCGGGACGAGGGCGAGCTGAGACTCCCCGATGATTGTCTGGCCGCTCTGGGATTGACCGAGGGGGCGCGCGGCACGGTGCGGGTTTCGGGGGAGAGGTTGGTGCTGACGCCGGATCTGGAGATCCGGCACGCTCGCGAAGAGCTCGCGGAAGTGGCTGCCGAGCTCGAGGGGGCGGAGGAGGAGATCCGGCGCCTGGCGCGCGGGATAAAGCGGACGCCAGGGGCGATGCCGGATGTCGTCGCCGCCCTGGAGTGCCTCCTGCAAGATGAATTGCTGCCGGCGATCCGCCAACTCCGGGCGCTGGCGGGTCCCTCGGGCGAGGAGGACGCGGACGAAGAGGGTCGCAGCGCCAAGCCTGACGCGTGACCGGTCGAGGTTGACGGGTCATCCGGCAGAGCTGACGGATCAGCGGTCAGAGTTGACGGGGTCTCCGCCAGGGTTGACCCGTCATCGGTCCGTGTTGGCGCGTGACTCGTCAGAGTTGACGGGGGAGCGGTCAAGGCTGACGGATCATCGGTCAGAGTTGACGCGAGACCAGTGGAGACTGACGGAGGACTCGTCAGAGCTGACAGATCAGCGGTTTGAGGCGACCGGTCATCCGTCAGGGTGGGCGCGTGACCGGTCGACGCTGGCGGGTCATCCGTCAGAGTTGGTGGATCAGCGGTCAGGGCTGGCGAGTCCTCCGTCAGGATTGCCGGATCATCGGTCAAGGTTCGCGGCTCATCCGTCAGAGTTGACGGGGAAGCGGTTACGGCTGACGCCTGAGGTAGGATGGCCGGGTTGACTCAAGCCGTGGAGACCGCCTGGCATGGTGGACCGAGAGCACACCTCGACCTGTTCAAAGCGAGACTGCAAGATGCCTCTCCGCAGGAGGCTCTGCGCGGTACAATGGTTCCGGGACTACTATGCGAGACCGGTGGAGGCTGGGACCTGGAAGGCGCTCGGCGTGAGCCGAGGGCTCCCGATGGAAAGACTCCGCGCTCATGAACGCAGCCGCGTCACTTCATCAGCAAGTTGCGCAGTTCAAATGCTGGGCATCCAACTACCCAGAAAATCAACGAACTGGTGAATGGGAATGCGACTATGAGCACTGGGTTGCTCTCTGGGCCGCGGCGCTTTCTGTGCTTCAGTCGATCCTACCTGAGGAATGGTCTGATGAGTGCAGCTCCAATCTGCTCTACACGATCGCGCGGGACAACGAAACCGAACACATCGTGGACTACCTTTCGACGAACGCCGAGGCGTTGCTCAAGCTGGCCCGGTTGGCGATTGATTCTTCTGAGCGTGACGCGAAATGGCAACTGGCTGCCCAGCTCGGAGCCTTGTCAGCCCGCAAGGTTGAAGCAGAGTCGCTGCTCCTGCGTTTGGTGCACGATGAGGACGAGTACGTCAGCCGGCGCGCATTGCTCGCGCTTGGTTCCTTGAAGTCTGAGCAAGCAGAGGCGCTCGCTGAGAAAGCCTGGCAGACCGGGCAGGAATATCAGCGAATTGCTGCTCTCTGGGTGCTCAGAGATGTTGCATCCAGCAAGCTCGGTGAGTATGTTCTCAGGGCGCAGGAAGATGGCAGAGAGCACGTCGTCTGGAATGCCAGGGAAGTGCAATTGGCTGAGGAGGTTCTCTAGCAGCTCGGCGGTGGCGGTCACCTCTGCTCCCAGTTGCTCCAGGAGCTCGGCGAGCATCTCGCGACCGCTCTCTTCGTCCTCCACGACGAGAAGGTGCAGGCCCTGGAGCGTCGACCGGCTGGCAGCGGCGGGCGTTTCCGCGGGCGGTCTGACCAGGAGCGGCGGGACCGGAAAGGCGACGGTGAACAGCGCTCCCTGATCCAGGCCGGCGCTCTCCACCATCACCGTCCCTCCTTGAAGCTGAGTGAGATCACGCACGATCGCCAGCCCGAGGCCGAGCCCCAACTGACCTCGTCTCGAGGAGCCCTCCACCAGCGTCCCTGTTCTTGAAAATATCCGCAAGGGCTGAGTTGATGTCTTCATTCGGACTGTGCAAATCTTCCTGCTGTAGTCTCTTCGTTTGAGGAAGCGATCAGCCCCTGGGGGCTGAGACTGTCTCTGATTTTGGCGCCAACCTCTTCACCTCGAAGGAGAACCCCATGCTGATCGGCCTCCCCGCGTACACGCTGATTCACGTCGTTCTCAGTCTGGTTGGCATATTCTCTGGCCTCGTCGTCGTCGGAGGCCTCATGGCAGGAATCTGCTTCAGGCGCTGGGTTGGCCTCTTCCTGACCACGACGGTTCTGACGAACCTCTCGGGGTTTGGCTTCCCCTTCACCGGCCTTCTGCCGTCGCACATCGTCGCGTCGCTGTCGCTGGTCATCCTGCCTGTTGCGATTGCGGCGCTGTATTGGAAGCGCCTCGCGGGTGCTTGGCGGAAAGTGTTTGTCGTCTTGAGCGTCCTCGCGCTCTATCTGAACGTCTTCGTCCTTCTCGCGCAGCTTTTCCAGAAGACCCCGATCCTGGCCAAGCTTGCGCCCGACCCAGGCGCTCCGGCATTCGCCGCCACCCAGGGACTTGTCCTCATTCTCTTTGTCGTGCTGGGCCGGGCTGCCGTCAAAGGCTTCCGCGCGTAAACGCGGCCATCGCCGCCCGGCGTACAATCGTCTCCGTCCAAAGGCCGGTGCCACTGCGCGGAGGCAGAGCGATGTCGTTCGACCGGGAGCTGTTCGAGGTCTCGAAGATCCTGCTCGCTGAGAACGACTCGGAGAAGACGACCGAGATCGTGCTGCGGCGTCTCATCGAGACGATGGGCGCCGACCGCGGCTTTGTGGTGGTGCGCGAAGACGGCTCGTTCCAGCAGAAGCTCGAAGTCCGCTATGACCGCGAGCGCGTGTCGCCGCCGGAGCGCCGGTTCAGCCGGTCGCTCGTGCGGGAGGCGATCCAGGCGCAGGAGCCGGTCTATGTGCCCAACCTGATGGAGGACCCCCGTTTCGCCGCGGGGGAGAGCGCGCAGATCCTCGGTCACTGCGCGATTCTGGTGGTTCCGCTCCGCCATGCCGGCGAGGTCTACGGCGCCGTCTATCTGGACCGCCAGCGGGCCGGCGGTTTCGGCGAGGAGGAGCGGGCCTTCGCGCGCGAGCTCGCCGGCGTGGCCGGGCTGTTCCTCCTCCGCGCGCTCGAACGGGACGCCCTGGAGCGCCGCAACCGCAGCCTCGAACGCGATCTCTTCTCGCAGCACCGTTTCGAAGGGATCGTCACCCGCCACCCGAAGATGTTCGAGGTCCTGCAGCTCGTGGCGCAGGTCGCCGACTCCGATGCGACGGTCCTGATCTTCGGCGAGACCGGCACCGGCAAGGAGCTGATCGCGCGCGCCCTGCACGTCAACAGCGCGCGGCGCAGCCGGCCGTTCGTGACGCTCCACTGCTCGGCGCTGCCAGCGACGCTCCTGGAGGCCGAGCTGTTCGGCCACCTGGCGGGCGCTTTCACCGACGCGCGGCGGGAGCGCGCCGGACGGATCGCGGCGGCGCACGGCGGCACCCTGTTCCTCGACGAGATCGGCGAGATCCCGCTGGAGACCCAGGCCAAGCTGCTGCGCTTCCTCCAATTCGGCGAGATCCAGCGGATCGGCTCGGACCGCGTGGAGAAAGTCGACGTCCGGATCGTCGCCGCGACGCACCGCGACCTGCGCCGCCTCTGCCGCGAGGGGAAGCTCCGCGAGGATCTCTATTTCCGCCTGCGCGTGCTGGACCTCACCCTGCCGCCGCTGCGCGAGCGCAAGAGCGACATCCCGATCCTGGCGGACAGCTTCCTGCGCCGCCACTGGCGCCGGCCGCAGGAGACGCCGCGGTGGGCTCCGGCGGCGGAGCGGGCGCTGATGGCGTGGGACTACCCGGGCAACGTCCGCGAGCTGGGCCATCTCGTGGAGCGGGCCTGCCTGCTCGCCCGCGGGCCGGAGATGGGGCTCGAGGTGCTCCCGCCGGAGGTGGCCGGCGCTCTCGCCGAGACGGGCGTCGGGATGGGGATGATGGGGACGATGCCCGGCTTTCCCGAGCTGAGCGGCGACGGCCTGCAACGGGCCAAGGACGCCGCCGCGGCCGAGGTCGAGCGCCGTTTCCTTCAGGAGCTGATGGCACGGTGCGAGGGCAACGTGTCGCGGGCGGCCCGCGAGGCCGGAATGCGCCGGAGCTTTCTGCAGAAGCTCCTCGCCCGCCACCGTCTGGCGTCCGGCCTGGCTTCCGGCGACCGGGCGGCCGGCGATGGCGAGCCGTCCTGATGCCCGCGCTCGCCTGTCCCTCGTGCGGCCTGGTGCAAGGTGAGTTCGATGCGACCTGCTCGTCCTGCGGCGCGGTGCTGCCGCTGGTCTCGAACGGCGATGCGGTCGCGCTGGACGGACGTCCGCCGGGAGGCTCCAGAGACGATCCGCTCTCCGGCTCGATGATCTCGCGTTTTCTCGTCCTCGGTCTGCTCGGCCGCGGCGGCATGGGCGTCGTCTACCGCGCGGTCGACCCGGAGCTGGGCCGCGAGGTCGCGCTCAAGCTCCTCGCTCCGCATCTGGGGGGCGATCCTCGCGATGCCGAGCGCCTGCTCGCCGAGGCCCGTGCCGCGGCGGCTCTCGATCACCCCAACATCGGCGCGATCCTGGAGACCGGCGAGCATCAGGGACGGCGTTTCCTGGCGATGCCGCTCTATGACGGGGAGACGCTGGAAGAGCGGCTGGCGCGGCCGGCGGAGCGCGGTCCCCTCGCCGTCTCCGAGATCCTCTCCATCGCCTCCCAGCTCGCGGCGGCCCTGGACGCCGCGCACGGCGCCGGGATCGTGCATCGCGATCTGAAGCCCGGCAATGTGCTGATCACCCGGTCCGGGCGGCTCAAGCTGCTCGATTTCGGCCTCGCCCGGCGGCAGGGCACCGCGCGCCTGACCGAGCCCGGCGTCCTGGTGGGGACCGCCGCCTATATGGCGCCCGAGCAGCTCCGCGATGATCGGGAGGCCGGAGTGGACGCCGTGGACGCCCGGACCGACCTCTGGGCCTTCGGCGTCCTCCTCTACGAAGCGCTCGCCGGCCAATCTCCATTCGGACCGTTGGGCCGCGGCCGGGAGCGGCCGGTGCAGGGCCTGGTGCATGCGATCCTCACCGCCGAGCCGCCACCGCTCCGCGCCGTCCGGGCCGACACGCCGGTGGCGCTGGAGCGGCTCGTCCGGCGCTGCTTGAGCAAAGATCCGGCCGGCCGGCCGGCGAGCGCGGCGGAGATCCTGGCGGAGATGCGGGCGGCCGGGCTCCTGCGGGATGTGGAGACCGCGGCACAGAGGGCCGAGGCGGTGCTGCCCAGGCGCCCATGGCGCGGCGCGCAGCTCCTTCAGATGCTCTCGATGACCGTGGCTCTCCTCGCGGTGCCGGCCGGGCTCGTGCTCTGGCTGGGTGGATGGGGGACGCAGACCACCGCTCTCCTTCATGTCGCGGCATTGGCTCCCGAGATCCGTGGCCCGGTCGACGCCGGCTCGCGGTCCCTCCTGGCGGCGAACCTCCAGAGCTCGGCGCAGCGGGCGCTCACCAACCTGGACGGGATCGTGTCGATCGATCCCGCGCAAGCTGAGGGGATTCGCGGCGGTCCGCGCGCGGTGGCCCGGGCGGTGGCGGCCGGCGAGGTCCTCGCGACCAGCGCCGACTGCGCGGACGACGTCTGCCAGATCAGCCTGCGGCGCCTGGCTGGAGCGGACGAGCGGGTCCTCTGGACCGAGACCCTGCGGGCGCCGCTGTCCCATCCGCGGCTGCTCGGCGAGGCGGTGGCCGCGGGAGTCCGCCGCGGCTATGCGGACCATCGGCTGCTCGTGGCGAGCGCCTCCCTGGATGTCGCGGAGGAGGACTACCGGCGCTATCTCGGCCTGCGGCAGCGCCTCAGCGACCGCAGCGCTCTCTTGCCGGAGGTCCTGCGCGAGCTCGAAGCGCTGCGCCGCAAGGCGCCCGATTTTCTCGAGGTCTCCGTTCTCGAAAGCAGCCTCTGCCGGGCTCTCTACGCCCAGACGCGCGACAAGGCCTACCTGGAGAGCGGCCTGGACGTGGCGCTCCGGGCGCGCGACCGGGCGCCCGGCGACCTGCGCCCGCTGGTCAGCCTGTTCGATCTCTACCTGGCGGACGGACGCCTCGCCCCGGCGGAGGAGGTGCTGCGGCGGCTGGAGGCGGCGCAGCCGGGCTCCGCGGGCATCCTCGTGCGCCGGGGGCTTCTGGCCGAGCGCCGGGGCGATCCCGAGGCGGCGCGCGCGGCGCTGACCCTGGCCGCCGAGCTCCATCCGTCCTGGCAGATGCTCCTGCTCCTCGCCAACCTGGAGTACCGGCTCGGCCACTCCGCCGCCGCCCGCCGCCATGCCCGGGAGCTTCTGGACCGGCATCCGGGAAGCCGGGAGGGGGCGATGCTGCTCGCCCAGATCGAGCTGATGGAGGGGAACCCTGACGCGGCGGTCCCTCTCCTGGAACGGTTGGCGCGCGAGGCGCCGGACGAGAAGATCGCCGCCAATCTCGGGACAGCGCTCCTCTTGAGCGGCCGCTTCGGGCCGGCGGAGGAGGCCTTCCGGCAGGCCCTGGCGCTCGATCCTGGACACCTGCCGGCCTTGCTCGGCCGGGCGGACGCGCTGGACCTGCAAGGCCGGCACGACGAGGCCCGGACGCTGTACCGGCAGGTTGCCGCCGCCGCGGCCAAGCCCGGCGCCGAGGCCGTCACCTGGGCGCGCTGGAGCATCCAGGCGCAGGCCCTCTCCCATCTCGGCGACGGCCGGGGCGCCGTCGCGGCCCTCCAGCAGGCCTTTCGTCTGGCGCCGGACAGCCACCAGCTCGCCTATGAGGCGGCGCTGGTCCATACCCTGCTCGGCGACCGGACCTCCGCCCTCTACCAGGCCGACCGGGCCCTGACGGGCGGCGTCCGCCCGGTCTGGTTCCGCTTTTCCTGGTTCGACCCGTTGCGCGGAGATCCGGGCTTCGCCGCACAGCTCAAGGCCAGGACGGAATCTCGATCGGGTCCGGAGTGACCGACACCGACGGATCTCCACCGAACGAGGTCCGGATCAGACGGTCTTCCGACGGGGCCTCAAGCTCTATCCTCGCCGCCCTCTGGATCTTTGCAAAGGGGCGGGAGAAAAAATCCAGGTACTTCCGTCTCTTCGGAAAGCGTATGACGCCTTTCATAGGAGGAGACGCATGCCCCTTACTGTCTTCCGACGTAGTTCGCTCTGCTGGCCGGTCGCCGCGTTGAGCTGCGCTTTGGCCGTGCCGCATCCTCTGCCTGCCCAGCAGGGAGGACAACCTTTGCCGGTCACCGAGCGCAGCCTCATTCCGGGCGCCCCAGGATCGCTCCGGGATGCGAAAGGGGAAACTGAACCTCTCCGTGTCATCCCGGGCGATCTGATCACGGTTGAGATCCCTCGCGAGATGCTCGGCACCCGCGAGATCGCCACCTATCTGTGCGAGTGGGAGACTGAGCACGAAGAGTGTGGATTTCTCGGCTTGGGCTGCAAAACGGTGCATGAGCAGCACAGGCCGACGCAGCATGTCAACGGCTCGCTCGGCCGCGAGATCCGCGTCACGGCCTCGGTAGGAAAGCAGAGCGTCGAGCTCACTCCGGACCACCCGCGCCGGGAGCTCCTCGCTCCGGAGCCTGGAACGTTGTCGATCCGCGGCAGGGTGGATCAAACGCCGCCGCCGAGGCCCGATCCCAGGGCCGATTGCAGGCGGCAGCCTCAGTCCGCGGACCCCTGGTTCACGGTCGTCGTCCAGATCACGCGTTTCGCGCGCTTTTAAGGAGACGTCATGGAAACCCGGACCCTGAACAAGATCCTCATCGTTGGCATCGCTGTGTTGTTGGCGGCGGTCGCATTCCTCCTCTTCCGGACATTCCGGCCGCCTGTCCCGCCGGTGGTGAATCCTCTGGCGGACCGCCCGGCCGGCGCGGCTCCCGGCCTGAACGAGGAGCAGCGCGAGATGGCACGGAAGTATGACAAGGCCGCGGCGGCCTTCTTTGCAGCGCAAGAAAAACAGGAAAACGAGCTGCGCGCCAAGCTCGCCGCGGCCGGCGAGGAGCAGCGGCAGCGGCTGGAGGCGGAGATCGCAGCTCTGCGCAAGGAGAGAGAAGGGCTGGCCGCCGCCTTGAGCACCTGGCGCCATCACCTCGACCAGAGGGGGGAACGGGCTGCCGCGACTCCGGCGGCTCCGCCGCCCCACTTTCCCGGGCCGGGAGTCGAGCCCCCACCCCTGCCGCCACCCCCTGCGCCGCCGAGCGGCGACGGCGGTGAGGGCAAGAAGAAGGCCGACGAGCAGTTTCGCCAGTTCCTGAGCCTGGCTGCCGCCGGGATCTGCCTGGCGCAGCCCGAGATCTGCCCGGCCGTGCTCGCGCTCGTCAAGATCCTGGGAATCCTCGGCTCCGGCGACGGCGGCACCGAGATCGTGGACATCATGGACCGGGTGCAGCGGGGCGAGCCGGTCGACCCTGAAACGCTCCGCTCTGCGGGCGCGTTGTTGCGCGACCATCCGGATGCGGCGGCGGCATTCGGCGATTTTCTGGCAGGGGAGCAAGAGAGGGCCAAGGAGGGCGGGAGACAAGGGGTGATCGATTCGATCGGCCAGGTCGCCGCGGGGCTCACCAACTCCGCAACGGGCTCCGCGGTGGTGGAGCATATCGTCGAGGCGGTGCGGAGCGGCGCTGGGTGCGCGGAGGTCAGCTCCTTTCTCGAACAGAGCGGGGGAGAGGCCCGCTTCGCCAACCCGGCGCAGAGAGAGGCGGCCCGTGCCGGCATCCTGGCGTTGCGCGACCCGCAGCTCACCGGACGCTCCTGGACGAGCTGCCTCCAATCCCTGGCGGTGCAGTGATGGCAAGCCCCTTGATGCGCTCCGGCGATCCGGTCCTGCTCACGGTGGTCGTCTCCCTGCTGTTGGCCCTGGCCTACCTCTGCTTCGCTTCCGAGCTGAGCGTGGCGCGGATCCTTGCCGTCCTGGCAGGGGTGTTGCTGTTGGCGATCGGCACCGGGTGGGCTCTCGCCCGGTGGCGAGAAGGGATCGCCCGGTCGCCTGTCCTCCTCCGTCCCCGGCGCCGGGAAGCCGCTCTGGTTTCCGCCTTTCTGACCCTTCTTGCCGGCCTGATCGTCGGGCTCGTCCGCATCCCGCCGGAGGTCCTGCCGCCGCCATTGCTTCCGTCCCACACACAGCAGGTGCTCGTAGATTGGGTGGACCACGCGGCTGATCCTGTGACCAAACGGGCGAGAGACCACGTCGCCCAGGCCATCAAGGAGGCAAATGCGGACGACCCCACGGCAGGTGGGAGGACCCCGGAGCAGGCCGAACGGAACAGGGAGGAGAAGGAGAAGATGGTGGATTGGAGCGTGGATGCGGCTGCGAGGATCGCCGCGGGTCAGCCTGTGAACGGGCAGGGGCCTGCTTCTGGCAGCCAGCCGGCCCTTCCCGAGACTCTTCGCGGGCTTCCGCCCCCGCCCTCCGGAGGCGGCTCGGGGAACCGGCTCCTGCGTGATCTTTTGTCGGCCATCACGGGGCCTGTCGGCTCCCTCGTGGCGGATCTGTTGGGGCTCAGCTCGGGAGGCGGTTACCGCAGAGAGGTCATCGCCACGGTGCAGCAGATCAAAGGCGGCCAGGTCCCGACGGTGGACCAGATCGACCGCACGATGGGGACCGCGGAAAGCCCGTCGGCGGCGCCGGCAATCGCCGGTCGATTGGCGCAGATCGGCCGGAAGTCCGGTCTGACTCCGGAACAGCAGCGGGAGCTCGGCCGCAATCTCTCTTTGGCGTTGGCACGGGACTCGCGGGTGGTGCGCGAGATCCTGGAGGAGTTGGTGAAAAATCCCGAAGCTCCGAACGAAGTCCTCTTGAGCCACCTCGAAGGCGGGAAGACCGCCAATCCGGAGCAACAGCGGCTCCTGCAAGAGGCCTTGATCCAGAGCGGTCATCCCCAGGTCTGGCAGAGGCTCGCCGCCGCGCTGGGGACGGGAGAGAAGCGATGAGCTCCCTCCTGGACTCCGTGATCGAGTGGATGCAGGCCGAGCCGGCGGAGCAGCGCCCGGCGGTCCCGGTGGCCGGCAGAAACGGCTCGCAGGAATCGTTCCTGACCGGACCGGCGCTCATCGACCGCATCGTGCGCGCCATCGAGCTCGATCAGTCTGTCATCCTCACCGGCCCGCGCGGCTGTGGCAAGAGCTGGTGTGTCGAGCAGGCGATCCTCAGAGCGCAAGAGCAGAAGATCATCCCCCCAGGGGCCAGCGTCTTTCTCCAGGGGAACCGGGAGATCCCGCGCGACTACCTGGGAGAGGACGACATCGCCTTCGAAACTCGCAAGCGGGATGGCGGCCTGGAGGTCATCCCCACCCTGCGTGCGGCGCCTCTCTTCCGCTTCGCCCAGCGTGACGAGGCGACGCGGGAAATCAAGTTCGTAGACGAGAAGCGCTCCGAGGTCGTCTGGGACCTGCCCACGACCGGCGGCATGCCTTCTCGCTTCATCCTCTTTCTCGACGAGGTGAACCGTTTCTCGGACGGAGTTCTCGACAGCTTGCTCAGCGTGCTCGAGGAGCGCAAGGCGGTGCTCGCCGGGCGGGAGATCCGTGTGCCGGTGGTGGTGTGCATGACGATGAATCCGCCCGGCTACGACGGCAGCGCGCGCCGGTTGAGCCCCCCATTGGCGGCGCGCATCGGCCGCAGCTTCCGTTTGCAGACGCCCGATCTCGACACGCTGTCCGACCTGATCCTCCCCGGGCGCCTGAAGCGGGCCGGCGAAGTCTACGAGGCGGTCAGTCTCAGGTCCTTTCCCGACCTCTCGCCTGATCTGCTGCGGCGGGCTTCCCTGGTCACTCTGTGCTTGTGGGGCGATGTCAGGGACGTGAAGAAAATGGGCCGTGAGTACCTCACTCCCGAGATGCGAGAGCTCCTGGAGTGGGTCATGGAGAGCGACCCGGGAGCCCGCCAGGCGATGCAAGAGATCGGAGAGCTCTGCCAGTTCGGGCCTGACGGCAGGGCCGTGGGGGACTGGGCCGTCGCCGCCGCCGGCGCGGCGATGCAGCAGGCGAGCGGGTCTGCGGGGCCCGTCCTGGTGGAGGAGCGGCATTTCCTCCAGACGGTCCGCGAGGCGGTGGCGCACAAGATCTACGACAACTTCTCCCCGGCCAGCCGCCCGGATCTCACGCTGCGCAAGGAGGAGGCGATCGCCCGCCTGGCCCAGAGGGTCTTCAAGCTGGGAGTGTTCAAGAAGCGCGTCTACCGGCTGGTCGACGACAAAGAGTTCTGGAAGCAGGCGGGATGCCCGGACGAGGTGCGGCAGCTCTGCCTGCGGCATCAGGTGACCAGCCGAAATGAAGTGCACCGGTGGTTGGAGCTTTTCCTGTCCCTGGACCGGTACTCGGCGCAGGCAGTTGACCTCGGTCTGGTGGTGGCGGGCGAGCTGATCCGTTGCGGCCTGGCCGAACGCTCGGCCGACGGCGAGGCCTGCGCCTTCCTGCGCACCGCCTATGAGCCATTCTCCCGCTCCGTCCTCCCTCTTCTGCAGCTCGACCCGGATCTGGTGGCGCGCCTGGACGCCTGTTTTCTGAGCTGGTCGGCGGAATCCAACGGCCTGCGTCTCGAGCTCCTGCAGGTGGCGGTGATCGCGGACCATCTGCAGGTCGAGGCGTTCCTCGCCCTCTGTGATGAGCAGGAGCTCGACCGCAGGGAGCGGCGCGAGGTGGCGCGCGCCCTCGACGCCCTGTGGAATCTCAACCTGGAGCTGGCGGAGACGCCGGAGAACGATCTCGTCGCGCGAGGGGTGGAACTGGTGAAGAAGCTGAGCGCCCGGCCGGCGAAGGCGCTACGCGACAGCGTCGTCCTGCTCGAAAAGATCCTGGCGGACAGGACCAAGCCCCCGGAGAGGAAGGAGGGGTTCCTCATCCGCTGGCTCCGTAAGATCCGCGGCACGAGACCCGATCCGGCCCAGGAAGAGCTGCTGCGCGTCCACCGTCTCCTCGGTGGCGTGCTGCGGGGGTTGCCTTGAGGCGTCGCCCATGCCTGCCTTGATCCTGGCGGCGACGGTCCTGCTCGCACTGGTCCTTGCCGGCATCGGCGTTCTGGTGCTGGCGAGCGCCATCCGGGGTGGCCTGCGCGTGCGCCGTTTTCTCCAGGGGCTGCTGCTCGTTCTCGCCGGCGCCTCCTTTCTCGGGTTCGTGCTCCTCCTCGACGGGCGGGCCCTGGGGACCCGCGACTACCTTGTGGTCTACGGCGGCGATCTCGAGCGGGCGCCTTCCGAGGAGACACTGCGCCAGCTCCGCACGCTTCTGGCGAATGCGCGGCAGGTCTCCTTCCTGCGGCTGGAGAGCGGTGCGGAGGAGCCGTCCAGCACGAGGGTCGAGCCGCCCGGTCCCGCCGGCGCTGCGGAGGCGCTGGCCGGAGGCTGGCCCGGGATTGCGCGGCGGGCTGCGGCTCTGCGGGCGCGACAGCCGAACAGCTCGGGAGAGGGCAACGACCCGGACGAGGCATGGCTGAAGAGGCTCGTGGAACGAGCCGAGAACATCCTCCTCGGCGGCGCGCGGTTGGCTCCGCCCTGGAGTCAACCGACTCTACTCGTCCTCATCGACGACGGTGAGCCCTGGAGCGGGCTGCGGGTGCCGGGGAGCGCGACCTGGCCTCTCTCCCTGCGGCAGCTCCTCAGCCGGCATATCCAGCTCTTCCTGTTGAGAGTGCCGGACCGGCCGCGCCCCGCCCGGGCGGAGATCCTTCTCGACCGCGAGCCCTTGCCGGCCGGTTCCTCCATCGACCTCTCCGCGGTCGCGCATGTGCTCCTCGCCGACCTGCCCCCCGCAGAGCAGCAAGCCGCGACCTTCCAGGCTGCCTTCGACGATAGTGCCTTCAGGAGGCCCCAGCCCATCCGGCTGCGCCCGGATACGGAGAGGGGGGGCATGCGCTTCGACTTCAAATTGGGGAGCAATGTCCCGGCCTGGCTCACCCCGGGTTTCCACCGCCTCGCGGTGGAGGTGCGAGTCGAGCAGCCCGGTGAGCCCATCGCGCGCAGCTTCACGGCCGTACGCTATTTCCGGGTTGACGAGCCGCGGGAGATGATCTTCGCCAACGGGCTGGGGAGCCTGGCAAGAGAAGGCTGGAAGCTGCCGGAAGGCCGACCGCTGGGCGACTTCCTGGCGGCGGTGTTGCTGCAGCCCCAGACCGCCACCGCCAACCGGCAGCGCTTCAGCAGCCTGTCGAACCTCACCGCCGGCGAGCGGGTCACACACCAGTCGTGGACCTCCCTCGGCCGGATCGACATCGTGCCTTTTCCGGCGAGCGGCGGTCTGCCGGAGGAGGTGCTGGAGCGTTTTCGCCAGGCGCGGGCGGTGATCCTGGTGGAGCCGACCCGCTTGGAGCTCTCCGCGCTTTCCCACGACCTCAAGCTGGAGGAGGCGATCCGCGCGGGCCTGGAGGTCGTCGTCATCGGTCCACCTCCCCGTGGTGATGGGGTGGAGAGCGAGAACGACTGGCTGCCGGCCCGCGCCGTCCGGCCGCAGCGTGATCGCGACGAGCCGCTGCGCGCCTTTCGCGACCCTCGTCTGTATGTGGTGCCCGACAACTCCCGGGTGACCCAGCTCCCGTGGTCGGCGGATCCGGCCGGACGCACTACCTTGCAGGACGCGCAGCGCAAAGTCCTCGCCGGCGTCTACCGTGGCTTGGGCCTTCCGGACTCTCCTGCGAGCAACACCTGGAAGATAGACCTCCCCGACCAGGAGCGGGAAGCGAAGCTCGGCGGCCGGATGCTCCGGGTTTTTCCTCCGGTCGACCTCACATCTGATCTGTCGGAGCTTTTCAAGGACTACCAAAGCCCGGTTCGCGGCGCGCTCCTCGACGCGGTTCCGGCCGGAGTCTCCGTCCGTCTGCGCTCGCTGCTCGGAGAGACCGGGGGACTCTATTTTTCAACCTCGGGGGTTCGCTATCCCCATCTCCATACGGCGACCGTCGTCCTCCTCTTCACCCTCGACCTGCCGCAGGCCGACACCCTGCAAGGCGCTGCTGGCACGCCGTTGCGGCTCGACCCCGGCGGCCCGAGCGCTCCTCACGCGGCTGGCGAAGAGGTCCATGCGGCCGACCTGGAAAGCCTCGGCATCCGGGTCATCCGGGTGAAGCTGCGTGTCCCCGAGGTCTATCGGGAATTCTACGCCGGTGCGTTGGGCAGAGCCCCTCGGGATGCCGCCGGCGCGCTCACAACCTGCGCTCGCGATCTGCCCTGCCGGATGGGAGGCGCCGTGCCCGGTCCCTTCCGTGGCAACCCGCTCACCAGGCCCGGTATCCTGGAGATCGGGGCGGAGGACAACGACCAGGTTCTGGGGGCATCTGCCGCCCAGATCCTGCACCAGATCGACGAGTGGTTGCCACCGGCTCCCAGCACCGGCCACACTCTCCGGCAGCGCGCCGGCCGGGTGATCGACGAGCGGGCCGCCCCGAAACCGGCGGCGCCGCTCCAGCACTTCGTCCTCGATGCATCGCCGGACTCGAAGCTCGCCGGGCCGCATGCCGTCATCGCAGACAGCCGGCCGGAGAAGGAAATTCTGCACACGCCTCTGCCGGGAGTGGTCGTCCGCCACCTCGGAGAGGGGCACGCCGTCGCCCTTGCAGCGTCTCCCTGGGCGCGCGACCTGTGGGCTGCTGACAGTGACCGCCTCCCGGCCGGCAAAGGGGTGAACGGCTGGGGGGTGCAGCGCCTCCTCGATCCAGTGGACCTGACGGGCGCAGCCCGGCCCCTCTCCGACCTCCCCATCGTGCGCGAGATTCGCGAGCTGGCCGATGGCCGAACCCTGGAGGTCGATGTGTGGAGCCGCTTGTACGGCTCTGGAGACTGGCGCGAGCCGGCCATCGAGGAGGCGGGCCATCCACGCGAGCTCAGGGTGGTCAACGTCGATCCGACGGCGCAGCGCATCACGCTGCAGTACCGTCCCGAGAGCGCTGTCCAGGGTTTTCGGGATCTGATCCTGGGCAAACCGGATGAGCTCGGGCTGGAGGTGAGGCAACCGATCTACCTGAGCTTGCGGGGGGGCGCCGCCGGCGGACGGACGATCCGCGAGCTCCTGGCGGTGATCGCCACCCACAGCGGCGGCGCGGTCATCGATCCGGTCCGCGACCGGGACCTCGCCGTGGCCCGCCGCGACCTGGAGCACGCTCTCCCCGAATCCTGGGTCGCGGGTGCAGCTCTCTGTTTTGTCCTTCTTCTCCTTTTCAGCCCCTTTGTCCGCCCGTGGACGGCGGCCGGTGAAGCGTGGCGGAGCTGGCGGTCGCGGCGCCGTCGCGGCAGTGGGCTGGTGTCGCCGCAGGCGCGCTTCAACGTGGAGGCTGTGCTCACGGAGTGGGGGCACCAGCCGGGGGCTCCCAGCGCAGCCCGCCGCGCCGGCACGCCCGCTTCCGAGAAGCCTTGGGACAGCGGCGACGACCTGGCGAGCGCGCGCCGTGCCAGCCTCGTCCCCTTCACTTCCCTCGGCCGGTCCATGGGGTTGCCGCCGCGCCGCCCGCGACTCCGCCAGCGCCATGTCACCCGCGCCATGGAAGCGGTCATCCTCCTCGACGATTCCCGCAGCCTGCTCGTGCCCGCGGGTCCCGGCTTCACGAGCAAGCGAGATTTCTCCACTCTCATCGCCTCACTGCTGGCGCAGGTCGTCTGGGCCCAGGCCGGGTCGGTGCGCGCCGCCACCGCCCGTCCACCGGGTGCGAGCTGGGGACCCAGTACGTCCGACGACGATGCCGCGGCCCTGGAAGCTTTCCTGCAAGGGCACCTCGCCCGCCTTCACCGTCCCGCCGGATCGCCCGGCGGTCTCATCCTGCCGGATCTCGAGCCCGGCCATGTTCTCTTCCTCGTCACCGACCTGATGGCCCTCGAGGAGCACGACCTCGATCCTCTGCTGCGCCGCTGTGCTCAGGACGGCGTCAGTCTGCGGGTGGCCCATGTTCTCGACCGGGAGGAGACGCGGCGGGTCGGCTTGGTGTGGAACGCGGAGGCGGGTGTCGTCCACGATCGCTCGGAGTGGGATCCGGCCGAGCTCGCCCAGGCCTATGCCGCCCGCGCTGCTCGCTTCCGCGACCTGGTGGAGAGAGCGGAAGGGCGCTTCGCCACCCTCGCCACGGAGTCCCTCGGCGTCGCGCTCGGCGAAGAGCTGCGCGACCAGGGCTTTCTCTCCTGAGAGGAGCGTCGGATGCCGACCTGGTTCTCTGCCCCCTTCGAAGCGGTCGGCCAACCGGCCTGGGGAATGATCCTCCTGACCGCCCTTCTCATCGCTGTGGTGGGCGCCACCTGGCGGGTCAAGGTGTCCGGTGGCATCACTCCCGGGGAACGGCGGGCGCACGATCCGCGCTGGCACCCGGCGGCCCGGCTCGCCGGTGTCCTTTTTCTGGCGACACCCTGGATCGTCGTTTTTTGCGCCGCACATTTCATCGCGCCCCTCCGCCCGGGCGAGACGCTCGTCCTCTTGAGCCGTTCCCGGCTCCCCGTGCGAGGGAGCAGCGGTGGCGATTGGCTGAAGAAAGAGGAGGAGCTCCGCGAAGGCTTGGCCGGCTCCCGCCGCGCCCCGCTGGATGCTGATCCGGTTGTCGGGGAGGTGCTCGGCCGGCTGGGGCCGCCACCGCCCGGCGGGTGGCAACCCTATGATCCCTCGACGATCGATCGCGTCCGGGACGCGCTGCGCTACGTTCTGGTCACGAAGGACGTGTCTCCACGGCGGACCCCTCCGCAGCGGCTGGTGTCCCCACCCGCCTCCGAGACCCTGCCACCCTGGCTCGTGGAGTCCGTGGAGCTGAGCGTGCTCAAAGGCCTCTCCCGGCGCTACAACGTCCGCCGGATCGCCGCCCTGGTCTCGGATCGGCCCGGTGCGGTCGGCAGGGTCTGGGATGGCGTCGAGGACGCCTTGAAAGGAGGACGCGAGAGGGATCCCATTGAAGTCGAGCTATTCCGCGTCCGCGAGGTCGCTCCGCTCGTCCTGCAGCGCGTCCTGGGCGCCTGGCCGGACTTCCGTGACGGTCGCCAGGGGATGGTGGTCGATTTCGTGGCGGTCGCCAGCTCGTCCTGCGACCAACCTGTCTGTCCGGGCTCCGCGCTTCGCGAGGTGAGGACCGAGGCCGTCCTGCGCCGTGGCGAAACCGACGTTGCCAGAAACGTTCTCGAGCTGACCCTGCGCAGTGAGCCGCGAATCGTCCGCCTCGACGCATTCTTTCCGGGGCTTGCCGAGGATCTCGATCAGCGCACGCTCGCCTTGGAGCTGCGGGGAGTCGGCCCTGTCCAGTCGCTGGCGCTCGCTGCGGATGATCCGCGGCAACGGGCGGGAGGCTCGCTGCGCGAAGTCAGGATTCTCGTTCCGGCCGCCGAGATCCCGCGTTGGGAAGCGACGACCCAGCTTTTCCGGGCGGCAGCCGGCGCCACGGTAGGGGACTGGCAAAAGCGGATGGCCGCCCTGGGCTTCTCCCTCCGGGGAGAGAGGGGAGGGGAGCCCTTGTCTTTCAAGGTCCGGAGCTGCCAGGACGACGAAGGCGGGGAAAAGGGCGTGACCTTGGATGCCTGTGGGAACCGCGAAGGGCGGCGCGGCCTCTGGATTCGCCCCTCCGCCTATGCCCTCCAGTCGCCGGTCGAGGCGCAGGAGGTCGGTGGAGCGATCGTCCCCCACCTGCGCGGCAGGACGCTGCCGCGGGGGCTTCCTGGGAGCGATGCCTGGGACGGGCTGCCTCTGATCCCCGCAACCTTCACTCGTCCGGGACGCTCCTCCGCCCAGGGTTTTGTTCCGCTGGCCGAGGCCTGGGCTCTGAATCCAGACCTCCTCGACGGCCCGCGGCCGGTCAGCGGACAGGGCCCCTGGCCGTTCGTCTGGCGATCAGAGCAGGAGATCAAGATGCCGGGAGAGACGGCCCCCCGGCTCGCCGTCGTCACCTTCATCGGCCTCGATCCGCAAGAGCAGGGCTGGCTCCTGCGGCCCGACGGCGAGCCACCGGAAGGCTTTGAGGTTGAGCGCTTCCTTGCCGGCTGGGCTCAGATCCTCGAATCTCTGCATGCCGCGGCCATCACTCAGGGGGTTCCCTGGATGAGCGGCTTGGCCGAAGAGGGGGATCATCCGCGGAACTTCCTCAATGGCAGCGATCTCAACCTGGTGTCGGGGCGGGGGCTGTGGGCTCCCCTCCTCGGCCTCATTCTCGGCACCCTCCTCTATGCCGTCGTCGTTCTTCTCGGCCTGTGGTCGATTCCGGGACGGCGGTAACCCAGGTCCTGTTGCGCGGAGATCCGGCCTTCTCCGCACACTCAAGGCCAGGACGGAATCTCGATCGGGTCCGGAGTGACCGACACCGACGGATCGCCGCCGAACGAGGTCCGGATCAGACGGTCTTCCGAGGGGGCCAGCGGATTCCGGAGGTAGAACGCGATCTCGTAGTGATTGATCACGCGCGACGCGGTGTCCCCCGTGAAGACCTTCACCGCGACCTGCGTCTTGCTCAGGTCTTTCACGGGCGAAATGATCGGCACGACATCTCCCGCCAGGGGTCTGAACGTGATGCCGCTCCCGGGGACGAACTCGGCCAGCCGGGAGGGAGATTCGCCGAGCACCACGAGGGTCCAGTGGACCATATTGATATTGAAGGCGAAAAGAATCGGGGGCGCGTAGACTTCCGGGAGCTGGGTCGGGTCGTCGAACGGTTTGACCAGGATCGGAACGACGACGATGTTCTCCACGTAGAGGGCGGAGCTGGGCGGCAACACGCTGACCTTCACTTCGATCGGATCTTGACTCATGGAGTCTCCTTGGGGAAAAGGGATCGATGGCCCTGCCATTCTATCAAGTCCAGGCCCCGGCTGCCGATCCCGCGCCGAAAACCGACAGATCGTACAGCTCAAATATGGCTGCGTGGAGCACTTGGATTGATTTTTTAAAAATCATGACTCATTTTGTCCCGTTTGGCGGGGGCTCGCACACCTGACCCTGTAGGAAAGGCTCGCCAGGCCGCTCGGGCCGCCTCCTCGCAGGAAAAAATGCGAGGGCAGCGCATTGAACAGATGCGTTTTCGGAGGTGGTGTGTCCACCTCTTTTTTCGCAGTTGTCCATCTGTAGCCCGTCCCCAGGGAGGGGGACATCGATGACGGAGAAAAACCGTTCTATCCTGCCGTCCGCCGTAGGTCTGCTCGCGCTCGTGCTCCTGCCGCTCGGAGTGGCGCAGGCGCAGGTCGCCAAGCAGGGATTCGACACCTTGTCACGTCTGGCTTTCCAGAGTGACCGCCTGGAGCCCGCGCAGTCGTTCGAAGCCGTCGACAATGTGCAGGGGTTGATGAAGGCCAACAGTCGCGACGCGTGGAGCACCTTCCGGCTGAACGCGCCGGTCGAGTGGCGGGCCACGGTCGATCAGCGGTCCGGCGTGGTCGCTTTCGCGGAAGGCGGCAACATCGCCTGGGTTCCCGGCCGCGGCAATTCGCTGAAGGCTTCCAAGAAGGTTGACCTCGCCGCCCTGGAGACGATCGCCCGCACCTATCTGGACCAGGTCGGCGACATGCTCGGCGTCGATGCCAAGACCCTGGTGTTGAACCGCGGCCGCTCGGGGCAGCCCGCCAGCCACCTCTGGTTCGTCGACTTCGACGTCGTGCGGGAAGGCCTCCCGGTCGAGAACGCCCGGGTCATCTTCCGGGTCAACAACGGCAACCTGATTCAGTTCGGCTCCGAGTATCTCCCCGCCGCCGGTGCCACCGTCCCGCCGACCAAGCTCACCCGCGAGCAGGCGCTCGCGGCGGTCGCCAAGTACATCGGCGGTCTGGGCTCGGCCGACACCTTCATGGACAGCGGCAGCCTGCACCTTCTCCCCGCGAACATTCTGAGCACCCGTTCGGCCGAAGGCTTCGACTTCGGAGCCGGCCGCGGCATCGCCAAGGTCTGGCAGTTCACCTTCCACCGGGACGGTGTGATGGGCACCTGGATGGCGCGGGTGGATGCGGCGAGCGGCGAGGTCCTCGAGCTCTCCGACGTCAACACCTATGCCACCGCGCAGGCGAGCGGCGGCATCTTCCAGAACTCCCCGACGACGGGCTCCGAGATCGTGCGCCCGGCGCCGTTCGCCAATCTCTCCTCCGGCGGCTTCACCAACTCGGCCGGCCTCTACACCTACTCCAGCGGCACCGTGACGTCGACCCTGAACGGCCAGTACGTCAAGATCACCGACACCTGCGGCGCCATCTCCCAGGGCTCCGACGCCTCCGGCAACATCGCCTTCGGCACCTCGACCGGCACCGACTGCACCACGCCGGGCCACGGTGGAGCGGGCAACACCCATTCCGCCCGCGAGCAGTTCTACCAGGTCAACCGGATCAAGGAAGTCGGCCGCGGCTGGCTGCCGTCGAACGCCTGGCTGGGCGCCAAGCTCACCGTCAACGTCAACCTGAACCAGACCTGCAACGCCTATTGGAACGGCTCGACGCTCAACTTCTTCAAGTCGGGCGGCGGCTGCAACAACACCGGCATGATCGCCGGCGTCTCCCTGCACGAGTACGGCCACGGTCTGGACCAGAACGATGGCACCGGCACCGCTCCCGAGGGCGGCACCGGCGAGTCCTACGGCGACCTCACCGCGACGATCGCCGTCCACAGCTCCTGCGTCGGACCCGGCTTCCTGAGCAGCAACTGCGGTGGCTACGGCAACGCCTGCACCGCTTGCACCGGCGTGCGTGACATCGACTACGCCAAGCATGCCTCAGCGGTCGCGGCCACGGTCGCCAACCACACCCAGGTGCGCTGCAGCGCCGGCTCCGGCCCCTGCCGCAAGGAAGTGCACTGCGAGTCGTACGTTCCGTCCGAGGCGGTGTGGGATTTCGCCAACCGCGACCTGCCCGGCGCCGGCACCGGCCCGGCATGGACCGTCCTCGACCGTCTCTGGTACCTCTCCCGCAACACCGCCACCAGCTCCTTCACCTGCACCCGGGGCGGGACGTACACCTCGAACGGCTGCAGCGCGGGCAACTGGTGGAAGGTGATGCGCGCGGTCGACGACGATGACGGCAACCTGTCGAACGGCACGCCGCACGGCGGCGCTCTCTACGCCGCCTTCAACCGCCACGGTATCGCCTGCACCACCGACGCCGGCGCGAGCACGACGCATGCCGGCTGCGCCGCGCCCGCCACCCCGACCCTGACCGTCACCGCCTGCAGCAACTCCGCCGCGCTCGCCTGGACGGCTTCCGGCACGGCGGTCTACGACGTGTTCCGCAACGAATTCGGTTGCAACGCCGGCTTCACCAAGATCTCCACCGGCGCCACGGGCACGTCGCTCACCGACACCAACGTCGCCAACGGCACCACCTACTACTACCAGGTGACCGCCTTCCCCTCGGGCAACGAGGCCTGCGCCTCGGCCCCCTCGGCCTGCATCACCGTCGCCCCGCACTAATCTGAAGCTCTCCCTCACGGCAATCGTTTCAGATGGCCCGGCGGCGCCCTGCGGGGCGCCGCCTTCCCGTTCGTCCCCCGGCCTCAATTCGAAACAGCGCGCGGTATGGGCCACCGGCCGGCCCGTTCCACGCACTTCCAGCACCCTTCCGTCGCGGCGGGTCTCGACACCCGGAGCCCTGTTGCCACAGCGGTTTGCGGCCTGCGCCGAGCGGCGAGCGGGGGGTGGCAGGTGCGTTGCACCTACTGCTCTGAGGGAAGCACAGCCGTCTACCCCCAAACGTCAGGAGGATTCAGATGGAAACAGCAAAAGTCGACGTCCGCAAACTCCAACTCCTCAATGACCGCATCAACCAGTGCCTCGACGCGCTGAACCAGGTTCGCTTGTCCACCTATGGCCTCTCTCACACCCAGGCGAACGTGCCTTTCGGCCAGGTCGGCCAGGCGAACGTTCCTTTCGGCGCCGCAGGACCGATGGCAGGTGCCTTTGACCCGCGCTTCGGCTATGGCATGCCGGGGATCGCGCCGGGGATCGGTGGCGGGCTCAGCCATAGTCCCTTTACGAGTCCCTTTACGGCGCAGGGGGGTGTGCCCTTCCAACCGCCATTCCAGTCGGCCGCCCAGTTCCCGATCTGGAATTCGCCGATCGGGCTCAGCCATACCGGCATCGAGGCCGAGTCGCTCTACCACCGGCCTCTGTGGGCAGACCCCCTGCTGGCGGCGAGGGTGGCTCAGACCTTCCCCTACGTCCAGTATGGCGTGCCGCCGGTTGCCGCGATCTGGTGACCGCGTAGCGCACCCGCGACCGGGGCTCGTTCGCCGGGCCCCGGCCCGCGCCCTCTGATCAACCCTGCACACAAGCGGAGGAGCAGCGCCATGGCCCAGGAAAAAACGACCGCGACGACCGCCGCAACGGCGACGATCGAAGAGCCCGTCAGCAGGACGATGGTGGACGACGCCATTGCCAGCATCGAGAAGCTGTATGAGACCCTCACCGGCAGCCCGCCGGCTCCCGGCGACGCCAACACGCCGATTCCAGTGGAGCGTGACCCCGGGGAGTTCGTCGGGGAACGCCTGGAGCGCCTCGTCGACGCTCTCGGCCAACCCTTCGCGGCCAGCCGCGCCTGGGCCCCTCCGATGGTCGTGTGGGAAGGTGCGCAGGAGACCGTGGTCTGCCTCGACCTGCCCGGAGTCAAACGGACGGAGATCGAGGTGCTGGACGAAGGCGGCATGATCCTCGTCGCCGGCCAGCGAGCCGCCGATTTCGACCGCCACCGCTTGCAGCTCGCCGAGCGTCCGCTCGGCCCGTTCCGCCGCCAGATCGTGCTCCCGCGCGGAGCACGCGCCGCCGAGGTGGGCGCCCGGTTGGAGGACGGAGTGCTGGAGCTCCGCATCGCGAAGGAAGGGACGGCGCCGGCGGCGCGCCGGAAGATCGAAGTCCGTTGACTGGCGTCAGGACGCGGCCTAGCGCAGCCAGATGTCGGATCCGAACACCAGGCTGACGGCCGCGTCCAGGTCGGGCACGTAGCGCACCATCTCCGCGCTCACCGCCTGCGGCACCTGGAAGCTGGCCGCCAGGGAGGCGCGGTTGCCTTCCGGCAGGATCAACGCCCGCAGCTCGCGGTTGTAGGCGCCCTGGAGCTTGAACTCGGCCTCGCCGACCTGGCGCACGACGAGGACGTCGTGCGCGTCGGCCACCAGCTCGCCGCTCGCGGCGACGTCCTGCGGCAGCGGCCGGTCGAGAAACACCGAAAGAAAAGCGAGAGCCGAAGGGAGGCCGGCGGAGGTGCCGCTCGAAGGCTCGTCCTCCTTGGTCATCTTGTAGCTGTAGTTGTAGTCAAGCAGACCGGCGGTCTGCTGCGGCAGCTTGGCGCGCGCATACTCGCGCACCGAGAAGAAGATGTTGCGCACCTCCCGATCGAGCTCCGGGGTGACGGCGCCCAGGATCTCTTCCAGGTACCCGCCGCGCCCCGGCGCCGCCGGCCGGCGCGCCACCCACACCTCATGGATCAGGCCTTTCGCGCGTCCCGCGAAGTGGTAGACGGCCGCCGAGAGCGCCCGTCCCACCGCGCTCGTGCGGCGCCGCGCCGCCTCGGTCAGAGCGGCGGCGCGGTCGGCGCAGCGCTGCGCCTCCTCGCCCTGGCCACGGATCTGGTGCAGCGCCGCCAGCTCGCGCCAATATTCGGGACGCAGCGGCGCATCGCGCAACGACGACTCGAGAATCTCCTGCGCCTGTGCTCCGGCTGCGGGCTGCCGGAAGCGTTCGACGATCGGCTCCGCGCCCGCAGTGCCCACCAGCCCGAGGAGTCTGCGGATCACCCAGCGGTCCGCGGGATCCTCGGCGAGAGTCTGCAGATAGAGACCGATCGCCCCTTCGCGCTCGCCCTCGGCGAGGGCCAGGTCGGCCAGGTACTTGCGGTCGACCAGGGCGCCTTCACCGCGCAGCAGCACGGCGGCGGCGGGCCGATCGCCGAGCAGAGCCAGAGCGAGAGCCCGCCGCCGGGGCGTCGCGGACACCGGCAGCTCGGTGCCGGCGAACGGGATCGCGGCGAGGCGGTCGAGCGGGATGTAGCGGCGCACCGCCAAGGCCGTGACCTCCTCCAACGACAGACGGTGCATGCGATGCTGGAACGCGGTGAGGAACTCCTTTTCATAGATCGCGGTGTCCTCGCCGTTCCCCAGCGCCCGGTGCAGGGCGGCGAGCCGGCCCAGAGCGGTCACGCTGTCGAGAGGCCCCAGCGTGCGCGCCAGGTACTCGCAGACGTGGACCGCCTTCGCCAGGTGCTCGGCGTCGCCGAGCTGCTCGTAGACACGGGCGAGAGCGAGGGCGCGGTCGACGTCGCCCTCGAAGCCGCGTTCCAGGCCGAGCTGTTCGAGGATGGCGCAGGCGTCCGCGAGGTCACCCGACAGCTCGGCGATCCATGCCTGCGCCAGCACGGCGAGCTTGACCAGGTCCGCATCCTTGCCGCGATGCTGCCGCGCCAGGAGATCACACGCCTGGCGGGCCTCGTCGGGCCGGTGCGCGACGAAGAGCCGGAACACCTCCTCGAGCTTGAGGAACGACGCCGGCTTGCGCCAGAGCTGCGACTGGCCGACGGCCAGGAACTCTCCGGTACCGCGCACCGGGTCCTTGGCCAATTGCAGCAACGAGTCGAGGCGCATCTGCGCCCCGCCGTCCGGGCTCACCGCGCGAGAGTTTGCCCAGCAGGCGAACGCCACGGAGAGCTCGCCCCGGATGTGCTTGATCTTCGCCAGCAGGCTCAGCGCTTCGGGATCATCCGGACGCTGCTGCAGGAACCCCATGGTCTCGGCTTCGGCGTCGTCGAGCTCGCCGATTTCGACCAGGAGATTGGCAAAACCCAGAGTCTCGTCCACTACGGCTCGGTCTCCAACTCGGAGGGGTCCCCCGTCGAACGGGTGGCGGGCGGCCCCCCAGTCAGACTATCCTACAAGCGATCCGGCTCGCAGGGCCGGGCAGGACGAGCAACAGACCGAGGTTGATGACCGCACGATGCAGGACAAAACTCCGTGGACACCGCCTGGTGAGCGGACCACCGGACACGACGCACAACCAGCCAGAGGCAGCACGGGAAGAACCGTAGGCCCGCCGTCCGACGGCTGGTTCACGAGCCTGGTGGGCCGGTCTCCGGCCATGGCCGAGATCAAGCGGCTGCTGGAGAAGATCGCCGCGAGCCCCGATCCGACGGTGCTGCTGCTGGGCGAGAGCGGCACCGGCAAGGGTTTGATCGCCCACGAGCTCCATCGCTGGGGAGCACGCCGCCGGCGCCCGTTTCAGAGCATCATCTGCTCGGCGCTGCCCGAGACGTTGCTGGAGAGCGAGCTCTTCGGGCACGAGGCCGGCGCGTTCACGGACGCGCGGCAGCGCAAGAAGGGCCTCCTCGAAATGGCGGCCGGCGGCACGGTGTTCCTCGACGAGATCGGAGAGATCAGCCACGCCTTGCAGCTCAAGCTCCTCCATTTCCTGGAGGAGCGCGTCTTCAAGCGGCTGGGCGGCACCGACGACATCCGCATCAACGTGCGGGTGATCGCGGCCACCAACCGCGACCTCGATCGCGCCATCCAGGAGCATTCGTTCCGGCCGGACCTCTACTATCGCCTCGCGGTCCTGCCCGTCCAGGTGCCTCCCCTGCGCGAGCGGCCGGGCGACGTCCCCCTGCTGGTCGACCACTTCATCGCCGTGTTCAATGCGACGTTCGGCAAAAGCATCCGGGGGATCTCGCGCGACGCGCTGGCACGGCTGGAAGACCACGGTTGGCCGGGAAACGTGCGCGAGCTCAGAAACGCCGTCGAGCGGGCGATGCTGCTCTCCGAAGGCTCCCGGCTGACCATCCCCGACTTCGAAAACGTGGCGGCGCCGCTGACGTCCCAACGGGCGGCCTACGAGCTGCCGCCCGAGGGAATCGACCTGCGACATCTCGAACGGGACCTGGTGCGCCAGGCCCTGGAGCGGAGCAGGGGAAACCGCACCCGCGCCGCCCGCCTCCTCGGCCTCTCCCGCCACCAATTGCGCTCGCGGCTGGCGAAGCTGGACACGGAGAGCGAGTAGGGCTCTGCGTCCCCCCTCTCTCCGCTCAGTCGGCGCCGCGCGCGGGTATCGTCTCAGCCGTATTTCTGATCGAAGAATCCGCTCATGGCCCGCACCAGACCGGCGACGTCGGCGTGCTCGGGGACCGAGATCCGGCAGATCTGCACATTGTCCTTTTTCTGCGCGGCCTTGACGGCTGCGGACAGGGAGCCCTGGGTCGACTCCTGGGGATTGATGACATAAAACTTGTCAGGAAGACCCGCGCCGCTGGACTGCCCGTAGCTGACCCGGTTCTTGACCAGCTCCGGAGCGTGAGCGAGCAGATAATCGACGAATTCATCGACCAGATCCTGATGATCGGTCGGCGCCGGCGGCAGATAGAAAGAGAGAATTCCGCTGGCCAGGCCGGCTTCCAGTTGCTCGTCCGACAGGGTGTAGAGCGTGACGTCGTGGCCCCGCCGGCGGAGCTGCTCTTGAATCTGATGAGCCAGCTCGCGCGTATGGGCCGCGATCCGCTCCATCCGCGGCTTGAGATCTGTCAGGCCCTCGGCCAGGGCACGCAACTGGGACGATTTGGCGAAGCTGTCCGCGTCGCGGCCGTAGTCCTGGACCGCGGCCAGAATCCGCTGGGCCATGGCGTTGTCCGCGCACAGGACGACACCGAGAGTCGCCTTGCCCTTGGTGAAGTACTTCGAGCCGCTCTTGACGATCAGGAACGGCCAGTCCCGGGCGAAATCCTGTGCGAACAGCGGATAGAGCGGAGCCAGGGTGGTGTCGACCAGAACCGGGATCTGGTGGCCGGTTTCGGTCTGATAAGTGCGGAGCGCCGCCATCAGCCGGGGGAAGTCGTGGACCTGGAGCTCGGGATTGGTGGGGGTTTCCAGAAACAGGCAGGCCGGGCCGCCGTGCAGCGCGGGCAACGATTCGATCACGCGGTCGACCAGCGTCACGTCCTGCCCCTGCTCGTTCTTGCCCAGCACGCGCAACGGAGCGGGCTCGATCAGGTCGCGGGCCAGGATCTCGGTGATCAGTTGGCCCGTGCCGCCATAGCCGTTCTCGGCGTAGAACAGGGTGACGCGGGATTGCGCGGTTTGCACCGCGCCGGCGAGCGCGCCGGCGACGGAGGCAGTGGCGCTGAAGACGGCGGCCTCGGCCGCCAGGCCGGTGCAAAAATAGGCGCTGCCGCGCATCTGCGGAAAGATCCCGCGCAGCAACTCGTCGCAGCCGGCCGCGGTGACGGTTGGAAGAGCTGAGGGCGCCGGCAGTCCGATCAGGCGCAGCAGCTCGGTCTTGGCATTGGCGGCGAGCAAGGCGGCCACTGTCCGCTTGCGGATCAGTTGAATCTCTTTGGGATCGAGCCGGGCGGACGGCCGAATCAGCAGGACGCCGCCCTCGTCGACTGGACAACTGATCGCATCGGCCTGGATCTTTGCCAGCGCGGGATCTTCCGGCGGCCCGTCGCTGACGTAGAGAGTCAGGGTGCCGGCCACCGGCGCGGGCAACGGGCCGGTCCAGCTCTCGTGAATCTCGACCTGCTGTGCGCGCAGAGCGGCAAGCTTGGCCGGCGAAAGGGGCAGGCGGCCCGCCGCATTGAGCCGGACCGGACCAGTCCTCCCCGGGGCTTCGATCGGCGCCAGAAAGGCTTTGGTACGCGAGGCGAACGACACGGCGCGCTCGGCGCCGGTCCGGGTCTTCAGGTACAGCTCATAGACCGTCGAAAGGGGGTGGCCCAGGCGGGCGTAGTCGTAGGGGTGGCCGCAGCCGGCGAGCAGGGCCCGCAGGCGCGCCGCGTCGTGGATGTCCTCCTCCAGGATCTGCTGCCCGGCGTGCTCGAAGCGGTCCAGGAACTCGGCTTCGGAATGGAATCGGGGCAGGTCGTAGGTCGTTGCCTCCGCCTCCCAGTCGTCGGGCAGGGCGTGATCCTGCCCCAGAATCCTATGTAAAACCTGTTCGAGCTGTTCGATCGACAGGGAGACAGCCGTTGCTTGATCCATGTGCTTTGGACTCCAGAGCTCAACGCCGCCGAGGATCTCGTTCCCGCGGCGGCAGGGCGATCATACCAGCTCGATTCCCTCCTGATTCCCCCCGCGGCGCGCGACGTCGCGGTCACCAAGGAATACACTACGTTGCATGCCAGCCACGCAATGGTCGGATGACGGGTTCCTCGACGGTCTCCGGGGACAGGGAGACTCTCTCACCGACAACGCCGTGCAGCGCTGGCGACCGTGATCGCTTTTTCCTATCTGGTCATCGAGGGCCTTCAGCGGCTGGACGTGGGACTGTCGGACCAGGAGGCCGAGGATCTCTATTACCTTTGGCAGGTCTTCGCCAGGATGGCCGGCATCCCAATCAGCAATATGGCGGGCAGGTGGAGTTCCTGATCCCGGATTCCATGGCGACCCTGCACCGGCTTGCGCCGGGCAGTGGGGTCTGATCAGCGCCGGATCAATCCTCCATATTTGAGCGGTTCGCCTTTTTCCCAGGGCCGGTATTCGTTACAGAAATCGATGCGCTCGCCGACCGGTGGGTGGCTGGAGCGCCAGAGCTTGTAGAGCAGGCCGGGGCGCGGGTTGGACAGGTTCTCCGCCTGGAGCTTCAGGAACGCGGTGGCGCAGTGGTGGTTGTCGTGGGTGATCTCCAGCCCGAAACGGTCCGATTCGTGCTCGTCGTGGCGGGTCATCGTGAGGATCACCGGAGTCAGCACCAGGATGGCCAAGGAGAAGAGGAGGGCCATCAGCGGCACCGAGGCGATGTCCGACAGCTCGGTGAACCCGAAGCGATCGTGAAAGCGGGCGATCAGCCCCTGGGCCGTGCGATGGACGAACCACAGCCCGAGCAGGATCACAAAGCCGCCGAGGGCGATGCCCTGCGGCACGTGGCCGAGCACGTAGTGCCCCATCTCGTGTCCGACGACGAACAGGATTTCCTGCGTGTCCAGCTTCGCCAGGATGGTGTCCCAGAGGACGATCCGCTTGGTGTCCAGGAAGCCGGTCACGTAGGCGTTTACCGTGGTGGTGTCGACGCTCTTGGCGACCTCGAAGACGCGGCTCCCCTCGATCCCCGCGCGGTCGGCTTCGTTCAGGATGCTGGCCTCCAGCGCTTTGTTCTTCATCGGGCCGAACTTGTTGAACAACGGATCGATCCAGATCGGCTGGACGAAGAAGACCACGATGAGCAGCGGCACGCTCGCCAGCGCCGTGTACAGCCACCAGCGCCGCGGACTCTTGCGCAGCAGCCAGTAAGGGAACCAGAGCGTCAACACCAGAAAGAGGCAGCCGATCGCGATGCTAATCATCGTGTCGTTCCAGTACTTGGCCGCCGTCTGGCTCGACAGCCCATAGGCGTGCTCGCGGACGAAATCCGCGTAATAGGAGAGCGGCAGCTCGAGGACGAATCCGATCAGGGCGAAGAGGACCGCGTAGATCGCGACGGCGAAAAACCACTTGCGGCCGATCTTCCAGGCCAGATCGCGCATCCGCGCCGACAGCCCGGTGAAGAGCAGGAGCGCCGGCACTACGAGGGCCCACAGCGTGTCGATCACCCAGAGGGCGTTGCCGCTCCGGTAGTACCGCATCGCCTTCTCGCTGGCCGGCGGCACCGGCACGGGCTGGAAGGCGGTGCTCGCGGGCGCGACGGTGGTGGCCGCCGGTGGGGCAGACGCCGGAGGCACCGGTTGGGCGAGGACGGCCGGGGCGCTGAGCAGGAGAAGGACAAAGAGAAGAAGGAGGACGGCGTTGGCGGCGCGCATGCGGAGAGGATACGACGGCAGGGGGCGGACGTGCATCCGCCCCCCTGATCGGACCGGCCTACCGGAACGCGGCGACCGTGGCGCGCGTGTTGTTGAGCACCCGGGCGTTGTCGTTCGTCCCCGCGGTGCCCATGGGGTGGCCGTTGTAGAGGTTGTTCGGGTTCGACCAATAGTTCAGGCGCGGGCAGCCGGCCGTGCAGTTGTAGGCCATGATCGTGCGCCAGCTCGGGCTGCCGGTGTACTGGTAGCCGTGGCCGTAGGCGTAGGGCGTGGTGGTCGGGTCGTTCGCCGGATCGTGGCGGGCGGATTCGAGATGCCCGATCTCGTGGGCGAACGAGTAGTAGCCGGTGATGCAGTCCCAGTGCGCGGTGGCGAACGCCGTGCTCGCGGTCGAGCCGATGCTGGAGGCGAGGCCGCAGGAGGAGGCGTTGTTGATCACCAGGAGACCCACGTCGGCGGTCACCGTGTTGCGCGTGGTGTGGATCGAATCCATGAAGCCGTCGGCCGTGCCGCGATAGCGCGAGAGGTCGGTGCTGAAGCTGCCGCTCTCGGTGTAGGTGACCTGCGCCTTGGTGGCGAGCTGCATGGTGATGGAGACGCCGCTGTTGGTGTAGCCCTGGTTGGATTCGGCGACCGCGAGATCGATCAGGCTGCTGATGCTGCCCGACGCGGCGGCGGCCGAAGGCGTGTAGTGCACCATGACACGGATGACCGTGTTCGCCTTGTTCTGGTCCGTGTCCGGGGCCTCGGGCATCGAGATCAAGGGCAGCTTGGCGTACTCCGCCGGATGGTCCGGGGGCATCTTCGCGAGATCGACGAGCACGATGGCGTGTCCGCCCGAGCGCAGCGGCCGGATCTTGTACCAGTCACCATTGAAGTGGACGTTGCCGGTGATCGTCTTGCCGCTTTTGACCAGGATCACGGTGTTGAGCGGATCGAACTGGAGATTCTCCAGGGAGAGCGGAATCCGCGCCGTGCCGGGATCGGCGACCACGCCGGACCACACCAGGCTGCCGGACGCGGAAACGTAGGAATCCACCCGTTGGGCCCGGAGGTCGAGGCCCGGCGCGAGATTGAGGGTCAGTGCGGCGGTCTTGTCCGTGACCAGGTCCGCGGCGACCCGCACCAGCCGCAGCGACGCCGCCGCGCGATCGCCGGCGAGGGCTTGATAGGAACGGTCGGCGCTCAGCACCTGCCGCGACTTGACGGTGGTTTCGAGGGGCGAGAACAGGGGGCGCGCCGGGTTCGCCGCGAAGGCGGGGACGGACAGGAGCCCGAAGGCGGCAACGACTCCAAAAGAACGAAGCAACAGCTTACGCATCTGAGTGTCTCCTTGCGTGGATGAGCCAAACTTCGCCCGCCCTGCAGAGCGGTGCGGCGCCATGGGGGGCCCCTCAATAGACGAAGTGCATGTCGCGAACAAAAGCGAGCCTGAGGAGGCTGCGAGAGGTAGACTCTTGCCCGCCCGGCCGGCTACGATCTGGGCCGAAGGAGCCATCGATGAAACGCACCTTGCAGATCGCCACACTCGCGGCCGTCCTGATCATCCTGGGCATGGGAGCTTTCCTGCTCGCCAACATGGGACTCCACGACACCTGGGGCCTGCTGCGCTACGACGCGCGGCAGGAAGGAGCGCTGAAAGTGGGGGACCGGGCGCCGGACGTTGCCCTGGTCGCCCTCGACGGCGCGAGCCACGTGCGGCTGGCGGACCGGATCGGCCAGCGGCCGCTGGTGCTGACCTTCGGCAGCTTCACGTGACCGCCCTTCCGGCGCTCGGTCGAGCGCCTCAACGATCTCTACCGGCGCTACAACGGCCAGGCGGACTTCCTCACCGTCTACATCAAGGAAGCGCACCCGCTGGACGAGTGGCAGATGACCGCGAACGAAAAGGAAGGCGTCTGCTATGCGCAGCCGAAGACGCTGGCGCAGCGCGTGGCGATCGCCAACGACTTCACGAAACGGTTCAAGTTCCCGATCCCGCTGATCGTCGATCCGATGGACAACCCCGCGAACCGGCTCTACTCCGGCTGGCCCGAGCGCCTCTACGTCATCGACGAGCAGGGCGTGATCGTCTACAAGGGGGAGCTCGGCCCCGGTGGCTTCCACCCTGAAGAGGTCGGCGCCTGGCTGGCGCAGCGGTTCGGACAGTCGTAGGAATTCCCTTGCCTCGGAAGGAGTCTCCTGAATGCCCCGAATGAGTCGAATGTCGAATGTCCCCGTCCTTCTCGCCCTGCTGCTTTCTCTCTCCTCTCTTGCCGCTCGGGCCCGCGCCGACGAGCCGGCGAAGCCGCCGGCGGCGGACAAAGCGAAAGCCCCGGCCGACAAAGACGCCAAGGTGATTCAGGACAAAGTCTCGCGTACCCAGCACTCGATCTCGCTCGGCGGCCAGAAGATCGCCTATACCGCCACCACCGGCACGCTGGTGCTCGCGGACGAGGAGGGCAAGCCGCGGGCTTCCTTCTTCTACATCGCCTATACGAAGGACGGGGTCAAGGATCCGCGCGAACGGCCGGTGACGTTCAGCTACAACGGCGGCCCCGGCTCGGCGGCGCTGTGGGTGAACATTGGCGCGTTCGGGCCGCGGCGGGTGGAGTCGGATGCGGAGGGCAAGCCCCTGCCGCCTCCCTCGCGGTTGGTCGACAACGAGAATTCGCTCCTCGACCTGACGGACATCGTATTCATCGATCCCATCGGCACCGGCTACAGCCGGCCGGCGCCAGGAGAGCCGCTCAAGGACTTCATCGGCTTCAACAACGACATCGAATCCGTGGGTGCCTTCATTCGCCTGTGGATTACCCGCAACGCGCGCTGGGGGAGCCCGAAGTTCCTTGCCGGCGAGAGCTACGGCACGACCCGTTCGGCCGGCCTCGCTTCCTACCTGCAAGAGCGCTACGGGATGGACCTGAACGGCATCGTGCTGATCTCGGCGGTGCTCAACTGGCAGGATTTCCTGTTCGATCTCGGCAACGACCTGCCCTACACGATCTACTTGCCGACGTATGCGGCGGCGGCCTGGTACCACAAGAAGCTGCCGCCGGAGCTATCGGGCGACCTGCAACATACGCTGGACGAGGTCGAGGCATTCGCCCTGCACGACTACGCGACCGCACTGCTCGAAGGAGACCGGCTGCCGGCGGCCAAACGGCATGAGATCGCGGCGAAGGTGGCTCGCTACACCGGGCTTTCGGTCGACTACGTGGAGCATTCCAACCTGCGCATCGAGCACGAGCACTTCGCCAAGGAGTTGCTGCGGAGCGAAGGAAAGACCGTCGGACGTCTCGACAGCCGCCTCACTGGCAGCGACCGGCTGGGAATCGAGGGCACGTACGAGTTCGATCCGGCTTCGGCGCTGCTGGGTGCATCCTATGCGGCTGCGATGTGCGACTACGTGCGGCGCGATCTCGGATTCGAGACCGACTTGGTCTACGAGCACCGGAAGGACTTCGATTCCTGGCCCCTGCCGGAAGGTCGTTACGTCAATGTCGTCGAGCCGCTGCGCAAGGCGATGATGAAGAATCCGAGCCTCAGGGTGCTCATCGCGAGCGGGCATTACGACATGGCGACACCCTTCTTCGAGGGTATCTACACGATCGCTCACCTGGGTCTCCCGGAATCCGAGCGCGGCCGGATACGGCAGACGTTCTATGAGGCGGGTCACATGATGTACATCCACCCGCCTGATCATGCGAAGCTGCACAAGGACATCGCCGAGTTCATCAAGTCGGCGCTGCCGGGGAAGTAGACGGAGCCACCCCTTGACAGTCTAGGTATCCGGGGCGTACATTGCCTAGAGATTCTAGGTGAGGTCGCCCCGATGCCCAAAAGCTCCAACAACGCCAACAGCCTGCTGCACGGCACCCTCGACGCCCTGGTCCTCAAGACGCTGATCACCGGTCCGCGCCATGGCTATGCCATCGCGCGCTGGATCGAGGAAGCGACGGACGAGCTCCTCCAGATCGAGGAGGGATCGCTCTATCCGGCGCTCTACCGCATGGAGCGCAGAGGGTGGATCGCGGCCGAGTGGGGGGTGTCCGAGCTCAACCGCCGGGTGAAGCTCTACCGCCTGACGCCGGTGGGGCGCCAGCAGCTCGCCACGGAGACCGCGCAGTGGGCGCAGTTCGCGTCCGCCATCTCGAAGATCCTGCTTCCCGCTTGAGAGATCAGCCCATGGTGCGCTGGCTGTGGAAGAAGAAGGTCGACGACGAGGTGGCCGAGGAGCTCGCCTTCCATCTCGAAATGCGGACGCAGGAGCACATCGCGCGCGGCCTCGATCCGGCCGCGGCGCGCGAGGCGGCTCTCCGCCGGTTCGGTGATTTCGAAGGGGTCAAGAACACCTGCCGCGAGATCGGCCGGAGAAGGGACTCGGAGATGCGCCGCCGCGAATACTTCAGTGAATTCCGCCAGGACGTGACCTTTGCGCTGCGCCAGCTCATCGGCCATCCCGGCTTCACATTGATCGCCGTGCTCACGCTGGCGCTCGGGATCGGCGCCACGACGGCGATCTTCAGCGTCGTCCACGCCGTCGTGCTGCGCCCGCTGCCGGTGCCGCGGCCGGAGCAACTGGTCTATGTCACGACCGGCACGCAGGGCTCGGGTCCGTCCGACGTGTCGGTCGGCAACTACGTCTCTCTGGTGGACCGCCAGACCGTCTTCTCGAACGTCGCGGCGGTCCGCCATTCGAGCTTCAACCTCTCGGGAGGGGAGACGCCGGTGCGGACGCCCGGAGCCCGGGTCACCGCGTCGTTCTTCGGCGTCTTCGGCGTGCCGCCGGCCCTCGGCCGGGTGTTCAGCGGCGAGGAGGACCAGCCGGGGCGCGAGCAGGTCGCCGTCCTCAGCGACCGGCTGTGGCGGCGGAGCTTCGCGGGAGATCCGGCGATCGTCGGCAAGGACATCCGCATGAACGGCCTGCCCTACAGGGTCCTCGGCGTGATGCCCGCCCGCTTCGATCTCCTGGCGCAGCCCGAGGACCTCTGGGTGCCGATCGCCTTCACCCCCAAAGAAAAGACGATGAACGACGATCATTTCCTCGTCGTGGTGGGACGTCTGCGCGACGGCGTGTCGCGGCTGCGGGCGGAGCGCTCGCTGGAGCCGATCGCGATGGAGATGCGGCGCGCCGATCCGCGGGACAACCAGGGTGTGCTCTTCCGGGTCGACTCGGTCCTGGAGTGGATGGTGCACGACTACCGGACGCGCCTCTTCGTGCTGCTCGGCGCGGTGGGGCTGGTGCTCCTCATCGCCTGCGTCAACGTCGCCAGCCTGCTGCTCGCCCGCGGCGCGGCGCGCTCCCGGGAGCTCGCGATCCGCGCCGCCCTGGGGGCCGGCCGGGGCCGGATCATCCGCCAGCTCCTGACCGAGCACGCGGTGCTCGCCCTCCTCGCCGGAGCCGTGGGTGTCGCGCTCGCCGCCTGGGGCATCCACGTGCTCGTGGCGGCCGCTCCCGCCGACGTGCCGCGCCTGGAGCAGAGCCGCGTCGACGCGACCGTCCTCGCCTTCGCCTTCGGCGTCGCCATCGTCAGCAGCCTTCTCTTCGGCCTCGCTCCGGCGCTACGGGCGACGCGCGCCTCGGTCATCGCCTCGCTCAAGGAAGGGGGGCGCGGCTCCGCCGGCTCGACGCGCGACCGCCTGCGCTCCGTGCTGATCGCCGCCGAGGTGGCGCTCGCCGTCCTGCTTCTCGTCGGGGCCGGGCTCCTGATCCGTTCCGCCGTGGCGCTGCAGCGCGTCCACCTCGGCTTCGAGCCCGCCGGTGTGATCAGCGGCCAGGTCTCGCTGCCGGCGGCCGGCTACAAGGAGCCGGCCCTGGTGGTCGCGGCGCTCACCCGGATCCGGCAGGCGGCGGCGCTGGCTCCCGGCGTGCGCGCCGTCGAGCTGTCGACCCAGATCCCGATGGCCCGCGGCGGCAACAGCAACGGCCTCCTCCCCGAAGGCAAGCCGCTCGCGGCCGAAAACCTCGTGCAGTCCCAACTGAGCATCGTGACGCCGGGATATTTCCAGGCCCTGAAGATCCCCATCGTCCGCGGACGCCCTCTCTCGGACGACGACCGGCGGGGCGGCCAGCGGGTGATGGTGGTCAACGAAGCCGCGGCCGCCGCGCTCTTCCCGGGCCAGGATCCGATCGGGCGCAAAGTCGCCTGCTGCGAGATGGGGGACTCCGGCGGCGCGGACTACAAGCTGGTCGTCGGCGTCGCCGCGGATCTGCGCCTGCACGGACCGGAGGAGACGAGCCCCGCCGCCTTCTACATCCCTCTCGCCCAGGCGCCGGACGACGCCTGGAATTGGATCCAGCGCACCATGTTCCTGATCGCCCGTGGCGACGCGGCGCCCGCGGCGCTCGCCCCGGGTCTGCGCCGGGCGGTCGCGGCGGTCGATCCCGACGTGCCGCTCTATGACGTGAAGACCCTGGAGCAGCGGATGGGATCGACCCTGGCGGCGGCGCGCTTCAACACCCTGCTGCTGGCGCTCCTCGGCATCGTCGGCCTGCTGCTCGCCGCGGCCGGCATCTATGGAGTGGTCTCCTACTTCGTCACCCAGCGCACCGCCGAGATCGGCGTCCGCATGGCGCTCGGCGCGACGCCATGGACCGTCACCCGGCTGGTGATGCGCCAGGCCGCGGTGCCGGTCGCGTGCGGCGTCGCCGCAGGGCTCGCCGCGTCGGCGGTGGCGACGCGCCTGCTCACCGCCTCCCTGGTCGGCGTCGAGCGCACCGACCCGTTGACCCTGGCCGGTGTGGTGGCCCTTCTTGCCGCCGCGGCGCTCCTGGCGAGCTTCGTGCCGGCGCAGCGCGCGGCACGGGTGGCGCCGGTGACGGCATTGCAGGGGTAGGGGGCTTGTGGCATACTCCAGAAGACGGCCCGGCCGGAGTTTTCCTGCCTCAGTGCCCCCTTGACAAGTGTGGCCTCGCGGCCTAGTATCGGGGTCCTTTGCGCCGCAGAGGCGGGTGTCCCATGCCGACGCGTGGCGCAATTTCCCGACCAGCACGTATGCCTTCGTGTCAGTGTTTAGTGTCGGACGGAGATCTCAGATGAAGAGGACGTACAGCCCCAAGCTCGCCGAGATCGAGCACGAATGGATCGTCGTGGATGCGGCGACGGTGCCCCTCGGGCGCCTCTCCACGGTCGTGGCGCACCGCCTGATGGGCAAGCACAAGCCCACCTGGGCGCCGCACATCGACGTGGGCGACTTCGTGATCGTGGTCAACGCCGAGAAGGCGATCCTGACCGGGCGCAAGGAAGACCAGAAGATGTATCACCGCCACACCGGCTATCCGGGTGGCTTGAAGTCGGCGACCGCCGGCCAGATGCGCCAGCGCCGTCCCACCAAGCTGGTCGAAGAGGCGGTGCGCGGCATGCTGCCGAAGAGCAAGCTGGGCCGGCAACTGGCCCGCAAGCTCAAGGTCTACGCCGGTCCGGACCATCCGCACCAGGCGCAGCAGCCGAGGCCGCTCGACACCAATTCTCCGAACACCCCGAACCCCGTGTAGGACTTCCCGGTTCCCCAAGTTGAGAACGCGTAGAACATCGAGGAGAGCGCAGTGAGCAACGTCAATTTTTACGGAACCGGGCGCCGCAAGACCGCTTCGGCGCGCGTCTTCATGCGCCCCGGCGCGGGTGAGGTGAAGGTCAACGGCCGGACCCTCGACCACTATTTCCCGAACAACGTGTTGAAGATGATCATCAAGCAGCCCCTCCTGCTCACCGAGACGGCGGAGAAGTTCGACATCACCGTCACGGTGTTGGGGGGAGGCAGCGCGGGCCAGGCCGGGGCGATCCGCCACGGCATTTCCCGTGCTTTGCTCGAGTTCAATGCCGAATTGCGCGACCGCCTGAAGTCGGCGGGCCTCCTGACCCGGGACCCGCGCAAGAAGGAACGCAAGAAGTACGGACAGAAGGGCGCCCGGGCCCGATTCCAGTTCAGCAAGCGCTAGAGCGCTCTGAAGGAGGAAAACCCTCTTGGTCGAAGTCACGATGAAGGAGTTGCTGGAGGCCGGTGTCCACTTCGGACACCAGACCCGGCGCTGGAACCCGAAGATGAAGCCCTACATCTTCGGCAAGCGCAACGGAATCTACATCATCGATCTGCAGAAGACCTTGAAGCTCTTCCAGCAGGTGGTGCAGTTCGTCGGGGATTTGGCCGCCCAGGGCAAGCGAATCCTGTTCGTAGGAACGAAGCGGCAGGCGCAGGAGGCGATCGCGGAAGAGGCGAGCCGCTGCGGCGAGTTCTACGTCACCAGCCGGTGGCTGGGTGGAACGTTGACCAACTTCGTCACCCTGCGCGCGTCGATCGAACGCCTGAAGGAGACCGAGGCGCGCCTCGGCGACGAGAGCGGCTCGCTCACCAAGAAAGAGCGGCTGCGCCTCGAGCGTGAGCGCGAGAAGATGGTCAAGAACCTGGAAGGCATCCGCGACATGGAGGAGCTGCCGGACGCTCTCTTCGTGGTCGATCCCAAGAAGGAGTACATCGCGGTTTCCGAGGCGAACAAGCTCGGGATCCCGGTCATCGGCGTCGTCGACACCAACTGCGACCCGGAGCTGATCGACTACATCATCCCCGGCAACGACGACGCCATCCGGGCCATCCGGCTGTTCGCGTCGCGCGCCGCGGATGCCTACATCGAGGGCTCGGGGCACGCGACGGAAGGTGCAATGTCGGGGACGGCGGCGGGCGGCAAGGACGGCGGGCAGCGGATGTCGATGCCGATCATTGACAAAGACAAAGACATGGCGGGCGTCGCCGCGCACTGAGTCTGCGCATTCAGCTCTGCATCACCTGAATCACAGGCGCGCCGCTCGACACAGACCGGCGGCGCGGAGAAGAGGTCAGTCGATCCCGCGTCGCCTGGCCTTTTCTTTTATAAGGAGAACGTTGGTATGGAAATCACCGCTCAGATGGTCAAACAGCTCCGCGAGCGCACCGGCGCCGGGATGATGGATTGCAAGCAGGCCCTGAATGAAACCCAGGGCCACATGGAGAACGCGGTCGACTTCCTGCGCAAGAAGGGTCTCGCCGCGGCGGCCAAGAAGGCCGGCCGGATCACCGCGGAGGGAGCCGTCGGCTCCTACATCCACGGCGGCGGCAAGATCGGCGTCCTCGTCGAGCTCAACTGCGAGACCGACTTCGTGGCCCGCACCGAGCCGTTCCAGGAGCTCCTCCGCGACATCGCCATGCACATCGCCGCGGCCGATCCGCGCGCCGTGCGGCGTGAGGAAGTCACCCAGGACCTGCTCGACCGCGAGAAGGCGATCTTCACCGACCAGGCGCTCGCTTCGGGCAAGCCGCCGCAGGTGGTCGAAAAGATCGTCGCCGGCAAGATGGAGAAGTACTTCTCGGAGTTCGTGCTCCTGGAGCAGCCGTTCGTCAAGAACCCCGACCAGACCGTCGGCCAGCTCATCGCCGAGCGGGTCGGCAAGATCGGCGAGAACATCCAGGTGCGCCGCTTCGTCCGCTTCAAGCTCGGCGAAGGGATCGAGAAGAGGCAGGACGACTTCGCCGCCGAAGTGATGGCCCAGGCGGGCAACTGATGGCGGAGGGCGCGCCGCCGTCGGATCGACCGGCCTGGCGCCGGGTGCTGCTCAAGCTCTCCGGCGAAGCCCTGATGGGCTCGCAGCCCTTTGGTCTCGATGAGCGGGTGGTGGCCGCCATCGCCGACGAGATCCGGGACGTCCACGCCCTCGGCGTGCAGATCTCGGTCGTCGTCGGCGGTGGCAACATCATCCGCGGCCTCGCCGCCAGCCACCGCGGCATCGACCGGGTGACCGGCGACTACATGGGCATGCTGGCGACGGTGATCAACGCCCTCGCCCTCCAGGACGCCCTGGAGAAGCGCGGCGCGCCGACGCGGGTGCAGACGGCGATCGACATCCGCGAGGTGGCCGAGCCGTTCATCCGCCGCCGGGCGATGCGCCACCTGGAGAAGAACCGGGTGGTCATCTTCGCCGCCGGCACCGGCAACCCCTACTTCACGACCGACAGCGCCGCGGCCCTGCGCGCCAACGAGATCCACGCCGAGATCCTGCTCAAGGCGACCAAGGTCGACGGTCTCTACACCGCCGACCCGGAGATCGATCCCAACGCCGTGCTGCTCCCCGAGGTGACCTACCAGGAGGTGCTGGAGAAAGACCTCAAGGTGATGGACACCGCGGCGATCAGCCTCTGCCGCGACAACGGCATCCCGATCGGCATCTTCAACATGATGACCCCCGGCAACATCCGCCGCGTCGTCTGCGGCGAGAAGGTGGGCTCGGTGGTGCGCGGGTAGGGAGCGGCAACAAACACCTGGCTTACCCGTATACTCCTCTCAACCAAGCATACAGGGCAGAGGGGGGACGGGTGAGCCAGAAGAGCCTGACCGGGGGTCTGTTGTTGTGCCTTGCTCTCGCGGCGCGGAGCGAGGCACAGACAGTCACGCTGCAACCGGCGGCCGACGCCTGGGTGCAGAAGAGCACCGCGAATCAGAACCGTGGCGCCGATCCCACCCTGCAGCTCGCCTCCGGAGACAGCCACATCCTCCTGCGCTTCGATCAGGCCGCCATCACCGCGGCGGTCGGCTCCGGCCGGCTGGTCTCCGCCTCGCTGGAGCTCTTTGTCCACGCGGCGAGCGGCAACTGGGGCACCGGCGGTCATCCCGTCGAAGCCCACGTCCTGACGGCGCCCTGGACCGAGACGGGCGTTACCTGGAATTGTGCGGCTGACTCGAACCCCGCCAATGGCAAGGCCGACTGCGCGGCGCAGTGGAGCGGCGGCAGCTCGTCCGGCGACATCTCGGACTCCATTCTCCAAACCTCCACCGCGGGCGTCTGGGTACCGTTCGACGTGACGGCGGATGTCGCCGGCTTCCTCGCCGGGACGCCGAACCAGGGCTGGCTGATCACCAAAGAAGACACCGCCCAAGGCGGCAAGGTGGACTACGGCTCGCGCGAAGGCGCCGCCGCGGAGCGCCCGCGCCTCGTCCTGCTGATCGAATCGGCGGCCCACGACCAGGTGCCGCCGATGCTCGCCATCACCTCGCCCAGACAGCCGATCCTGGTCAACGAGCCGGCACCGGCCGTCACCGTCGAGTACGCGGACGGCGGCTCGGGCGTCGACACCGCGACTCTCCTGGTCCGGGTCGACGGCCAGGATGTCACCGCGAGCTGTACCGCCGGAGCGCAGTCGGCGAGCTGCCGCGCGCCCAACCTGGCGGCGGGCGACCACACCATCCAGGCGGCGTTGAAAGACAAGGCCGGCAACGCCGCGCAGGCGAGCTTCGCCTTCAAGCTCCTGCTCGGGCCGGGCCCCCACGTCGCGACCTTTCCGGCGGTGGGCGATACCTATCTCCGCAAAGGAGACGTCAACAAGAATTCCGGCACCGAGCCGATCGTCCGCATCCGGGAGAGCGGAGCGAACCGCGCCGTGGTCCAATTCGACGCCCAGAGCCTCGCGACGACGCTGACCGGAGCGACTCTAGTGTCGGCCGCGCTCGAGCTGCACATCGAGAAGAATGGCCGCAACTGGGGGAAGACGGGGCGGACGGTGGACGCCCACCGGCTCACGTCCGGTTGGACAGAGACCGGCGCCACCTGGAATTGTTCCAGCGACGCCAACCCGACGAACGGCACGGCGGACTGCGCCGCGCCTTGGAGCGGTGGCAGCTTCGCGGCGACTCCGACGGCCAGCGTGCTCCACACCCGCGACCTGACCGGCTGGGTGAGCTACGACGTGACGGCCGATGTGGCCGCGTTCGCGGCGGGCACGGCGGACTTCGGTTGGCTGCTCAAGAAGACGGACGAGAAGAAGAGCGGCCGGGTGGACTACGACTCGCGGGAGGGAACGGCGGGGGAGGGGCCGCGGCTGGTGGTGGTGTTTACAACGCCGGTGGACGGAAATCCGTCGCCGCCCACTCTCTCCATCGTCGCTCCGGCGGACGAGTTGTTGGCAGGAGATCCGATCGTCGAGGTCCTCGTACTCTTCGGCGAATCGGTTTCGGGCATCGACGCGGCGAGCTTCACACTGAGCGTGGACGGCGTGCCCTTCCAATCCGCTTGCGCTCTGTCCGGGGAGATGGCGACCTGCCGGACGCCGCCGCTCGCCACGGGCGAGCGCCTCATCGAGGCCAGTGTACGGGACCGCGCCGGACACCCTGCGAGCGCTTCGAAACGTCTGCGGTTGACGCTCGATCTCAACCCTCCGGTCCTGGCGGTGCTGACGCCCCTCGACGGAAGCTCCGTCAACCATGCTGCCGTCACCGTTTCCGGCACGGTCAGCGACGACAGCGCGGTGACTTCTGTGGAGGTGAACGGCTCTCCGGCGGCGGTGGTGGAGGAGAGATTTTCGCTGGAGGTCCCACTCCAGCCCGGTTCGAATGCTCTTCTTACCGTCGCCACGGACGCGCTGGGCCGGCAGAGCGAGGTGCTGTCGCAGGTAAGCCTCGACACCGACCCTCCCGTGATCGAGGTCGAGAGCCCCCCGGCCGGCGCGACTTCCAATTTCGCCTCGGTGCGGGTGAGCGGTAAGGTTGTCGACCGGAGCAAGGTCGCCTCGTTCTCGATCGCCGGCTCTCCCGTAGTGGTCACGGCAGGCCGCTTCGCAACGGATGTTGCGCTCGCCGAAGGACCCAACGTCTTCGAGCTGCGTGCCGAAGACGTTGCGGGCAACGTCTCCACCGCCTCGATCCAGATCGCACGTTTCACCCTGCCCGAGGTTCGGATCACGGTTCCGGCGGATCTGAGCTTCATGTCGCAGACGACTGTCGACGTCGCGGGGACCGTGAACGACCCGAGCGCGGTCGTGAGCGTCAACGGAACCGCGGCAGCGGTCTCCGGCACCCGCTTTATCGCCCAGGGAGTCTCGCTCATCGAGGGCGGCAACGTTCTCACCGCAACGGCGAAAAACTCCCAGGGCCACATCGCAACCGATCACGTCCAGGTGGTTCGCGATACGACGGCGCCACGCCTTGCGGTGCACTTCCCGCAGGAGGGGCAAGAGGTCTTCGAGCCGACGGTGACCGTCTCCGGTATGGTGAACGACATCGTGGCGGGGACGGTGAACCGCACCGAGGCCACCGTGAGCGTGAATGGCATCGTGGCCGAAGTCGGCAACCGTTCGTTTCTTGCCCGGGGTGTGCCGCTTGTGCCAGGGGAGAACGTCCTCCACGTCGAGGCGGTCGACGCGTCCGGCAACGTGGGACGCGCCACGGCGCACGTCACGTTCCGGGAGGCAGCGGCGGCTCGCGTTCGAAGGGTCGCCGGAGACTTGCAATCGGGTGTCGCCGCAACGCTCCTGCCGCTGCCGTTGCGGGTCCAACTCCTCGACGCGGCAGGTCTGCCGGCGGGGGGAAGGCCGGTGCTTTTCACGGTCGAGGGCAACGACGGCAGCCTGGCGGGTGGCAAGCGGCAGACCGCCGTCTTGAGCGATGTCAGCGGGTATGCCGAGACGCCGTTCCGGCTTGGCACCCGGTCCGGAGTGGGGAGTCAGGCGGTCGAAGCCTCCGCGGTCGGATTCGCCGGGCCGGTCGTCTTCCATGCCACCGCTCTTCCCGGCAACCCGGCCCTCATCGTCGTCGACTCCGGTGATCACCAGGTGGGGATCGCCGGGCAGACTCTGCCCCGGTCGCTCGTCGCGGTCGTGACCGACAGCGGCTTCAACCGGCTGCCCGGCGTCGCCGTCCGGTTCGCCGTCGTCAAGGGGGAGGGGCAGCTCGAAGACGGATCGCGCCAGACCACGGTGACCACCGACAGCGACGGCCGCGCGATCCTCAAACTTCGCCTGGATGCGGCGGAAGGGGTCTCGAACAACGTCGTGGAGGCGCGCATCGCTTCCCTGCTTGCTGGACCCGCGGCAGGCTTCACTGCCACCGGCTGGGCGGCGGGAGACCCGTCGGCGACCGCGATCAGTGGAGTCGTCCTCGACAACAGCAATCAGCCGGTCCCCGGCGTCACGCTACGCATCAAAGGGTATCCTCAAACGGCCCAGACCAACGCCTTGGGCACGTTCCGGATTGCCGGTGCTCCCGTCGGTACGCTCTACCTGATCGTCGATGGCTCGACCGCCGAGAGTCCCGGCTCCTGGCCGGACCTGGAATTCGTGATGACAACGATCGCCGGTCGCGACAACACTCTCGGAATGCCGATCTACCTCCTGCCGCTCGACCTCGCGAACGGCGTCCTGATCGACGAGACGCGAGGCGGTATCCTGAAGCTGCCCGAGGTCCCCGGATTCGCCTTGGAGATCGCACCGGGCTCGGTGACTTTCCCCAGCGGCTCCCGGAGCGGAGTGGTGAGTGTCACCGTCGTGCACTCGGACAAAATTCCCATGGTCCCGAACTTCGGCCAGCAGCCGCGGCTCATCGTCACCATCCAGCCGGCCGGCGCCCGCTTCGAGCCGCCGGCCAAGCTGACGCTGCCCAACCTTGAAGGCTTGGCGCCGGGAGCGGTGACGGAGCTCTACAGCTTCGATCACGATCTGGGCCACTTCGTCAGTATCGGTCCGGCGACTGTCAGCGAGGACGGGACGGTCATCACGTCGAATCCGGGCGTGGGCATCATCAAGGCCGGCTGGCACTGTGGAGGCACCCCTGGTTTCACCGGCTCTTCCGAAGATTGCCCGGCCTGCTATTCGTGCATTCTCAATTCGTGTTTTACCGACGATGAGCAGACTTGCTCGCTGTCCGATCCTTGCAAGACGAAAGCACGATGCCAGGGAGGGACCTGCACCGGCGAAGACGTCATGGTCACCTCGATCAAGGGAGCGTGTTTCGGCGAGGTCGGCAAGCCGGTGACGTTCACCGCCGTCTCCAACGCGCCGGACAGGCTCAAGTGGCGAGGCGAGCCCGGCGCCAATCCAGGCAGCGGTTCCGGCCCCTCGTTCACGACTACGTTCACGACTGAAGGTGCGAAATCGATCAGCGCCGGCTGCCCGGCGGGCGGCTTTGTCAAGACCTTGAAAGTGTTTTCACCCTGCGCCGGCAGCGCGCCCAATATCGTCTGGAACCCGGTCTCGTCGACTCCTCCTTGCTTCGGCTGGACCAAGCCGATTCAGGTCATCTCCAAGCCCAAGGCTTGCGCGGGCTCGGACAACATCTGCGCGAGGCTGGAGTCCCTGCAAATCGACTACACGCGGGCGGTGCCGGCGGCTTGCAACATCGACGTGCCGTCCGCGGACGCACCGGCCGTCACAGAAGCCATCGCCAAGCACACCTGCGACGCATTGATCTCCGACCTGGAGCCGCAACCGGCGGATTCCGAATGGCTGGGAGCGCCGAAGCGCCAGCTTTATTGGGTCAGCTCGATCACAGAGGAGCACGAGAAGTTCCACGAGGACAATCACCTTCGGCCGCTCATCGAGGCGCAGTTCATTCCGGCAGCCCTGGCCGTGCTCCAAGACGAGCGCTGGTGCGGCAGCGGCTGCGGGGTCGGTCCGAACCTCTCGGGGCTCCAGACGGAGGTCGCCCGGATCTGGGATGAGACGGTTCGCACGACATGGGACGACCCCACGGCGCGCGCCGAGCGCGAGCAAGAGGCCATGCCGCGGACAGCCCGAAGTATCTCGCTCTGATCGCGGCGATCCGCTCCCGCTGCTCAGCTCCTCCCGGAGGCAATCCATGAGAAGGTTGATCGTCGTTCTCGTCGCGCTGGTGCTGCTCGGAGGGCAGCGGCCGGGGTTTTCGGGTGATCTCCGCCGCGACTTCGAGAGGGAGCTTGCCACCGATGGGTACGCCACCGACGACGCTGGCCTGCGGTCTCTCGTGCGCTCGGAGCGGGCGGCGGAAGAGGCACGGTCGAAGGCCGCCATGCTCCTGGCTCTCCGCGGCGTGAAGGGAGCCGAGGAAGACATCGCTGCTGCCCTGGCCACCAACCTCTCGGGCGCCGGCCGGACGGCGATGGCTTCTGCGTTGCTCCACATCGATCCCGTCAAGTTCGAGGCGGTCGTGGTCGACATCGCCGGCAAAGTGGACCTCGGGCACAGGGCTTACCTTGCCGCGAGCCTCGCGGAAAAGGGACGGTTCGTGCTCTACCCCGTGCTCCTCGAAGCATTGACGGCCGGGGACTGGCTGACTTCGCACAACGCCCTCTCGACCCTCGTGACGCTCGCCAAGGGCCCCCCTCCGGGTCCGCTCGATCCGGATCCGTTCCGGGTGCTCCTGGCCCAGATCACCTCCCAACAAAGAGCGTCTGCACCCGTCGACAAGGGACCCGCCTCCACCCGGATTCGCTTGGAGGCCGTACGTTCCGTGCCGGAGGTGCTCTGCCAGGCTCCCAGAGAAGAGAGGGCGGTGCCCGCTCTCCAGGCACTTCGCACGGCGGCGGACAAGGACCCGGCGAGCGAAGTGAGGGAGGCCGCCGCCAAGGCTCTCGAGACGCTCGCAGCCGGTCTGCTCACGGGTCGTTGGCCCCCTTACTGCTCGGACTCCGCCGAGGGTCTTCCGAGCCTTCTGCGTCTGAGGGGGCGCCCAGTCGATGACGAGAGCCTTCGATCGCTTCTCAGGTCTCGGCGAGAGCCGGAGGACGACAGGCTGAGCGCGGCCCAACTCCTCTCCGTGCGGGGAGTCAGGAGCGCTGCACCCGACCTGCGAGCGACATTGCTGAGCGCGTCGTTCTTGGATCGCGACCTTGCAGTGCTGGCGCACGCCCTCCTGAAGCTCGATGGCGCGGAGTCGGTCAAGGCGGTGGTGGAGACCGCGGGCCGACTCAAGGACCCAGCGCTCAGGCTCTACCTGGCCCAGGACCTGGCGCAGAGAGGCGAGCCGGCACTCTATGGCGTGCTGCTCGCCAACGTCGCCAAGGGGAGCCCGGTCGAGCGCCACATCGCCCTGGCCGCGGTGGGAGCGCTCGCGGAGCGGGTCGAGCAGGTCCTCGCGCCGGCCCCGGTGAGCATTTTGATCGGCCAGCTCGCATCCGGCCAGGCGACGCTTCGCCGTGAAGCGGCGCGCGACCTCGCGGGCGCCCGGTACACGTCGGATGATCTGCGCCTACAGGCCGTGCAGGCGCTCCGTCAAGCGGCAGAGGGAGATCCTGCGCCGGAGGTGAAGCAGGATGCTGCTGAGGCACTCAAAGCTCTTCAGGTGCGCTTTCGTGATCGCCAGGGGCCAGGTGGCCCGAGGGGACGAAAGTGATGATGCGGCATCGGCTGGTCGTCCGCCAGGGCGCGCTTTTGCTCGGGTGGTGTCTCGCCGGAGCGGTGACGAGCGCAGCCCAGCTCAATGACGCGTGCACGGTCTCGGCGCTCAACCGTTCGGCGCGCGTGCAAGCGGATGGCTCTTGGGTCCTGCCCAACATTCCAGCCAACCAGGGACAGATACGGATACGGGCAACCTGCGTTGACGAAGGGGTCGTTCGCTCCGGGCAGTCGGACTGGATCACGATCCCAGCCAACGGAGCGCGCCACGTTGACGAGATCCACTTCGCCGCTGCGGCGCCGATCCCGGTGGCATTGGCCCTCTCGGTCCCGCAGACGACTCTGACGGCGGCAGGCCAGACGGTGCAGCTCATGGTCACCGCAACGCTGCCAGACCGGTCGACATTGGACGTGACGGCTGTCACGGCCGGCACCGGTTACCGTTCGAGCAATCCGGCAGTGGCAACCGTGAGCCCGGACGGCCTGGTAACCGCCCTGATGAGTGGAGCAGTCCTTGTTAGCGCCCTCAACGACGGAGCGTTGGGCATCCTACGACTCCAGATCGTGCTATCCGGCGATTCGGACGGCGACGGGTTGCCGGACGATTGGGAGCTGGCGCATGGGCTCGATCCCAACAATCCGGTGGACGCCCTGGCCGATCCGGACGGCGACGGGTTGTCGACGATCGACGAGTACCGGCTGGGCACCGATCCCTTCAAGGCCGACACGGACGGCGATGGATTGTCGGACGGCGACGAGGTCAACCTCCATCGGACGAACCCGCTGCTCGTGGACACCGACGGCGACGGGCTGTGGGACGGGCTGGAGGTGCGGACGGGCAGCGATCCGCTCGATCCGGCGAGCTTCAATCTTGCGTTGGCCTTGCGGTCGATCGAGGTGACTCCCGCGGCGTCGGTGATCATCTTCGATACCGTCATCGGCGAGGCGTCGCGGCAGCTCCGGGTGACCGGGCATCTGATCGACGGGCACACTCTGGACGTCACGTCCAGCCGCTATGGCACCACCTTCGCGTCGAGCGATCCGCAGATCGCCGGCTTCGGGATCGACGACGGCCGGGTGTTCGCCGGGCAGGATGGACAGGCGACGATCACGGCGAGCAACCACGGGTTCTCGGCCACGGCGCAGGTGAAGATCGAGACGTTCGCGCCGCGGGCGCTCTCCTTCGTGCACATCCCGGGCTTCGCCAACAGTGTGGCGGTCGCGGGCAACTACGCCTTCGTGGCCTCCGGAGTGACCGGTCTTCAGGTGGTAGACGTCACCGACCTGATGCACCCGTTCGTGGCCGGCGCGGTCGATACGCCGGGCAACGCCAACGACGTGCGGGTAGTGAGCAACTTTGCCTATTTCGCCGATGGACCGCAAGGGCTTCAGGTGGTCGACGTCAGCACGCCGCAGGCGCCGCGGATCGTGGGCCACGCTCTCACTGTGGGGGCGGCCACGGCTGTCGCGGTCGCGGGTGGCATCGCCTACGTGGCGGACGAGCAGGGGTTGAGCATCCTCGACGTCAGCCGTCCCACCCGTCCCGTGCTCCTCAGCTCGGTGCAGACGCCGGGTCGGGCGCGCGGTGTCGCGGTGAGCGGCAATCTGGCGGTGGTCGCGACCTCGGACACGGGGGTGCAGACGGTGGACGTCAGCGATCCGGTCAACCCGTTCCTCGTTGGCTCGACGGCGACCCGGCCGGACGGGACGGCGAGCGCCGCCGACGTGGCGGTGCGTGGCGGTCTGGCTGTGGTGGCTGATGGTGCGGACGCCACCCTCGGCGGCCTCTCCATGATCGACCTCCGGTCGCCGGAGAACATCGTCGTGACGGGCGCGACGAGCTCCCAGTACGGCCTCACCGGGGTGGCTCTGGACCATGGCTTCGCCCTGGCGTCGGACTACCTCTTCACCAACGCGGTGCCGATCTTTGATATTGGATCGATTGGATCGATTGGCTCGATGGGCGCGCCGCAGATCCGCGGCATCGTCGACTTCTCGCAGGCCCCGAGCTACCGCGACGACCAGGGCAACGGTGTCGCCGCGCGCGACGGCGTCGTCTTCCTCGCCGCCACGCGGTGCTGCGATGTGGTGGACAACGGGGTGACGTCGGACAGCATTCTCCATATCGGCCGCTATGCGATCTTCGACGACGATGCGGGCATCCCGCCGGCCGTCACGGTGACCGCACCCGCAGCCGGAGCCACCGCGGGGGAGCGCACGCGTCTCACGGTGCGGGCCGAGGCGAGCGACGACGTGCGGATCGACGCGGTCCAGCTTCTCGTCAACGGCTCCGTGGTGTCCACCCTGTACAGTCCGCCGTACGAGGTCAGCCTGACGGTCCCCTCCAGCGTGTCGGAGCTGAGGCTCGGAGCGATCGCGACGGACGGCGGCGGCAATCAGACCGTGGCCGACGAGGTCCGGGTGCCGGTGGCCGCCAACGCGTCTCCAGTGGCGGCCCTCCTGGCGCCTGTTCCCGGCCAGAACGTGATCGAGGGAACCAACCTGGTGCTGGCGGCGGAGGCGAGCGACGACAACGCGGTGACCCGGGTGGAATTCTTCGTCAACGGAGCCCTGGTGGACACCGTGCTCGATCCGCCGTATCGCACCGACTTTTTCGTGCCGGTCGGGACGGCCCAGGTCGCGGTGAGCGTCAGGGCGTACGACGACCTCGGTCCCTCGCCGGCTGCCGCACCGTTGGTGCTGCCGGTGCAGGCGGACGCGCCGCCGTTCGCGGCCCTGGTGTCGCCCGGCGCCGGGACGGGCGTCGAGGAGGAGGGCGCGGTGACGTTGGTCGCGGGGGTTGCCGACGACGTCGGGGTTACCGCCGTCCAGTTCCTGGTCAATGGCGCGGTGGTGCGGACCTTGTTTGCATCACCCTTCCAGATCGATGTGACCGCGCCGGCGGCAGGCAGCTCTCTGCTGGTTCAGGTCGTCGCCTTCGACATCCGGGGGCACGCGACGGCCTCACCTGTGGTTTCGGTTCCGGTGCTGCACGATCCGGGGACGACGGTGGCCGGCCGCGTGGAGACCGCGGACGGGCAGCCGGTCGCGGGAGCAGCGGTCGATGTCCTGACGGCACAGGAGACCACGACCGGTGTGACGGCGGGCGATGGCAGCTTCGGCGTGTCCGGAGTGCGTACGAACCACGGCACTCTGTCGCTGCGGGTTCTGGGCAGGGTCAGCGGCTGCGGGGTGACGGCGGCTCTTGGCCCGTTGCCGCCGGTGCCTGGCCTGCCCACCGAGGTCGGGACTTTGATCGCCGCTTCCCCGGCGAGCCGGACGACCACTGTGACGGGCGTCGTCGTCGATACGAATGGGAACGCGGTCGCAGGCGCCGTGGTCAAGGTCTTCTCGGAAGATCTGGCGGTGCTAACGCAGGCCCGGTCCGGGCCGGACGGTTCTTTCCTGGTGCCCGATCTCGCGGTCCGCGCCTGGGGAGTCGATGCCGTGGCTGTCTCCACTCTGGGAGGGACGGAGCTTCACGGCTCCGCGGCAGTGAGCAACCCGGACGTTTCTCCAGGCGGGGTGACCGACCTGGGCAGTCTCGTCCTGGCCTCTCCCGCGGGTGCGGTCCTCCAGAGGAACAACGTCGTTGGACGCGTCGTCGATCCTGTCGGCGCGCCGGTGGCGAACGCGCCGGTGCTCGTGCGCGCCGGCGGAGACCTCTTCTCCAGCCGGACCGCCGCCGACGGCTCGTTCGCGATCGACGTTCCGGTGGTCGACGGCTTCGGGGACACCTTACAGATCGGGACCGGCGCGATCGTTGACTGTCTCTTCTATATCGGTCCGCTGTTCGCCGCCTACGAATTCGACAGCTCCGGCACGACGGATACGGGAACGTTGATGCTCCAACTCGATCCCGGACCGCGGCCGAATGTCTGAGGATCGTTGAAGGAGATGTCGAGGATGCCGAAGATTTCGCGGCGCGGCTTCCTGTCCGGGTCCGCCGGTCTGAGCGGGCTCGCTGTGCTGGGTCCCGCCGCCAAAGGGATCAAGCCGGCCAAAGCCATCCCGGGGACCGACCGGCTGAGCCGTGCCCACCAGGTGCGCGTCCAGGCCGCCGAGCATGCCCGCAGTCAGGGCGCGGGGAGCCTGCGGACCAACGGCGACGAGCAGCGGTTGGGACGGTGGGCCTGTCACTCCAAGGGCCTGCCTCACGACGCGCGCGGCGAGGTCGATCCGAAGGCCTGGGGCATCCTGCTGCGGGCGCTCGCGAGCGGCCGTTCGGAGGATTTCGAGCAGATCCCCCTCGGCGGTTTCGTGAAGCTGGCGAATCCGCAGTCAGCCCTGGCGTACGAGCTGATCGGTCCGGACGCGTCGCAGATGGAGCTTGCGGTGCCTCCTTCCTTCGATAGCGCCGAGCAGGCAGGCGAGATGGTCGAGCTGTATTGGCATGCCCTCGCCCGCGACGTGCCGTTCGCCGAGTACGGCACGCACCCGCTGATCGCGCAGGCGGCTGAGGACCTGTCGCGGCTTTCCGCCTTCCGCGGGCCGCGGAAGGATGGGCACGTCGGCGGGGCGACGGTCTTCCGCGGCGCGACGGCCGGCGATGTGGCCGGTCCTTATCTGTCGCAGTTCCTCTGGAAGCCCATCCCATGGACGCCGCTCAAGGTCGAGCAGAAGATCCGCACCGCCGTCCCCGGCGTCGACTATCTGACCGGTTTCGACGACTGGCTGCGCATCCAGAACGGCGCCATCGCCGGGGTCAACCAGTTCGACGCGCAGCCGCGCTACATCCGCAACGGCCGCGATCTCGGTGAATACGTCCACCGCGACTTCACCTACCAGGCCTTCCAGGGCGCCTGCCTGACGGCGCTCAAGATGGGCACCCTCCCCGACGGCGGCAATCCCTACAAGCACTCGCGCACCCAATCGGGGTTCACCACGTTCGGTCAGCCCTACCTCCTCTATCTGGTCGCGGTCGTCGCCCAGGCGGCGCTCAAGGTGTGCTGGTATCAGAAGTGGATGGTGCACCGCCGGCTGCGGCCGGAGGAGCTCGCCGGCCGGGTCGAGGCACGGCGGCGCGGTCTCGCGGAGTACCCCCTTCACACCGAGCTGCTCGGCTCCGGGGCTCTGGAGGAGGTGCGGCGGCGAACCGGTGGCGGCCTGCTGCCGCAGGCCTATCCAGAAGGCTGCCCGACCCACCCGTCCTATCCGGCCGGCCACGCGGTGATCGCCGGAGCTTGCGTCACCGCCCTCAAGGCCTGTCTCGACGAGTCGCACGAGATCCCGGAGCCGGTGGAGGCGACGGCGGACGGCACGGCGCTCGTGCCGTACAAGGGGCCGGCGCTGACGGTCGGCGGCGAGCTCGACAAGCTGGCGAGCAACATCGCCCTGGGCCGCGACTTCGCGGGTCTCCACTGGCGCTCGGACGGCGTGGAGGGGATGCGGCTGGGCGAGGCGGTCGCCATCGAGGTGCTCGCCGAGCTCCGGCTCACCGGCAACGAGCTGTTCGCGGGGTTCAGCCTGCGCCGCTTCGACGGCACGCGGGTTGCGGTCGGATAACGAGAGCGGTCGCTCAAGAAGTTTATTTTGTTATGCTACAATCCTGCAGCAATCTTCCGGCCGGCTGCGGAATGAAAGGCAGGATGAGGTATGAGCGCGACGCTTCAGGATCCGCCGGTGACCGCAGGGCCGCTCCAGGCCGGCATCACGCGCGCCAGCGAAGGCACGGTGTGGAACATTCTGGGCCACACCTACTCTCTCAAGGCTGACTGCGACTCTACCCTCAGCTTCGAGACCTACGATCCGCCGGGCACCTTCGTGCCACCGCACGTCCACCCGGACCAGGACGAATTCATCTACGTCCTGGAGGGCCTGTTCGACCTGTACCTCGACGGGCAGTGGACCCAGGCCAGGCCGGGCGACTTGGTGAGGATGCCGCGGGGGGTCGCGCACGGCTACTACAACCGGACCGACGCGCCGGCCCGAGCCCTCTTCTGGGTGAGCCCGGCGCGCCGCCTCAAAGCGCTCTTCGACCTCCTGCACAACCTCGCCGATCCCCAGGAAGTCGTGCGGCTGGCCGCTCAATACGGAATCGAGTTCCTCCCTCCTGGCGCGGTCCCCGGCGCCTGACGGACAGGCCTCGGGCGCGGGCTACCGCCGAGGCTCGGCGGCCGGTTCGAGATAGGCCGGCGTGCCGAGGTCCGGCGGCGGGGCCGGGCGTGGCGGCGGCGCGAGCGTGCGAGCCAGCGTCGGGCAGGAACTCGATCCAGCCTTCCCAGAGTCCGTCCTCCATCTCCCGTCCGCAGGCGCGGGGGGAGTAGGAAGGCCCTTCTGTCAGTGCAAGAGGCGTGTCGTAGAGAAACAGGACCTCGGCCATGGCGTGCACCTCCGTCGATGCTATTGTGCAAGGCGGCTGCCATCATTGCCGTTGACAGGCTGGAAGGGCGCGGGAGAAGATCTCCTTGCGCCCGTTGGCGCAGGTTCCTGCGTGGCCGATTCCGGAGGGAAGGAACATGAAAGAGCTGTTCAAGGACGTCGAAACGCGCATGAAGCACGCGCTGGATCATTTCCATACCGAGCTCAAGCACCTGCGGACAGGGCGGGCGTCGATCGCTCTCCTCGACGGCATCATGGTCGACTACTACGGCTCGCCGATGCCGATCAACCAGCTCGCCACGCTCTCCGTGGCCGACGCGTCGATGATCGTGGCGCAGCCCTACGATTCCAGCCAGATCGCGGCGATCGAGCGGGCGATCATGAAGTCCGACCTGGGGCTCAACCCGTCGAGCGACGGCAAGGTGATCCGCATTCCGGTCCCCTCGCTCACCGAGGACCGCCGCAAGGAGATCGTCAAGAAGGCGCATGACCTCGCCGAGCACGGCCGCAACTCGGTCCGCCTGGTCCGCCGCGAGGGGAACGACAAGCTCAAGAAGAAAGAGAAGGACAAGGAGATCAGCCAGGACGACGAACGGCGCGGTCTCGACGAGGTCCAGAAGCTCCACGACCACTACATCGCCGAGATCAACACGGCGCTGCACAAAAAAGAACAACAGATCATGGAGGTGTAGGGGAGAGAAACCTCTGTGTTTCTCTATGGCTACCATCCCGTCCGCGAGGCGCTCCGCCACCGGCCCCGTGATCTGTCCCGCGTCCTGGTGAGCGCCGGCCGCACCGGCCGGCGGCGCGAGGAGGTCGAAGCGCTCTGCCGCGAGCAGGGCGTGCCCTTCGAAGTCGTTCCCGACCGCGTGCTCGCCGAGCGGGCCGGGCCGGCGCACAACGGCATGGCCGCCGAGGTCACCGAAGCGGGGGCCGACCAGGAGATCCCCCTCACCGGCGGCGATCCGGACCTCATCGTCCTTCTGGAAGACGTCCAGGACCCGCGCAACCTCGGCGCCCTGCTGCGGGTCTGCGAGGGGGCCGGTGTCGGCCGGGTGTTGATCCGCGACCGCGGCTCGGCGCCGGTGTCTCCCACCGTGGCCAAGACCTCGGCCGGCGCCAGCGAGTGGCTGGGCATCGAGCGCATCACCAACTCCGCGATGGAGATGGAGCGCTTGAAAGAGGAAGGCTACTGGGTCTATGGCACCGACGCCGGCGGCGAGCTGCCCTGGGCGATCGACCTCACCGGCAAGGTCGTCCTCTGCCTCGGCGGGGAGGAGAAGGGGCTCCGCTCGCGCACCCGGCAGCTCTGCGACCGCATGATCGGCCTCCCGATGCGCGGCCGGGTAGGCTCGCTCAACATCGCGACCGCCGCCGCGGCGGTGCTCTATGAAGCGGTGCGGCAACGGATGAAGCCATGACGGTTTTCGTCGCTCAAATGTGCTAGGATCTTCCGTTATCCAACGGGTCATGCTCTTCAGGCTATCTAATGACTGACTATCTGCTGTTCTGGTGAAACTTTCCGGGGGGCGGCAACGCCCATATGAACCAAAGGAGGATTAGAGATGAGCAGAAAGACTCGATCAGCTTCATGGTTGGCGGTGGTCCTGACGGTCTGCATGGTGCCGATGGCGCCCATGGCCCGCGCGGCCGGCGGCGCGGACGTCGCCGCGGTCCAGATCGATCCGTTGGCGGTTCGCTGGTCACCCCAGGGTGACTACGAGCGGCTGGTTCTGATGGTGAGCAAGCCCGACGGCGCCGTGGTCCGCCGGGAGTTCGCGGCCGGCGATCATCCGGTGTTCGACCTGGCGCGCGAGGCGGCGGGCGACGGTGCTTACACCTGGGAGCTGCGGGTGGTGCCGCGCATCGATGCGGCGACCCGCAAGGAGCTTTCGGACGCGCGCGACCGCGGTGATGCGGCGGCGGTCACCGAGCGCCTGCGCCAGGCAGGCCGGTTGCCGTCGGGCGCGATGGTCCAGTCCGGCACGTTCCGGGTCGCCGGCGGTGCCCTGGTGCCGGCAGAGCAGAAGGAGACGCGGGCCGCCGCCACGGGGACCGGTGATCCGGGTGGGCAGGCCAAGACCGCGGCCAAGGCGCAGGGCATCGCCAATCTGGATCAGGTCATCCCCGACGATCTCATCGTCCAGGGCAGCGCCTGCATCGGCCTCGACTGCGTCAACAATGAGTCCTTCGGCTTCGACACCATCCGCCTGAAGGAGAACAACACCCGCATCAAGTTCGAGGACACCAGCACCGGGACCGGCTTCCCGACGCACGACTGGCAGCTCACCGCCAACGACAGCGCGAGCGGCGGCGCCGAGAAGTTCTCCATCGAGGACATCACCGCGGCCACCGTGCCGGTCACCGTCTCCGGCAGCGCGCCCACCAACGCGATCTTCATCGACAGCACCGGCCGGGTGGGTTTCCGCACCGCCACCCCGGTCCTCGACCTGCACGTCAACACCAGCAACACGCCGGCCATGCGCCTGGAGCAGAACAACTCCGGCGGTTTCACGGCGCAGACCTGGGACATCGCGGGCAACGAGGCGAACTTCTTCGTGCGTGACGTGACCGGCGGCTCCCGCCTGCCGTTCCGCATCCGTCCCGGCGCGCCGACCAGCTCGATCGACATCAACGCCAGCGGCAACGTCGGCGTCGGCACGGCGTCGCCGTCGGCCCGGCTTCACGTCCTGACCAGCGAAGCGACCTCGACCTCCGGCAAGGTCCTGTTCCAGAACACCAGCGCCGTGGCGACCGCCCGCGAAGGGATGGAGATCAACAACAACGGTCAGGCGCTGTTCATCCTGAAGGACACCAGCGTGACCCCCCGCTGGGCGATCGGCACGCTGTCGACGAGCTGGGTGGTCGACAACCAGGCCCACACCGGCACGGAGCTGACCCTCGATCAGAACGGTAACCTGACCGCTCTCGGAACGATCACCCCGGGCTCGAGCCGCACGATCAAGACGGATTTCAACGCCGTCGAGCCGCGTGAGGTGCTGCGCAAGGTGCTCGAGCTGCCGATCACCAGTTGGAGCTACAAGCAGGACGACCCCAAGGTGCGCCACATCGGTCCGATGGCCGAGGACTTCTTCAGTGCCTTCGCGGTCGGCGTCAACGACAAGGGCATCTCGGTCACCGACAGCGCCGGTGTGGCACTGGCGGCGATCCAGGGTCTGAACCAGGAAGTGCAGGCGAAGGACAAGCAGATCGCCGAGCTCACCAACCGGATCGACAAGCTGGAGAAGCTCGTCCAGACCTTGTCGGATCTCAAGAAGTAGGCTGAAGCGCGCGCGTCCTACGTCCCCGGCTCGAGGTAGTACGCGTTGTTGAGCAGGAGGCCAGGCGAGCGGCCGGGAGCCAGCGGTTGGCTCCCGTGCCTGGCCTCCCCGTCGTAGTAGAGAGGATAGGTCCACAGGGTGATCCGGGTCGCCGGCGTCGCATCGCGCGATTCGATCCGGAGGATCAGCTCCCGCCCCTGGCAACCGCGCAGCGGCTCAGCCAGCGTCAGCGGAACCCAACCGGCCCAGCCGCTGGCGAGCGCCGAGACCGGCAGGTCCCGAACGGCGAGCCGGCGGCCTCCGCTCCACACCGAGACCGAGACGTTGGAAGGATCCGGCGGCCCCTCCCGGGAAAGGGTGACCGCGATGTCCCGGAGCACGTCCACCGGGCAGACCAGCCGCAGCTCGATCGGATCGCTCGGGAGGACCGGTCCCACGGCTTCCCGCTCGTCCGAACGGGTCAGAAGGAGAAGATGCTGCGGCTCCGCGAAAGCGGTGAGCCGCTCGGCGCGCAGGTAGGGGGCCATGGAGGCGCGCAACTGCCGCACGAAGGCCGGGTCCCCGAACACCGCGTCCGGCTGGCGGTCGTAGGTCTGCAGGAGAAACTGCTCGCGGAGCCGGGTCAGCCGCCAGAGCTGGGCGTCCCGGAGCCCTTGCACGTCTGCCGCGATCAAGCCCGGGATCAGGAGGGCGAGCACGGCGGCGAGCCGGGGCGAACGAAGCGGGGACTCTCCCGAGCTCTCCGCGTCCCGGCTGACCAGCAGGTAGACGCCGGCGAATGCCAGAGCCGTATAGGCCACGTACCGTGATTCAAGAGCCGGCACGCCAGTCAACGCCCGGCCGGCGGCGATGACCGCGCAGGAGAGCAGGCCGAAGAGGACCAGCGAGCCCAGCGGGGCCTCTTCGCGCACCCGGTCGCGTCCCTGCCGGATCCAGCGGAGGCCGAGAGCGGCGGCCAGGAGCAGCAACGCGCCGGCGGTGACGGCGCTCCAAGGAATGCTCCCCGCGGCAAGGGGAGAGCCGAGAGCAGCGAGCGCGTAGCGCGCCATGCGCGGCAGGTCCCCTGGCGTCACATGCATGGTGGCGAGACCCTGCGGTGTCGTGAAGGTGGCGAAGTAGAGGAAGGCGGTGGCGGCGCCGGCCCCCGACCAGGTGAGCGTGCGCGCCAGGCGTTCCCGGCGCGCCAGGAGAAGGAACAGCCCCAGCGGCCAGACCAGCACGCCGTTGACGATCGACAGCGAGGCTACCAATCCACACAAGATGGCAAGAACGAGACCGGAACGGCTCCGCCGGTCCAGGAAGACCAGCGCCCAGACGGCTCCGGCGGCCGTGAAGTAGTGGCACATCAGCAGGCCGTACAGCATGTTCTCGTACTGCGAGAGGTTGCAGTAGAGCCAGGCGACCGGCGCAAAGAGGAGCAGGTCCTTGCCGCCGGCCTGCCGGTACAGACGCCACAACCCCAGCACGGTCAAGCCGGCTAGGACGGCGCTGACATACATCTCCGCCTTGAGGTTCCAGCCGACGAACGGCGCCAGGAGAGCCATCGTCAGCTTCACGGGCACGATCCGGTGCTCGTTGTGCTGCATCCACACGGCAGGCAGCCAGCCGCTGCCCTGCCGCAAAAGCTGGACGAAACGCACATGGAAGAACTCGTCGGCGACCGGAGTGTTGACCCCGAGGAAGAAGACCACGAGAAACTGACCTGCGACGGGAGCCAGGACGAGCGTCAGGCCGAGGCGGGAGCGGATGGAGGTGAGCATAGGGAGTGTTGCGATGATGATATAAGGCGAGAATGGTAGATGGCTAGATACAGCGGCGTCCTCCTCACTTGATTGAGCGTCCGCCAGACTTGATAGGCCGTCCGCCTCACTTGATAGGCCGTCCCCCTCGCTTGATCGGGCGTCCCTCTCACTTGATCGAGCGTCCGCCTGATTTGATTGGGCGTCCCTCTCGCTTGATCGAGCGTCCGCCTGATTTGCTAGGCCGTCCCCCTCACTTGATCGAGCGTCCGCCTGATTTGATAGGGCGTCCCTCTCGCTTGATCGAGCGTCCGCCTGATTTGATAGGCCGTCCCTCTCACTTGATCGAGCGTCCGCCTGATTTGATAGAGCGTCCCTGTCGCTTGATCGAGCGTCCGCCTGATTTGATCGGGCGTCCCTCTCGCTTGATCGAGCGTCCGCCTGATTTGATTGGGCGTCCCCCTCGCTTGATCGGGCGTCCGCCTGATTTGATAGGCCGTCCCTCTCGCTTGATCGGGCGTCCGCCTGATTTGATTGGGCGTCCCTCTCGCTTGATCGAGCGTCCACCTGATTTGATTGGGCGTCCCTCTCACTTGATCGGGCGTCCGCCTGGTTTGATCGGGCGTCCCCCTCGCTTGATCGGGCGTCCGCCTGATTTGATTGGGCGTCCCTCTCGCTTGATCGAGCGTCCACCTGATTTGATAGGCCGCCCGCCTCACTTGATCGAGCTTCCGCCTCTGCCGGACCGAGGTCCACGTCATCCGGACCGTGGCCGACGTCATCCGGACCGTGGCCGACGTCATCCGGACCGTGGCCGACGTCATCCGGACCGTGGCCGACGTCATCCGGACCATGGCCGACGTCAACCAGACCGCGTCGTGGAGACCTCGGTCGGTGTCCGCAACCCGTTGCCCCGGAACATCGAGCCATTGCCCCGGGGCATCGAGGTGTTGTCCCGGGGCATTGAGCCGTTGCCCCGGACCATCGAGGCGTTGCCCCGGAGCATCGAGGCGTTGTCCCGGGGCATCGAGGCGTTGCCCCGGAGCATCGAGGCGTTGTCCCGGAGCATTGAGGCGTTGTCCCGGAGCATCGAGGTGTTGCCCTGGAGCATCGAGGTGTTGTCCCGGAGCATCGAGGCGTTGTCCCGGAGCATCGAGGTGTTGCCCTGGAGCATCGAGGTGTTGCCCCGGAGCATCGAGGTGTTGCCCCGGAGCATCGAGGTGTTGCCCCGGAACCTTGAGGCGTTGCCCTGGGGCAAGTCGGCGATAGCCTGGGGTGAGTCGCTACGGACAAGAGCCGCAGCCGCAACGGCAGGCGTCCCAGGCGTCTGCACAATTGCTCTGGCAGTCCGGATCCCCGTTACAGGCGTGCATGCAAATTCTGCTGGCATTTAAGCAGTCCCCGAGGCATGAGGCGCTGGCCGGCTTGCTCGCCAACGCGAGCGAGACGAGGACGAAGGCTACGACTAAGCCAAGTCTACGGTGCATTGCGGACTCCCTTCTTCGATGTGAGGATCGGCTTCCCGGATCCTCGGTTTCCTCCCGTGGATTCCTGCAACAACAGTTCTAGAGACTACGCTGGAACAATGACCTCAGGCAAGAGGCGGGGGCGGCAGCGAACCTTCCGTGCGGCTGAGGGTGGTGGCGATCTGGCGGGCGAGGTCGGCGGTGGCGGTTTCGCGGCGGGCGGCTTCCTGGAAGAGGAGGAGAGCGGCGAGGGCTTCCCGGGAGACGTTGTGGGTGCGGAAGACGGTCACCATCTCGTCGGCCAGGTGGCGGACGGCGGCGAGGTTGCCTTCTTTCAGGTCGGGGATGACGAGATCGAGGGTGGCGAGGGCGGCTTCGTAGGCGTTGCCGTCGGCGAGGAACTTCTGGCGGACGCCGGCGAGCAGGTGGCGGGCCTGGTCGTGATCGCCGAGGCCGGCGGCGATGCGGCCGGCGACCCAGTTGAGGCGGAGACGGTCCAGGGTGCTTCCTTGCTCGGCGGCCAGGGTCTGGAGGTCCGGCAGGAGGGCGGCGGCTTCGGTGTGGCGG
>Ga0134124_10000040_pt1 | contig 164928 bp, 121 predicted proteins | sample KB304_FD_96880 | JGI IMG/M metagenome (GOLD analysis project Ga0134124, IMG submission 96880) | Terrestrial soil microbial communities without Nitrogen fertilizer from Kellogg Biological Station, Michigan, USA - KB3-0-4 | ecosystem: Environmental > Terrestrial > Soil > Unclassified ...
CGGCGTATGCGATCTCGCCGAGACCTGCGACGGCCTCGTCAATACGTGTCCGAACGACGCCAAGAGCACCGCGCAATGCCGAGGAGCGGCTGGAGTCTGCGACGTTGCGGAAACGTGCGACGGCGCAAGCGACGCGTGTCCGGGCGATGCGAAGAGCACGGCTCAGTGCCGCGCGTCCGCCGGCGTCTGCGATACCGCGGAAACCTGCGACGGCACCGGCAACTCGTGCCCGATCGACGCGAAGAGCACGGCCCAGTGCCGTGCATCCGGCGGCATCTGCGACTTGGCGGAAACCTGTGACGGCGCGAGCGATTCGTGCCCGGCCGATGCGAAGAGCACGGCGGTGTGCCGCGGCGCGGCCGGCGTATGCGATTTCGCCGAGACCTGCGACGGCCTTGTCAATACATGTCCGAGCGACATCAAGAGCACGTCGGTCTGCCGCACATCGGCCGGGATCTGCGATCTCGCCGAGACCTGCGATGGCGCGGGCGATTCATGCCCGGCCGACGCCAAGAGCACGGCCGAGTGCCGCGGCTCGGCCGGCGTTTGTGACACGGCCGAAAGCTGCGACGGCCTCGCGGACGCCTGTCCGGGCGATGCCAAGAGCACCGCGGAGTGTCGCGGTGCTGCGGGAGTCTGCGACGTAGCGGAAAGCTGCGACGGAGTTGCAAACTCATGTCCAGGTGACGCGAAGAGCTCGGCCGTCTGCCGCGGCTCTGCCGGAATCTGCGATACCATCGAGACCTGCGACGGCGTCGCCGACGCTTGCCCGGCCGACACGAAGAGCTCGGCGGAATGCCGCGCGGCCGGTGGCGTGTGCGATCTCGCCGAAACCTGCGACGGCGCAAGCGACGAATGTCCGGCCGATTCCAAGAGCACGGCAGAGTGCCGTGGGTCGGGCGGGATCTGCGACGTTGCGGAAACCTGCGATGGTGCGAGCGACGCCTGTCCGAGCGATTCGAAAAGCACGTCCGAGTGCCGTGGCGCGGCCGGTGTCTGTGACGTGGCCGAGACCTGCGACGGCGTTGCCGATGCGTGTCCGGCCGATTCGTTCGCCGTATCGACGACGGCGTGCCGCGGCTCAGCCGGCGTCTGCGACCAGGTCGAAAACTGCACGGGCGCCGCTGCGGATTGTCCGGCCGACGGCTTTGCGTCGTCGTCGACGGTCTGCCGCGGTGCGACCGGTATCTGTGATGCCGCCGAGAGCTGCACGGGAGCTGCCGCCGCGTGCCCGGCCGACGCTGCGGCGTCGAGCACGACGCTCTGCCGCGGCGCGGTCGATGCATGCGATGCGGCGGAAAACTGCGATGGCGCAGGAGCCTGCCCGGCCGATGCAGCGGCGCCGGTCGATACGGCGTGCGGCAACGGCGCCGAGAGCGACTGCGATCATGCCGACAGCTGCGACGGCTCGGGAACGTGCCGGACCAATATCGAAGCGGCAACGACGCCGTGCGGAAGCAGCGCCGATGATGCCTGCGACAACCCGGATACCTGCGACGGTTCGGGAACCTGCAACGCGAACCACGAAGCCAACGGCAAGACGTGCGACGATGGCGCGTTCTGCAACGGTGCCGACACGTGCGCATCCGGCGCATGCAGCGTGCATACGGGCGATCCGTGCTTCGCCGGCGACGGCGACGGCGACTGCTCGGAAAGCTGCAACGAAGCTGCCGATGCGTGCATCTCCACCGATCCGGATGGCGGCGCGTGCGACAACGGCGATGGTTGCACCATCGGCGAGACCTGCAGCGCCGGCGTGTGTGGCGGCGGCAACGGGAACGCATGCGTCGATCTTTGCGGCGATCTGCCGGCCACCGGCTGCTTCACGGCGGCCAAATCCGGCTTCAAAGTGAGGAGCGACGCCGATCCGACCAAGAACCGGATCCAGTGGAAGTGGAAGAACGGTGAACCGGTTCCGGGGAGCGCTCTCGGCTCGCCGAAGGCGATGACCAAGTACCAGCTGTGCATCTATGACCGCACCGGTAACACGCCGGAGAAGGTCGGATCGTACAGCCTGCCGGCCAATACCGTGTGGGTCGAGAAGACCGGGTCGATCTCGTACAGTGACAAGAACGGAATGGTCGAAGGCTTCGCGCAGATCAAGGCGAAAACCACTCTCGAACCGGGCAAGTCCTCGATGAGCGCCAAGCTGTCGTCCACGCACCTGGCGCTGCCGCCGACGCTCAGCGCATCCGAGTACTTCGACGTCGATCCGTCGCTGACGGTGCAGATGATCAACAGCACCGGAGCCTGCTGGACGTCGGACTTCACTGCGCCGAAGAAGAACACCACTGCCCAGTTCTCTGCAGTCGGTCCGTAAGCTCCTTGCCGGGGTGCGAATGCTCGTGCGTTCACACCCCGGCCGATCTTTGCGCTCTTCTCCCCGCGATTACTTCCTGCGATTACTTCGCCGCAGTTGAGGCGGATGGTTTCTTGCTCGGTGCGGGCAGGCAGACCATTCTGCGGATGCGCGCATGCGAGAGAGTTGTTCTCCGCACGCTTTCGCAGGGAGACGCCATGGGAATTCGCAGCCTTCAGCCGACGCACACGTCCGCAGTGATCACCGGCTGTTTCTTTTCGATCGTGATCGCGCTGGCAGGATGCGATTCGCCGACGACCAGCGTGACGGGCGAATCGACGGGCGTCCCCGGGCGCATCGCAAGTGAAGACCCGGGTGCCTCCGGCGACGCTCACGCGACTGGAGGAATCGACGCGCAGAACGATCCGGAACCGGCGGCCGCACCCGGAACGCCGGCCGGCCCCGGCGCGGATTCCGCGCAGGCACCCGCTGCACCGCAGTTCACCCAGGAGCGGCTCGAGCAGCTCGTCGCGCCGGTCGCCCTTTATCCGGACCCGCTGCTGATGGACGTGCTCATGGCGGCGACCTATCCGGCCGAAGTCGCCGAAGCGGCCGCGTGGCATCGCGAGCATCCGAACCTCAACGGCAAAGCACTCGACGATGCGATCGCCGACAAGAACTGGGACGTGAGCGTGAATTCGCTCACGCACGCGACCCAGGCGATCGAGCTGATGGGCGCCGATCCGCAATGGACGAGCGATCTCGGCGAAGCGTTCCTCGCACAGCAGGACGATGTGCTCAACGCCGTGCAGGTGATGCGCAGCCGCGCGTGCGACCTCGGCAACCTGAAGACCACCGAACAGCAGCGGGTCGAGATCGAGCAGGCTCCGCCGCCGCCTGCGCAGCCCGCGGTGCATTATGTCGTTCCTCCTCCGCCGCGCATCGTCCGCATCGTGCCCGTGCAGCCGGAGGTTCTGTTCGTGCCGGTCTACAATCCTCGGGTGATCTTCGGACCGCCTCCGCCGGTCATCTTCTATCCGCGCGTCTACGTTTATCCGGGCATTGCCGTCGGGATCGCTCCGGTCATCACGTTCGGCGTAGGCATCACGTTCGGCGGGCTTTTCTGGGGCGACCTCGACTGGCACCACCATCACGTCTATCGGCGTCACTACGACGGCGGGTATTACAGCGGCAATTACGGAGATGACGACTACTGGCGTCATGACGTGCGCCACCGACGCGGCGTTGCCTACCGCCAGGCTTATCTCGAGCGCGAGTACGGCTCGGCCAATCGTGAGCACTGGTCACGCGAAGGCTCGCGCTACGGCGATCGATATCGCGCAGATGTGCGCGGCGGCGCCGGACGCGAACGCGGACCGGATCGCGGCGGAGCGGCGATGCGTGGCGAGCGCGGCGGCGGCGTTAAAGGCAATCGCGGCGGTGGGGTCGAGAAGGTCAACCGCGGCGGCGGCGGCGGCAAGGGCAATCGCAGCGGCGGCGTCGAGAGGGGCAGCCGCGGCGGTGGCGAAAAAGGAAACCGCGGAGGCGGTGGCGCAAAGGGAAATCGCGGCGGCGGTGGAAAGGGAAATCGCGGTGGCGCCGGAAAAGCGCACGGCAAAGGCGGCCAGCACGGCGGCGGCGCCGACCGCGGCGGCAAAGCTCCGTCCATGTCCGGACATGGTCCGGGATCGGGCCACGGCGGGCCGCCTTCGCATGGCGGCGGTTCGTCGAAGGATCGCGGCGCGATGCACGGCGGTGGTCATGGCGGCGGTCACGGCGGTGGTGGTTCGGGCGCGGCAATGCACGGCGGCGGTGGTGGTCGCGGCGGACCGGGCGGCATGCATGGCGGCGGCCATGGTGGAGGCGGGCCGCATGGCGGAGGCGGACAGCACGGACCGGGTGGAGGAGGTCACGGCGGCGGTGGTCACGGCGGCGGCAAGCACGGGCACTGAACACCGGATGCCTTCGCGTTTTCCGGCTGCGGCGACATCATTCGCGGCCGGAGGTTCTGCGCCATGGCCCGTTACATTCTCGCCATCGACCAGGGAACGACCGGCTCGACGGTCATGGTGTTCGACGAGCGAGGCCGCGTGCGCTCGCGTGCGTACTCCGAGTTCCGACAGCACTACCCGAAGCCGGCCTGGGTCGAGCACGACGCCGACGAGATCTGGAACGTCACGCAGCGGCTGATCGGCGAAGCGCTCGCGCACGCGAAAGTGAAGCCTTCGGCGCTTGCGGGCATCGGCATCACCAACCAGCGCGAGACGACGGTCGTCTGGGATCGAAAGACCGGCAAACCCATCCATCGCGCCATCGTCTGGCAGGACCGGCGCACGGCGTCGGTCTGCGACAGGCTGCGCGCCGCGGGCGACGAACGCGATGTCCGCAAGAAGACCGGCCTGGTGCTGGATCCGTATTTCTCCGGAACCAAAGTCGCGTGGATCCTCGACAACGTGCGCGGCGCACGCGCGCGAGCGGAACGCGGCGATCTCGCGTTCGGCACGATCGACTCGTGGCTGATCTGGAAGCTCACCGGCGGCGATGTGCACGCGACCGATTACACGAATGCGTCGCGCACGATGCTGTTCAACATCCGCACGATGAGGTGGGACGACAGCCTTTGCCGGCTGCTTCGCGTGCCGAAGGCGATGCTGCCCGAAGTGCGACCGTCGGCGGGAATGTTCGGAAGGACGGCGCCGGGAATCGTCGGTCCGGGCACCGTTGCGATCAGCGGTGTGGCCGGGGACCAGCAGGCGGCACTGTTCGGCCAGGCGTGCACGTCGCCGGGCATGGTCAAGAACACGTACGGCACCGGCTGTTTCCTGATGATGTACAGCGGCGACAAGCCGATCGAGTCGAAGAACGGCCTGCTGACGACGCTTTGCTGCCGCGCCGACGGCGGACCGGCTTACGCGCTCGAAGGCGCGGTATTCGTGGCCGGAGCCGCGGTGCAGTGGCTGCGCGACGGGCTGAAGATCCTGAAGACCGCGGGCGACAGCGAAGCAGCGGCGCGGCGTGTGGACTCGACGCTCGGCACGTACATCGTCCCGGCGTTTGCCGGTCTCGGTGCGCCGTACTGGGACGCCGATGCACGCGGCGCCATCGTCGGCCTGACGCGCGGAGTGACGTCGGACCATCTGGTGCGGGCCACGCTCGAGTCGCTCGCGTATCAGACGCGCGACGTCGTCGATGCGATGACCGCCGACTGCCGCAAGAAGCTGCGCGTGCTGCGCGTCGACGGCGGCGCAAGTGCCAACGACTTCCTCATGCAGTTCCAGGCCGACGTGCTCGGTGTGCCGGTCGACCGTCCGACGGTCATCGAAACCACGGCGGCCGGCGCGGCGTTCCTCGCCGGTGTCGGCGCGGGGTTGTGGAGGAGCGCGCGCGATCTCGAATCGGTGCGCAAGGTCGATCGCGTGTTCAAGCCGAAGATGAAGAACGCCGAACGCGAGTCGCTCTATCGCGGATGGACCGGAGCGGTGGCCCGCGTGCGCACCAGCCGCTGACATCGCGATCGCCGCACGGGGCGCCGTCCGTTTCCGACGTCGCGGAGCGACGCCGGAGATTCTGATTGACAGATCGTCGAAAATCGACAATATGTCGGTTTCCGACGGAGTGTCAAACATGGACCCGGCCGCAGATCGCAAAAAAGCCCGCAAATTACCCGCCGGTTCGTCGGCAGCGACCCATGCGGCATCGGCGATATCGGCCACGGAAGCCGAGGCCGGGCGCCGCCCCGCTGCGATCCCGACCATCGAGCGACCCACCCGCCGCAGCCGCAAGACGCGCAAGGATCTCGTCGACGCGGCCCGCGAGCTGCTCGAAGAGCAGGGCGTCCCGGCCCTCACCGTCAAGGCCGTCACCGAGCGCGCCGATGTCGGGCACGGCACGTTCTACCATCACTTTCCGTCGACCGAGGCGGTGCTCGCGGCCGGCATCGAGGCGTCGATGCGCGAATTTGCGGCCGCCATCGAACGCGAGTTCTCCGAAGCCTCCGACAAGGCCTGGGTCTTCGTAAAGAGCATGTCGAGCACGTTCCGCATGCTCACGCGTCACCCGGCGCTGCCGTGGATGCTCGAGAGGCCGCAGGTTCTTGCTGCTGCGCTTCGCGAGGCATGCGGACCGTTCGCGCGCCGCGATGTCGCGGCCATGGTTGCCGCAGGCGACGTCCATGGCGACGCGCTGCCGCGCGTCGGCCATTACTGGGAATGGATCATCGTCGGCGCGCTTTCGGATGCGGCCGGGCGGCCGCTCGAACAATCGAGGATCGAAGCCGGCCTCATTGAGATGGTGCTGCGGATCCTTGGTCTCGACGATGCGCGCATTCGCCGCCTGCTGTCGTCGCTCGATGCCGCTGTGAAGCCGAACGCGAGGAAGAAGGGTGCATGAGCGTATCGCGCGACGCAGAGGCCGGCGGCAATGACGCGCGGACGGCGCACGTTGCAGACGTTGCGGATGTTGCGGTGGTGGGCTGCGGTCCGGTCGGCGCCGGCGCGGCAATTCTGCTCGCGCGCGCGGGCCTGAAGGTCGTCGTGCTCGACCGCACGACCGCCGTCTCGGACCTGCCGCGCGCGGTGCTGCTCGACGGAGAGACGGTGCGCGCGTTCCAGCGCGTCGGCCTCGGCTCGGAAATCAATGCGCTGCTGCAGCCGTATCGCGCCGGTGACGCCGCATACTTCACCGATTCGCGCCGCAATCCGCACTTCGGCGTCGAGATGCCTGCCGAAGGCGTCAACGGCTGGCGCGACGGCGCGTTCTTCGACCAGCCCGAGCTCGAAGGCGAGCTTCGCCGGCTGATGCTTCGCGAGCGGAACGTCGATGCCAGGTTCGGGCACGAAGTCACCGCCATCGGTCAGGACGACGACGGCGTGCAGGTCTCGGCAACGGATCTGGCGAGCGGAAAAGCAACGCAGGTGCGCGCACGCTGGCTCATCGCATGCGACGGAGCGTCGAGTTTCGTGCGGCGAAGCCTCGGCATTGCGTGGCGCAGCCTTGGGTACGATCACGACTGGCTGGTCGTCGACGTGGAAGTCAAAGACGTCGCCGATCTTCCCGGCGTGACGATGCAGGTCTGCGATCCGGCGCGCCTGACGACGTACATCTGCGGCAAGGATCCGTATCGGCGATGGGAGTTCCGCCTGCTCGACGGCGAGACGCGCGAGAACATGGTCGATGGCGACAACGTCCGGCGCATGCTCGCGCCGTGGATCGCGCCGGATCGCTACACCGTTCGGCGCGCGGCCGTATATCAGTTCCATGCGGCGACCGCCGCGCGCTGGCGCGACGGCCGCATCTTTCTTGCCGGCGATGCCGCGCACCAGACGCCGCCGTTTCTCGGCCAGGGAATGAACGCCGGCTTCCGCGATGCGGTCAACCTCGTCTGGAAGCTCGCGCTCGTGTGCCGCGGCGCCGCACCGCAATCGCTGCTCGATACGTACGCCGAAGAGCGCGATCCGCACGCGCACGAGCTCGTCGACTGGGCTGTCGCCGTCGGACGCCTGATGGATGCGCTGGCCGACGCGGAAGCCGGACGCGCATGCGGTCCCCCGCCCGACGATCTGATGCGCAGCGGTTACGGGCAGGGACGAAGCGCGCCGCCGATTCGCTTCGGTCTCGTCGTCGAAAGCCAGGTCTCGGACTCGGGCGTGACCGGTTATCTGTCGAATCAGCCGACGGTCGCGGCCGCGGATGGAAATGCGAAGCTGCTCGACGAGGTTCTCGGCAACGGATTTTGCGTAGTCGGCCGCAATGCTGCTGCACTTTCGATGAACGATGCGAGCCGCACGTACCTCGAGCGCATCGGCGCGCCCGCCGTCTCACTCGAGGATCTGACGCTGGTTCGCGGTCACTGGGACCGTCTCTTCGGCGCGCACGCGGCGGCCGTCATCCGGCCGGACCGGTATGTCTTCGGCGTCACCGACGACGCCCATTCGCTCGACGACCTCGTCGCCACCCTGAAAACCACGCTGCATGGCGAAGCTGGAGACGCACGATGACAACTCCCCTGATCAAAATCCGCGACATCGCATTCGTTCGCCTTCGCGTGCCCGACCTCGATCAGATGGAAACCTACCTGGCCGATTTCGGCCTCGAGCGAAGTGCGCGCACGGAATCGGCGCTCTATATGCGCGGGGCCGGCACTGCGCATCACGTGCACGTCAGCGAGCACGGCGCCGACGCAGGGCTGATCGGCATCGCGCTGCTCGCGTCGAGCGCGGGCGATCTCGACAAAATCGCGAAAGCTCCCGGAGCTTCGCAGGTGCATGACACCGGCGAGCCCGGCGGCGGGCGGCGCGTCGTGCTGCACGATCCGTTCGGCGTGCGGGTCGAGGTCGTGCACGGGATCGACAGCGTCGAGCCGCTCGCCGTACGGCCGTCGCTCGGTCTCAACCTCGGAAGCCGCATCGAGCGGCGCGGGATTTTGAAGCGCGTCGAGAAAGGACCGGCGCGCGTCAAGAGGCTCGGCCACACTGCAATCAACCTGGCGGATCCGGATGCAGCGTTCGACTGGTATTCGCGGCATTTCGGCCTGCTCAAAAGCGATTCGATCGCGCTCGAGAACTTCGCGCTCGCGCACTTCTGCCGCTGCGATCTCGGCAGCGAGTTCACCGATCATCACACACTGGTGTTCGCCCGCTCGTTCGACGGGCAGACCAGCCTGAATCACGCGTCGTTCGAGGTCTGTGATCTCGACGACGTCTGGATCGGACACGAGCATCTGGCCGCAAAAGGCTACCGGCACACGTGGGGAATCGCGCGGCACACGCTCGGCAGCCAGATCTTCGACTACTGGCGCGATCCGTGGGGCCTCATCCACGAGCACTTCACCGACGGCGACCTGCTCGATGCGTCGTGGCCCGGCGAAGTCCACGGTCTCGAAACCAGCCAGTGGGGCGCCGACATGCCCCCCGGTTTCGGCCAGCCGCTTCCGTGATGCCGGCCAGGGCTCATTCGATTCGTCGAGAACCGCCCACCGGTTCCAGAAACAGACCGGACGGTTTTCGCCATTCGCCACTCGCCACTCGCGATGTTCGCGAGCCGCTAAAGGAGAGATGAAATGAAACTTGCGACGTTCACATATGAGGGAAAGACCAGGATCGGCGAAGTATACGACGACCGGATTGCCGATCTTTCGGGACCTGCGTGCCCGTCAACGATGCTCGGGCTTCTCGAGGGCGGCGAGGATGCCATGGCGGCCATCCGCATCGCTTCGCGCAACGCACGCCGCCTGCCGCTGGACAAAGTGCGGCTCGAGGCGCCCATTGCGCGGCCGCCGAAGATCCTCGCGGTCGGCCTCAACTATCGCGCGCACGCCGAGGAGTGCGGCATGCCGATTCCGGTCGTGCCGATCATCTTCAACAAGCAGTCGACGTCGGCGGCCGGACCGTTCGACGCCGTCCATCGCCCGCGCGAATCCGAGCAGATCGACTACGAAGGCGAGCTCGCGATCGTGATCGGCAAGAGGTGCCGCCGCGTTCCGCGTGCGAAAGCACGCAGCGTCGTCGCGGGCTACGCGGTCGCCAACGACGTCAGCGTGCGCGACTGGCAGATCCGCGTGCCGACGATGACGATGGGAAAGTCGTGGGACACGCACTGTCCGTTCGGCCCGTGGATCACGACTTCGGACGAAGTTGCCGATCCCGATGCGCTCGACCTGAAGACCTGGGTCAACGGCGAGCTGCGCCAGAACGCGAATACCTCCGACCTCATCTTCCACTGCGACGAAATCATCGAGCATCTTTCGACCGCCTTCACGCTCGAGCCGGGCGACGTGATCGTTACCGGTACGCCGAGCGGCGTAGGGCTGTGGATGAATCCGAAGTCGTGGCTGAAAGACGGCGACGTCGTGCGCATCGAGATCGCGGGCCTCGGCGCGATCGAGAATCGCGTGATCGACGAGCCCGAAGGAACGGCGCGTTACTGACCGCGTGTTTCTACGCAGCGCGGTTGACGACAGACCGCGCGGGCGGAGAGCTGCCCGCTCGATACGGTGCGCAACGGCACCCGTTTGTGAGTTTTTCCGCTGCGCAGCGGGGGTAAGGATCAGCGCATCGCATGGAATGCCATTGAAAAGGAGGGCTGGCCGGGCCGGATAATGCGTGCGGAGGCGGAGACACTGGTGTCCGTGCTCCCGATGGAGGTAGTGCCATGGCCAGTCTCTCGCGTCTCTCGACTTCCCGCGTTCCATTGCTTGTCGCAGCCGTGCTGCTCGCCTCCGCTCCGTCGATCGCCGCGACGGGAGACTGCGGCCAGCCTCTGTCGACCGGCACGGCGCCGACCACCGCCGATGCGCTTTTCGTGCTGCGTACGTCGGTCGAGCTCGAGGAATGCGCGCTCTGCGTCTGCGACGTGAACGAGTCGGGCGACGTGACCGCGACGGACGCGATGCTGGTGCTGCAGCTGGCCGTCGGCCTTCCGGTAACCGCAAACTGCAGCGACTGCGATGACCCCTCGCTCCAGTGCCCGGGCGTCGCACAGTTCGCGCTGTTCGCCAAGATTCGCGGAGTGTGCGCGACCAACGGCGATTGCGCGCCGTTCTCGACCTGCGACGAGAGCATTCATCGCTGCCGCACCGTGACCGACTCCGATATCGGCTGGAACGGCCTCGCGCACGATGCGGACATCGACGACCCGATTCCGGCTCGACTCTTTGTGGATTGCGAGGGGCCTGCTCCTTGTGGCGAGTGCACCATCACCGGCCACGATCCCTCGCTCGGTGACTGCCGCTGCGTGTCCGACAACCAGAAAGTCTGCTTCACGGTTGCCGGCAACGACGACCAGTTCTGCGACGGCGGCTTCTGCCAGTGTTACTTCGGCCCGCCGATGCCGCTGTCGTCCGGCAACACGCCGGTGTGCGTGCTCAACGGCCTGGCGGCGCAGCCAACCGGCACCGGCAACGTCGACACCGGCAGCGGCTTCATCCATCTGCAGCTGTCCGAGAAGATCTTCCTCGGTGCGTCGCTGCTGACGCCATGTCCTCTGTGCCTGAACGATCCGACCCCGGCCGACGGCGTGCGTGGCGGCGTGTGCGAAGGCGGCAGGAACGACACGATGAGCTGTGATGCACAGGCCTTCAATTCGACGTTCCCGCCGCCCACCGGCGCCCTCTACAGCCTCGACTGTTTCCCGCTCGCCGGTGCGGACATCAGCCAGGGCGGCCTGCCGCTGACGATCGATCTCACGACCGGCCAAACGCAGCTCGACGCGGTTGTTCCGTGCGCGGTCGAAGGACCGCTCTCCGAAGTGAACTGCCCGTGCCGGGTCTGCAGCGACAACGACAAGATCGCGTGCCACGTCGATGCGGACTGTGCTGCCGAAGGCGCCGGGACCTGTTCGAGCAACGGCGAAGGCGAGCAGACCGAGCCGAACGCATGCCTGAACGGCGTCTGTGTCGACTCCGGCGGTAATGACAGCTTCTGCGAAACCGGACCCGACGATACGTGGTGTGATGCGCTCACGCGCGCCGACGGCGGCGGTCTGGTCGGATGCGCGACCAACGTCGACTGCACGCCGCTGATCATCGGCGTCGATGCAGGAACCTGTACGCTCGTTGAACGCCGCGCGTGTTTCCCCGATCCGATCGTATCTCAGGGCAACCCGAGTCCTGCGATTCCGGTGGCGGCGGGCACGTACTGCTCACCGGCAACCACCGCGACGTCGGTCAACACGGCAGCCGGACTGCCAGGGCCGGGACGCCTGACCTTGCAGACGGCGCTTACCCTGTTCTGCAAAGGCGACCCGGAGGCGCACTACACACCGGGCGTCGGCGGGTGCCCCGTCGAGTAGACGACCGACGCGGGACCTCGTCGGTTTTCCGAGAAAGGGCGCGAGACGGATTCCGTCTCGCGCCCTTTCGATTTCAACGCGCGGACTTACAGGGAGCCGGGGAAATACATGATGACCAGTTTGGCGTCATACGTATCGACTGCGGCGCTGTCACCGGGCTTCGTAAGGCAAACCAGATGGTACGTGTGCGGTCCTTCCGTTACGGGGATCGTCGAATGGTGCGACTGCTGCAGGTCAAACCGCGTGTCGTTGTCACCGGGATCGAAGTCAAAGGCGTCGAGTTGCGTTACGCCTTCGAGCAGGGAGCACAGCACGAACTGATTGATGTCGGATGCCTTGACCTCGGCTTCAAACATCACAACCGCATTTCCGGCTGCCGGAAACGTTACGTCGAGAGTCGCCACGGTCGTATCGGTAGTGTTGATGGTGAGGAACTCATTGCGCGCGCTGGTTTTCACTCCGGCCGCAGGAGGAGCAGGACAGCTCACGGACACCGGCTGACCGACGGCGTACTTGAGCAGGAGCAGGGCATCCGACGAAAGCGGAGCGCCTCCGCTGTTGTTGAGATCTCCGCACTGCTGGTCGGCGGCGTAAGAGCATGGCGGGCTCAGTACCATGCTCAGGATCAACGCCTGGACGATTGAAAACGTTTTCATGGGAGCTCCTTTTCCTGTCGCCGCGCGGCTCGGCGTTCACGCGGGCGGTTGTGGCTGCTTGCGTTATCCCCGCATGCCGGTTGCCGCAGACGAGGCATGCAGGCTCGCGTCGGCACTGGGCCGCGAGGAGACGGCTGCGAACCAGTTTGTGATCTTCGTGCATTCGTCTGGCAACGGCTGGCCGACGCTGCGTCCGAAATCGAGTGCGCAGAACAGGATGATGTCGGCGATCGTGAAACGGTCCGAGACCACGGACGGCCCGCCGTCGATGAGCTCGTCGAGCCAGCGCAGGTTGTCCTGCGCCGTCTGCTTCAGACCGTCGGCGGCCTGCGGGAGGCAACGCATGCGATCGGTGAAAAGACCGAGGCCCTCGGCGAAGCGAAATCCGTTGTAAATGTTCTCGGTGATGCGCAGCTCGATGCGGCGCTGCCACATGCGCGTCTCGGCGCGCTCGATGGCAGTTGCACCGATCAGAGGAGGCGCGGGATGAAGCTCTTCGAGGTACTCGAAGATCGCGACGGTCTCGGCGAGCATCGTACCGTCGTCGAGCTCGAGGGCGGGAAGCTGACCGCCGGGATTTCTGCCGGTGTACGGGCCGCGCCGATTCTCGCCGCCGATGAGGTCGACTTCTTCGGTTGGTATGGTGATTCCCTTCTCCGCGAGAAACATCCGAAGGGCTCGTGGATTGGGGCCGAACGATCCGTAGACCCGCATGCGTTCCTCCTCGTTGAGACGCAGTATTGCCCGGCCGCTCTCTCATGTTCGCCTGCCGTAGTCATGCCCGGCCGATCGATGAGGAAACTTTTACGCCTCACCCGGCGGCATCGAAGCGCGTACGGATCTGCAGCGGCGCCGCGCGCAGCTCGATCTCCTCGAACGTGCGCTCGTAGCCGGTCGAGCGGATCTTCCACTCGCCATCGATGCGCACGTACTCGTCGCTGTAGAACGCGGCGCCGCGCAGCACCGTGTTCGCCTCGCGAAAGATCACCATGTCCTCGAGATACCACGTGCCTCGCGCCGAGCTGTCACCGGTGAGCTCGATCTCCGGGTGGTGGCCGTGATGCATGCTGATCATGTTCGGGCTGCCGAGCGCACCGCGAAGGAACTCGAGAATGGCCGCGCGACCTTCGAACGCGTAGCGGCCGTTGTCGTAGGACGTGGTGGCGTCTTCGGCGAGCGTGCTTGCGAGCGCGTCCCAGTCCTTGCAGTCGAGCGCGCGAAAGTAGCGGTACTTGAGCTGCCGGATGGCCTCGAGGTCGTCGTGTCTGGACATTGCGGGATCTCCTGAATGTGGTGTGTCGGTCGAGCGTCAGCCGGGCGCGGTCGCAGCGTCCGTTGTATGACCTGCGGCCAGCAGGCGGAACGTCATCGCGTGGCTGACCAGCATGAGGGGAACACCGAGCGCCGGCACGTACCACTGCGCCGTCAGGAACTGTGCCGAGCCGATCGCAGCTGCGTGGGGCAGCGCGATCAGAAGGTCGGCGGTGCCGACGATGTTGCAGGTCCACGCCAGTTTCCGCCGCGCCGGCCACCTGCGCCGCAACGCGATGACCGAGAGCAGCGCCAGGAACGCCGTAAGCGAATCGCCGGCGGCGGTCGGGATCGCAAACGACCTGGGCATGCCCGGCGCGAGGTTCGAAACCAGCAGTCCGACTCCGAGAACGCGGAACAGCTGCGGGGCGATGCAGATCGCGAGAGCATCGTCGGCCGCGTAGCGCCGCAGCGCGGGAGCCACAAACAGCGCGGCAAGCGCCGTCCACGAGATCAGGAACCACACGAACTGGAAGACAAAAAACGGCGCCGGATTCATTCGCTGAGCTCGCCTTCGATCGATGCGCGGATCGCAGCGAGCGCCGACGCGCGCAGGCGCTTCTTGGTCTCGCGATGCGCGGCGCGATCCACGGCAAGAAGCGACCGCGCGATGGCCGAGCTGCGCGCGATCAGCTCATCCGGCGCCACGACCTCGTCGAGGAAACCCGCGCGGACGGCTTCGTCCGGCCCGTACATCTCGCCGGTCACGCAGCGCTGGAAATACGCAGGGCTGAGCCGCTGCCGTGCGGTCTCGATCGCAAACCATGGCAGCGTCAGACCGATGGCGACCTCATTCATTCCGATCCGGAAGTCACCGCTCGCGCCGACGCGCCGGTCGGCGGACAGCATGAGAAAAGCTCCCATCGGATAGGCATGGCCGCCGCATGCGGTGACGACAGGCGACGGAAACGCGAGGATCCGCTCGATCAGCGTGGCGCCGAGCCGCAGCATTTCGAGCGTGGCTTCGCGGCCCTGCGAGAAGACCTTGAGATCGAATCCGGCCGAGAAGACTCCCGGGCGGCCGGTCAGCAGCACCACGGCATCGTCGGCCTCGGCGCGCGCGAAGACCGAATGCAGCGACGCAAGCATGGCAGGCGACATCGCGTTCACCTTGCCGTCGTCCATCGTCACCGTGGCAACGCCGTGCTTCAGATCGTAGGAAACGAGCTCGGACATCGAGGATCCTCCAGGGCGCTCTTAAGCCGTCGTCACCGGGCAATGACAAAGGCGGCGGCCCGCTCTCGCACTCGGGACCGTCCGCGGATGCCTCCGGGTCGGGGCGGGTCCGATTTGAGCCCGGCCGCCCTCGTTGCTATACCCCTCGTTTCCGCGGTTCCGGCTGCGGTAGCGAGGACGTCATGAAGGCAGCCATCCACCCCCAGTACAACGAGATCGAGGTCGTCTGCGCCTGCGGCGCCACCTTCAAGACGAGGTCGACCTCGCCCAAGGTTCACGTCGAAATCTGCGCGGATTGCCATCCGTTCTATACAGGCAACCAGAAGATCCTCGACACGGCAGGCCGCGTCGAAAGGTTCCGGCTCAAGTACGCCAACGTCAAGCCCGCGGCCTCCAAGTAGCGGCGCACAGACGGAGACTTTCGAAGAGGGCCGGAGGAAACTTCGGCCCTCTTCGTGTTTCAGCCCGGCCGAGGTAGGGCCGCTGGAAAGCCCATGCTCGACAAGCTCGCGCAAATCGAACGCCGCTTCGCAGAGATCGAAGCGCAGGTCGCAGACCCCGAGGTCTTCAGCGACCAGGGTCGTTTTGCGAAGCTCATGCGCGAGCGCTCCGATCTCGACGAGATCGTCAGCGTCTATCGCCGCCGCCGCCAGACCGAAAGCGAGCTCGAGCAGGCCCGCGCGTTGCGCGAGGACGGCGATCCCGAGATCCGCGAGATGGCGGCCGGAGAATATCGCGAGCTCGAGGCCGCGCTCGAAGCGCTCGACGGCGAGCTTCGCATGCTGCTGGTGCCGAAAGACCCGCTCGACCAGCGCAACGCGATCTTCGAGATCCGTGCGGGAACCGGCGGCGACGAAGCGGCCCTGTTCGGCGGCGACCTGCTCAAGATGTACCTGCGCTACGCGCAGGAGCACGGCCTCAAGACCGAAATGCTGAGCGTCAGCGAAGGCGGCAAAGGCGGCGCGAAGGAAGCGATCCTGATGATCTCGGGCAAGGACGCCTACGGCCTGCTCAAGTTCGAAGGCGGCGTGCACCGCGTGCAGCGCGTGCCCGACACCGAATCGCAGGGCCGCATCCACACGTCCGCGGTCACCGTCGCGGTTCTTCCCGAGGCCGAGGAAGTCGACGTCCGTCTCGAAGACAAGGACGTGCGCGTCGACGTCTACCGTTCGTCGGGTCCGGGCGGGCAGTCGGTCAACACGACCGATTCGGCGGTGCGCGTCACGCACATTCCGTCGGGCCTGGTGGTCACGTGCCAGGACGAAAAGAGCCAGCACAAGAACAAGGCGAAGGCGCTCAAGATCCTGCGCTCGCGCCTGTTCGACCAGGAGATGGCCAAGCAGCACGCGGAGATCGCGGCCGATCGCAAGGCGATGGTGGGATCGGGCGACCGCTCCGAGCGCATCCGCACGTACAACTTTCCGCAGAACCGCGTGACCGACCACCGCATCAACCTGACGCTGTATTCGCTCGATGCGTTTCTGGCCGGCCAGATGGACGACATGCTGAGCGCGCTGCGCGCGCACTTCCAGGCCGAAGCGCTCAAGGCCGAGGCCGCGCTATGAGCGCGCCGCGCACGCTGCTCGAGTACCTGCAGGTCACGGCCACGTTCCTGGCGAGCAAAGGCATCGACGGCGCCAAGCTCGATGCCGAGCTGCTGCTGGCCGAAGTGCTCGGGATGACGCGGACGCAGCTCTACACCAATTTCGAGCAGCCGCTCGGTGCGGCCGAGATCGGCCGTTACCGCGACCTGGTGCGGCGGCGCGCGGCTCGTGAGCCGGTGGCCTACATCACGGGTCGCCGCGAGTTCTGGTCGCTCGAATTCGACGTCGATCGTCGCGTGCTCGTGCCGCGTCCCGAAACCGAGCTGGTCGTCGAGCTCGCGGTGGATGCGCTGCGGACGCGGCCGGATGGCGACAGCGGCGCTGCGCTCGTTGCCGACATCGGCACCGGTTCGGGCGCGATTGCAGTCGCAATTGCCAAAGAGATGAAACATGCGCGCGTGATCGCAACCGACCGCTCCGAAGCGGCGCTCGAGATCGCACCGGCCAACTCGGCTCGTCACGGTGTGTCCGACCGCATCGAGTTCCGGCTCGGCGACGGCTGCGCGCCGCTTGCCGGCTGCGGCCTGTTCGATGCGATCGTGTCCAATCCGCCGTACATCCGCAGCGAAGAGATGCGCACGCTTCCGCCCGAAGTCGGACAGTGGGAGCCGCGCTGGGCTCTCGAAGCCGGCGCCGACGGCATGGATGTCACGGCGCCGCTCGTCGACGACGCGTTCGAGATGCTCGCTCCCGGCGGAGTGCTGCTGGTCGAGGTCGGCACGCAGTCGGCGCGCGTCCGCGAACGTTTCGTCAGCCGTGGTTACGACCAGGTCGTCGTGCGGCGCGACCTGGCCGGAATCGATCGCGTGGTCATGGGTCGAAGGCGCGCGTAGCGGGATACAGGCAAGGGCATCGGACAATGGACAAGCTCGTCATCGAAGGACCGAGTCGCCTGGACGGCGACGTCGAGGCCGGCGGCGCCAAGAACGCCGCGCTGCCGCTTCTGTTCGCGAGCCTTCTGACCGACGAGCCGTGTCACCTGTCGAACGTCCCGGACGTCGCCGACATTCGCACGACGATCCGCCTGCTGCAGAGCCTCGGCGCGCAGGTCGAATGGCCGACGCCGTCCGAGTTCGTCATCGACTGCTCCGCGATCGAAGGGCGCGAAGCTCCATACGAGCTCGTGCGCCGGATGCGTGCGTCGTTCCTGACGCTCGGGCCGCTGCTCGCGCGCTTCGGCGAAGCGCACGTCTCGCGTCCCGGCGGCTGCGCGATCGGAGCGCGGCCGATCGACATCCACCTCGAAGGCATGAAGAGGCTCGGCGCCCGCGTCGAGCTCAAAGGCGGCTACGCCGACGCAAAAGCGAAGCGGCTTGCGGGCGGGCATGTGATCTTCCCGATGCCGTCGGTCGGCGCCACCGAGAACGTGCTGATGGCGGCGTCGCTCGCCGACGGCGCGACGCGCATCGAAAACGCCGCGCGCGAGCCGGAGATCGTCGATCTGGCGGCGGCGCTCGTCAAGATGGGTGCGAGGATCCGCGGCGCCGGCTCGTCGGTGATCGAAGTCGAAGGTGTCCCCAAGCTCGGCGGCTATCGACACGAGGTGATTCCCGATCGCATCGTCGCCGGGACGTTCCTGATCGGCGCGGCGATGACCGGCGGCGACGTCTACGTGCGCGGCGCGAAGGCCGAGCATCTCGAAAGCCTGCTCGAAGCGCTGATGCGCGCGGGCTGCCAGGTCGACATCGACACCGGCGGCGTGCGCCTGAAGATGACGCAGCGGGTTCGCCCGGTCAGCATCGTCACGGCACCGTTTCCGGGCTTTCCGACCGATCTGCAGGCGCAGTGGACTGCGCTTCTGTGCGTTGCCGACGGCCGCGCCGAAGTGCACGAGCGGATCTTCGAGAATCGTTTCATGCACGTCTCGGAGCTCGCGCGCATGGGCGCGGATGTAAACGTTCTGCCGGGCGGGCACGCCGTCGTTTCGGGCGTCGAACGATTGTCGGGCGCACCGGTCATGGCGACCGACCTGCGCGCGAGCGTGTGCCTCGTGCTGGCCGGCGTTGCGGCCGAGGGCCGCACCGACGTGCTGCGCATCTATCACCTCGATCGCGGCTACGAGCTGATCGACGCCAAGCTCGCGGCGCTCGGCGCCAACGTGCGGCGCGAGAGCGGGGGAGACTGAGCGATGAAATCGATACGCACGGCGAGGTCAGCGAGATCGGCCAGGTCCGCGATGTCCGGCAATCCGGCGCGGGGCGCGGGAGAAACCGCGCGCCTCAAGCCGCTCGCCGACGGCAGCAAAGCCGCGCGCGAGCAGCTCGCGGCACTTGCGCAGCGCGGGCAGGGGCCGCGCGGCGTCGAAGTTGCCGTCCGCCGGATCCTCGACGCGGTCCGCAACGACGGCGACAAGGCGATCGTGCGCTTTACCGAGCAGTTCGACGGCGTGCGCCTTTCGCCATCCGCATTCGAGATCACGCCGAAAGAGATCTCGGCCGCGCGCCGGCGCCTTGCGAAGGATCTCGTGCGAGCGCTCGAAGCCGCGCACGACCGCATCCGTGCGTTTCACATGCTCGAGCGCGAGAAGAGCTTCGAGCGCAACGAGAAAGGCATCCGCACCGGGATGCGCCTGACTGCGCTTGCCCGCGCCGGCGTCTACGTGCCGGGAGGCAAGGCGGCGTATCCGTCGAGCGTGCTGATGAACATCGTGCCCGCAAAGGTTGCCGGCGTCGCCGACATCACCGTCGTTACGCCGCCGGGCCGTGACGGGATTGCGGACGCGGTGCTGGTGGCTGCCGGAATTGCCGGCGCGACGCGTGTGCTTCGGATCGGCGGCGCGCAGGCCGTTGCCGCGCTCGCCTATGGGACCAAGACCGTCGCGCGCGTCGACAAGATCGTCGGCCCCGGAAACATCTACGTCGCGACGGCCAAGCGCCTGGTCTTCGGCGAGGTCGACATCGACATGGTGGCCGGGCCGAGCGAAGTGCTGATCATTGCCGACGATTCGGCCAATCCGGAGTGGGTTGCCGCCGACATGCTCGCGCAGGCCGAGCACGACGAGCTGGCCGCATCGATCTGCATCACGACGTCGCAGCAGCACGCGCGCGACGTGGCGCGCGCGGTCGAGCGCCAGTGCAGCGAGCTCCCGCGGGCGTCGATCGCGGCCCGCTCGCTCGAGCGTTTCGGAACGATCCTCGTCGTCGAGAGCCTCGAGCGTGCCTGCGAGATCGCCGACGAGATTGCGCCCGAGCACCTCGAAGTGTTCACGCGCCGGCCGAAAAGCCTGGTCGCGAAGCTGCACAACGCGGGTGCGATTTTCGTGGGATCGATGACCACCGAATCCATAGGCGACTACGCGGCCGGGCCGAACCACGTGCTTCCCACCGGCGGCTCGGCGCGCTTCGCATCGCCGCTCGGTGTCTATGACTTCGTCAAGCGAACCAGTATCATCGAAGTCGATCGCGCCGGCTTCGAGCGGCTGGCGCCGACTGTCGTACGACTGGCCACCGCCGAGGGCCTCGATGCCCACGCACTGGCCGTGCTGAGACGGATTCCATAGGCAACGACGCGCAAGCGCTGCCTGCCGCACAGGACGCGAGAGCATTGCCGGCGACTTCCGGCGCAGCAGACGACGGAGAGGAAAAGATGGCGACAAGCAAAAAAGCCGGAACCAAAGCCAGGACTCAGGCGAAGGCCTCGCGCAGGAAGGCGTCCGCAAGCGCGGCCGTGCGCACGAAGGCCCCGGTCGTGGCGCTGCGCAAAAAGCGCGGCCGCGCAGCTGCCGCGTCCACAGAAGTCCGCCGCGCCGAGGTTCTTCGCGAAACCAGCGAGACGCGGATCTCGGTGCGCGTGGCGATCGAGGAGCCCGGCTACCAGGTGACGACCGGCGTTCCGTTTCTCGATCACATGCTGGAGGCGCTGTCGCGGCACTCGAACATCGGGCTTGCCGTCGAAGCGTCGGGCGACACGCACATCGACGACCACCACACCGTCGAGGACGTCGGCCTCGCCATCGGCGAAGCGATCCGGCGCGCGCTCGGCGAGAAAGCCGGCATCTATCGCTTCGGTCATTTCGAGGCTCCGCTCGACGAAGCGCTGGTCGCGGTGACGGTGGACCTGAGCGGGCGTCCGTACCTGGTCTACAACGTCGGGCTCAAGCCGCAGCGTGTCGGCACCTTCGACGTCGGGCTCGTCGAGGATTTCTTCCAGGCGCTGATGACGTCGGCGGGCATGAACCTGCACATCAACGTGCGCTACGGTCGCAATCCGCACCACATCATCGAAGCGACGTTCAAGGCGTTCGCGAAAGCCCTGCGGATGGCATGCGCGCTCGACGCGCGCGTCGAAGGCGTGCCGTCGACGAAAGGATCGCTCTGAAGGAAGGATCGTGATCGCAGTCGTTGATTATGGCGTGGGCAACCTGCGCAGCGTCTCGAAGGCGCTCGAGAAAGTCGGCGCCGACGTGCGCGTGACGTCATCGCCTGCCGAGATCGACGCGGCCGATGCCGTCGTGCTGCCGGGCGTCGGTGCGTTCGCGCACTGCATGGACAACCTCCGGTCGGCCGGCCTCGAGCCGGCGGTGCGCGCGGCCGCGGCGTCGGACCGGCCGTTCCTCGGAATCTGCGTCGGCATGCAGATCCTGTTCGAGGAGAGCGACGAGTTCGGGCGCGTCGAAGGTCTCGGCATCCTTCCCGGCCGCGTGCGCAGGTTCGAGCCGCGCGACCATGCGCTCAAGGTTCCGCACATGGGATGGAACGAGCTCGACATCAAGCGGCGTGCGCCGCATCTCGAAGGCCTCGCGCCAGGTGTGCGCGTGTACTTCGTGCATTCGTACTATGTCGAGACGCCGGATCCGTCGATCATCGCGACGTCGACGCGCTATGCCGTCGAGTTCGTGTCGAGCGCGTGGCGCGGCAACATCTTCGCGACGCAGTTTCATCCCGAGAAGAGCCAGGCCACAGGGCTACGCATCCTCGAAAACTTCGCCGGGCTCGTGGCTGCGCGCCGCGCGGCATGACGACAAAAACCCTGCTTTTCCGGAGCCCGGCGCAACACGGGCTCTTCACAGGACCGACGTGCTGATTTTACCGGCAATCGACATCCGCGGCGGGCGCTGCGTCAGGCTCGTGCAGGGCGATTACGCGAAGGAAACCGTCTTCGGCGACGACCCCGCCGAGATGGCCGAGCGCTGGCTCGCCGAAGGCGCCGAGGCGATCCACATCGTCGACCTCGACGGCGCACGCGACGGTACCGCAACCAACCGCGAAGCCGTGCTCGCGATCCTGCGTACGGCGCTCGTCGCAGGCCGCGGTGTCGTCACCGAGCTCGGCGGCGGCATCCGGACCCTCGTCGACGTCGAACGCTGGCTCGAAGTCGGCCTTTCGCGCGTCATCGTCGGCACCGCGGCAGTCGAGGATCCGAACTTCGTCGGAGAGGCGGCGCGCCTGTGGCCGGGCCGCGTGTGGGTCGGCATCGATGCGCGCGGCGGCAAGGTTGCCACGCGCGGCTGGATGGAAACCACGTCGGTCGATGCGACCCTGCTCGCGCGGGACATGGAGTCGCGCGGCGCGGCCGGCATCGTCTTTACCGACATCGAGCGCGATGGCACCGGAAAGGGAGTATCGGTTGAATCGACCGCGCGACTCGCCGAAGCGCTGTCGATCCCGGTCATCGCATCGGGCGGAGTTCATTCGGCGAACGACGTGACGCGGATACGCAGCGTGGCATCGTCGGGAATCGAAGGCGTCATCGTCGGCCGCGCGCTCTACGACGGCGACGTGCGGCTTTGCGATCTGCTTGCAGCTGCCGCAGGCTGAGGCGACCGGAAGAACCGCAATGCTCGCCAAACGCATCATCCCGTGTCTCGACGTCAAGGACGGGCGCGTCGTCAAAGGCGTCAATTTCCTCGGACTGCGTGACGCGGGCGATCCGGTCGAATGCGCCTCGCGCTACGACGCCGAAGGCGCCGACGAGCTGACGTTCCTCGACATTACCGCAAGCCACGAGAAGCGCGGCATCATCCTCGACGTGGTCCGGCGCACGGCCGAGCAGGCGTTCATGCCGCTGACGGTTGGCGGCGGGGTGAGAACCGTCGACGACGTGCGCACGCTCTTGCACGCGGGCGCCGACAAGGTCTCGATCAACACTGCGGCCGTTTCGGATCCCGATTTCGTCCGCACGGCCGCGCGGGCATTCGGCGCGCAGTGCATCGTGGTTGCCGTCGACGCGCGTCTTCGCGCGGGGCAGACGAAAATCGCATCGGAAGCCGAAGGCGGAGGCGTGAGCGGCAAACCTCCGTGGGCTGCGCGCTACCCGGAGCTTCTCGTCGACGAATCGACGGACGAAGGCTGGGAGATCTACACGCACGGCGGACGGCGTCCGACCGGCATCGACGCCGTGCGATGGGCCCGCCGCATGGAAGAGTTCGGCGCCGGCGAGATTCTTCTGACGAGCATGGACCGCGACGGCACCAAGGCCGGATACGACGTTGCGCTGACGAGCGCCGTCGCCGAAGCCGTCGGAGTTCCCGTCATCGCGTCGGGCGGAGTCGGAACGCCGGCGCACATGTTCGACGGGCTCACGGCGGGCAAAGCCGACGCCGTGCTCGCGGCTTCGATCTTCCACTACGCCGAGTATTCGATCGGCGAAGTGAAGGAATTTCTCGGACAGCGCGGCGTCTGCGTGCGCGTCTGACATCTCTACAAAGGCGGAGGCAGCGATGGCAGCTCTCGAGGGACTTCGGATCGTCGATCTCACCCAGTGGGAAGCGGGAACCTCCTGCACCCAGCTGCTCGCCTGGCTCGGCGCCGACGTGATCAAGGTCGAGCCTCCCGAGGGCGAGCCCGGCCGGCGCCTGATCTCGGAGCGGCCCGACGCCGACGCGATCTACTTCCTGATGTTCAACTCGAACAAGCGCTCGGTCACCCTCAACCTGAAAACCGAGCGCGGCCGCGAGCTGCTGCGGCGTTTCATCTCGCGCGCGGACGTCGTTGCCGAGAACTACGCGAACGGCGTGCTCGAAGAGCTCGGCTTCAGCTACGACGCGATGAAGGCGATCAAGCCCGACATCATCCACGCGTCGGTCAAAGGCTTCGGATCGTGGGGACCGTGGGCCGACTACAAGAGCTTCGACATGATCGGGCAGGCAACCGGCGGCGTGCTGGCCGTGACCGGCACTCCCGAGACGCCGCCGCTCAAACCCGGCGTTACGTTCGGCGATACCGGCGCAGGGCTTACGCTCGCGGTCGCGGTGCTGGCGGCTTACATCGAACGGCTTCGCACCGGCCAAGGCCAGTCGGTCGAAGTGTCGATGCAGGACGCGATGTTCAACTTCATGCGCTCGGCGCTCGTCGCGCACTATCTGACCGGCGGTTTTCCGGCGATGCGGTACGGCAACCGCATGGGCCTGCTGTGCCCGACCGATCTCTATGCGACCAAAGGCGGAGGCCCGAACGACTACATCTACCTGATGGTCACGACCGCCCGCATGTGGCACGCGGTGCTCGACGTGATCGGTCGCCCCGACCTCAAGGGCCACGACGACTACGAAATCCAGCGCGATCGCGGAAACCACTGGGACGAGGTTTCGAAAATGATCGGCGACTGGACGGCCGGCCACGACAAGTTCGAAGCGATGCGCCTCCTTGGTGAAGCCGGCGTGCCGTGCGGTGCGGTCATGGATACGGCCGACCTGTTCCAGAGCGAGCATCTTCGCGCGCGGGGAATGATCGCTCGCATCGACCATCCGGTGCGCGGCAGCCTCGAGCTGCCTGGCTCGCCGATCAAGATGGGCGGCGGCGCCGAGACGGCAATCACCGCATCTCCGCTGCTTGGCCAGCACACCGACGAAGTGCTCGCCGAGCACGGTTTCAATGCGGACGAGATCGAAGGCCTGCGGCAGAGCGGAATCATCTGATCCGGACAGCGGCGGGCTGGCTCCCGCCTTTCCGCGCCCCGCGCCAGTGCTGCCGCCTTTTCGGGCAGCCGACGCTCATTCGATTGGTGTCGCGTATCACATGTGACGCCAAAAGACTTTGTCCATGATCAGTGATCCGTTGGCGTTAACTTCGCCGGTCCGTGAATCTCCTCACCGCAACAGGAAGCGGGTGTCCGCTCGCTCATCACTCAGGAGAAACACGATGAAAGGATTCAAGTCGACAACAATCGGGGCGGCTGCCTCTGCGGCAGCCATTGCACTTTCTCTGACGTCGCCCGTGGCTGCGCTGGCCGACGGCGGCACCTACGACATCCAGATTCCGAACCGGAAGGGATTCGCCGAGGCAACCACGCAGGACGGCGCGATCGTCTCGTATATCGGCGATTCCAACACCACGTTCGGCTCGTCCGGCTCGGGTATCTTCGATTCGTTCGTGCGTCTTCAGGGCGCGCCGACCGAGCAGGGCTACAACACCGACGGTGCGGTCCAGTTCAACACGAAGGCCGGCACGTTCACGCGCTCGATGCTGGTCAGCGAGATTCCGCTCGTGACGGTGAACGGCAACGAGTACTGGGAGATCTTCTGCGATACCAATGAGGGCAACAGCGCGAAGAAGGTTTCTCTCGACAAGTTCGAGGTCTACTTCACCGACAATCCGGCACTGACCGGCTACCCGTTCGCACTGACTCCCGAGTACGCATTCGACGGCGCGATCCTGATGAACGACGTCAATCAGGGATCAGGCCGCGGCGACCTGCGTTACCTCGTTCCGGTGAGCACCATTCCGCCCGGTTGCGAGTACGGCTCTGTTTCCGGATGCGACACGTACTTCGTGCTGTATTCGAAGTGGGGCGGAACGTTCCCGAGCGAAGGCGGCTTTGAAGAGTGGAAAGTCAAGATCTACGAGACGTCGATCACGACGTCGGAGCAGGACTGGCTTCCGAACGACACCGCCTCGGCCAGCTGGACGACGGACACCAATCTGAGCGGAAGCTTCTCGTTCACGCTGTATGACGGCCCCGACTGCGGCGCGACCGGCAACGGAATCCTTCGCGATACGGAGACGATTCCGTTCACGGATGCGGCCTCACCGGCGACTGCCTCGACGACCAACACGACGGTCAAGGTCACCCAGAGCGCGGTGGTTTCGTGGAAGGTGGTCTTCAGTCCGACGACGGGCGGCGTGCTCGGTTCGCAGCACTGCGAAACCTCGGATCTGGTCATCACGAACTGATCGGACCGCCGTTCGATCCTGCCCGTACGCGGCGGGCTCCGGTCCCGGAGCCCGCCGCAACTTTCCGTCCATACTGCGACTCATTCGAGCCGCGCACGGCAATCCAGCTCCGTGCCTGGCGGCAAAATCTGCCGTCCGTTCGCATCACGAGTTGAAATGACTTCGATGCCGGGGTGTATCGGGTGCAGGGTGACTGCGCCCAGGTTCACAACGGCACTTCTGCTGGCGGCGACGTTCTTCGTCAGCGCATGCACGCATCTCTCGCCGTATTACCGCGCGGGACGCATGACGCTGGTTCCGCCGTCGGCCGCGGCCCAGGTCGATCATCGCCTGCTGCTCGTCGGCGACGCCGGCGATGCGGATCCGAACGGCGAGCCCGCGCTCGAGATGCTTGGCCGGCAGGTGCGCCTGCTGCCCGATCGTACGACCGTCGCGTTCCTCGGCGACAACGTCTACGAGCGCGGAATGCCGGAGGCCGGCGAGTCGGTTGCTGCCGACGAAGCGGCCGAAGCGGCCAACGCCGTTCTCCCGAAAGTCTTCGACAGCCGGCACCAGGCCGAGCGTCTGCTCGATGCCCAGATCGATACCGTCCGCGATACGCCGGCGGAGGGAATCTTCATTCCCGGCAATCACGACTGGGACCCGTTTGCAGCCGGAGGCTGGAAGCGCGTGCTCGAGCAGCAGAACTACCTGAAAGCGGTTTCGAAGATGAGCCCCGGCGTGAACGTGCGCATGGTTCCCGAGGGCGGATGCCCCGGGCCGGTCGCAATACCGCTCGGCAAGCGCGGAGAGCTGATCGTGCTCGACACCGAATGGTTCCTCGAGCTGGCGATCAAACACGACCAGCCGAACGACAAGCCCTGCCCGGAGAACAATCCGACCGGCTGCGAGTGCACGACGGAACAGGACGTCGTCAAAGCGCTCATCGCGGAGCTTCGCGAGGCGGCGAAGGAGGGACGCTGGGCGGTCGTGGCTGCGCATCATCCGCTCAACAGCGCGGGGCCGCACGGCGGCTTCGTCGAACCGCTCACGCATCTGTTTCCGTTGCGCTTCATGCGGCACTACCTGCCGTGGTACTTCGAATGGATTCCGATGCCGGTGCTCGGAACCATGGCGGTCCTGGCTCGCCAGCATTTCTCCCCGAGCCCGCAGGATGCCTCGAACGCAACCAACATCCACCTGCGAACGCTGCTGCGCGACGCGATGGCCGAAGCCGAAAAGCAGGATGCGCCGACGCTCCTCTATGCCGCCGGGCACGATCACAGCCTGCAGGTCTTCAAGACCGCGCGCGGCCCCCGCTACACGGTCGTGAGCGGGCTCGGCGCGACGTCGCGATCTTCGGAAGTCGGCTCGACCCACAACACGCTGTTCGCGCATTCGAGCCCGAAACACACCGGCTTCATGCAGGTCGACTTTCTTCGCAGCGGAGAAGTGCGCCTGTCGGTGTTCGAATCGGAGAGCGGCAAAGGCGACGCCGGCGGGGAAGTCTATTCGCTCATGCTCGCCGAAGCCGGCTCGCCGCGCGGCGCGCGCAAGGCGATCACGAGCGAGGGGCTATGGAAGCGCGCGAGAAAACGCGCGTCAGCGGTCTGGCACAAGATCGACCGCGACTGATGCGGCGCCGGCGCCGCATGCACCCGCATTGCATCCGTCGCGCGCGCTCGCGGAACCTTACTTCAGCGCTGCGCGGAACTTCTTCCCGTCGTTCTTCGCTGCGTCGGTAAACGTGGATTGCCAGCACATCCCCTGGCCCGCATCCGAAACGTTGAACAGCTGGACGACGACCGCGGGATTGAAGCTCAGAAACCGCTCGCTGCTGACGGGAGTCGGCATCGGAGTTTGCGGGCCTTGCGCGCTGAGCGCGATGGCCGCCTTTCCGTCGGGTCCGGAATCGAGACCGAGCCGCTTGATGCCGTGCATCGCCATGCTCCTGTCCCTGTAGGTCCAGCTGCACTCTCCGTCGCGATCGTGAATCTGCCAGATCGCCGTCGCAGGCAGATGGAAGTCGGACGCCAGGACGTACTGGCCGCTGCCGACGGCATCGAAGATGCACATCTCGTAGACGGAGTCCTGGTCCGGTGCCCCGAAGTCCGCGCAATCGGTGGTCTGGCCGTGATCCCACTTCCAGATCGCCTTGCCCTCGTGCGCGGTCGACAGCAGCAGGCTGGAGCCGGACGCGGTCAGGCAGCCGTCGGTCGGAGCGACGACGTATGAGCAGGCTCCGCTCTGGAGGTCGCAGTCGTTGCGCGTGCACGGGTTCGCGTCGTCGCACAGCGGCGCGCCGTCGTTCGGACATACGCCCGACGCGCAGAAGCTGTCGCCGTGACAGAGGTCTCCGGCGCACTGCGTACCGTCAGGCTGAACGTTGGTCCTGCAGGTGCCGGCGCCGTTGCACGTATCGGCGAGGTCGCACGAGGTCTGCGCTGCGCTTCCGCACGCTGCTCCGGACGCGTCGAACCGGCACGCGGGCGAGCAGCAATCGCCGGCGAGCGTCTCGTGGTCGTCGCACTGCTCGCCGGAGTTCAGGATGCCGTTGCCGCAAAGGTTGCAGCCGGAGACGATCGCCGCGCACGTGTCGGCGTTGCAGCACTCCTGCCCGGCGATTGCCGGATCGCACGCTTCGCCGGGATCGACCGTGCCGTTGCCGCAAAGACTGCAGGTGACGGAAAGGCCGACGGTGAGTGGAATCGAGCTGCCCGCAGTGTTGTTGTGTGCGGTCACCGTGACGGCAAAGTCGGTTGCGCTCACGGCATCGCTCGACAGAAACGTGCAGCGGCTCACGGGACCCGGCGCGGCGTGCGGGGAATTCGCGATCCAGCCCTGTCTGAGGATCTTCGGCGAAGACGCGTCGTGATCGGATGGAGCGTAGAGCGCGCCGGACGCGAGGTTCGTGCAGTGCACGCCGGCATCGGTGCCCGAGAAACGGCCGGTCGAATACGCGATGTCGAACTGCAGCGCGCCCCAGTCGGCATCCGAGGTCACGTTCGAGACGACGTCCCAGTGCGTCGTGCATGCCGCGGTCGCGCGCACGCCGCATGCCGCCACAACGGCGGCGGAAATCGCGATGGAAAGTGTGAAATGGCGGCGCATCGGGATGCTTGCGGGTCGGGCGCTCGAAGTCCGTAGGGCACAACCGGCGCTGTGTCCAACCCGCGTCGGACCGCGCGTCGAACCCAAAGAGGCCGCCAGGACTTCCTAACGGTGAACGTGAAAACGGTTATACGCCGGATTCACGACCAGAACCTGCTGCAGCAGGGACCGGCCCTTTTCCGCATCGCCGGTGCGAAGCGAGATCATCGCCGCGTGGTACAGCAGATGGGCGTCCCTGGTGCCGAGCGCGGTTGCCTTCGCAGAGGCATCCCTGGCGCCGGCGAAATCGCCGGACTTGTACAGCGCCCACGCAAGCGCGTCCCACGCGTAGATGCTGTGACGGACCTGCAGGTCTTTACGCGCCCAGCGAAGCGCTTCGGCGGGGTCTTCCTCGCTGTCGCAATAAAACTCCGCGAGGTGGTGGAGATAATGATTGTTGCCGGCCGCGACGGAGTCGAGGTACGCGGCCCTGGCCCGGTCGTACCACGGCTTTGCCTGCTCGGGCTGTCCGCGAAAACTGTACAGGTCTCCGAGGGCCTGCAGAGTTTCGGCGCGGCCGGAGCGCTCGAACAATCCGCTGTAGGCCGCGACCGCTTCGTCGTAGCGTCCCTGCGCGGCGCGAAGCTCGGCCAGATGATCGAGCTGCGCGAAGCTTTGCGGTGCTTTCGAGTATTCGCGCTCGGCGCCGTCCAGGTCGCCGGCACGAAACAGCAGCTCACCGCGACGCACGTGATACCAGCCGTCCTGATCGCCGGCCTGTGCGAGCAGTCGGCCAGCGTCCTCGGTATGGCCGTGCAACTCGGCAAGCCTCGCGCGGCGCGCGAGTACGGGCGCGGACGCCGCGTCGGTGCCGAGCTGATCGTAGATCCTTGCCGCGTTCTCGTAGTTGCCGAGCTCGAGCTCGGCGTCTCCGCAGAGTGCGAGCGCGCCGGTGTTGTTCGGATCGATCCGGTACGCACGCTCCGCGGACGACAGCGCACCGGCGAAGTCATGCGATTCGAAATCCACCAGTGCGAGAGCGGACAATCCGCCGGGATTGCGCTCGGCGGGTACGGCCGCGAGCGACGCGCGGGCTTCGACTGCGGCCAGCTCGAGGTACGCAAACTCGCCGCTGTCGCGCAGAAGCTTGACGTAACTCGACGCGAGCCGGTTGTGGGCAACGTAGTCGAGAGGATCCTCGACCGCGCGAGCCTTGAGGAAGGCCACCGTCGGGCTGGTTGCGACGCCAGGCCGTGCTGTCGGCACGGCCTGGCCCTCGCGAACGAGCCCGGATCCCGCCAGCGCCAGGGCCGCTGTTACGGCGAGCACGGTGATCTCAGTTGCGCGTCCGATCATCGACGGTTCCGGGAGCGAACGGCTGCTGCGCGGCGGCAAAGAACGGGAACGTGTCGCGGAACGCCACGTCGTTGGCGTCCACATGATCGCCCGTCGTGAGCTGCTCGTTGGTCACGAGGAACAGAACGGTGTCGATCACGTCGTCGGCCGGCCGCCGGCCGTTCGGAAATCCCGCTCCGCTGTTGGTGCCGCCCTGAAGCCCGATGTTCGGCAGGCTCGTGTCGAGGCGCAGCATGTCGCCATGGGCGACCGCCACGTTGGCGAGGATTCCGATGTGCGCCTGATCGGTGCCGAGCGCGGTAAGCGTCGCGACGATGTCGCCGGCGAACCTGCCGGCCGCATCCTGCTGCGTCGTCGCGCGGTTGTATTCGTTCTTCCTCGGGAACGGGATGAGAACCGTGTTGATGGCCGGTACGCCCATGCGGTCGATGGGCACGAAACGGCCCTCGGCGAGGGGATCGTCCGTACGCGAGTAATGCACCTCGGTGTTGCGCAGCGTCGTTGCGCTGACACCGATCACATCACCCGCCGGACCCTTGAGCATATTTGCCGGCACGCTCAGTGCGATCATCTGGATGTTGTAGCCGGCAAACGTGTTGCGGCCGCGATTGAGCGCGGAAGCATCCGGCGTACCGGCGAGGACCGATCCGGCGAACCGCTGGAACGCCGGTATGTCGAAGAAAAACGGATCGTCGGTGATTCCGGCAAAGAAGGAGACGCCGGCCTTCGTCGTGACGACTGGCGCCGGCGCGTCCGCGGCCGTCGCCGACCCGACCGTCGTCGGAGCCTCGAACAACTCCTTGGCCCTGCCGGCCTTCGGGTTGAGGACGATGTGGGCCATCTGCGGCTGCGAGCGCGATGTCTGCTCGTCGAAGCGTACGTTGATCAGAACATCGGGCGCGGCGTCTCCGGTGTTTTCAATGTTGAAACGGTACTGCACATTCGGGTCGAAGCCGCCCGCGTTCCCGTTCTCTCCCGGGACGATGAAGCCATGAACGTCGAAAGCCAGGATGACCTTGGCGTTGTCGTTCGGGTCGACGAATGCGTAGACGTCGGCGATGTCGGCGCCCTGATCGGACTCGACGAGCGGGGCCTCGAGATGATCGGCGGCCGTCGCCTGTCCGGAAAATAACGACGCTGCAGCGAGCACGGCAGCCGCTCGCAGAAGAAGCTGAGGCGTGGGGTTCATGAGTTTTCTCCTTTCGGTCTCGGTGGGCTTTCCAGCAGGTACGTTTCAGCGCGGGAACCGGATTTGTCTCCGGTACGAAATTCCGCAGGTGCCGCCGGACCTGCGGGGCTGGCAAGCCGGGTACGGGCTTGGCAGGGATGTGTCCAGCGCGCTGAATCACGATGAGAAACGCATCTCACCGGTCTCACCGATGCAGCCGTTCAACGGACGGCCGCAATCCACGTGAAAGGCCGGGACGCGTTCGGGGACGTATGGACCAACGGCCAGGAATTGCGCAGGGAAGCCGGCCTGCGCAACTGTGCGTCGGAGCTAAGCGGCCGCTTCCTGCGGCAGCGGCGACAGCCGCACCGAAACACCGTTCAGGATCGACTGGCCGACGATCCCTTCGACCTCGGAGTCGTCGGTCCAGTCGTTGACGGATACTCCCGCGTGCGCGCCGGCGACGCGCTGCCACCTGGCCGACGCCGCATGACCGTAGCCGTGCGGCAGGCTGACGACGCCGGGACGCATCTCGTCGGTGATCTTGATGCGCACCGGGCCGCTGTGGACGCGGCTCGTCAGCAAGACGTCGCTGTTGTCTTCGATGCCGGCGCTCCGCGCGTCGTCCGGGTGCACGAACAGCACGCAGCGGCCGCGGCCCGAGACCAGAGACGGCACGTTGTGCATCCACGAGTTGTTGGTCCGCAGCTCGCGCCGTCCGACGAGCAGAAGCTCATCCTGCTGATGCGGCGTCTGGAGCTTTTCGATGAGCTCGTCCATCGCAGCGAGAAACGGAGCCGCGCCGACGTGGATCTTCCCGTCCTTGTGGAAGATGCGATGCGCGACGCCTTCTTCGAGCGCGCCGAGATCGAGACCGTGCGTCGCGGCCCGGAGCTTCTTCAGCGACAGCCCGCTCGACCACGGGTTGAACCGGTCGCCGCGCGGTCCCATGCGCAGCACGAGATCGACGGAGCTGTCGGGCGTCCATTTCCAGCCGGCGTGCCGGCCGATGCGGTACAGCGAATCGAGAGCCTTCAGTCCGAACGGCCCGCCGCCGAGGCGCAGCGCGAGCTCGTGCAGGATCTCCCAGTCGGCAAGCTCACCGGGCTGCTTGCTGACGACCGGCGGTGACCAGCGCGCGATGTTGCGGATCGAAATCATCGGCACCACCGCATCGATGTGGTCCTCGGCGAGCGACCATGCGGGAGGCAGAATCACGTCCGCGTGCCGCGTCGTCTCGTTCAGATAGATGTCGATCGATACCATGAAGTCGAGTTTTTCGAGCGCGGCCGTTACGCGCCGACCGTTCGGAAGCGACAGGGCCGGATTGCCGGCGTACGTGATCAGCGCGCGGATCTGGCCGTCGCCCGGTGCTTCGATTTCTTCGGCAAGGCACGCGGCGGGCAGATCGCCGACGGTTTCGGGAAGCTTGCGGATGCGGCTGTGCCAGCGCGCGTGGCCGTCCATTTTGCCGACGTGCGCGAGCAGTGCGGCGTCGAGCGCGGGCGTCGTGAACATTGCGCCGCCGGCGGCACCAAGGCGGCCGGCGACGATGTCGAGAAGATCGCCGGCGAACGTCGCGAGCGTTCCGAAACGGTTGTTGCACACGCCGATGCGCGTGTAGGCGACCGGCCGCAAAGCCTGGGTGAATTCCTGCGCGAGCCGTTCGAGGACGGCCACCTCCACGCCGGCGTGGCGCGCGGCCGCGGATACGTCGAGCCGCTCGAGTCGCGCCGCGACGGCATCCCAGCCGTCGAGCATTGCCCGCACCGCGGCTGGAACGCCGCTCCGATCGACGACGAGCTTGACGAACGCCAGAAGGAACGACGCGTCGCCGCCGGGACGGATCTGCACGAGCTCGTCGGCCTCCTTCGCGGTCTCGCTGCGGCGCGGATCGACGACGACGACTTTGCCTCCGCGCTCGCGGATCGCGCGAATGCGGTTTTTCACGTCCGCTCCGGCCATCGCGCTTCCCTGCGAGATCAGCGGATTCGCGCCGATGCACAGGAAGTAGTCCGAGCGATCGACGTCCGGCACCGGAATGACGAGCGAGCTCCCGTAAAGATAGTGCGAAGCGGCAAAGCGCGGGCTCGTATCCTGCGACCCGGCGCTGAACGAGTTGCGTGAGCCGAGCGCCTTCTGGAATCCGTTGCGCATCAAGAGCGCGCCATGATTGTGCGTGACGGGATTTCCGAAGTAGCTCGCGATCGAGTCGTTGCCGTGCTCGCGGCGGATCGCGAGCAGCCGCTCGCCGACGAGATCGAACGCTTCGTCCCACGTGATTGGCTCGAACTCGCCGTCGGCGCGCCGTCGCATCGGGGTGCGAAGGCGATCGGGGTCGTGGTGAACCGCAGCCATCGCGATGCCCTTCGGGCAGATGTAGCCCTTCGAGTGCACGTCGTCGTGGTCGGGGCGGACCGAGACGATGCGCTCGGCGCCCGGCTGGCCGGCGACTTCGAAGACCAGGCCGCATGCCGCCTCGCAGAGCGAACAGCTCCGGAAGACGGTCCGGGTGGCGGATTCGCTGCCGACCCGTCCGTCGGCGTGGTCCTCCAGCTGGTTGTGCTGCTGACTGTACTGGTCGGCCTCGAGCTCGGGAGGCAGTCGGTGAAGCATCGCTGGTGGCTCCTTGGCGCGTGGGACTTGCGCGAGCCTCACTGGTACTGCGCAGCGCCGGGCCGAACAAGGGCCGCTTGAGGGCCGTCGGCGGGGGCCATTGGCCAGTCGTGCGGCACGGCGACGTCCGAATCGATCGTTGCGAAGGTGGCGCGCCCCGATTTACCGGCCGCCGCGGCGTAGTGGCGCCACTTCGCGAGAAACAGTCTGGCTGGACTGCGTGCGCCACGCCACAAAGGAAGACGATGCCTGCCACACCAATACGCGCGTCGATCGTTCTGGTTGCACTAGTCCTCGTCGGCTTTCCGGCGACAGGCAGCGGCCTTGCGGGAGGTCTGCCCGCGTCGTACGGGGTCGAGCGCGCAGCCGGCGACGGAAACTGCACGATCACGTTCCGGATGACGACGGACGCCACCGTCGGAAACCTCGGATGGGAAACCGATTACACGAACGCGCCGGGCGGATTCGCCGGAGAAGGCGACGGCGTCGATTGCACCGCTCTGGTCCCGGTCCTGCTCGGCAAATTCGATGACGATGCCGGCACGCTCACGCTCGGCTGGATCGCACCGCTCGGAGTCAGCGGCACCACCGACATCGTCGAGTGCACGTTCGTCCCGACGGGGATTCCCAAAAAAGAAGACTTCAGCGTCACCGTGACCGAAGCCGGTGATCCGGAGACGAACGACATCGTGCCGCCGCCGGTGGTCGAGGTGCACACGATTTCGTGCGCGCCGGTGTGCGGCAACGACAGTGTCGACGGCGGGGAAGAGTGCGACGACGGCGACACCGACTTCCAGCCCGGCGACTTCTGCTCGGCGGATTGCAGCCTGATCCCGTGCGGCTCGCCGGGCGGCGCCGATGCGGACGCGCCGAAGGCCAGCGATGCGCTGTTCATCCTGCACGCGTCGGTCGGCACCGGTCAGTGCGACGTGCGCGTCTGCGACGTCAACGCCAGCGGGTCGGTCACCGCGAGCGATGCGCTGCTCGTGCTCGAGGCGGCGGTCGGAATCGACGTCGCTTTCGATTGTCCGCTGTAAGCGGTCTCAGTGACGCGTATCCGTCGACGGCGCTGCGACGGGAGCCGGTGTCGGGGGCTTCTTGGCCCGCGCAGCGGTGCGCGTCTTTTCGCTGTGCGCTGCGTCCTCGGTGGCGACTTCCGGCGCGGCGGCCTCGCGTTTGGCAATCACCGCCGCCGCCGCGTCGCGAAGCTCGCCGAACGACGTATCGACGTCGAGCACGAAGTCGTGGAGGTCGGGAACCAGGTCCCAGTCGCACGTGAAGCCCCAGCACAGATTGCCCGCATAGCTGAACAGCACGATGCCGAGGCACAGGCCGTCCATCAGCGGCAGGAACCCGAAGTTGTCGTGCATGCGTGCGCCGAGCATGTAGAGCGGAACCTGCGGCCCGGGCACGTTGGTCACGATCAGGTTGAACGGAATCGCACGCGTCGCCATTCGCGAGGCGAGCGACAGCACCGTGCTCGGCGTCCATTCGCCGACCTGCGTCAGCATCTCGGCGCCGGCGGCCTGCTTGGCTTCCTTCAGGTGGGCGGTCGTCTGGCGGATGGCTTCGAGGCGTTTGGTGGCATCGGGCTCGCCGAGCGGCATCGGCACGATCCACGCGGAAACGCGGTTGCCGAGCGCGCCGCGCTCGTCCTGCGAACGCACGCTGACCGGCGCCATCACGCGGAAGTCGAGGAACTCGCAGTTGACGTTGCGGCGCGTGAGGAAGCGACGGACTGCGCCGGCAACGGTCGCCAGCACGATGTCGTTGACGGTGCCGCCGAGCGCGTCCTTGACGGCCTTGATGTCGCTCAGCTTCATCTTCATCGAATCGAAGCGGCGGTGCGGGCCGACCGGCTGGTTGAGCGGCGTCTCGGAAACACCGAAGCCGGTCGTCACCATCTCGCGCAGCGCGCGGAAGCGGGAACGCAGGTCGGAGACCGGATCCTGCATCTGCGTCACGAGGCTGGTCACGTTCTTGCCGATGTCGAACGGGAGGCGCGCAACGGTTCCGGCCGTCTCCAGCAGAAGATCGAGCTCGGTCGGAGCCGGCCGCGGAATGTATTTCTCGGCGGCCGCGAACGTCTCGAGCGGCTTCGGCGTGAGCAGCACGTTCAGCAGGTCCACGCTCGAGACGCCGTCGACCATGCAGTGGTGGATCTTGCTGATCATCGCCACGCGACGGCCGTCGTCGAGACCTTCGACGATCCAGATCTCCCACAGCGGCTTCGTGCGATCGAGGTGCTGCGCCATGATGCGCGCGGCAAGCCGCTTGAGCTGGCGCTCGTCGCCCGGCCTCGGAAGCGCGGTGTGGCGCACGTGGTAGTGGATGTTGAAGTGCTCGTAGTCGACCCAGATCGGAGCGCTGTGGAACCAGCTGTGCTGCAGGCGCTGGCGATAGCGCGGGATCAGGTGCATCCGCGATTCGATGTAGGCGCGGATCCGGTCGATGTCGATGCCGCCGTCTTCCTTCGTGAGCGGCTCGGCGTCGTAGGTTGCCGTGCCCGCGATGTGCATCGGCGTGTTTTCCTTCTCGAGGATCAGGAACGAGTTGTCGAGGAAGGTCAGGTGATCGTAGGCGAATTTCTGCATGCTTCTCTCCAGTAGTGGCCGTTGCACAGGCCATCAGAATGGCCGTGGCAAGACATCTGCGCTATGCGTCCGCGGGCCTGCCTACTCGACCACTGGAGACCAGCAATGCCTGTGCAAATTCCCGCATCCCATCGTGACCTGCTCAGCAAGAAGGCGCTCGCGCATCTGGCCACCGTAACGGCCAGCGGCGCTCCGCAAGTTACTCCCGTATGGTTTGATTTCGACGGAACATTCATCCGGGTCAATTCGGCGCGCGGCCGGGCCAAGGACCGCCACATGCGGCGCGATGCGCGCGTGGCGCTTTCGATCGTCGATCCCGACAATGCGTACCGCTATCTCGAAGTGGGCGGCAAGGTCGTCGAGATTTCCGAGACAGGCGCCGACCATCACATCGACTCGCTCGCGAAAACCTACATGGGGGTCGATCGTTATCCGTTCCACCGGCCGACCGAGACGCGGGTCATCTACAAAATCGAGCCGTTGCGCTGTTTCCGGATGGGCTGAGCCGGCGCCGGCTTCCGCTCATCGACCAAGCCGGCCGTGATGCGCCCACGAGGCGAGAGCCGCATCGGCGAGGGAGCGGACGCGAGCTTCGTAGCGCGCCTGGTCTTCGGCGGTCGTCAGTAGCGAGCGCCACTGTCCACTGGTCCCGCGGTTAAAGAATTTCGAGTTGTCCTGCCAGATCGACTCGGTCACTCCCGGAGCGGTCCTGTCGGCGGCGCGCTTCATCTGCTCGAACGTCGCGGCGTCGACGAGCGACGGCCACAGCGCTTCGGGCACCGTGATGCCGAGACGCGCGGCCAGGCGGCGCATCTCGCCCTCGAGATCGTCCTTGAGCGCGTCGTAGTGCAGCAGGATCACGTTCGGCAGGTCGCGCACTTTCCAGAACGTCTGCAGGTGGTTGATCGTCGCAAGCAGCGTGCTCGGGCTTTCCTGCGGCGGCGTCTCGTCGCTCACCCACGCCCAGAAGCGTTCCTGTTCGGTTTCCGGCTGCGGCGGAGGACCGTTCTCGATCATGTCTGCGATGTCGGCGTTTCCCACTGCGCGATCGCGCGCGCCCAGCAGCGCGCCGAAGTCCGCATTCGCGATGTGGTTGTCCCACGAGAGCGCAACGTCGCGCGGGTCGCGCGCGACGCAGATGTACGTGACGCGATCGTCGAACGGTATCCCGTCGAGCGGCGTATGGGTCTTGATGAAGCGGCGATGCGTCTGACGTTCGAGATCCGCGATCACGTCCGCGTGCGGGCGCGTCAGCATGTCGATCCACGGCGAGAGCGTCGTCAGCGGCGCGCTGAGCTCCGGCGTCTGGAAGATCAGCAGGGCGCAGATCCGCTGCGTCCATGTCGTGCCCGCTTTCGGCGGCGTACTGATGACGATGTCGCCCTGTCGGAATCGAAATCCGTCCCAGCGGCTGCTGTCGAAGATGAAGGTCTTGTACCGGATCATGAGGTGCTCCAGCGGTTGCTCGGAGCCGCCGCTATCGCGTTCGCCGGCACGAAACAATTGCGGCTGAAATCGGGGACAGACACCGATTTCCCGAAATCGGTGTCTGTCCCCGATTATTCGAAATCAGTGTCTGTCCCCGATTATTCCCTCGCGTGAGTGCAGTGCGAGAGCGGGCGACGGAGCCTTTCCCTGCTCGGCGAATACCTCGCGGTGCAGCCGGTGCAGCGCGACTTCGCTTTCGCGTCGCACGTGTTCGAGCGCCGCTGCGTCGGCATCGGCCGGAATTTCGAACGGACCTTCCATGCGCGCCCATACGCGGCCGAACGGGAGCGGAATCATCGTGCGGTCCCAGGTATCGAGCAGCAGCGACGGCGCAGCGTGGATCTTGATGCACCAGACCGACGCGCCGGTTTCGAGCGCGACCAGTGCGAATCCGGGTTTGCACGCGCCGGCCGGTCCGATCGATCCGTCGGGCGTGATCGCGATCAGGAAGCCTTCGTGTGCGCGATCCTTGCCATAGCGGATCATCGAGCGCAGCGCGCCGAGCGTGCGGCGGCGGCTCTCGCGGCCGCTGGTTCCGCCGCGCACGTTCGAATGTCCGAGCGAGCGCATCACCGCATCGATGATGTCGCCGGCGTCGCCCGTGCTCGCCAGGCCGCACACGCCGAGACCGCGAAGGAACCACGGCGCGACGAAGACGTCCTGGTGCAGCATCAGCAGCACGATGCCTTCGCCGCGGCGGCGCCTCCCGTCGAGCTCGCGCGCGGCCGATTCGTCGACCTGGGACGTAGCCGCGACCAGTCGCATCCACGCGCGGTAGACGACCGGTGCGATGCGCATCACCACCCGGACGCCGGTCTTCTTCAGTCGCCGCGAAGCGGACAGCGACGCCTCCGGCTCGTTCTGCGAAGGCGCGCTCAACGACGGACGCTCAGTACCCTTTCTCGCGCAGCCATTCGACGATCTGTGCGATCGCGCGGTCGCGCCCCCACTCGTCCGTGCCGGCGAGCGGGAATCCGTAATGATCGCCGTCCACTTCGACCAGGCGCTTGTCGGCGGACGCCAGGCTGTCGAAGATCAGCCGCGCATCGTCGCGGAAGACGCCGTTGTCGCCCGTGTATCCGACAATGATCGCCGGGACCGCCACGCCGGCGCCGCGCGCAGGAATCGATGCGTGCGACGAAAGGCCCGACCACGTCGACAGCCACGCTTCGGGCGTGACGACCCGCGCGAAGCCGAACGGGCCGTAGTTGAACAGGTCGGGCCGGTGCGTCCACAGCGAGCCGTAGTCGCGGCGCGACGGATCCAGCGACAGGTCGACGTAGCGAGGGTCGGCTTCGGTCCGGTAGATGCGCAGGAACTCGACGGCGATGGCTTCGCGCCACGGCGTCTGTTCGGTCGGATGCTCCATCGCGCGACGCCGGGCATCGCGCCTGCGCCGCACCAGCGCGCGCGCATGCCGGTCGATGCGTTCGACGCGATCGTGCTGGGCGCGGCGGTAGCGCGAAAGAAATTCCTGGCTGTAGCTCGTCGCTTCCGGTGCCGGCACGAATCCGTTGGACGGATCGTACATGTCGATGGCCGCGTCGCACGCGACCGGATCGGTCTCGTCGACGACGGAAGGATCGTTGGCTTCGAGCAGGAACAGACCTTCGCCGGGATGCGCGGCAAGATAGACCACGGCATCGACCGGCGGCATCGTAAGGCGGTCGAGAGCCGTCGGATCACCGGCCGGAGTCTGCAGGATTCGCGCCGAAGGCGCGGCGTGCGCCTGCGAGATGTAGAACGTGTAGAGCGAGCCGCCGCCGCTGTTGCCGATCGGGATCACGTTCTCGAAGCCGAGGTCGCGCATGCGCTGCATGCCGGCAGCCACATCGAACAGAACCGTCTCGTGAATCAGCATCGAGTCGTTGCCGACCCAGCGGCTGTTCTGCGCGAACACCGCGTAGCCGGCCCGGAGCAGGCCGGGCACGACGTAGTGCCGGTGAAAATCCGCACGCGGGTGCATGACGGTGAGCACCGTCTTCGGCCGCTGCCCGGGAGGCATCCACAGCACGCCATGGCTGTTGGCGCGGTCTTCGCTTCGAAGCCCGAGCACCTCGCTCGACGAGCCGATCGGCAGCTCGTGATGAAACTCGGTCGTAAGGTAAGGGTTCTCGTAACGTCCGATGCGCGGCATAGGCCGCGCAACTTAGCAGGACGCTGGGATCAGGAAAGACGACGGGCGATTCCGGCCTACCCGTGCTGCGCCTCGAGCCAGCGTTCCGCATCGATCGCCGACATGCATCCGCTTCCCGCCGCCGTGACGGCCTGGCGGTACGTCGAGTCCTGCACGTCGCCGCACGCGAACACGCCCTCGACGTTCGTGTACGTGCTCCCGGGGCGCGTGACGATGTAGCCCTTGTCGTCGAGCTTCAGCTTGCCCTGGAAGATCTTCGTGTTCGGCACGTGGCCGATTGCCATGAACACGCCGTCGCACGCCATTTCGGACGTGGCGTCCGTCTTCGTGTTGCGCAGGCGGACGCCGGTGACGCCGCCGCCCGGCTTTCCGAGGATCTCGTCGATGGTGTGGTCGAGCAGGAACTCGATCTTGGGATTCTTGCGCGCACGATCGAGCATGATCTTGGACGCTCGGAATTCCTCGCGCCGGTGAATGATCGTCACCGAGCTCGCGAACTTGGTCAGGAAGTTGGCCTCTTCCATGGCGGAGTCGCCGCCGCCGACGACGAGCACCTTCTTGTCGCGAAAGAAGAAGCCATCGCACGTCGCGCAGGCCGAGACACCGTGCCCCATCAGCGCAGTTTCCGACGGCAGACCAAGCAGGCGGGCAGTGGCGCCGGTGGAGACGATCAGCGAATCGCACGTGAACGTCTGCTCCGCGCTTCGCAGCGTGAACGGCCGCTTCGACAGGTCGACGCTTTCGATGTCGCCGACGGCAAACTCGGTACCGAATCGGGCCGCCTGCTCGCGGAACTGCACCATCATGTCGGGGCCGAGAATGCCCTCGGGATAGCCCGGATAGTTCTCGACCTCGGTCGTGATGGTAAGCTGCCCGCCGGGCTGGCTGCCCTCGACGACCAGCGGCTTCAGGTTGGCGCGCGCAGCGTAGAGCGCGGCCGTCAGGCCGGCGGGGCCCGAGCCGAGGATGAGGACTTTGTGGTGAGAGTTGTTGTTCGCGGTCATGGCTCGTCGTCTCGGCGTGGGCTTCGGTTTAGGTTCGGGGTGCTGTTACGGTTCGGCCTGTCACGGACCGGCCGCCATGAACGCGTCGATATAAGAAGGACCCTGCAGGCATGCAACCCAAATCCGAGCTGACCCATCTCGACGAACAAGGCCGCGCCCGCATGGTCGACGTCGGCGCAAAAAACATCACCGAGCGGCGCGCGGTCGCACGCGCCAGGCTGCGTACCGACCAGGATACGCTCACGCGCATTCTCGAAGGCAACATCCCGAAAGGCGACGTGCTCGCCGTTGCCCGCATCGCTGGCATCATGGCGGCCAAGCAGACGCCGAACCTGATTCCGCTCTGCCATCCGCTTCCGCTTTCGGCGGTGGAGATTTCGTTCCGCGCCGGAAGCGAGCCCGGCGTGCTCGAGATCGAAGCGACGGTGGCCGTTACCGCGCGCACCGGCGCCGAGATGGAGGCGATGACAGCCGCATCCGTTGCCGGGCTTACCGTGTACGACATGTGCAAAGCCATCGACAAGTCGATGATGCTCACCGACGTGCGGCTGGTCGCGAAGAGCGGAGGCAACAGCGGCGAGTATCGCCGCGCTGGAGAATGACCGGCGAGTATCGCCGCGCTGGAGAGTGACCGGCGAGTATCGCCGCGCTGGAGAGTGACCGGCGAGTATCGCCGCGCTGGAGAATGACCGGCGAGTATCGCCGCGTCGCACAATGGCCGGCGAATATCACCGCGCGGCGCATCATCGGCGAGAAGGCGTGGCGGCTACCGGCGGAAGCTCGGCCACAGATGGCCCGCATCGTGTGCATCGAGCCCGATTTTTCGTTCGCTCACTGCGTCATAACGCAAACTTTCCGACGAACAGTCTTGAGCCGCGCCGTGTTTGCGGGGAAAATCCCGCGACGGCCGGGGCTTTTTCTCCGGGCGACGAGGAGGCCCATGAGATCATTGATCTCCACCGTGTTTTTCCTGGCGGTTTTCGTGATGACGGCCGACGTCGCTTCGGCAGGGGGGAAGCCGCCGGGGGCGATGTGCCACGTCGGCAAGAGCTGCTCGACGAAGGTGTGCGTGCGACTCCACCCCGAGGACAAATTCGGAGTCTGCTGCCAGCCGAAGAATTGTCCGGAACTGAGCGCGCAGTGCGGCACCATCGACGACGGTTGCGGCACGCCCATCGAGTGCGGCGGCTGCGACCCGGGCTCGTTCTGTGACGGAAGCAACCAGTGTGTTTCGGGTTCGACGACGACTACTACATCGACGACGACAACGTCCACGACGAGCACGTCGACGACAACGAGCAGCACGACGTCGACGACTGCGCCGCCGCCAAGCTCGACCACGACTTCGACCACATCGACGACGACCTCCACGATCATCGACAGCTGCGACGATCACTTCTGCGGCTCGTCGGCGCTGTGCAACACGATCGAGGGATGTTACGTGTACCAGACGCCGGAGAATTCCTGCGGCGTCTGCGTTCACGAAATCAGCTGCGCCGGACCTCCCAATTGCGATTCCAGCTCGGACTGCGCGCCGGGCCAGAAGTGCATCATCAACACATGCTGCCCGAACGGATATTGCTCGAGCCCCTGCACACCGAACTAGCGGCCGCATACGAGACAGGTCCATCTACCTGAAGCGGTAGACGGACCTGTCCGTGCCCTCGCATCCAGCACGGCCGTGGCCTCCACGAACGGCGGCGAATCACGCGGCGTGAGTGCCTCATCAGGACGGACAAGTGATTCTCGCCGCGACTTCCTCGCTTTCATTACATCGCTAGCGATGACGTGACCGTTAGGCAGCGGCTACGTTCGCCGCATGAAACGTCCGACTCCCCTGCCGTCAAGCGGCATCCTGCCCGCTGATGCCGATTCGCCTGCAACGTGGCCCGAAACCGAGCGGCCGCGGGAACGACTTCTGGCTCTCGGACCCGGCGTGCTGAGCGATGGCGAAGCGCTCGCCGTAATCTTCGGCACCGGCCACGCGGGCGCGGGAAGTGCGCTCGCAATCGCGCGCGCACTGCTGCGGACGTTCGGCGATCTTCGAGGGGTGCTCAGTGCATCGATCAGCGAGCTGGCCGCGCAGCCCGGAGTCGGACGCGCCCGTGCCGCGCGGATCGTCGCGATCGGCGAAGTCGCGCGCCGTGTCGAGTCCGACCGTCTCGACGCCGGAAGCTTTCTGTCGTCGGCGACGGCCGTACACGCGCATTTCGGCCCGCTGCTTGCCGACGAGAAGCGCGAGAGCTTCTACATCGTGCTTCTCAACGGCAAGAACCGCGTGCTGTCGAAGATCCGCATCTCGCAGGGCTCGCTGTGCGCATCGATCGTGCATCCACGCGAAGCGTTCCGGTTCGCGGTCCGCGAGGCCGCTGCTGCTGTGATCTTCGTCCACAACCATCCTAGCGGCGACCCGACTCCGAGCGAGGAAGACCGCCGCATCACCGAACGCCTGCGGCGCGCCGGCGAGTTGATGGGAATTCCGGTGCTCGACCATGTGGTGGTCGGGCGGGGCGGCTACTGGTCGTTTGCGGACAACGGCTGGTAGGATCGGCTCGCCACAAGACTCGTCGCCGACGTCTTTCTTCAGCATTGTCAGCGCCCCCGCTCCCGCTCGCGCGACGCCTTGTCCGGGACCTGCGCGGCGTGCAACAATCCGCAGCCGTTCGTTTCCCTGGAGGGATTCATGCGAAGTCCAGCGATGCGCCTGTTCGCCGGTTTGTCGATGCTCGCGTTGCCCGTGCAAGGTGTTGCGGAATTCGTTCCGCCCGGCATCGACGTGACGGTGGACGTACCGGGCGAGGACGTTTCCTATCGACCTCCGCAGATACAGTGGATGTCGGACGGCACGCTCTGGATTCTGTACGAGCGCTCCTCCGCGGACGCCGGGCCTGGCGTGGATGCTGGAGCGTACCTCCTGCACGTCGCCCAGGACGGCAGCTCGCTCGGCCCACCGGTGCGTGTGAGCTCCGTCGACGGAGTTCTTTCGCAGGCACCGCGATTTGCGAAAGGGCCGGCGGACACAATCGTTGTCGTCTTCCAGACCTTCACGCCGGCCGCAGAGACCGGAACTCCGGGACCGATGAAAGACGGCGATAGTTTCGGTATCTTCGCGCGGCCGTTTGCTGCGGACGGAACCGCACTCGCGCAGCCCTTCCAGGTCAATGCCGCTTCTGCAGGCGATCAGTATGACGGTGACGTTGCATATCTCGGCAGTGGTACCTGGATCGCGCTCTGGACCGACGGGATTTATCCGAACACGACGCTCCGCGTTCGCCAGTTCGACCTGCTCGGTACGTCGATGGGCGCCGACGTGCCGATCGAAACGACGGCATTGCGCGGTTCGAGCCTCGCCTCTGGCGGGAGCGGCACGTACGCCGTTGGCTGGTCCGATCTGACCGGGGAGTTGAACAAAGTCCGGATGCTCGACTCGGACAACCAGACGATCGTAAGCAGGGTTCTCGGAGTATCGACCCACAACTTCTCCACCGTCGTCGAGCCGGTCATGGCTTCTGACGGCACGCTCGTCGTGCGGCACGCCAACGCATACATCGGATGGCAGCCGAAAGCTGAAGTAATCGCAGCCGACGGCTCGACGATCGCATCGGACGTCGCGGTGGGCGTCCAGCCGATCGCAATCGCGCCCGGAGGTCTATGGGTGTCATCGACCGACGACGACGCTCACTACGCGATCTATCAGACGGAATCGCTGCAGCAGCACGAGACCGGCGGCACGCCGATCGGCAACGCGTATGCCGGGCGCAGCGACCTCTCGCCGATGATGGCGTGGGACTCGGCGGTCGCGATGAATGCGTACGGAAGCGTCGCGGCGCTCTACACCGCCACGCGCAACCGCAACCACTTTTACGACATCGGCGCGCTTCCGGTCGAGGACACGGTCCGGCACTATCTGCGGCTTTTCTGCGATTCGGCCGACCCGCAATGCGACCCTTGCACTGCCGGAGACTCGACCGATGTCGACGGTGACGGCCTTGCGGATGCGTGCGATCCCTGCGTCACGCCCGCGGGAGCACCTGCGATATCATTCGCGTCCGCTGCGGTTCGCAATGCCGAAAGGGCGAACCTGTTCCCGCAGCGTGGCAATCAGGTGCGCGTGCGCGCGGTCGCCGCGCTCACGCCCGGAACATTCGCATCGCTTCCACTGGTCGATCGCGGCCTCCGCATACGTATCGACAGCGCCGATGGCGGCTCGCTCGTCGATGCGCAGCTTCCGGGAGGAACATGGGCGGGCACGGGGACCCGCGGATGGACCGTCAAGCCCGGCGTCTATCTCTACCGCGATAGCACGCCGGAGCCGGTGCTCGGCTTCCGCAAGGTCATCGTGCAGGATTCTTCGGCGCGTGCGCCGGGCCTCGTGACGGTCCGGGCCACCGCCGCGGGCAGCCAGTACGGAGTGCGGGCGGGGTACTTGCCGATGGTCTTGTCGATCACGTTCGGCGAGCACGCCGACGGCAATGCCGGGTTGTGTGCCGAATTCCCGTTCGACGCCGCCGAATGCGAAGCCGAGATGACGGCGGCTCAGTCGGGACGTCTTCGCTGTCTCACGCAGTGAGAACGCCATTCATCTATCGAAGCAGGCGCGTCGTCTTCACAGGCATTCCGGCGAAGAAAAATTAAGTCTCATCAGCGACCGAACAGCTTGCCGACTTTGCGACGCATCTGCTCGGCGGCAACGTCGGCGACCTTGCGGACGCGCGCGGGCCGCTTGACGAGCTCGCCGGAACAGTTCGGGCAGACATTGCTCATGGCCTGCGTGCACGACTCGCAAAACGTACACTCGAACGAACAGATGTAAGCGAGATCGGTTTGCTCGAGCGAGCGCTCGCACTTCTCGCAGGCGGTTTTCATCTTCAGCATGGCTGCCCTCACTTCGCGCCGGCCGCCGAAGGACGGCTGCGGCGAATCAGGCTGCAATTCTTTCGGGGCTGCGGTCGGGGGGATAGTGCCAATTGCCGCTTACCGGCAGGGGCCAAAGACGTAGAAAGGTGAACGCTGACGTGCCGCGCGCCGGTCGTAGAACGGCAACGAGTTGCTCGGAATGCGTACGGGCACATCCTCTCTGCCGGACATCAAGAACCCGGACGATTCCGTAACACCGGCGATCGGATCGGTGCGCTCCAGTCTAGAACGGAATGTCGTCGTCCATGGGCGGCGCTCCGCCGCCCATGTCACCGAAGTCGGTTTCGCGGCTGCCCCCGCCGCCACTGCTGCTGCGACTGCCGCCGCCGCCTTTCTCCGCTCCGCCACCTCCGCCAATGAACTGCACGCGGTCGGCAACGATCTCCGTCGAGTAGCGATCGTGTCCTTCCTTGTCCTGCCACTTGCGGGTCTGAAGGCGTCCTTCCACGTAGACGGAGCGGCCTTTGGAGAGATACTGCTTGCAGTTCTCGGCCGTGCGGCCCCAGACGACGATCGTGTGCCACTCGGTGCGTTCCTGGCGCTGCCCGCTCTGGTCGTTCCATGTGTCGGTTGTCGCCACGCGCAGCGTAGTGACCGCTTTCCCACTGGTCGTGTTGCGCAGTTCGGGGTCCTGTCCGAGATTGCCAAGGATAATAACCTTGTTTACTGATGCCATGATGTCCTCTCGTTGCGAGCACGGCCTGCGCATTCGAGCCAGCCTACGCGCCTGTTTCCGGGGGAATTTTGCGGCGAGGCTAGAGCCGGCCCCGGGCGGAGTCAATGACGTGGAGTGCATGACTCTCGTGCGAAGCGTGCGAAAATCACGAGCAGAAACAACCATTGCGCGAGTGGCAACGCGTTGAAGCTCCTCGCCGCCTACGTCCGCCTCATCGCCTTCTTCATTTACAGCGCCGTGATGCTCACGGCGATCATGGTCTATGTCGTGCTGCGGCCGGGAACCGACGATTACTGGATTGCCGCAAGACCGTGGATACGCGGCGTTCTCAAGATCTTCGGCGTCACGCTCGAAGCGAGCGGACTCGAGAATCTGGCGCCCGGCCGCAACTATGTCGTGATGGCCAACCATCGCAGCCAGCTCGATCCGGTTGCGATGGGAGTAGCAGTGCTGCCGCGTCAGACGCGCTGGGTTGCCAAGAAAGAGCTGCGACGCGTGCCGATTCTCGGCAAGGCGCTCGATCTTACCGGTCAGATCTTCATCGATCGCGGCGACACGTCGTCGGCTGTCCAGGAGCTGAACCGTCACGCCGGCGATCGCGACGCGCTCATCTGTTTCTTTCCCGAAGGACACCGTTCGTCGACGAGGCAGATGCTGCCGTTCAAGAAAGGGGCGGCGGCCTTCGCGATCTCGTCGAAGATGTGGGTGCTGCCGATGGCGGTTTCCGGATCCGAGCGCTGCATCCCGAACCATTCGGTGATTTCCACGCCGGGAACGATTCGCGTCCGGCTCGGAAAACCGATCGATACCAGCGCCATGACGGGCGACGATCGCGTCGAGCTCACCGAGCGCGTGCGCAAGGAAATCCAGGCGATGCTGCTCGACCTCGAAGGTCCGCCGCCGGCGCGAGAGGCGGCGATCGAGAGTGCCAAGCTTCCGCCCGAGGCTGCGACGGCATAGAAGGGCCGGGTGCCCTCCAAACCACCTCTTCGCATCGTTCCGCTCGGCGGGCTCGGCGAGTTCGGCCTGAACTGCATGGTGATCGAACGCGGCGATAGTGCGATCGCCGTCGATTGCGGCGTGATGTTCCCCGATGCGCAGCTCATGGGGATCGACCTCGTGATCCCCGACGTTACGTACCTGCGCGAGCTCGGCGACCGATTCCATGGCTTCGTGCTGACGCACGGTCACGAAGACCATCTCGGCGCGCTTCCGTACGTATGGGGCGAGTTCGACGTGCCCGTCTTCGCGACTCGTTTCACCGAGGGGCTGCTGCGCGAGCGCCTCGGCGACCACGAAGCGCTGCGCCACAAGACGATCGAGCCGTTCGCGGACGGCGACCTGTTCAAGGTCGGCGATTTCGACATCGAGGCAATTCCGGTCACCCACAGCATCGTCGATGCCGTTGCGCTCGCGATCCGCTCGCACGGCGAAACAGTGATCCACAGCGGCGATTTCAAGATCGACGAGACGCCGATCGACGGCCGCACGTTCGCGACCGAACGCTTTCGGGCGCTCGGCGACGAAGGGGTGAAGCTCCTGCTGTCGGACTCGACCAACGTCGAGAACGAAGGAAAGAGCGGATCCGAGCGGCTCGTGCGCGGCATGATGGAGCCGATGTTCGCCGCGACCCGCGGGCGCGTGTTCGTCGCGACGTTTGCGTCGCACATCCATCGCGTCGCGGCGGTTCTGTCGCTGGCGCAGCAGTTCGGTCGCAAGGTCGTGATTCTCGGGCGGCGCATGGAATCCAATACGTCGCTCGCGAACCAGATCGGGCATCTCGGGATTCCGGGCGATCTGCTCGTCGATCCTCGCGAAGCGACGCGGCTGAAGCCGGGCGAAGTGTGTTACCTGCTGACCGGGTCGCAGGGCGAGCCGCGTTCGGCGCTGTCGCGCATCGCGTTCGAGAACATGAAAGGCGTGGTACCGGGCGTCGGCGATGCGGTGATCTTTTCGTCGAAGGTCATTCCCGGCAACGAGCGGCCGATCGGTGCCGTCATCGACCAGCTCTACCGGCTCGGCTGCGAAGTGTACTATCCGCGTTTCGCGCGCGCGCACGTCTCCGGACACGCGTGCAAGGAAGAGCTGCGGACGATGCTCGAGCTCGTGCGCCCGGAGTATTTCGTCCCCGTCCACGGCGAGTTCCGCAATCTCGTGCACCATGCGCGTCTCGCCGTCGAAACCGGCGTCGCCGAGCACAAGTGCATCCGCATGACCGACGGCGACGTTCTCGAAATCTCCGAGGATGGCGGACGGCGCGCAGGTACGGTGACGGCCGGGCGCGTGCTGATCGACGGCGGTGTGATCGGCATTGACGACGAAAGCGTCATGCGCGACCGCCGCAACATCTCGCGCGACGGAATGGTGCTGGCCGTGCTCGCGGTCGCCCAGCAGAGCGGGATGATCCTGTCGGGTCCGGAGTTCCTGATGCGAGGCGTCGTCACCGGCGACGGCAACGAGCCCGACGACGAGCCGCTTCGCCGCGCGGTCGTCGATGCCATCGCGGCGATGCCGAAGGCGGCCGTTCGCGATATCGACGAGCTGACCGAGGAAGTGCGCCTCGCGGTGCGCCGGTTCTTCCGTCGCACGCTCGGTTCGCGCCCGGTCGTCGTGCCGTACGTCGTCGAGCTCTGACGAGCCCGTTCGCAACTGCGACGACAAGTACGGCGAGCGTTCACGCACACGTGGGCATCGAATCGCTCCCTTGATTCTCCCTCTATGGCATAACCGCCAGTGCCGGCCCGCGCCTGGCAGACGCCGTGGATCTGATCCTCCTTCTCAAAGCCGCCGTGCTCGGCATCGTCGAGGGACTGACGGAGTTCCTGCCGATCTCGAGCACCGGGCATCTGATCCTTGCCGGCAGCCTGCTCGGCTGGACCGGCGACAAGGCCAAGGCGTTCGAGATCATCATCCAGGCGGGTGCGATCCTTGCCGTGTGCTGGGAGCTCCGCGATCGCCTGCTGCGCGTCGCGACCGGGATTGCAGGCGATCGGTCGGCACAGCGCTTCGCGGTCAACCTCGCCGTTGCGTTCCTGCCGGCGGCGGTGCTCGGGCTCGCGTTCGGCAGCCGCATCAAGGCGACGCTGTTCGCACCGGTGCCGGTCGCGCTCGCGTTCATCGCGGGCGGACTGGTGATCCTGTGGGTCGAGCGCGGCGGCGGCCCGGGCGATGCCCGGATCGGCTCCATGGACGAGATGACGGTCGTCGACGCGCTCAAGGTCGGCATCGCGCAGGCGTTCGCGCTGATCCCGGGAACTTCGCGCTCGGGCGCGACGATCATCGGCGGCATGCTGTTCGGCCTGTCGCGTCCGGCCGCGACCGAGTTCTCGTTCTTCCTGGCGATCCCGACCCTGTTCGTCGCGACCCTCTATTCCGTGGTCAAGGAGCGGGCGCTTTTCGACGCGTCGGATGTCCCGATTTTCGCCGTCGGGCTGGTCACCTCGTTCGCCAGTGCATTTTTGTGCGTTCGCTGGCTGCTCCGGTACGTCGCGACGCACGATTTTCGCGCGTTCGCATGGTATCGGATTGCCTTCGGGTTGCTCGTCCTGGCCACCGCCCACTTCCAGTGGGTCGTCTGGGCAGACTAAAGAGGCAGAATCGCACCGGGCCGGGCGAATTCTGCGGAAGCTTTCGCTATATTGACCGGCGGTCGGCGGCGACGCTGGCGTGGGAGTGTGTTGGGTGGGTTCGGTCGCTAGATCCGGTGCAAGCAGCAAAGACCCTTCGAGGCTGATCCAGGAGGTCGAAGCCATCGTCGCCTCCGGCGTCGGCGCGTTCCTCGTCGTCTGCCTCCTGTCGTACGTTCCCGAATCTCCGGCTGTCAATCACGGCGGCTTTGTCGGCTTCACGATCGCCGATGTCCTGACGCAGGGCTTCGGTTACGGCGCATTCGTATTCCCGTTCGCGCTGATCTCGGCCGGCGCATCGCTGTTTCTCAGCCGCACGATGCGGCTTACGCCGGTCCGCTGGGTCGGTGCGATCTTCCTGCTGTTCCTCGTCGCCGTGACGCTCGGAGTCTACCGCCCGCACGTCGCTCCCGAAGTCGCGGGAGGATGGGTCGGCGGCTTCCTTGCCACGTTGATGCTCGAAGGCCTCGGCGAGGGCGGCTCGGTCGTGCTGCTGATCTGCCTGTTCCTGCTCGATTTCATGATGCTGACCGGCCACGCGCTGTCCGAGCTGCTGCACCGGCTCGCGCGCGCGATCGACGAGGCCTACGAAGCGGCGCGCGCGGCGATCACCGAGCGGATGCGCTCGCTTGCCGCGGGTCTGCGCAAGGCCGTGCCGAGCGCACGCGCGCTCAACCCGTTCGCGAGGCTCTCGATGCCGGCCTTCCTGCAGCGCAGGAGCGAGGCGGCCGCGAACGAGCCGCGCATCATGCGGCCGGCCAGGGATCGCCACGACGACGAAGAAGACGACGAAGCGCCCGCTCCGGCGCGCCGCTCGTCGCCGATCATCGAGGTGCTGCGACCGAAGGCGCGCGACAAGTCCGCGCGCCGCGGTGGGGAACAGGCCGAATTCTCGTTCCACACCGGCGGCAATTTCCGCCTTCCGGCCGGCAACCTGCTCGGCAAGCACGACGACCGCAGCAACCACATCGACGAGAAGGCGCTCAAGGACAGCTCGGCGATCCTCGAGCAGAAGCTCGCGACGTTCGGCGTCGGCGGCCGTGTGACCGCGGTACGCCCCGGACCCGTGATCACGACGTACGAGTTCGAGCCCGAAGCGGGCGTCAAGGTGAGCCGCGTCGTCAACCTGTGCGACGACCTCACGATGGCGCTGCGCGCGCACGGCGTGCGCATCGTGGCGCCGATCCCCGGCAAGAACTGCGTCGGCATCGAAGTCTCCAACCGCAACCGCGCCGTGGTCGGGCTTCGCGACCTCATCGACGCCGGTGATTTCCGCGATCATCGCTCGCCGCTCGCGCTCGCGCTCGGGCGCGACACGACCGGGCTCGCGGTCTACGCCGACCTTGCGAAGATGCCGCATCTGCTGATGGCCGGCGCAACCGGCACCGGAAAATCGGTCGCGCTCAACACGTACATCGTCTCGATCCTGTACAAGGCGACGCCGAACGACGTGCGCTTCATCATGATCGATCCGAAGATGCTCGAGCTGTCGCTTTACGAGGGCATTCCCCACCTGCTGGTTCCGGTCGTCACCGACGTCAAGAAAGCTTCGGCCGCGCTCGCCAACGTGATGCGCGAGATGGATCGCCGCTTCGAGCTGATGAAGGACAAGAAGGTCCGCAGCCTCGACGACTACAATCGCCGCATCGCCGAGGAGACCGCCGCCGCCGAAGCCGAGGCTGCGAAGAACAAGACCAAGGCCAAGGCGAAGGCCGAACCCGTCGAAGAGGAGCTCGAAGAAGGCGAGGAGGGCGAGGAGGCCGAAGCCGCGGAGGCCATCGTCGAAGCCCCCGGCCTTCGCCACGAGCATCTGCCGCGCATCGTCGTGATCATCGACGAGCTCGCCGACCTGATGATGACGGTCGGTCGTGAGGTCGAGTCGGCGGTCACGCGCCTTGCACAGAAGGCGCGCGCCGCAGGCATCCACCTGATCGTTGCGACGCAGCGGCCGTCTGTGGACGTCATCACGGGCCTGATCAAGGCCAACTTCCCGTCGCGAATCTCGTTCCAGGTGACGTCGCGGCCGGATTCGCGGACCATTCTCGATACCGTCGGCGCCGATCGCCTGCTCGGAAACGGCGATGCGCTCTACATGGCTCCCGGCACCTCGCACCTGCAGCGGCTGCACGGCGGGCTCATCAGCGACGGCGAAATCAAGGAAATCGTCGATTTCCTTCGCACGCAGGGCGAGCCCGAATACCGCATGGACATCCTCGAAGGCGGCGGCGGCGACTCCGACGAGGACGGTGAGGGCGTCGACGAATACGACGAGCTTTATGACCGTGCGGTTGCGCTCGTGACGCAGCACGGACAGGGTTCGACGTCGTGGGTCCAGCGCAAGCTCGGAATCGGCTACAACCGCGCAGCTCGCATGATCGAGATGATGGAGCGCGAAGGGGTGGTCGGACCGGCGGATGGTGCAAAACCCCGCAAAGTGCTCGTAGCGGCACTCTGATCGTGAATCACAGCTCGAAGACAGAGGCCGGGTGCCGTGCGCATCCGACGATCCTTCGCGCGACGTTTGTCGCGGCGATGCTGTTTTCCACGATTGCCCGCGCCCAGGCTCCGACCGGTCCGGTCGCTCCGGCTCCGGCCGCAGCTCCTGCCGTGACGACGATCGAGTCGAAAACGACCGAGACGAAAACCACCGTCCAGAAAAAGAAGCCCGCGACAAAAAAACCGGCAGTCGCTGCCGGAGAGCTCAACGCCGCACCGGCCGCGCCTGCGATCATTCCGGCCGACAAGCCCGTGACGACGGGGACCAGCGCGCCCGCCACGCCGACGACGGCAGCACCCGCACCCGCCGCGAAAACATCGACGCCGCCCGCAGCCGCACCCGCCGCGAAAACAGCGACGCCGCCCGCAGCCGCACCCGCCGCGAAAACAACGACGCCGCCCGCGGCCGCACCCGCCGCGAAAACAACGACGCCGCCCGCAGCCGCACCGGCTGCAAAAACGGCGACGCCTGCGGCAGCTCCCGGCGCGAAGCCCGCAGAAGCCGCGACGAAACCCTCCGCACCGTCCACCGCGGCACCGGCGTCCGGGACGAACCCTGCGACGGCCCCTGCCAATGCCGCAGCGCCCGCAACCAAACCGTCATCGAAACGCGCAAAGACTTCCGCGGCAGCAAAAGCGGCAGCGGCAGCAACTGCTCCTGCTTCACCGCAACCGGTGGCGCCGCCTTCTGCGGCACCCGCCACTGCCAATCCGTCGCCGGCCGCCGTTCCCGAAGCAATCAAGCCCGCAACCGGTGCCGAGAGCGCCACGCCGGCGCAGACAACCGAAGCCGAAGCCGTGTGGCGCGCGTACGAGAAGCGCTGGTCGGAGACGGACGATTACTCGGCGGGATTCCGCCAGACGATCGAAGTCCCCGACGTCGGAACCAAAGTCGAAAGCGCGGGACGTTTCTATTTTGCGAAACCCGGCCTCGTGCGCTGGGAGTACACCGAGGGTCCGCCGCAGACCGTCGTCGGCGACGGTGCGTGGCTCTGGCTTTACCAACCCGATCTCGAACAGGTCTACAAGATTGCCTACGCGAAGGCGTTCGGTCGCGGCGGGCTCGTCGAGCTTCTCGCAGGTCGCCAGGGTGTGTCGGAGCGATACCGTGCCTCGCTCGAGCGTCCGGACGCCGGCACAGTTCGTATCCTGCTGAAATCGCTCAACGATGACGGCGGCAATCTCGAGGTGACGCTATCGGCGGACACATTCGACCTGCGCGCTGTAACGGTTCACGACGCCGCCGGCTCGGTCACGCGCATGACGTTCGCCGAGCCGCTGCGCAATCGCGGAATCGACCGCTCGCGCTTTACCTTTACCCCGCCGCCGGCCGTCGATATCATCTCCGACAACGAAGCCGCGTTCTGATCTTCACCGATCGTTATTTCCAGATTCTCTGCGCGGCTGCGCTCCAACTTCGATGCCGACGTTCGACGTAGTTTCCAAGGTCAATTGGCATGAGGTCGACAACGCGCTCGGCCAGGCCGTCAAGGAAGTGTCGCAGCGCTACGACTTCAAGGGCAGCGACACGAAGATCGAGCTCGTGGACAAGGCGCTTCAGCTCGAGTCGACGGACGACTTCAAGATCAAGGCCGCCGTCGAAGTGCTCGAAGGCAAGCTCGCCAAGCGCGGCGTGTCGCTGCAGTGCCTCGACAAGGGAAAGATCGAACCGGCGTCCGGCAACCGTGCGCGCCAGAAGATCGCCATCAAGGCCGGCATCGAAACCGAGACGGCCAAGAAGATCGTCAAGGACATCAAGGCGACCAAGATGAAAGTGCAGGTCGCGATCCAGGCCGACAGTCTTCGCGTATCGGGAAAGCAGCGCGACGATCTGCAGGAGGCCATCGCGTTCCTGAAGAAAGGCGATTACGGGCTTCCGCTGCAGTTCGAAAACTTCCGCGACTGACGCGTAAGCAGTCCGCGTCCGCCATCGGCGTCGGCATCGCCGACGCCATCGCCGGCGATACTTCGGATTTCGCCTACGGCAACACCTGGACCCATCCGTCGTTCGAGTACGCGAACTGCGCGTTCCAGCACCCGAGATCGTTGCGGAGCTGGATTCGCGGCGGCGTCCACCCGACGCGCGTCGTGATCTGCGCGGTCTCGTCGCCGCGAAGCTTGAGATCGATCGATCCCCGCCCCGGGTCCGCGCTGCCCTTCAGCTTCAGCTGCAATGACCCGGTCGACGTCTTGCGCCGCAGAGCGAAGCCGGTGCTCGTTTCTGTCCAGCAGGGCTTGCTGCCGCACGTGCCGCCGGCGCCAAAGTTCACGTCCACGTTCAGGCCATCGTCGTCGTACACGCAAAGCGAGAAGCTCGTAGAGCTCGTGGGGTCGCCGAAATCTTCCTTTGCAGAGTCTCCGTGTTTCCAGGACCACGCTACTTGGGCCTTCGACGGATCAACGCTCGCCTTGATCTGGAAGCGACTTGCACCGGCTACCGGGGACTCACGGCAGTCTTCCGCGGCAACCGCGGGACATTCGTTGATGCATGCACGGGAGCATCCGTCGCCGTCGATGCGGTTGCCGTCGTCGCACTGCTCGCCTGCGTCGAGCGCGCCGTCGCCGCACGTCTCCAGCACGCATTCGTCGTCGCATCCGTCGCCGGGTTGGGCGTTGCCGTCGTCGCACGTCTCGCCGGCATTGAGCGTGCCGTTGCCGCAGTGGGCAGGAAGGTCGTATGCCCAGAGCTCTCTTCCATTCTGCGTGGTCGTTGCCGCGAAGAAGATTCGCGAGCCCGATCTCGTAATCTCGCCGGGTGTCGACCCGCCAAGGCCGGCATGAATGTCGGCGATCAGGTGCGTCCTGGACTCGGTGCCGTCGGTCGTCCACAGCTCCGGACCGGTGACGCCGTCATTGGCGCGGAAATACGCTCTTGCACCGACCGTTTCGAAATCGCCCGGATCGCTTCCGGCTGCGCCTGGACTGATGTCGGCGACGAGCGTCGTTCCGCTCACCGTTCCGTCACTGCGCCAGAGCTCGCGCCCGCTACCGGCTTCTTCGGCCGAGAACAGCACGCCGTCTCCAAAAACGGTCACGTCCTCGGGCGACGAGCTCGCCGGACCCGGGTTGATGTCACCGGCCGGAACGGTGCCGATCTCGGTACCGTCGGTGCTCCAGAGCTCCCGCCCGTTCGAAGCGGTGGTTGCACTGAAGAAAACGCGATCGCCGACCTTTACGAAACCTGCCGGACTGCTGCCGCCCGTACCCGGCTCGATGTCCGCCAGGCGCGAGGTGCCGGCTCCGGTTCCATCCGATATCCATAGCTCCAGGCCATGGGCCGGGTCCGAAGCCGTGAAGAGTAGCTTCCCGCCAAGAACGGCAGAGTCGAATTCGAACTGGCCGCTTACCAGAGTGACGTCGGCGACCTTCGACGTGCCGGCCACCGTTCCGTCTGTCTTCCACAGCTCGTCCTGATCGGCCTCGGAGATGCGGCGCACGACGATCATCACGATCGTGCCGGTGTCGACGAATCCGAATGGGCTGTGCACGGGATGAAAGGGGCACAGTTCTCCCTGGCAGGATGCGTACGGGAAGGATGCAAGCTCGACTTCGGCGCCGAAGGTGCCATCGCTGGCGAACGCTTTGCCGTTTCTCGCGAAGAACAGCGAGTCGCCGACCGGCGTGAAGTAGGCGGCTCGGCCGTAGGTCATTCTCGAGAGGCCACCATCCGGCTGGCGAATCCAGATGGAGTTACCGTCGCTGAGCACGATGTTTCCGTTCCAGTCCGCAAAAGCTTCCGGCTGCAGGTTTACGCTGGTGGTGCCTGCGAATGTGCCATCACTGATGTGCAGTGAGGAATCGAAGAAGCGGCCGAACGCAACGCTGCCTCCACTGGCAAGCAGCCGCTCGGGATAGCTGCTCGCTCCCAATGCGGAACCGAATGACGCGAGCAGCACCGTGCCCGCCTCTGTTCCGTCGCTTGCCGAAAGGCCGCTCGAGGCGCGAAACACGAGTAGTCCGCTTCCGGTCGCGACCGGGGTATCCGACGGACCGATGTCGGCGACGCGAGTCGTTCCGGCGTTCGTGCCATCGGTACGCCAGAGCTCATAGCCGGATCCCGTCAGGAAGTAGGTGAACCCACCGGAATTCACGAAATGTGTGGGAAACGAGCCGGACGAACCGACTACAATATCGCGAACGAGAACCGTGCCTCCGGGCGTGCCATCGGTTTTCCAAAGCTCGTTTCCCGTAGCTCCGTCATCCCTGCCGAAGTACACCGTGCCGCCTCCATCGAACGGAACCGTCGTGTCCGAGTCTGAAGCGAGGGCAACCGTTCCCGCTTCGGTGCAGTCGCTCGCGTAGAGCTGCCGTGTCCCGGGTACAAAAAACAGTTCGGTGAAATAGAGTTTGCCGCCCGACTTTGTCAGCGATCCGCTGATCGAGCCTCCGGGAACGTCCACCACGAGATGGGTGCCGGCCTCCGTCCCGTCGCTGACCCAGAGCTCGCGTCCTCCAGTGCCGTTCGCCGAAAAGCAGGTCTGCCCGCCGATGCTGACGAACGACTTCGGGAGGGAAGAAGCTGCGCCCGAATTGATGTCGGCAACGCGGTAGGTACCTGCTTCGGTTCCGTCGCTTCGCCACGCCTCGGTCCCGTCGACATCTTTCGCCGAAAACCAGGCGATGCCGTCGACATCTGCCAGATCGCCCGCGTAGTCGATGTCCGCGATGCGTACGGTCCCTGCCTCGGTACCGTCACTCTTCCACAGGTCGTAGCTCGTGGCGGAGTCGGAAATTTCAGGAGCCGACGCGAAGTACAGCGTGCCGCCGATGTTCGTCAGGTCTTTGATGCTTTCACCGGCGGACGCGACGCGCACGGTACCGGCCGCGGTCCCGTCGCTCTTCCAGATTTCGGGATGTCCCGACAAGCTGTTGACGAAGTATGCCGTGCCGTCGACATCACAGAAGTACGTAGAGGTCGCACCAACTTCGGTGAGCTGTCGCATTCCTGCGGACGTTCCGTCGGTGTTCCACATCATCCGGAACTCCTCGTAGGCCGCACCTTCGATCAGGAACACGCGGCCTGATGATTCGCCCAGCACGCTCACAGACGAGAGTCCGCCGCTGTTGAGATCCTTGACGAGGTACGGAATGCCGGCGGATGACATTTGCGGCAGCAACGTGAACGAGGTCACGAGCCAGCACCGGAGCGCATGGCGATACAGTCGGTTTGTCGTTGTCATTTCGGCCTTCCCCTCGACCGGTCGAGACCGGCGAGCAAGAGTGCACTGCCTACCAGAGCTGGGTCAAGCAGGTTACCGCCGCAGAAAGCCGCGGTTTTCCCGCGCCGGCTCCCGAGGCTATGGACAGTTCCCTCAATGGAATCGAAGAAAATCTATCTCGCCCGTCTCGGGTGCCCGAAAAACCAGGTCGACGGCGAGCTGATGCTCGGCCGCGCGCTGGCCGACGGCCATTCCGTCGTGGCGAATCCCGACGACGCCGACATCCTGGTCGTCAACACGTGCGCATTCATCGCGCAGGCACGCGAGGAATCGGTCGATACGATTCTCGAGCTCGCGCGCATCAAGGCCGCGCGCGAAGGACGGCGCCTGGTCGTCACCGGCTGCATGGCCGAGCGCTACGGCAGCGAGCTGACGAGCGCGATCCCCGAGATCGACGCGATGGTCGGAACCGGCGCGCTCGACCGTTTTCCCGATGCTCTCGTTGCGCGCGGCGGAGAAATCTTCCGCGCGGCCTCGCGGCACTATCTGCCGTCGGCGTTGATGGAGCGCGCGGTCACCGAAACCGACGGATCGGCCTATCTCAAGGTCTCCGAAGGCTGCGATCACGAATGCTCGTTCTGCGTGATCCCGTCGTTCCGCGGCAAGCACGAGAGCCGTACGATCGAGGACATCGCGGCCGAGGCCGAGCATCTTGCGGCCGGCGGCATCGTCGAGCTCAACCTGATCGCGCAGGATCTTTCGGCGTACGGACGTGACCTCGGCATAAAGGACGGACTCGCCGGCCTTCTGTGGCGGCTCGGCCGCGTGCGGGGCCTCGAGCGCGTGCGCTGCTTCTACCTCTATCCGAGCACGCTCAGCGACAGCGCGCTCGATGCCATTCGCGACGTGGACAACGTCGTTCCGTACATCGACATACCGCTGCAGCACGCCGACACCGACGTGCTGCGCGCGATGCGGCGCGCGAAAGACACCGGGCAGATCCGTCGCGTCGTCGAGCGCATCCGCGAGCGCATCCCGGGTGCCGCGATCCGCAGCGCGTTCATCGCGGGCTTTCCCGGTGAGACCGAGGCCGCTTTCGAGCGGCTCTGCGAGTTCGTCGTCGAGACGCGCTTCTCGAACATCGGCGTCTTTGCGTACTCACCCGAGGAAGGAAGCGGCGCCCATGATCTTCCGGGCGCCGTCGATCCCGACGAAGCCGTGCGCCGGCACGACGTGCTGATGTCGCTCCAGCAGCAGATCACCGCCGAGCTGCTCGCCGCCCAGGTCGGCAGCCGTCAGAGGCTGCTCGTCTGCGGCGAGGACGAAGACGGCGCGTGGTTCGGCCGCACCGACCTGCAGGCTCCGGAGATCGACGGCGTGACCTTTCTCGGGGGCGCCGGCGGCGAATACCGCCGCGGCTCGCTCATCGACGTCGAGATCACCGGCTCCGAAGGCATCGACCTGTTCGCCGAATAAAAAAGGGGACAGGTACATTTATTTTTCCTGAGCAAAATGGCGGGTTCGCTCCGCGAACGTCGAATGCGACTCGTTTGTTCTCGAATGCGCCCGCCAGGCCGATCTTTCGTGCCCCGGCGCATTGACGAACGGGCATCTCGTCACTAAGGTGTCCCGCCTTTCGCCCGGCAAGGGGCAACCGGAGTAGGAAAATGAGAAAACGCGACCGCGACAAGTTCCAGCTTAAGCTTCTCGAAATGCGCAAGGAGATCCTGCGCGTCATTCAGGAAGACATGAAAGAAGGTCGCGAGGGCGAGGCCGGAGAAGGCCGCGACACCTACGATATCGCGAGCGACGAGCGCGACCGGGAGATCAACCTCCTGCTCGGCGACCGCGAGCGCAAAAAGCTCCAGCTCATCGAAGACGCGCTCCATCGCATCGACACCGGCGAATACGGCGAGTGCGAGGAATGCGGCGGCGAAATCGTCAGCGGGCGCCTCGACGCGATGCCGTTCACGCGCCTGTGCGTGACGTGCCAGGACGAGCACGAGCAGGCCCAGCGCACGATGCACGTCGACTCGGGCGGCATGGCCGCGCCGCGCTACCCGGCCAACGAAACCGAAGACGATTCGTTCTGACGGCAGCCTCCGCGCCGACGCGATGTCGGCGTGGACCGCCGGCCTTCGCGCCGTCGACGCAGAGTCGAGCGTCCGGCGCGCGCTGGCGGCTCGTCCCGATCTCGATCCCGCCGATCCTCGAACCCTCGTCGTCGCAGCCGGCAAGGCCGCGGCCGGAATGCTGCGTGGTCTTTGCCGGGACGATGCGGGCGCGCCTCGAATCGCTCGCGCCATCGCGGTGCTCCCGTCCGGCGCCGACATCGCCGGTCTCCCTTCGACGGTCGAGGTGCTGCGCGGCGGTCATCCGTATCCGACCGCGGAAGGTCGTGCGGCAACGCTTCGGGTCCTCGAGTCCGCGCGCACGCTCGGCGACGGCGATCGCCTTCTGGTGCTGCTGTCCGGTGGAGCGTCGGCGCTTCTCGAAGCTCCCGCGGCCGGCGTCGATTTCGAAAGTCTCGCCGCCACCTATCGCGCGCTCGTCGCGAGCGGCCTTGCGATCCGGTCGATCAATCTGATTCGCGGATGCCTGTCGGCGGTCAAAGCCGGCCGTCTTGCCGCTGCAGCAGGGCCCGCGCGCACGACGACGTTCGCGATCTCCGACGTCGAGGGCGACGACCCGGCCGTGATCGGATCCGGGCCGACCGTCGAGCCCGTGCTGCCTGTTTCCGAGCGCTGCCGCCGCGCGCTCGACGTCGTCGCAGACGCTCACCTCTCGTTGCCGCCACGCGTACTCGAATTATTGCGACGCAGTGCAGAGGCATCCGAAGACAAGCCTGGACAGGCCCGCTTTGCGATCGACTACACGGTCATCGCATCGATCGGCAACGCCATCGGCGCCGCGCGCGACGAGCTCGCACGGGCAGGCTACCGCGTGATTGCGCCGAACGGCGGCGAGCGTCTCTACGGCGATACCTCGATCGCAGCAGCGCGCATCGCCGAGGTCGCCGGCGAATGCGCGGCGGCTTCGTCATCGCAGCAGCGCTGCGCCGTCGTGTTCGGCGGAGAGACGACCGTCGCGGTGCCGCCCAGCGGCGCTGGCCGCGGCGGCCGCAACCTCGACGTCGCGGCGCGAGTCGCGCTTCACGTTCGTGATCGCGAGCGCATCGCCGTGATCAGCGCGGGCACGGACGGTGTGGACGGATCCAGCCGGGCGGCCGGCGCGATCGTCGACGGCGGAACGTCTGGTCGCTGCGAGGTGGCCGGATTCCCGCTCGCCGCTGCGCTCGAAGCGTTCGATACCGAGCCGGCGCTCGACGCCGCAGGCGATCTGGTCGTGACCGGGCCGACCGGCACCAATGTCGGCGATTTGACGGTCGTCGTGACCGGCTGAGGCCGGCCCCAAGGTCGCTGTCGCGGCCGATTCGCAGGTCGCCGCCGCCCCGACACCCGTTTTTGCTGAACATTTTCACCGCCCGATTGGGACCCGCAGCCCCGGCGATTCATTTTCAAGAGCGATTCAAGAACTTCTCAAAGGCCTTCCGGCCGAAGCAGCGCATCCTCCGACCATACCGCGGCCGCCCACTGGGGGCCGCAAACAACGGAGGACTCCAAGATGAACGTTTCCACCTCGCTCCCGCCGGTTCCCAGCAGCCAGACTCTTTCGACCTGGACGTCCGCGCTCCTGCAGCCCGTGCTGCGCAGGGCCGTTGCCAGGAAGTTCGCGCGGCGAGTGGCCGCGACGCCCGCTACGCATCTCGCGATGACATTCCGCCGGCGGGTTTCCACGGCAAGGTCCACCGACCGCTTCCCGATGTCGTTCGCGAAGAGATTTCCGACCGTACACGCGGCCCACTGAACGCGGTCGATGCGAGCAGGCGACGTCAGTTGTCGTCGCGCGTTCGCGCACTCCCCAGGTAACTCTGAAGTTGAAAGTCGCGATGGCTGCCGGCCGTCACGGTCTTGAGATAGGGCTTCCACCGCGGCGGCGTTGCCGGCTCGGGCCGGTCGCCCATCACGGTCACGCGCTGGATCACGCGCTCTCCTTCGAAATCGTTCAGCACGTGATGCTGCGTGCAGCGGTTGTCCCACATCGCGATCGTGCCCTGCGTCCAGTGATAGCGCACCGTAAAGCGCGGGCTCGCAACCCAGCGAGTAAGGAACGGCAACAGCGCTTCGCTCTCCTGATGGCTCAGCTCGACGATGCGGCGGGTGAAATGCTCATTGACGAACAGCGCCCGGCGGCCGGTTTCGGGATGGGTCCGAACCACCGGATGCACCGCCATCTGTTCGGGCTTTCCATGCGGCTGCGCGTCGTGCAGCGCGGAAAGCCCGTCGAGGAAGTCGCGCATCGGCGGCGAAAGCTCTTCGTACGCCTTGTACGTGTTCGTCCACATCGTGTCGCCGCCGAACTCCGGACATCTGACCATGTGAAGGATGGCGATCAGCGACGGGCTTCGCTGGCATGACAGATCGCTGTGCCATTCGTCGGCGACTGCACCCTGGCCGCCGTACGCATGCAGCTCGAAAAACTCCGGACGCTCGGCATTCAGACTGAGGTTCGGATGCGACTCGAGCTCGCCGAAGAGCTTTCCGAAAGCGATATGCTCGTCGGGCGTCAGGTGCTGATCCGGAAAGAACAGCACCAGATGCTCGGTCAGAAGAGCGCGGATCGCTTCGGCGTCGGCGCGATCGGCTTCCACCAGCCGAATCCTGCGGATTTCCGCTCCAAGCGAGCCGGAGAGTTTTCTTACGTCCAGCGTTGCAGTCTTTGCGGCGGTCGACATGGTGCACCTCCGATTCGCTTCTCGAGCGAACCGCCGCGCCGTCGGGCGCGCGGCTGCCGGACGATAGCAGGACTGCCCGCGTGGATCGACGCCCCGCGCAGGCAGCGTGTCTCATCCCTCAGCGTGAGCGGAACGGTCGCCGCAGTTGCGGCCCCCGGCTATCGTCGATCGAGGAGACCTGAGGATGCCTGTCTTCCAGCCGAATCGCGGAGTGATCGTTCTCGGCGGCGGCCCCGTGGGCCTGGCTGCGGCGCTCGAGCTGGCGCGCTTCGGCGTGCGCAGCGTCCTCGTCGAGAAGCACGCCGCGACGTCGTGGCATCCGAAGACGCGCAACTTCAACACGCGAACGATGGAGATCGCGCGGGGATGGGGACCGGCCGTCTACAAGCGTCTTCGCAGCATCGACACTCCGGACGGCTGGAAGAGTCCGATCCGCTTTCTCGAAAGCGCGGTGGGCAAAGAGTTCGGGTTCATCGAGTCGCGCGGCTTCGAGGGGCCAGGCCCCGATATAAGCCCTGCGCTGCCGTCGATGACTTCCCAGGATCTGATCGAGAAGATCCTCGTCGATGCCGTGCGCATGTCGGGCATGGTCGAGCTGCGATTCGCCACCGAAGCCACCCGCCTCGTCACGGGCGGCTCGCCGGCCGACGACGGTGTCGAGCTCGAGGTGCGCGACGTCGCGACCGGCAACATCGAAACGTTGTCGGCAAGTGCGCTGGTTGCAGCCGATGGAGCGTCGAGCCTCGTCCGCAGTGAGCTCGGCCTGCGGATGGAAGGCATCCACAGCGTGACCAACGTCGTGAACTGCTACTTTCGCGCCGACATCGAGCGGCTCATCGGCGAGCGGCGCGGCGTGCTGTTGTTCGTGACCAACGAGCACGCAAGGGGCGTGCTGCAGCCGCTCGACGGTGTCGGGCGCTGGCTCTGCCAGATCAACGTCCCGATCGAAGAGTGGTCGCTCGAAGTGTTCACCAAGGAGCGCGCACGCCAGTGGCTGCGCGCTGCTGTCGGCGTTGCGGACTTCGAGCCGGAGATCCTTTCGATCGGTCTCTGGCAGCTCAATGCAACCGTCGTCGAACGCCTCGTCAGCGGCCGGGTCGTGCTTTGCGGCGACGCCGCCCACCAGTTTCCGCCGACTGGAGGCCTCGGGGTCAACACCGGGCTGCAGGGCATGCACAACGCCATGTGGAAGCTCGCCTGGTGCGTGCTCGGCAAGGCAGGATGGCCGCTGCTCGAGACCTACGACCTCGAGCGGCGGGGCGTGGCGAAAGAGATCACGTCGCAGTCGCTCGAGAACACGATGAACGTCATGCGGATCAACATGGCCGCGATGTCCGGAGCCGAGAGCGGTCTCGATGCCGAAGAAGTGATCGCCGCATCACGCCGCTACGGCAATCATCTCGGCGTCGAATTCGGCGCCGCCTACAAGTCACCGGCGGTCATCGCCGACGGCACCAGGCCTCCCGCGGTCGAAGATCCGTACTCGGATTACATCCAGTCGGCGACGCCGGGATGCAGGGCGCCGCATATCTGGCTCGGGCGTCGCGATGCCCGCTTCTCGACGCTCGATCTGTTCGGTCCCGGGCTCACGCTGCTGGCGGCGTCCGGCGGATCGGCGTGGCGCGACGCTGCAGCGTCGATCGCGCGCGAGCTCGATACACGCATCGACTGCTACATCATCGGTGATGCAGGTCTTGCCGACGGCGACGCCTTTGCTCGCGCCTATGGAGTGGGGAAGGCCGGCGCAGTCCTGGTGCGCCCGGATGGTCACGTCGCATGGCGTAGCACCACTGACTCAGGTGCTCGCGAGCTCGGCCAATGCGTGCGAACGATCCTCGCGCTGCCGAGTGGGCAACGGTCCCCGTATTCCTGATCGTTGTTCTTCGACCCTCCGGATGCGCGCTTCCATCGTCTTCCGAAGCCTGGCGCCGCATCACATTTTGAGCCTTGTCTCATCGCGCGACGATCCCGCTTGCGAGGCAGATTCCGATCGGCTCGATGCGAACGCGGATGGCAAACCTTGTTGCTCGATCGCGCCCGCGTACGATGTTTTCAACGTTGTAGATGTCTCGGCGGGGCGACCACCCCTCAACAGGAGAATCGACGATGAGAACAAGATTCCCGCTTCGCATCGCTCTTTGCCTCGCGGTTCCGTTCGTCTTCGCCATGTCGAGTCAGGCCTCGGCCGGCTGCCTGAAAACCTGCAGCCACGAGATAAAGGACTGCGCCGCTGCGGCGCGTCCGACGCTGCTCGACTGCAGGCTCGAGTGCCGCTCGTCGGCATCCGACGGTGGAATGGCCGACTGCATGGCCGGATGCAGGGACGTCCTGACCATGACGAGGTCCACGTGCCGGACCGGACGCTCGAGCTGCATCGATGCATGCAGGGCCGGCGTGGATGATCCGTCCCAGAACCCTCCTCCCGATGATCCGTCCGACGATCCATCGGACGATAACCCGGGGAATTCCTCCGGCACGAATTCGGCAAGCTGCATGGGCCAGTGCGGGCAGACGCTCGGAAGCTGCGCGCATGACGTCGCCGCCGGCGGCGCTTCGTGCATCAAGAACTGCGCATCGGCGGAAGACCATGGGGCCTGTGTCCGCGGCTGCACGTCGGCGGCGCGAGAAACCGCCAGTGGCTGCAAAGCAGACGCGCGGTCGTGTCACGAGGATTGCGGATTTCCTTCCAGCTCGACGACGACGCTGTCGGGATTGCCGACCACGACGTTGTCGGGTCCGACGACGACCGAGCCGGCTGCGACGACGACCCTGCCCGGCGCGACCACGACCTCGACGCTGCCCGCTTGTGAAAATGCCAGCGCACCGACGTGCGGCGGTACGTGTCTGTCGAGCACGGCGGAATGTCGCGAGGATTCGGGAAACGTTTGCGCTTGCTTCGAGTGACGCTGGGCGTTCTCGTGTCCACACCGACGAGCAGGCGTTGCACCGACGCCTGCTCGTGAAGGCGGCCCGGTCATCCGGGCACCGCGCGCTGTGACCTCGGCATGAGCTCGAAGATCCATGGCCACGATATGGACCATCGGACACTCGACACGCAGCCTCGAGGAGTTTCTCGAGCTGCTGCGCGCGAATCATATCGAAACGGTCGCCGACGTGCGCCGCTATCCTGGCTCGCGCAAGTTCCCGCACTTCGGTCGCGATGCGCTTCGCGAGGCACTCGCCGCAGCCGGCATCGGCTACGAGCATTTCGTCGAGCTCGGCGGCAGGCGAAAGGCCAGGCCGGATTCACCGAACACTGCGTGGAGGAGCGAAGCGTTTCGCGGCTACGCCGACTTCATGATGACTACCGAGTTCGACAGTGCGATCCGCAAGCTTGTCGATCTCGCGGAGCGGCGACGCACGGCGATTCTGTGTTCGGAGGCCGTATGGTGGCGCTGCCATCGCGGCCTCGTTTCGGACTGGCTCAAGGCCGACGGTCACGACGTCCTGCACATCACCGGACGAGCCGTTCCGGAGCCGCATCCGTACACGTCCGCGGCGTCGATTGCCGGCGGACGTTTGTCGTATTCCGGTGTCGCGTCGGCTGACGCCGGCGAATGACCTCCCTCAGGCCGCTGCGTGCGGCCGAGCGGCCTTGATCAGCTTGAACTTTCCGGCCCCTTCCTCGCGTGCGATCCCCGGCACGACCTTCACACGGATCGTCGGCCGAACCGCGCCGAGCTCACACAGACGATCGTGAAGCGTTCGCTCGACGGCGCTGCGGACTTCGTTTTCGGCCGCTCCACGCGACAGCGCGAGGGTTACGTCGAGTCCCGAATCGGTCTGTTCGATCTGATACTGGGAAACCGCAGCGACCGCCGCCAGCGGGCTGCGCAGGTGAATCGGATGGACCTTGACGGTGCCTCCGCCCTCACGCCGCATCTCGAGGATGTCATCCGAGCGACCTTCGAGCGCGATGATGCGCGCGAACGTACGGCCGCACGCGCATGGATCCTCACTGACCGAAACCAGATCCGTGATCTCGAAACGAATGAACGGCTGGCTCCAGTTGTAGAGATTGGTGATCAGGACCTTGTGCCCGGGTTGGCCCGGCGCCACCGGACGGCCGTTCTCGTCGACAACCTCGAAGATGCATCTGTCCTCGTAGATGTGCAGGCCGCAGTGCTCGCTGCAGTCGGTGGCCGTGATCCCGGTTTCCGTCAAGCCGAGGCAGTTGAACGGCTCGCGGCCCCAGGCCTTGCGCATGCGCTCGGTCATCTGTTCGGTACGCACCTCGCTCGTGGTCGAGACGATCGCCGGCGCGATGCGCAGCCGTCCTTCGAGCTGTTCGGTCGCCAGCAGATCGAGCACGGACGGATAACCGGTAAGGGCATCCGGCTGTTGTTCGTTCAGTTTCGAGACCAGCTCGTCGATCGGTTGCGTCGCGCTGAGACGAAGCGGGAGAAAAAGGCCTACCGACATCGACGCGGCGCCGCGGCAAGTCATGTGCTTGACGTCGGGAGCGGCGATCTGGGCGAGACGGCGGCGGCGCGGCAACCGCGGAGTCAGGCCCATCATGCGGCTCCACCGCAGCGCACCGTCGAGAAAGCCGCGCCAGGCACTGCGATCGTACACGTAAATGCCCTTGCGGCCGGAGCTGCCGCCGGAGGCCATCACGCGGTATTCGTCGAGGAAGAGCTCGTCGGATGCACCGACTTGCTGCAGATGCTGCTCGAGAGCCGAACAATGCAGGCGAGGGCTGGTTACGAACTCGTCGAGATGGTCCATCATCATCGACTTGGTGACCGCGGGCAGTTGCTCGAGACGAACATCGGACCGCGAAAGCCTGCCGCCGTAGAGATCGCGGTAAAACGCCGAGTGGGAAGTCGCGTGCTCGACGAGCGCGGACAGACGCTCGTGCTGGAACGACTTCAGACGCTCTCTCGGCCATCGCTCGCGCTCGGCGGAGCTGCGGCTTCCGGCGAGCGCGCTGGCTACGTCCTGCGCGTTCTTCCACCTGTAGCCGAGCGTCATCGCACCGCTCTTTTTTTTGCGCGGGCAGGCAGCTCGCGTTCTGGGATCTCGAGACCGAAGATCATCGCCCTGTTCGTCATTTCCATCAGGCGAGGTGGAAAGCTCGATCCTTCTGCGCAGCGCTCGAGCACGGCGCCGGTACCGAGCGCGAGCACGCCGCGGGCAATGTCTTCGGCCGGGATCGACAGCACGAAGCCGGTCTCTGCCGCCTCGCGTTCGATGAGCGCCGCAATTGCGTCACGAGTCTGCGCGTGAAGGGCGGCGTAGCGGCGGTTGAGATCGGGATCGCGCGCAGCGTGCAGCCGGAACTCGATCGACAGCAGCGACCACTGCTCGTCTCCACGAAGCTTTTCATCCCACTGACGGCTGAGTGCCGTTGCGAGCTCGGCCGGTCCGCGCACGGTCTCGGCGGAGCGGCGCATCTCGGCGACCCGCTGCACGATGCGCTGCTCGAGAAGCGCGAGGAAGAGATCGGCCTTGCTGCGAAACTGCGAGTAGACCGCGCCTTTGGTAAAGCCGGCCTCGTCGGCAATGGCGTCGAGCGATGTCGCGTGGAAGCCCCGTTCGATGAACACGGTGCGCGCTGCCTCGAGGAGGCTCTGGCGGGTCACTTCGGCTTGTTCGGTGCGAGTGCGTCGCTTCGCCATACCGGTAGTATTGCAATACCGGCGGTATCGAAGTCAAGCCCGCGGCATGGAAGCCCCGCAGGGTGCGCCCGGGAGCGTTCCAGCCGTCTGGCGCTCAGACGGCCGCGGTACGACTCTGGGGGTTGCGGGGTTCGGACGCCCAGTCGATCGCTTCGTCGAACTCGTCGTAGTCGAAGCGACGGATTTCAGCCTCGACGAAATGCTCGGCGATGTGCGGAGCGATGCTCGCGAGCTTCGTGTCGGCCGCGAGCGCAATCCGGTCGATGTTCCGATGATGCTGTCGCACGAAACGGATGTGCCGCAGGAAGCTCGCGAAATTTTCCCATCCGGGAAACTCGCGCGCGTGGATGACCAATCCCGTCAGCCGCCCGTGATCGCGAATCCAGCGATCGGCAGTTTCCGAGAGTGAATCGAAATCACCGGCACGCAGGGCGCGCGCGACTTCGACCACGATGGTCCCGCGATCGGCGAGCAGGCGATGGGTTACTTCGGCGGGCTCGGTGACGGGTTCGGTGAAATGTTCAGACATGGCTCAACCCCTTGCGAACGCCCTGCGTGGCGTGGACGACGTTCGCGGAATGAAGATTGCGATCACCAATCCGGCTCCGGCGCGAGCGGCGGCTCGGGAGGAAGCGGTGGCTGCGGAGGTCGTGCTTCCTCCGGGGGCCATGCGGGACTGATCGGTCTGGGCAGGATGTCCGAGTCTTCTGATCGGGGTGAATCCGGCTGAAGCGGCGCGTTTGCCATCGGATCCCGGTTTTCTTCCACCGCGTCGCCGTCCCAGGGTGACAAAGGATCGTTGTCCTGCATGTCGACGGACAGCAGCCACACACCGGCAAGCAGGGCTGCGCGAACGAGGATCGGGACTTTCACGCACGTACCGACGAATCTCATACGATTTTCCTTCGCGCGGGATCACGATCGGCGCGCAGATGGACCACGAACGCCGCATCGGCCGGTGCACGCCGCGCCTCAATGCCTCGCGGCATACTCCTTCGCCAACGGTCGCAGGATCTCGGTGACTTCGCGCCCGAGCAGCGCGTTCGCATCGGGATTGAGATGGTTGTCGTACTTGAAAAGGATCGGACGCTTCTGCGATTCGGCGATCAATACCGGCGCCAGGTCGTGGTACTCCACGCTCGGGTCGACGTCCTTCACGAAATCCAGGTGCGCCCAGCCGCTGATGTTCACGATCACCAGCCGGAATTTTTCGGCCCTGGAAAGCTCGACGAACTTTCGAAGAACGAGCATCGTCCGTTCGGACGCGGTCGGAACATGGGTGCCCACCGATGACGCGAGTCCCTGCCGGTCGGCGTCGGTTTTCTGCCATCGCTCGGCATCCTGCTGCTCGAACTCCTGCCTGTGCTGCGCGAGCGCGAGCCGGAAGCTCAGATAGCTGGCTGCGTACGAGTGACGCACCAGCCAGCCGCGCTCCTTGAACAGCGGATCGTCGGCTTTCAGGTAGAGCGTGCCGCCTTCCTGGCGCTGCGCAGCCTGCTCTTCCCGGGACAACGCCTGCGACGGCGATTGTGACGCTTCGGTTGGCGCCGGCAGATCGATTCCGCCGTCGCGAAAGAGGTTGGGCCGCTGCCTCCTGGTATCGACGAAGTTGATGAAGATCATGACCACGTCGGGGCGGTAGCGCAGCCCTTCGCGCGCGAGAAAAAGCAGCTCCGCCTCGGTGCCCCAGCCCGGTACACCGGTGTTGATGACCTCCACGCCGTCGAGCTGGTCCTCGGGAATGTCGGTGAACCGGGCGCCGTACGGAATGCCTGTTCCGAACGTGAAGCTGTCGCCGAGCGCGAGCACGCGAAGCTTTCCGGGCGGCTTGGCGTAGTCGTATTCGCGATCGCGCAGGCCCTTGCTGTTGATGCGGTAGACGACCGAGAAATCCGACGTCACCTGAAGCGCCTGCGTGTTCGGCACGAGCGTGACCCCGAGGGTCTCGTCGGGCTGGAGCAGGACGCGCGGCATCCGGTCCGCGTTGGTCAGCTCTTTCAGATAGAGCCGGTAGTCGATGCCTTGCCGATATCCGTCGAGCCGGAATCCCGCCTCGGTCACGAGAAAAGCGAACACGACGGATGCCGTCACCAGTAGCGCGCGCTTCGCGACATCCGCCCCGCCCATCGCCGGAGCCTAAGAGAAGCCGGTCGCCCATGCCACTTTCTGCGATCGTCGGCATCCGGGCCTTCGGCCAGTCCTGGAACACAGGAATGACCCGCCGGCTTGCTCGTCGTCGCTGCCAGAGCCGGTTCGTGTTATGCGGACGCGGATGGCTGCCGCTTCACCATCGGCATACTTGAGCGAGATCTTCGCGTCGTTTCAGGGCGAAGGCTCGCGCGCGGGCCAGCGCCACCTGTTCGTGCGCTTCGCCGGCTGCAACATCCGCTGCCGCTGGTGCGATACGCCGGATTCTCTCGTCAAGGTTGCGTCGTGCCGCGTGGACTATCCCGGCGGCGGCTCCGATGTTCTGGCGAATCCCGTTTCCGTCGAGCAGCTGGCGTCGATCCTCGCCCGCGCTCTCGAAGAAGACCCGTCGATCGCGATGATCGCGATCACCGGCGGCGAGCCGATGGTGCAGAGCGTGTTTCTTGCCGAGTGGCTGCGCCGCGTGCCGCCGGCGCGTCCGTGCCTTCTCGAAACCAACGCGATGTTCGCGAGCGCACTTCCGGAAGTGCTGCCCGGAATTTCAATCGTCTCGGCCGACGTCAAGCTCCCGTCGAACACCGGCGAGCCCGCCCTGTGGGACCGCCATCGGGAATTTCTCCAGGCGTGCGGCCAGACCGAAACCTACGTGAAGATGCCGGTCGACGCCGGCACGGATCCGTCCGAAGTCATTCGCGCGGCGACGCTCGTCGCCGAAGCCGCGCCCGGCGCGATTCTTTACGTGCAGCCGGTGTCCGATCCTCAGACCAACGCATGGACGATCGGAGTGGGACGCCTTGCCGAGCTTGCGGCGCTGGCTGCGACGCACGTCGCCGACACCCGCGTGCTTCCGCAGATCCACAAGCTGGTCGGCGTTCGATGACGGCGCACGCCGGTCCGCTGCGCCAGCGCGAGCTCACCTGGGAACGTCTCGAGTCCGAGACGTTCGACGTCTGCGTGATCGGAGGCGGAATCAACGGCGCTGCAGTCGCGCGCGATGCGGTCTTGCGCGGCATGACGGTCGCGCTGCTCGAACGCTGCGATTTCGCGTGCGGAACCAGCAGCCGCTCGTCCAAGCTCGTGCACGGCGGCGTTCGCTACCTGCAGCAGGGCGACGTCGCGCTGGTGCTCGAGTCGTGCCGCGAGCGCGACGTATTGCGCACGCGCATTGCGCCGCATCTGGTGCGTGCGCAGCGTTTCGTGTTCCCGATTTACGACGACGACTCGACGCCGGTCTGGCAGCTTCGCATCGGGCTGACGCTTTACGATCTGCTGGCAGGTTTCCAGAATGTCGCGCGCCACAAGCATCTGAGCGTGGCCGCGCTGCGCGAGCACGAGCCCGCCATTGCCAGCGACGGCCTGCGCGGCGGAGCGCTCTACTACGATTGCTGGACCGACGACGCGCGCCTGACGCTCGAGACGGCGCTCGCCGCGCGCGGCGCAGGCGCAGCCATGCTCAACCATGCCGAAGTCGTCGCGTTCGAGAAGGATTCGACCGGCCGCGTGGTTGCAGCCGGCGTTCGCGACCGGCTCGGCAGCCGCGAGGCGACGGTGCACGCGCGCTCGTTCGTGAACGTCGCCGGTCCGTGGCTGGACGCGGTTCGCCGGCTCGACGACGGCGGCGCGCCGCCGCGCCTTCGCCTGACCAAGGGTGTTCATGCGATCTTCGACCGCTCGCGCATCGGCAACCGCGACGCGGTCGTGATGCGCGGCATCGACGGCCGCGTGATGTTCGCGATTCCATGGCAGAGCCAGTCGGTGATCGGTACGACCGATACGTTCTATACCGGCGACCCGGCCGAATGCCGCGCCGAGCCCGACGACATCGACTACATCCTGGCGGCCGTCAACCGCGCGTTCCCGCAGGCGAATGTGACCGCGCGTGACATCATTTCGGCGTATGCCGGGCTGCGCCCGCTGGTCGCGCCCGAAGACGAGCGCACCGCGTCCGAAGTCAGTCGCGAGGATCAGGTCTTCGAAAGCCCCGCCGGCCTTCTGTCACTCGGCGGCGGCAAGCTGACGACGCATCGCAAAGTCGCCGAGCTGCTCGTCGATCGCGCGGCCGAAAAGATCGGCCGGCGCGTCGGTCCGTGCCGCACCGCCGAAGTGCCGTTGCCCGGCGGCGCCGGGTTCCCGGCCGGAGAGGCCGCGCGCGACGAGCCGCAGTCGACGGCCGAACACATCCGGCAGCGCTACGGCTCGCTCGCCGGAGAGATCGACGCGCTCGTGCGCGGCGACGGACGCCTTGGCGAGCGAGCCGTCGACGATCGCCCCGACCTCGTCGCCGAGCTCGTACACGCCGTCGAGTTCGAGCTCGCGTGCTCGATCGACGACGTCCTGTCACGGCGCGTGCCACTCGCACTGCGCAGCCGCGAGCGTGCCGGTGATGTCGTCGTTACGGTCGGCGACGTGCTCGCGTCTCGCCTCGGATGGGATGCGGAGCGGACCCGAGCGGAGGTCGCCTCGTATCGCGAGTATCTGCGGCGCGAAGCGGCCGCCTTTCGCGAGGGCGGCAGTCGGGAAGCCGAGGAATCGGCGGCTTGAAGACCAGCCGGGGTTTCGCTGTCTGTGCGCCTCATATTGACTTTGTTCCAACGCGGCGACATATCCGCCCGGGCTTTCTTTGTTTTTTTTCAGAGCCACGCAGGCGTGACGTAACCAACTGATGCCGCTGCAACCACTCGCCCTCGACAAGAAGGCTCTCACCGACATCGCTGCGGAGTACGGGCTCGGCAAGCTTGGTCCGTCGAGCGGCGCAATTCCGCTCTGGGGCAACAAGCGCTACCTGCTCGACGTCTCGAAGACCTGCTACGAGTTGCAGGTTCGTTCGCTCGAGGACGAGTTCGATCTGCGCAGGGAGCTCGAGCTTCTTTCTTTCCTCGAAAAACACGCGTTTCCGAGCCCGCGGCCGGTGGCCGACCGGCGCGGCCGTCATTTCCTCGAGCGCGAAGGGCACTACCTGGTGCTCTACCGGCTGGCCAACGGCAAGATGCCGACGCCGGCCGCACTCAACATCAAGGCCGTCAACAGCCTCGGGCGCGCGATCGGCCAGCTCCACATCGTCGGGCGCGGCTACAAGAAGGCCATCGACAACCGCTTCGGCTTCGAGAGGATCTTCGAGGCGTATGCGGCCGTGCGGCGGCGCATTCCTCCGTACTTCAAGAAGATCATCCGCACGATGGACGAGGAGACCGAGTATCTCGGCAACTACCTCGAGACCAAGCTGCCGAAGGGAATCATCCACGGCACCGTGCACTGCTACGGGCTGCTCGCCCGCGGCGACGACGTCGTCTCGATCGGAGACTTCGATGCGGCGTGCCGCGGCAAGTACGTGTTCGACCTTGCCACGGCGGTCAACGCCGCGTGCTTCGTCGACGGCACCTACGTGCTCGAGCGCTTCGAATCGATGATGGCCGGCTACGAGTCGCTTCGCACGCTGTCGCTCGCCGAATGGGATTCGTTCCCGAACGAGCTTCGCTTTGCCGCGCTGCGCTTCGCGGTCACGCGCCTGTGCGAGTTCTTCGACGGCGAGCCCGACGAGACCGCCCGCATCAACGATGACTTCCGCGAGTATCTCGATCGCCTGCGCGTGCTGCGCCGCGAGAAGGAAGGCGGCATGGAAGGCCTGCTGATGGCGATGGCCACCGGCTACGACTACCGCAAGTACCAGCGCGTCAAGGGCGGCGAGTTCGAAGGCGACGAAGAAGGCGTGCCGGTCGAGGAGCTCGACGAGCCTCTCGACGATGACGAGGACGTCGACGATCTGCCCGACGACGAGGACGAGGTCCTGGACGACTGATCATGTCCGAGCCCGGCGAATCCCAGGTCCGCGAGATCCTCACGGTTCTCGGCGAAGACATCGACCGCGAAGGCCTGCGCAAGACGCCAGCGCGCGTCATGCGTGCGTACAAGTTCTTCACCAAAGGCTACGTTGAGGATCCGCGCGCGGTCATCGGGGACGCGATGTTCACCGAGGACTACTCGGAGATGATCATCGTCAAGGACATCGATTTCTTCTCGCTTTGCGAGCATCACCTGCTGCCGTTCTTCGGCCGCGTGCACGTCGCGTATCTGCCCAAGGGCCGAATCGTCGGCATCAGCAAGATTGCGAGGCTGGTCGAAACCTACGCCCGCCGGCTCCAGGTACAGGAGCGCATGACCGACCAGATCGCGAACACGATCAGCGAGGTGCTCGGCGCGAGCGGTGTCGGCGTCGTGATCGAGGCCGAGCACATGTGCATGCGCATGCGCGGCGTCGAGAAGCCGAACTCGGTCGTCGTCACGAGCTCGCTCGTCGGCGTGTTCCGCGAAAAAGAAACCCGCCAGGAATTCAACAATCTGATTTCGACCAAGATGCGCTGACGGCGCATCGTTCAGCAGGATGCGCTGAGAGGCGCATCGTTCAGAGGGATGACGCGCAGCGTTCAGAACACTGCGCTGGCGGCCGATCGCTTGTCCGGAAAAGCTCGTTCGTGCCAGCGGGCAGCTGAAATCGTCTCGATCGCGCCATTTTTCCTTGTCCGTTCGCTTGGGCTGGCGCAGATTTCGTGCGTGCTGAGCGATTTCCTCATCTCCCATCGCGATGTGATCATCGATTCGATCCGGACACGGGTCGCATCGCGCGAATCTCCGAAACCCACGGAGCGCGAGATGGAAGGCATCCCGGTCTTTCTCGATCAGCTTGGCGAGGCGCTACGGCTGGCGGCGCTGAGCGACGTCATCGACCACGACGAGATCGCAAAGAGCGCGGCCCGTCACGGCCACGAGCTGCTCCGCAGGGGACTGACGATCGGACAGGTCGTGCACGACTATGGCGACGTCTGCCAGTCCGTAACCGAGCTCGCTGTCGATTCCGGAACGACCATCTCGAGCAGCGACTTCCGGACGCTCAACCTCTGCCTCGACGATGCGATTGCCGGAGCGGTCACGGAGTTCGCGAAGCAACGCGAGCTCGAAATTGCCGGCCAGGAAAACGAGCGCCTCGGTGTGCTCGCCCACGAGCTGCGCAATCATCTGAACACGGCCATGCTTGCCTTCGAAGCCATTCGCGACGGGCATGTGGCTCCGGGTGGCAGCACCGGGCAGGTGCTGGGACGGGCTCTTACCGACCTGAATCTTCTGCTCGGCCGGTCGCTCGCTCACGTCCGGCTCGATGCCGGCATCATGCAGCACGAGCGGATTCCAGTTGCCGATCTCCTGGAGGAGATCGCGACCGGATCCTCGATGGTGGCCAGGGCCCGCGGCGTCAAGTTCAGCGTTTCCGAGGTGGCGGCTGCCGTTGCCATCGAAGGCGACCGGCAGATTCTTTCCGCGGCACTGACCAACCTTCTTCAGAACGCTTTCAAGTTCACGCACAAAAACAGTCGCGTCTCGCTGACGACAACTGTCACGTCTCGTCGCGTCGTTTTCGAGGTCGAGGACGAATGCGGTGGTCTGCCCGTCGGTAAAGCCGCGGATCTGTTCCTGCCGTTCCAGCAGATCGGACCGGATCGTAGCGGTCTCGGACTCGGACTCTCGATCTGCATGCGCGCGGTAACCATGAGCGGTGGTGAGCTTCGCGTCCGGGATCTTCCGGGCAAGGGCTGCGTGTTCACCCTCGACTTGCCGCGAGCGGGAGTGCCCGTCGAGAACTGATCCGTCACTCGGTGGTCGTCACGAGCTCGCTCGTCGGCTCCTTCCGCGAAAAAAACCCGCCAGGAATTCAACAACCCGATTTCGACCAAGATGCGCTGAAAGGCGCATCGTTCAGAAGATACGCTGAAGAGCGCATCGTTCGGAAGATACGCTGATAGCGCATCATTCACTCCGACGACGTCTTACGGCGCGGCCGCCATTCCCCGACATTCCCCGGGGAATGTTCGCGCATGGGCGAGATTGCCGCGCCTCGCGTCCATGAAGGCGCGGCCGAAGTCGAGGTCGGCCTGATACTGGTTATGTGCCGCGCAGCGCAGCTCGATGTTCTCGGGCGTAGGAGGTCCGCCCATCGCGAAGGGAGCTCTGTGGTGGAACTCGATGTTGCTGGTCTCGCGGCAGCGACGTCCTCGGCCGTCTACGTAGCAGCAGCGACCCGAGTCGCGTCGCCATACCTCGCGCCGCACGGCCGCCGGGATGGTCCGGGATCGCTGTTCTCGCTGCGAAGCTGCCGTATCGGCCGCGCGCGCCATTGAGTCCGGCCGATCGGTGCATTCCGCGTTCGTCGGCGTCGTCGACTTCGGTCGGTCGGTGCAGCCTGCCTTGCGCGCGAGTGTCCGGACGAGCAGCACGTCGATCGCACGACTGATAATTGCGGCCGGGTCGCGACCGGTCGCCGAGCGGCCGAGCAGATCCTGTAGCGATCGCAGCTTGTCGTGCGTGTCTTCGTCTACAGTGATCTCGATCTTGTAACGACGCGGGCTGAGCGGAACGATCGGCTTCGGCACTGTTGCCGGCTGCGCTGACGATGGAGCGATTGCAGCGCCGACGACCTCGGAGTCCGGCCGATTACTCGAGCAACTGACGGACTCGCGGTCTGTCGAAGTGCACCGATCGCTCGCACTGCCGACCTGCTCGCAATCCATCGAAGTCGCGCCGGCCGACACCGCCGGCCCATTGTTCGCCGCGCCCCCTGCGCGAGGCCCGGGCATCGCACGAACACGCGACGCCACATCGGCTCGCGGCGCCAGCTCGGCAACCAGCCGCTCGACTTCGCGCGAGCTCTTGTGCCTGGCGCGCTCGAGCACTCGCACGTGGTTCTCGGCGGTCAGATGCCTCGCCAGCAGATGGATCGCGCTGAGATGCACTTCGCCGCGTGCGACCAGATCCAGCACGACCGGAAAGCGGCGCGCCGTGCGCGCAGCCCAGATCCGCTTGGCCGTTACCTGCTCCGACATGTGGAAGCGCTCCATGCAGAAGCTGAACATGGAGGAGCAGGTATGCCCGGCCCAGAGCTTGCGCTCATCGATCTCGGCGATCGCGACGAGTAACGCCGCCGTCGTACGACGGTCGCGGGCGACGAGGCACTCGAAGTGATCGAGCAGTTCCTTTTCGGAGAGCTTTGCAATGCTGTCGAAGGATGTCGTCATGACGACCCTTGTAACACGGGTTTTTCAGTGGTCGTTCTCCGCAAGGACGCGACGCCTACAGACTTGCGCCTCTCGCGACAAGGCGCGAAGTCCGAGCGGCGCAACGCGCGAAGCCGCGAAAAAAGCAGAGCGCCCCGTTTCGCTTCGCTATACGCGACGTGAAGCGGCGAAAAATCGGCGTCAAGCGAAATCGACGTCGCGACGACGCTTCCATAACAAAAATAGCATAGCCGGCCGGGATCCGCGCCCGACGCCGCGCTCGTGCGACCGACGGAACCCGACGCCGCGCGCGTGCGTCCGACGGAACCCGACGCCGCGCGCGGGCGTCCGACGCCGCGCGTGTATGATCCGACGAAAGCGTTCGGACCCGGCAGCATCGCCAACATTCCCCGGGGAATGTTCGTGCAGCACGGACGTCGCCGCGCTGGCGTGCGGCGCATCGCAACAACAAGCCCATCGCCGGTAGTGGCATCGACACCAGCCGGTCGACGCGAGCCGGGATCTAGCCGCGCGAATCAGGCTCGTCCGTCGCCATGACGACTCGAGAGCATTTCTCTCACAACGAACACCCTGCTGGACGTCTCTTTACCGCGCAACAATACGCTTGGCGGAGTAACAGCTTCATCGACGCTGCTTCACTCCCGCTCCGTCCCCTTCACCTGAAACCGCACGACACCGTACGTCTGCGCACCATCCGCGAGCACCAGCTCGTGCTGCCCGCGCACCGGTTCCCACATCAGCGGCGTCGCGGCGTGGCCGAGCTCGCGGCCGTCGAGTCGCCAGACCGTCTGCGCGGTTGCCGAGCGTGCCACGAGCGGAATGCGCTGGCGCTCTTTCGGAATGTCCGGATCGATCGCGAAGCGGCTGCCGTCGGCCGGCGCGGCGATGCGCGGCCAGTCGTCGAGGGGCTCGGCCGCGATATCTTGCGCGACATCGGTCGCGACATCGGGCTGCGTACCGGCGCGGTAATGCTCGCTGCGCGCGGGCTCGGCGTCGCGAGCGAACGCAGTCCATGCGTCGACGATTCCGTTGGGCATCGCCGGCGCGGCGCTCGCGACGTCGGCGTGCAGATAGCCCATCACGTCGTTCCAGACCGGTGCGGCGCCGGTGGTGCCGCTGACGTCGTGCATCGGCTCGCCCGAAAAATTGCCGACCCACACACCGACGGTGTAGCGGCTCGAAAAGCCGATGCACCAGTTGTCACGCATGTCCTTGCTCGTGCCGGTTTTCACGGCGCTCCAGAAGCGCGTCGCGAGCGGGTTTTCCAGATGGAACGTCGTCGCGCGGCTCTCGCGGTCGGCGAGGATGTCGCCGACGAGCCACGCCGTCTGCTCGTCGAACACCGCTCGCGACTCGCGCGCGTTTTCCGGACGCAGAGTGAGCGGGCTCCAACTGCCGCGGTTGGCGAGTGCCCGATACGCGCCGACGAGCTCCCACAGGCTGACGTCCGCCGAACCGAGCGCGAGCGACGGGCCGTACCAGCTTCCGCCCTGCGTGACGCCGTCGAATCCGAGCTGCCGAAGCGTTGCGACGAATGAGTCTTCGCCCGCGAGCATCAGCATCCGCACCGCCGGAATGTTGAGCGACGCGGCCAGCGCGGTGCGCACCGACACCAGCCCGCGGAAGTTCCCGTCGTAGTTGGCCGGACGATACAGGCTGCCGTCGACGGGAACTTCGAGCGGCTCGTCCTCGAGCAGCGTCGCCGGAGTGACGAGCCCGCGCCCGAGCGCGAGCGCATAGAGGAACGGCTTCAGTGAAGATCCCGCCTGCCGTTTCGCGCGGACGCCGTCGACGTCGGACGCGCGCGAAAGCCCGCGGACAGATCCGACATAAGCCAGCACCTGTCCGCTCGCATTGTCGACGACCAGCACCGCGCCGTCGCCTGCCGACCGGTCCTGGAGATCGCTGAGGCGGCGATGCAGCGACTCGACGGCGAGCGCCTGCACGCGCGCATCGATCGACGACTCTACGTCGCGGCATGCCGGTGCGCCGGCGACGAGGCGTCTCGCAGCATGCGGTGCGAGGTTCGTGCGCGGGCCCTGCGAGTCGGGCGTGCTCGCAACGCGCCGCACGGCTTCTTCGACGGCCGCCGGATCGGCATCGAAGCGTGCTGCCACGCGCCGCGCGCGCGGAAGCAGCTCGGCCGCCGCGGCGTTGGGCGCGCGGATCGACGCGGCCAGCGCACTGCTTTCCTGCGAAGTGAGGCCATGCGGTGCCTTCGCGAAGATCGCGTAGGCCGCAGCGCGAACGCCTTCGACCTCGCCGCGCACCGGCACGAGGTTGAGGTAGGCCTCGAGGATCTCGTCCTTGGTCCACGCGCGTTCGAGAGCCCATGCGGCGCGCATCTGTTGCCATTTTTCGATTGGACCGCGCTGGCTTCGGCCGGAGGTTTCGTCGCGCTGGCTCGCGCCGGACCTCTCATCGCGCTGGCTCTCGCCGATCCTCTCATCGCGCTGGCTCTCGCCGCGCTCTGCGCCCGTCCGCCTGCTGCCGCGTGCGAGCGAAGGGTCGAGGAGTGCCGCGAGCTGCATCGTGATCGTGCTTGCGCCGCGCCGGCTGCTGCCGTCGATCCATTGCTGTACAGCCGCCAGGATCGCTCGCCAGTCCACGCCGCCGTGTTCGGAAAACCGCCGGTCCTCCGAAAACACGACGGCGTCGACGAACGACGGCGAAACTTCCGCGAGAGCCGTCCACGCAAGCCTTCGCCGGGCGGGATCCGTTCTCGTCTCGTGCAGCACCTCGCCGCTCCGGTCGAGCACGCGCAGGTCCGACGGGCACCACGCGCCGCGCACCTGCTCGAAAGAAGGAAGCGCGCGCACCCGCGAGATGCTCCACTGGAACACGCCGGCCGCGATCAGCAGCGAAACGGCAAGCGTGCAGTAGAGAGCTCGTCGCATGCTACGGCTCGACGATGAGGTCGGTGTTCGGGGCCTCGCCGAACACTTCCGGCGCATACAGCGCCTCGACGCGCGTCGGCGGCAGGTGGAAGCTGCCGGCCTGGTTGAGGCGGATCGCATATTCGATGAACGCGTGACCGTCGGGCATCTGCTCGACGTACGCGCGCCATGATTCGTGGCTGCGCTCGACGTAGCGCGGCCACAGCACGCCGTCTTTCATCTGCTGGATCCAGTCGGACCACGAAAGCTGCGGCGGCGGCGCTGCGCGTCCGAGGCCGCTGGCAAGATGCGACGCGCCGGTCGGAAGCGGATCCTCGATGACGACCCACCACATCGGCCGCTGCGCGTCGATGTCGAGGCGAATGCCCATGCGATCGCCGCGGCTCCACTTGCCGGGCGTGCGCGCATCGATCGCACGAACCGTTTTCGTGATGCGGTATCCGGCGGCGACCGGAGCCGTACGCGCGACTGCTGCGCGCGACGTCGTCGTGATCCACGGCTTGCCGCTGCCCTGCTGCGCGACCGCCATCGTCGCCTCCGCCGGCGGCCACGGCAGCGTGACCGGCGCGGGCTCGGGCACGGACCATTCGATGGCTCGCGCCTGGTCGGCGAGCGCGACGGTGGTGCGGCCGGCGACCGGCTCGCTCTCGTAGGTTTTTTCGAACGTGCGCATCGCGAGCACGGCCCAGGCATTGGCGACCGTCGTGTCGAGCGCTCCGTCCTTGCGGCGCGCGACGAGGCCGCGCAGGATCCGCGGCGCGTCTTCCTTCCAAAGGTTGCGCTCGGCCACGAGCAGCAGCAGGCGCGCGGCGTTCGAATCCGGACCCGCCATCATCCACCAGATCGCGTCGTCTTTTTCGGTCGTGAAGACGAGCGTCGTGCCCGACAGGTCGAGCCGCGCGCGCAGGATTCTTTCGGCGGCGCGCCGTTTGCTGTCGGCCGCCGGCAGCTGCGCTGCACCGGCGCCGACCGGCAGATGAAGAAGGATGCTCCACCAGTCGAGCACGCTCGACGTCGGCCACAGCTCGGGCTGGATCGCGATCGTCGAGAGCATCGCCGGATCGGCGGCGCCGATGCGCGCGAGCGCTTCGACGGCGGCGAGCTTGCGCAGCGAAAGATCCGGAAGCGGCAGCCACGACGGGCGAACGACGCTGCCGTTCACGTAGCCGACGAGTCCGTCCTTCATGCGCGTCAGGAGCTCTTCCGGAATCTTGCGCCCCGCTGCCGTCGCGATCGAGATCACGTATGCCGTCAGGCGGTCGTCGCCCGGCGTCTGGCCGGGGAAGTACCCGAGCAGTCCGTCACCGTCGATGTACGTGCCGAGCTCGCCCATGATCTTCTGCCACGCGTCGTCGTCTTCGCGTCCGATTGCGATCGATACGCGCTGCTCGAGGCACGAGTACCGGTAGTGCGCGAGCCAGTCCTTCAGCGGCGCGACGCCTGCAGCCAGCGATGCGGCGGCACTGACGACGATGCCGCTTCCGGCAGCGCCGGTATCGGCATCGGCGGGCGCCCGCACCGGCATCGAGATCGAACCGTCGAGCTGCGCGAGCGTGGACTGCACGACGCGCACCGGCTCACGCGGAATGATCCGCTGGCGGATCGTGAGCAGGTCTTCGGCGGCCGGCGCGGCCGATGCGCGCATGCTGTAGACGAGCTCGCTCGCACCGGCGGGAACCTTGACCGGCCATACGAGCACGCGCGACTCGCCCGGGCCGACGGCAACTTCCTGCGCGGGAAGGTCGACCTTGCCGGCATTTCCGTTTGCTTCGGCGCTTCCGAACGCGCGCACGACGAGCGGGCTCTGGCCGGTGTTTCGCACCGTGAACTCGGCTCCGAGCTCGTCGCGCTCGCGCGCGAGCGGCGGAAGGCCCGACAGGATCGACAGCTCGCGGTTCGCGCGAATGGTCGTGCTGCCCTTGCCGAACTGGCCCGCGCCGGCCGTCGCGACCGCGACGATCCGGAACGACGTCAGCGAATCGTTGAGCGGCACTTCCACGTCGGCTTCGCCGGCCGCGTCGAGCTTGACGCGCGGCGACCAGAACAACAGCGTGTCGAACAGCTCGCGCGTCGATCCGTTGCCGCCGCCGCCGCCGGTCGGCAGTGCCTTCTTGCCGAAGTGCCGCTTGCCGATCACCTGGCCCTGCGCGGTCGATGTCTCCACCTCGCAGCTGCGGTGCGACATCATTGCATCGAGCAGGTTCCAGCTGCGGTTTTCGGAAAGCTCGAGCAGGCCTTCGTCGACGGCGGCGATCGCGACTTCGCTGCCGGCCTCGGGCGGCCTTCCTTCCGGATCGCGCACGCGCACGTGCACCCTGGCTTTTTCGCGCGTGCGGTACAGCTCGCGGTCGCTTTTCACGTCCACGGCCAGGCGATGGGTCTTCCAGTCGACGGTGAGCTCGGTCAGCCCGAGCTTGAATGCCGGCCGGCCGAGATCGAGGAGCGCAGTCGGCTGAACGTCGCCGACGCGACCTCGCACGGCGAGCACCGAGATGAAAATGTTCGGGGCCTCGTCGCCGCCGATCGCAACCTCGACGACCGGATTCTCACCGGTGAGATGGACGACCTGCGTGAGACCGACACCTTCGCGCTCGGTGGTGACGAGCGCGGTCGCTTCGCGAAACGGCATGCGGACCTGGAGCCGCGCCGTTTCTCCCGGTTCGTACGAACGCTTCTCCGGAACCAGCTCGATGCGATCGCCCGCGTGATTTTCAAAGCCCGAGCTTTCCTCGCCGACCCAGACTTCGGAGTGCGTCGTGGCGGTGTTGCCTTCGGGGTCGGTGACGATGGCTTCGAGCACGACCTGACCGTCGGCGGGAGCCTTGGCCTCGCACCGGAAGCGGCCCTGCGCGTCGCTCCGGCCTTCGCACAGCACGCCGAGGCGTCTGGTCTCCGACGTGTTGTCGTAGTCGTAGAAACCGCCGACGAGGCGTTTGCGGTGCGACAGCCAGCGGCGCGACGCGGCTTCGATACGGACCGGCGTACCTGCCGACGGCTTTCCGTCGGTCGTCAGCACGACCACCTGCGGATGCAGCGTCTCGCCGGTATCGAGCCAGTCCTCGACGCGGAGGCCGGGCACGCGCGAAGCTGCCATCAGAGTCCGCGTGGTCGCGACGTTGACGGTCTCGCCGTTCGGATCGCGGAACTCGGCTTCGACGACGAGGTCGGTCGGCCGATCGATGGCCGGCAGGTCCGCGAGCGTGACGCGGCCTGCGCCGGCAGCGTCGAGCGTCAGCTCTTTTTTGGGAAGCGATCGCGACACCGGCTCGCCGGAGCCTTCGCCGTCACAGTCTCCTTCCTCGCAGTCGTCCGATTGCGCCGCTTCTTCGATCGGGCCCGCGGCGAACGTGAAGCCTTCGTAATCGTCGGGCGCGGTAAACGCGCCGGGCACGAGCTCGCTGCGCAGCACCACCGGCAGGCCCGAAGCTGCGCCGCCCGACAGGTAGCGAACCGACAGGTCGACGTCGACCGACTTCGGCCGGGCGGGAAGCGTCGGCGGAACGATCACGTCGCCGTGCATCAGCGGCACGCGAAACTGCTCGACGCGAAACGTTCCGGATTCGACGACGGATGATCCGGCCGTGAACTGCACGGTGTAGGTGCCGAGCGTCGCGCCGGCCGGCACGGCCCACTCGCCAGCGGCCAGACCCTGATCGTCGAACGCGACTTCGATCGGATAGGACTGGCCGCTGGCGGTGTGCTCGATCGTAGCCTTGACCGATCGTGCGTCCGCCGGCGGAATCTCGAATCCCGATGCGATCGTGCGCGTGCGCAGCACGTGCTTCATGTGGACGGTTTCGCCCTGGCGATAGAGCGGCCGGTCGAACACGGTGCGCAGCGCCGGACCGCCGCCGGACCATTCGCCGCCCGAAACGTGGAAGCGCCACGCTTCGATGCCGTCGCCCCACGACGTATGCACGAAGCTCATGTCGCCGGCGGTGCGCGCGACCACGAGAAGCCCGGAATCGAGCCCGGATATCGCCGGCGACGACGTGTAGTCGTACGAGACGTCCGTCTCTTCCCCTTGCGGCTCGACGGCCGCGCCGTCGTTCCAGCAGCTCGGCAGGTCGGTCTGCTTCGGCAGCATGCGGAAACGCGCGACACCGTCGGCGCCTGTCTCCGCGGACGCGAGCTCCTTGCCGTTGCAGTCGCTGACCGTGACGCGCGCGCCGCCGACCGGGGACGCCGTGTCGAGCGTGGTCACCCATGCGATCGAGCTCTCGCGGCCGTACTTGAAGTGCACCGCAAGGTTGGTGACGAGCACGCCCGCTGCGACGTACATCGTGCGCCCGGTGCTGAGCAGCGCCGCGCCGAGCATCGGGCTTGCGAGCTCGACGATATGCAGGCCCGGCCTCTCGAGCGGGATGCCGACGACTTCGGTCTCTTTCGAAGGCAGCGGTTTCGGAAGCGTGAAGCTCGTCTTTTCGCCGGCCGTCTCGAGACGCCGCGTTTCGGGCTCCGGCGCCGCGCCGGGCGCAGTCTTCGCTGGTGCGACTTTGGGGAACTCGAAGATCGAATGGTGCCTCGAGACGGCGCCGAGCCGGCGCAGCCAGCCGAGAATGCGCGCCGGATCGTCCGCGCTCACGCGCACGTCGACGCCCGTTACCGGCGGGGTGCCGTCGGCTACCGCTGCCGCGGTAGCGCGCGTGCCCGGTACGATCTGCTCGATGTTGCGAAGCGTGACCGGAAGCGCCGGCTCGGCATTGCGCTCGACGATGCCGAACGGCGCCGCGAACTTGGCGAGCACCGGCATCGCTCCGGTCTTTGCAACGAGCGCGGGCGCCTCGAGCACGCGGCCGGCATCGTCGCGAAGGTCGCGCGGAAGCTCGACCGTGTACGCCGCGTTCTCGGAAAACGGTCCGGGAAAAATCACCGTGGTGATTTCGCCGTCGCTGTCGTCGGCGGGCTTCGGCTTCTGCTCGCTTCCGTCCGGTCCTTTCAGCCGGATCGCATCGAACGCTTCGCGCGAAATCGGCGCGGTGAAATTGAGCCGGATCGGCTTGATCGGCACGCAGCCGGCGCGCGCATTCTCGCGAGTACACGAAAGCTCGACGTCGAATCGCGAGCGCGTCTTGAACTCGAAGACCTGGGGCTTGTCGGTCGCGATGCCGCTGGTCGAGCGAATGCCGGCCGACCACTGCAGGCGCACCTTCCTGTCGTTCGGAAACGTGCGTCGCGCCCGGATCGCGAGGATCGGCGGCGACGGGCGCGACCACGACGACAAGGTTGCAAGAATGGCATCGAGATCCGCGCCTTCGACCTTGTCGGCTTCGATGCGTCCGGGAAGGCCGTCGACGTAGAATCCGATCCGGCCCTGCGCCTGCGCGAAGTCGACGTCGGCATCGAGACCGAGCAGGAAGACCTGCTGCTCGTCGATGCCTTCGTACTCGCCCGGCGTCGGCGTGATCGAAATGACGGCGGGCCCGCCGGTCGAGAACGCGAAGGCTCGTTTGCCGCCGGCCGGGCTTCCGCTCGTCGACCTGAGATCGTCACGCAGCGTGAACGTGCAGCGCACTCCGCCGGCGACGGGTTTCTCGAAGTCGTAAACCCAGTTGGTTGCATCGATCCAGCGGCTCGAGCCCTTGGCCGGACAGTCGATGACGAACGGCGGTGCGAGGTCGCGAAGATCGCCGAACGGAACCATCGGCGCTGAAAATCGCGCGGTGACCTGATGCGGTTGCTTGACGATCCCCTGCGGCGAGAACTCCTGCACCGTAACCGCGGCGGCACGCGCCGACGGTGTGAACAGAGACACGAGCAGCAGGGAGACGAAAAGGATGTGAGAAGACCGGTACGGCCGAAGGGTTTTCACGCGCGCGACAATACGCCCGATGTCGCGGAACCCGCAATGCCGTCGCAGCCCGCAATGTCGCGGAAGATGCCGCGGCCGCTAGCTCAGAACAGATACCACCACGGCTTGCCGGGCGCGCTCGGGCTTTGAATCTCGATCCCGAAACGGGCGAGCAGGGTCCCCTCCGCCATGCGGAGCCGGGTAACGGCGCGGGCGTGGTCGGTGATCGCCCGCACCTCGGATGCAAGCGCGATCGCGAGCTTCTCCTGGAAGTCGAGCACGTCCTTCGTCGTGACCGCACCGAGCTCGTAGCGGCGCGTCTGGTTGCGGACGTTCTCTTCGGCAAGCTCGCGTGACGCTTTCGATGCGGTGACGCGCTTGGCCGCCGATTCGACGTCGGCCAGTGCACGCTCCACGTCGAGAGCGACGTTCGAGATCGTCTGCTCGAGGTCGCGGGACGCCTGGCGGACCTCGATTTCGGCCTTCGCGACGTCGGCGCGGGCGCGGGCATTTCCGAACGGGATCTCGATCTCGAAGCCGACGGCGTAGTCGTGGAAATCGTCTCCCCACAGGTCGAACGCATCGCCGTATCCGCCGCCATAGATCGATCGCACCTGCTGGCGCTGGTTCTCGTCAAGGATCGGTTCGCCCGTCTCCGTGTCGCGCAGCACCTGGGCATCGCCGGACAGTCCGAGGAATCCGTAGTGGCCGACGAGGCTGAGATCCCAGAGCCGCTGGTTGTGCTCGTTCTTCTCCTGGATGCGACGGCGGCCGAGCGCGTATGTCGCTGCACGGATCTCCGCGCGGCACTCGGCGGCGGTTCGAAGACTCGACTGCCGGTCGAGCTCGATCGGCGTCACGACGTGTTCTTCGACGGGGACGACCGGCTCGGGCGCCTTGCCGGCCGCGGCGCCGAGCATGACCTTGTACTGCAGGTCATGAGCAGCAACCGTCAGTGCGTTCTCGATGACGATCGAACGTTCGAGGCGTGCGGCTGCATCGGCTTCGGCTTCCTTGACTGCCACCGGCGCAAGCAGCCCGACGTCGACCTTGGCCTGGGCTTCGCGCACGAGCTCACGCGCGAGCGCAATCGATCGCCGGCTGACCTCGAGCTCGGCCGCTGCCTGCTCGTACGTCCAGTACACGTCGATGATGTCGGAGACGAAACGCGAAAGATTCGCTTCGAACTGCGCCAGCGACTCCTCGGCATCCGACCTCGCGACGAGCACGGCGGTGGTCTCGTTGCTGGCCCAGAAATTTCTGAGCAGCGGCTGCCGGAACGAAAGCGTGAGCCGCTCGTCGTAACGCGGATTGAGACCGTAGAACGGGGAATTGGTGTGGACGGCCTGGTTGTTCCAGGTCAGGTCCATGAAGCCTCCGCTTCGGAACAGCTTCGAGAGCGACGCGCCCGAGCGAATCGCCCGTTCGTTGAAGACCGGACTGGTTCCCGACGTGAGCGAGCTGGCCGACGGTGCGCGGATGTCGCTGCCGACGACGTTCGCGTGCACTTTCGGATCGAACGGCTCGGTCGCGCCGAACGGCTCCCACGCGTCGCGATTCGGGATCTCTCCCTGCGCGCGGATTCCGGGATTGTTCGCGACCGCGAAACGCACGGCTTCGGTAAGGCTGAGGCGCCTCGGCTCGCCCTGCGTGCGGCTGATCTCTCCGAGCATGCGCTCGACGATCCGGGCGGCGGTCGCATCGGCGCCTGCCATGCCGTTGGTCGGATGGTGGACCTCGGGCGATGGAGCAGCGAGCGCGTCTTTTGCCGGACGCGAGTGCATCAGCCCGGGCGCCGGTATCGCGACCGGCGCTCGTCCGGAAGCTTCCTTTTTTTCGCGCTGCGTTCCGGCCGTATCGTCGGCGGGATCCTGCGCACGAGCCTGCACGGCCGCGAGCACGATGGTCACGGCCAGCAGGGCGAACAGCCGCTTGTGCGAGCGCGGCGAGCGGCCGTCGCCTCGTCGAAGGCTCGATCCGGACAAACGGCAGCAATTCCGCGATAGCCGGAACAGGCGCTGGTGAAAAAATCCGTGTGTCATCAGTGCGCGGTCGGGAGCGTCCGGATCATCGGAACCTTTGCCGGACCGTGCGGACCTGCACAGCACGCAGCGGCTCGTATTGGAGCGGCGGAACTCAACGAAAGCGCACCTTTTTCGCAGCATGAGCAGGTGTCAAGTCGCGGCGGCGGTTTGTTGACATCCGGAGGGGGCGGGAATATCCGACGTCGGGAGATCCGAGGCCGCCGAGGCGTACGTCTCTGCGGACGAAGCTCACGGCCTCTTTCCCCCGCTCGAACCCATGCTGAAGAAGTACCTGCTCGCGCCGGGACCGACTCCGGTTCCTCCCGAGGTGTTGCTCGCGATGGCATCGCCGGTCGTGCTGCACCGTACGCCCGGGTTCAGCGAGTTGTTCCGGCGCGTGTCGGATGCGTCCGCGCGGCTGTTCGGTACCGACGGACCGGTGCTGACGCTCTCGTCGAGCGGAACCGGCGCAATGGAAGCCGCGGTCACGAACACGCTTTCGCCGGGCGACCGCGTGGTTGTCGTCAGCGGCGGAAAATTCGGCGAGCGCTGGGGGGAGATCTCGCGCACGTACGGTCTCGAGGTCGACGAGATCGACGTCGAGTGGGGAACGCCGGTCGATCCCGGCCTGGTCGCGGACGCGCTGCGGCGGAGCCCCGGGACGCGCGCGGTGATGATCCAGCACAGCGAAACATCGACGACCGCGCTGCACCCTGTCGAGGAGATCGCAAAGCTTACGCGCGGCACCGATACGCTGCTGATCGTAGACGGGATCACGTCGGTCGGCGTGCTCGACTGCCCGATGGACCGTACCGGCATCGACGTGCTCGTGACCGGCTCGCAGAAGGCGCTGATGCTTCCGCCCGGCCTTGCGCTGATCGCGCTCAGCGAGAAAGCGTGGAAGGCAAACGCGAAGGCAAAGCTGCCGCGCTACTACTTCGATCTCGCCAAGGCCCGCAAGAGCCTCGACGAAAACACCAGCGCGTACACGCCGGCAGTGACGCTGCTGTACGGACTCGACGCCGTCTACCGGATGGTCGAGACCAACGGCGGATGGCCCGCGGTCTATCGCCGACATCGGATTCTTTCCGAAGCCGCGCGGCGCGGAATCGAGACGATGGGGCTTCGCCTGCTCGCACCGGCCGCGCCGAGCCCGGCCGTGACGGGAGTGTGGGTTCCCGACGGAATCGACGGCGGCGCGATCACCAGATACGTGCGCGACGTCCTCGGCGTCACGATCGCGGGCGGACAGGGAAAGCTCAAGGGGAAGATCCTGCGGCTTGCCCACATCGGTTACGCTGACACGTTCGACGTGGTGGTCGGACTGTCGGCAATGGAAATGGCACTGCGGCACTTTGGAAGGGACGTTCCGCTCGGTCGCGGACCGGGCGCAGCCCAGGAAGTGCTGCTCGAAATGTATGCTTGAAGCATCGGGACAGGTTTTTCACCTGTCCACGCAACTCATGAACGAGAAAGAGAGAGGCTGACGTGGCGCGAATTCTGGTTTCCGACAAGCTCGACAAGCAGGGTCTCGAAATTCTTCAGGCGGCTCCTGGACTCGAGGTGGACAACAACCCCGGTCTTCCGCCCGATGAGCTGAAGAAGATCATCGGCAAGTACGAAGGCCTCGTGATCCGCAGCGGCACCAAGGTGACCGCCGATCTGCTCGAGGCCGCAACGTCGCTGAAGATCGTCGGCCGCGCCGGCATCGGCGTCGACAACGTCGACGTCGAAGCGGCCAGCAAGCGCGGCGTGATCGTCGCGAACACGCCCGGCGGCAACAACGTGACCACCGGCGAGCACGCGATCTCGATGATGCTCGCGTGCGCCCGCGACATTCCGCAGGCCAACGCGACGCTGCGCGCGGGGCAGTGGAAGCGCAACGATTTCATGGGCATCGAAGTCACCGGCAAGACGATCGGCGTGATCGGGCTCGGCAACATCGGTGCGATCGTCGCCGATCGCGCCAAGGGCCTGAAGATGAACGTGATCGGCTACGATCCGTTCGTCAATGCCGATGCGGCTGCACGCGCCGGCATCGAGCTCGTGTCGCTCGACGAGATGTACGCTCGCGCCGACTTCATCTCCGTCCACACGCCTCTGACGGCCGATACGCGCGGACTGATCGGTGAAGCCGCCATCGCGAAGATGAAAAAGGGCGTGCGCATCATCAACTGCGCGCGCGGCGGGATCATCGACGAGGCCGCGCTGCTCGCCGCCCTCAACGCCGGGCACGTCGGCGGCGCGGCGCTCGACGTGTTCGCGACCGAGCCTCCGACCAAGGACGATCCGCTCGTCACGCATCCGAAGGTGGTCGCGACGCCGCATCTCGGCGCGTCGACCGGCGAAGCCCAGCTCAACGTTGCGATCGCGGTAGCCGAGCAGATCCGCGACTTCTTCGCCGACGGCACGATCCGCAACGCGATCAACGTTCCGTCGCTGTCGGCCGAGGCCGCCGGTGCGATCGCACCGTACGTCTCGCTCGGCGAGAAGATCGGCTGCCTGCACGCCCAGCTCGCCGGCTGCGCGCCGAACGAGATCGTCATCTCGTACAACGGCGAAGTGGCCGACCTCGACGTGCGCCCGGTCAATGCGGCGGTGCTCAAGGGGCTGCTGTCGTCGGTGCTCGACGTGCCGCTGAACGCCGTCAATGCGCCGTTTCTGGCCAAGGACCGCGGCGTCAAGATCACCGAGGTCAAGAACCGCGACTCCAAGGCCTTCAGTAACTCGGTGTCGGTCACGTTCAAGCGCGGCGACCAGTCGCGCCGCATCGAAGGCGCCGTGTTCGGCGGCAAGATCGTGCGCCTCGTGCGCTTCGACGATTTCTTTCTCGAGGCAGTACCGGAAGGCAACATCCTCATCCTTCACAACCGCGACGTTCCGGGCGTGGTCGGCCGGCTCGGTACGTTCCTTGCCGAGCACAACGTGAACATCGCCGGCCTTTCGCTCGGACGCTCGGGGCCTGGCGGAGAGGCGGTGGCGTTCTACCATGTGGATTCGCCGCTGAACGCCGGCCAGCTCGACAAGCTGCGCAGCCTTCAGGACGTGACCTCCGCGCAGATGGTCAAGCTGTGAGAATCGGCGGGTGAAGAATTCGGCAAAGACAGTGGTCGTCGTCGGCCTGCAGTGGGGTGACGAAGGCAAAGGCAAGATCGTCGACCTGCTCTCGGGCCAGGCCGACGTCGTCGTGCGCTATCAGGGCGGCAACAATGCCGGTCATACGCTCGTCGTCGACGGCGTGCAGACCGTGCTGCACCTGGTTCCGTCGGGCGCGCTGCATGCGAACACGACCTGCGTGATCGGCGGCGGCGTGGTCGTCGATCCGACCGTGCTGCTCAAGGAAATCGACGCGCTGAGGAAGCGCGGCTTCCTCGCCGGCGAGCGCTCGCTCTTGATCAGCCAGGAAGCGCACGTGATCCTTCCGCATCACAAGGCGATCGACCAGGCGCGCGAGCGCAAGCGCGGCACCGGCATGATCGGCACCACCGGTCGCGGCATCGGTCCTGCGTACGAAGACAAGTCGGCGCGCATCGGCGTGCGCATGGCCGACCTGGTGTGCCCGGAGCACTTCACGCGCGTCTTGCGCGCGGTGCTCGAGGACAAGAACGATTATCTTCATGCGGTGCTGTCGCAGGAGCGCCTCGATTTCGACGGCATGATCGACGAGCTCGTCGAATGCGGCCGCAAGCTCGCGCCGATGGTCACCGATACGTCCGCGTTCCTCGACGCGGCGATCCGCTCGGGCAAGAACGTGCTGTTCGAAGGCGCACAGGGAGTGCTGCTCGACGTCGACCACGGCACGTATCCGTTCGTCACGTCGTCCAACACCGGATCGGGAGGGGTTCCGAACGGTGCGGGCGTCTCCCCGAAGCTCGTCAACCGTGTGATCGGGATTTCCAAGGCGTACACAACGCGCGTCGGAAGCGGGCCGTTTCCGACCGAGCTCGCCGATGCGCTCGGAGAGCGCCTGCGAGTCGAAGGCGGCGAATTCGGAGCCACGACCGGCCGGCCGCGACGCTGCGGATGGTTCGATGCGATGGTCGTTCGCAAAGGCGTCAGGCTGTCGGGAGTCGACGCCATCGCGCTGACCAAGCTCGACGTGCTGACCGGCATCGACACGCTGCGGCTGTGCACCGGATACACCCTGGACGGCAAGCCGACGGATGCGATTCCGCCGCTCGCCGATGACTTCGAGCGCGTGCGTCCGGTCTACGAAGACATGCCGGGCTGGACCGAGTCGATCACCGAGGCGCGTTCGCTCGACGATCTACCGCTCGCTGCGCGCAACTACGTGAGGCGTCTCGAAGAGCTGATCGGAGTTCCGGTCGGGATCCTTTCGACCGGGCCCGGCCGCGACCAGACGATGATGCTGTCGGAGCCGTTCGACTTCGCCGGCTGAGCCTGGAGCCGGCATGAACCCGTTCGACATCGACGAGTGCCTTCGTTTCGGCTGGGACGCCGTCGGACGGCGGCCGGCTTATCTCGTCGGCGTCACGGTACTGGTCGGCGTGCTCTCGTTCGTGCCGCAGAGCATGCTGCGCGGGCTCGTCTCCGCGAATCCGGCGATCGCGCTGCTGGCCGAAATGGTCATCTTCGCGGCTTCGATCCTGCTCGCCGTCGGTACCAACGCTTTCTATCTGAAGGCGCACGACGACCTTGCGACGTCGCGCATGAGCGATCTGTGGCATCCCCAGGCGTTCGGCCCATTCCTGCGCGTCGTGCTGCTGTTCGTTGCGATCTCGATCCCGTTCCTGATCGCGGTTGCGGTCCTCGCAGGCATCGCCGGCGCGATCTGGGAGAACCACTCGTCGATTGCGGTGTTCCTCATCTTCACCGCGTTCTCGGCGTTCTGCGCCATGCTGGTGTTCATGACGCGCTTCATGTTCGCTCCGCTGCTGGTCGTGGACCGCACGATCGGTGCCGTCGATGCGATGAAGGAAAGCGCACGGCTGGTCGACGGCAGGATGGGAAAGTTTGCGCTCCTCGTCCTCGTGGTCGGGATGCTCAACATTCTCGGACTGCTTTTCTTTGTGGTCGGGATTCTGGTGACGGCGCCGATGTCGCGGCTGGCGTGGACACACGCCTATCGGCTTGCGACTGCCCCCGAACAGACTGCAGCGTGAGCTAGCGCGCGTCGGCGACTGTCACGGGCGCAAACAATTCGTCGGCGAACAGGTCGAGCCCGAAGGTTGTCGGCGGCAACGGATCGGAGCCGGACGCGGTTCCGCGCTGCCGGTAGACCCGCGGCTCCGGATCGGGATCGGCGAACCATTCGACCTGGCGCGAGCGGAGATTCGCGATCCAGTAGTTCTCGACGCCTGCTGCAGCATAGATTCGCGATTTGGTAAGGCGATCCTGCGCGAGCGTGCTGTCGGCGACTTCGACGGCAAGCATGCAGACGTCGGGATGCTCGGATTGCCACTCGTCATCCCTGATCGGAACGACGGCAATATCGGGTTCGGGTACGGAAAACGCACCGGCGATCACGGGAAGCTGCGACCGGACGATCGCGCGACCGTCGAGCAGCTTCGCGAGCCTCGTCGAGATTCTCCACGTTGTTGCCGCGTGTCGAGGGTTCTGCGGCGACTTCGCTACGATCAGACCGTCGAGCAGCTCAACAGGCTCGTCGGAATCGAGGAGACCGTCCTCGACGAGCTGGAAGTACTGTTTCGACGAGTATCCTGCCGCGCGGTTCATCGTCGATTCCACTTCGCGACCGTAGCAAACCGCGGTGGCTGCCGGAAGCCCCGTCGATGATGGCGCTGTATGATGGCGCTGTAATGTAGCGGCGTCGTATTCTGACCGCTCCAGGCTCTCCAGCTCAGTACCCCGCGGGTACGCCGCCTTTCCTCGGATCGCTCGTCGCATGAAGCACGCGTGCGCCTGTTGCCGGTGACTGCTCGACAGCCTGCACCGATGCCTTGGCGGGCATCGGAATGATCTTGTGACCGGCGCGCTCGAGCGCGCGCCGGGTATCGTCGGGAATTCCCGGCTCGAGCATCAGCACGTCGGGAAGCCACTGGTGATGAATGCGCGGCGCGGAGACGGCGGCATCGGTGGACAGCCCGAAGTCGACGACGCCGAGCAGCGTCTCGAGTGTGGCCGTGATGATCAGCGGTCCTCCGGACGCGCCGGCGACCAGCCGCACTCGCTTTCCGTCGAGGACGATGACCGGCGTCATGCTCGACAGCGGGCGCTTTCCGGGTGCGATCGCGTTGGCTTTGGTGCCGACGAGTCCGAACGCGTTCGGTTTGCCCGGCTGCACCGAGAAATCGTCCATCGTGTTGTTCAGCACGATGTCGCGGCCGGGCACCGAGATGCCGGCGCCGAAGCCGGTGTTCACGCTGGTCGTCAGCGCGGCGGCGCTGCCGTCGGCATCAATGACCGAGATGTGCGACGTGCCGGCGTCGTTGGCCGCGCCGGTGCCCGGAGCGATCTGCGACGATGGCAACGCGTGCTTCCAGTCGAGCCGCGCGCGGATCTCCGCGGCGTGCGCCGGTCCGAGCAGACGTTTCATCGGTACGTCGGTGAAATCCGGATCGCCGTAGAACGTCGCGCGATCGGCGAAGACCGATTTGAGCGTTTCGGCGAGTAGGTGTGCCCACGTCGGGCTCTGCGGCTGGATGCTTGCAAGGTCCCATGCCGCGAGCACGCCGAGCGCCTCGTCGAGCACCGCGCCGCCGGAGCTCGGCGGCGGCATCGAGACGATCTCGCGTCCGCGATAACGCATGGTCAGCGGCGCGCGCTCGATGGCGCGGTAGTTGCGCAGGTCGGTGGCGTCGAGAGGGGACGCCGCTTGCCGAATGTCCGGCGCAGCCGGTCGCAACGAGTCCGGGCCCGCTGCCCGCCCATTGTCCGCTGAAGCGGCCGGCGAACCGGGCTGCGAAGCCGTTCGCGCATTGTCCGGCACCGCCGGCGTCGGGATGCCGCGTCCGTGCCACAGCGAAACCGTGCGCACGATGTCGGCGGCGATCTCTCCTTCGTAGAAATCCTTCACGCCGACCTTCACGACGCGCTCGAGCGTCGCCGCCAGGTCCGGGCGGCGCAGGATCTCGCCTTCGCGTTTCGGAGAGCCGTCTTCATGCAGGAACACGCTCGCAAGGCCGGCGTCCGCAGCGATGCGGGCGCGTCCTGCGGCGATCATCGATGCGAGGTGCGCTTCGATCGCGAAGCCGTCGCGCGCGATCCGGATTGCCGGCGCAGCGACGTCGGCAAGCTTCAGCCGGCCGTAGCGCTCGAGTGCGAGCTCGAATCCGCGCAGTTCTCCGGGGACGCCTGCGGCAAGCGGCCCGGTCTTGCTGGCTTCGCTGTCGACGGTGCCGTCGGCGCGCACGAACATCGTTTCGGTCGCACCGCGCGGAGCCGTCTCGCGGAAATCGATCGTCCGGGCACGCGAGCGCCGCGCATCCCACAGCACCAGGAAACCGCCGCCGCCGATTCCGGACGATGACGGATTGACGACGCCGGTCGCGAGAGCCGCGGCCACCGCCGCATCGACCGCGTTGCCGCCGCGCTCGAGCATCTCGACGCCGGCCGCGGATGCGAGCCTGTGCTCGGCAGCGACGGCGCCGTGCGCCGCTTCGATCGATGCCGCCCGCGCCCCGACCGCAGCGCCGCCGAGGATTGTGACAACGATAGCGCCGGCGGCAGCACAACGAACAGCGCCGAGGCGCGCTGCGGGAAGGATCGACCTGCGATGGCGCATGGCGGTTGCCTACGGCGTGGGGTCGACTGTTGCAACGGTCTGCAGGAAATCGGGGACAGACACTGATTTTCGGAAATCGGTGTCTGTCCCCGATTTTCCGTCAGGCGTTCGCTTGCAACGCTGGCAGTCGGCGCGTATGCGCCGGTTCACGTCGATGCATCCCGAGCCTGCAGAGAAACAGTTCTATCTGAAGGACTTTCGCCACCGCGCGATCCTCTTTCACGTCGAGGATGCGCGCCAGTTCGAGCGCCACGCGTCGGACATGCTTCTCGAGCTCAAGGAAAACCCGACGCTGGTGATCCTGGTCGCGCGACGGTTTCCGCGGAAGCGGCGGCTCAGGCCGCTGAGGCTTGCGCGCCGCGATTTCGAGAAGAGCCCGACCACGCTCGTTCCGTTGTCGGAACGTCTCATGGACGACTGCCGGGTCGACGTGTACCTGCCGCGCGGTCTCGCCGGCGCTCGCGCGCTGGCGTATTCGCGCCAGCTCGCGGTCCGGCTCGGCGTAAGCAAGGTGGTCATCGTCGACGAGCGCGGCGGGCTCGATGCCGGCTCCGGCACACGCTCGTTCGTGCACGCCGCTGCGCTCGCGCGAGTCGTCCGTGCCGAAGAAGACTGCGGCGACTGGGGACTGTCCGAGCTCCAGCAGTTGCTGGCTGCGGTGCGCTCGGGCATCGAGGCGGTCAACCTCACCACGGCCGAAGGCGTCGAGGCCGAGCTGTTCACGTACCAGGGCACCGGCACGCTGGTCACGGCCGAGGAGTACTGCACCGTCGACCGTCTCGGCGTCGAGCATTTCCAGGAAGCCGAACGGCTGCTCGCACGCGGCGAGCGCGAAGGCTTCCTGCTTCCGCGCAGCGAGGAGCAGAAGCACCGGTTGCTGCTCGCCGGCTACGGCGCATGGTTCGGCGGCACGAGGCTTGCCGGGGTCTGCGGCCTCGAGACCGAAGCCTATTCACGCCGGCGCATCGGCGAAGTGGTCGGCCTCTACACGATCACCAGGTTTCAGGGCGAGGGCGTCGGCGACCGGATGCTCGATCATCTGATCGACGTGGCCAAGGAAGCCGGCCTGCGCGCGCTGTTCGCCTGCACGTCGAACCAGCGGGCGGCGTCGTTCTTCGAACGCTGCGGATTCGAGCGCGTGAGCGCCGACAAGGTTCCCAGCGTGAAATGGGTCGGCCGGCGCGCCGACGCATTGCCGATGGTGCTGTGGCTCGAACTGTGAACAGATCCGGTCCCGGCGGCAGCGCGCCGGACAAGACAGAGGAGTCTTCGTGGCACGGTATTTGAGAATGCTTGGAATCGCGCTCTGTGTGCTCGGCATCGCCGGTTCGATCTGGTGCACGTTCGGCGTCGTCGGCGACGATACCTATTACGACGCGGCCAGGGCGCTCGAGAAGTACCCGGGCAACGTGCTCTACACGACGGAGTTCAAGATGGCCGAGCCGCGTCACATGCTGCTTCTGGCCGGCGCATGGTCATCCGCACCGGCGGGACTGATACTCGGCAGCATCTGTCTCGGTATCTCGGCGGCGCTTCGCCTGCTGCAGTCCGAGCGACGACCGTAAGCCGACCAGCGAGGATGCGCACCGGGGCGCGTTGACCTCCGTGAGTCCGGCTGGCACGGTGGCGCAATGCCGTCGGCAAAATCGCTTGTTTCTACCGGGATTTCTGCGGTTTTTCTGCTGGCGGGCGCAACCGTCGCGCTTGCGGACGACACCGGGCCGACGTTCACGTTCGGGTCGTCGGTATCGTTTGACGTCGACATCAATCAGCCTCGAAAACAGAACACGGACGAGAACAGGAAGACATACGCAGACGGCGAGTCGGAGGAGTCGTTCAACATCGACCTCGTACAGATCGGCGTGAGCGGAACCCGCAGCATCGTCAGCTACGGAGCCAAATTCGATTTCGGCGACTGGTCCGAGGTCGTCGACAACGACATCGGCGACGAGGCTGCGCTTCAGGAGATGTACCTGGCCGTCGATGCGGGCTTTGCGGTGTTCTCGGCAGGACGCATACCGACGCCGATCGGCTATGAAGTCGTCGAGCCGTGGGCCGACCCCAACATCAGCCGCTCGCGTGCGTGGTTCTACCAGCCGGTCAGTCATGACGGCGCTGCCATTGCCGGAGTAGCCGGTCCGGTGAGCATGATGGCGGCGGTCGTCAACGGCTTTCACACCAGCGACAACGATCAGAACAATCCCGACGACGAATACGGCGTGATCGCGTCGATCGGCTCACGAATCCCGGGCGCAGACCTGCGGCTGAGCGCAATCTACAGCGATGAGAAAGACTCGGTCCGCAAGGTCGAGCTGAACGGCCTGATCTCCGGAAGCCGCGACCACTGGCGCTACGGGCTCGAAGGCACGTGGTTCGACGGCGACGGTCACTCTCACAACGCTTCGCGTGCGCCGCTCGATGCGACGGTCGGCGACGTAACCGGCTACGGCGGGGCGACATTCGGACACTGGAGCGGCGACATGCGCCTTTCCTGGACCGATCAGAAAGGCACGAACAAGAATTTCGAACGGCGCAATCACGAGAACATCGTCAGCTTCACGCTGACCGGCGGCTACGAGATCGTCGATGGCGTGGTGCTGCGCGCCGAATATCGCGTCGACAGCTCGAGCGACCGGATCTTCGACGATCACAATTCGTACACCGACAAAGTCACCGGTCCGTATGGCCAGACCGACCTGATCAACGTCGTCAACGTGCAGCTGATGTGGACCCCCGCGACCGGGCAGAACTGAGCAGTGCGTTGAACCTGAAACCGGCGATTTTCATCTCCGCCTGAAAACGCGTTCAGCTGTTCTCCGGCCGGCTTGCGGAGTCACGGAACGACTCCAGCGCGTAGTCGCGCAGCGGGCTATTTCTCGATGACGATGCGCAAATGGGTCGGCAGTGCCTCGACGCTGAGCACAGCGTAGCCCTCGGCTTCGGCGGCCGCGGGTAGATCTCGCTCCGAGCGCGGATCGTCGACGAGCACCTCGATCTGATCGCCCGGAGCGACAATCTCGAGCACGCTCTTCGCCTTGGCCCAGTTGACCGGGCAGCGCAGTCCTCGCGCATCGACGCTTCGGATGGGGTCCATTGTGCGCGACTGTCATCGCGTCGCGCAGGAGAGTCAAAATGTGACGCGCGATGGAAAGCCTGAACGGCGGCTCAAATCCTCAGCTTTTGCAGGACGTTTCAACGAGATGCACGCTTGCTAACGGTCGCTTCGGACGGTTAGGAATGATGCGGGGAGTCGCGTCCTGACAGGCCGGCTCCAGAAGTATTCCCGCGCGAACGCCAGCCGGAAAAAGTGAGGAGAGCCTTCCCATGCTTACCAGTACCCGTTTCTTCGTCTCGATGACGCTCGCCGCCGGCCTCGCGGCGGCATCCCTTCCGTCACCGGCCTCCGCCTTTACGACCGTCGAGCAGAAGTGCCGCACTTCGGTTTCGAAGTCCGGCGACAAGTACGCCAAGACTGCGCTCAAGGCGATGACCACGTGCCACAAGAAACGCGATGCCGATGCGTCCCTCAGCGGCACCGACTGCAACGACATCGACATGGCCGATTCCGCGAACAAGGTTCCCGCGGCGCAAACCAAGTTCGAGTCGACCGTCAATTCCAAGTGCGTCGGTGTAACTCCGGCCGCCGTGTCGTACGAGAATTGTCCGGCTCCGTGCAACGTCCTGGTTCCGGCCATCGCGACTTTCTCCGACGTCGTCGACTGTCTCTCGTGCCTGACCGACAACAACAGTGAGTCTTTCAGCGAGACCGCGAACGGCAGCCCGAGCTCTCCGCCGCTCACCGATCCCGAAGCCGCGTGCCATTCCGCGATCGTCAAGAGCGGAAGCAAGTTCTACAACAAAATTCTCAAGGCGATCACCAAGTGCCAGTCCAACGCCGAGAAGGACGGTGCCACCGGCATCACCACCTGCGCGAACGCGGGCTTCGAGACGACTGACCTTTACGATTCGTGCTTCTGGCCGGTCTACGACACGTGCACGGACGTCGAGCTGCCGAACGCGACGCTCGGCGCGTGCGCCGATCACCTGACGGACTTCGATCTCGCCCAGTGCGTGTGCGATGCCGCCAAGTCGTCCGCGCAGGAGCTCGGTCCGGAGTTCTTCGATCTGACCGGCGTCGTCACGACCACTACGACGACGACCACCAGCACCACGTCCACGACCTCGACGACCAACACGACGATCCCGGGCCTGCAGGATCCGAAGTGTCCGGATTTCGGCGAGCTGACCCTCTACTCGCGCGACAGTCTGGACCCATGCACGAGCAACACCGACTGTACGTTCCCGCGGACGTGCAACACGTCGATCGGCTATTGCACGACGGTTGCCGACCTCGACAGCGGCTGGACCGGCAACGCGCACAACTCCGACATCAACGACGGCGTGGTGACGCGGGCGACGCTCGTCTGTCCGGGTCCTGCCCCGGCGTGCGGGGAATGCACGATCGGAGGTATCGATCCATCGACGGACAATTGCCGCTGCTCGAACAATTCGCGGACGGTCTGTGACGATCCGTTCGCGCCCTCGGCGAGCCAATGCCCGGCGTGCGTCGGCGGATCCGGCGTCAACGGCAACACGTGCGCGAGCAACACGGACTGTAATTTCCCGTCATGCGCCGGCCGCTGTTCGGGTAATGTCGCCTATACCTGTGCGACGAACGCGGATTGCCATACTCCGATTACCCCGGCGAACTACGGCAATTGCTCGACATCGACCGCGCCGAACTTCAAGAAGAAGTGCGGAAACGGGACGTTCTGCGACAGCAACGCCGACTGCATCGGCACGTGCTCCGGGCACGCGGGCTGCGAGTGCTTCTTCGGCGCTCCGTTCCCGCTCAACTCGGCCGGCACGGCGGTGTGCGTCGTCAACCGCTTCGCCAATGACATCAGCGGTACGGCCAACGTCGACCTCGGCTCGGGCGACATCACGGCCAATCTGCGCACGCGCATCTATCTCGGCATCACGCAGGCCAAGCCGTGTCCGGTCTGCGGCGGCAAGTGCAGCCAGAGCCCGACCAAGGTGTGCGCGAACAACACGGACTGCGTGACGCCGTCGCCAGGCGGTACGTGCGGCTCCTACGACCCCGTCGCGGGCGACGGCCTCCGGGGCGGTACGTGCAGCGGCGGCATCAACGGCGGGCTGTCGTGCGATGCGACCGCGACCAACGCGACGTTCCCGGCAAGGACCAGTGGCGGCGTGGCGCAGCTTCCCGGCGGAGGCTCCTACAGCCTCGACTGCATGCCGAGCGATGGAGCCAACGTCTCGGGAACGGGCCTCGTCATCGACCTCGAGCAGACGACGGGCACGTCGACCTTGCCGTCGACTCTGGACTGCGACGCTGCTGGCCCCGGGACTGATCTGTGCCCGTGCATGCAGTGCTCCAAGGACAAGACCAGGGGCTGCTCAACGGACGCCCAGTGCACCACGCAGGGCCGCTTCTGTTCGAACTACAACGATCCGGTCACGTTCAACTGCACGACGAACAGCGACTGCACGCTCGTCAATACGGGAACCTGCACGCTGCTGAGCGGGACGAAGTGCTCGAATGCGGCCACCCGAAGCTGCTCGACCAACGCCGACTGCGGCATGCAGCCGGGCGGGACATGCACGCTCTCGACGTGCTCGTCGCCGGGCCTCGGAGACATCCCGCAGCCGAACAAGTGCACGAGCGGCCTGTGCGAGGACATCGGTGACGGCTTCAACGGCCGATGCACCGTCGGTCCGGACCAGGGCTACTGCGACGGCCTGCTGCGCATCGACGGCACGGGCATGAACGCATGCGCTTCGAACTTCGATTGCACGAACGGGGATCACTGCACGCTGTCGCAGCGCAGGCTGTGCTTCCTCGATCCGATCGTCGCGGTTGGCGATCCTGATCCGAGCTTCCCGATTGCGGGCTCGACCTTCTGTGTACCGCCGACCGAGTACCCGGCGATCAATACGGTGGCCGGACTGCCGGGACCGGGCCGCGTGATCAGCCAGGGCGGCGCGAAAACGTTCTGCCACAACAACCACGGCGTCCAGTACACGCCGGGCGGCTCGCCGCCCTGTCCATAAAGACCTCGGTCATCGGCCGAACGTCGCGACGCCCCGCTGTGACTCGTCACAGCGGGGCGTCGTCATTTGGAGCTCTGAACGAGGGTTACCACCAGATAAGGCCACGACGGGCCTTCGTCGCACTGCGTCGAGACCTCGCGACGCCCGCAACGCCGAGTAATCTCTTGCTTACGCACCCTTTCGTTGGTTAGGAGTATGTTACGCGGCCGGCTTCCGGGGACGATACTGCGACCGCTGCCCGCCATTGTTTTCCAGAACCAGGGAGGAGTCTTTTCATGTCCTACATGACACGTTTTTTTGTCGCCGCGTCGCTGACGCTGGGGCTCGCCGCCGCGGGTCTTCCGTCGCCGGCCTCGGCCGCCTTCACCGATGCCCAGCTCGGGTGCCGCAAAGAGATCGGGAAGTCCGGCACCAAGTACGTAAAGACGGCGATCAAATCGATGACCAAGTGCCACAAGTCGCAGGACAAGGACGGCGGCGCGGTCAACTGCAACAACATCGCGGCGACCGATCCGGACAACAAGGTCCCCGCCGCCGCCGACAAGATCGAAGCGAAGGTCGTCGACAAGTGCACCGGCATCAATCCCACCGACGTGCTCTATGACGGCTGCCCGATCCCGTGCCACGGCGCGGTACCGACGGTCACGACTTTCGCGAACGTCGTCGACTGCATCGTGTGCCTGTCCAACAGCGACACGCAGAGCTACAGTGACGAGGCCAACGGCAGCCCGACGGTACCGCTGACCAACGAGGCCGATCTCGACTGCCATTCGTCGATCGTCAAGAACAGCAGCAAGCTCTACAACTCGGCCGTCAAGAACGCCACGAAATGCCAGGCGAGCTACGACGAGCTCAACGATATCTCGACGTGCACGGGCAGCGGGTTCGCGGCGCTGACCAGCGACGCGTACGACAAGTGCCACGAAGCGGTCCAGGGCGACTGCTCTGCGGCGACGCTGCCTGGCACGACTCTCGATGCGTGCGGCGGCTCGGCGACCGCGTCGGCGCTGGCGACGTGTGTCTGCACGGCGGCGCTGAACGATGCGCAGACCAACGCGCAGCAGATCGTCGACCTGTCGGGACCGGTCGCCACAACGACGACGACGACGACCACCACCACCTCGACGACGCTGATTGTCGGCGATGTCCAGTGTCCGGACCTCGGCGAGCTGACCCTGTACTCGCGCGACAGCCTGGATTCGTGCACGAGCAACAGCGACTGTACCGCTCCGCGCACGTGCAACACCGCGATCGGATACTGCACGACCGTGGCGGATCTCGACAGCGGCTGGACCGGCAACGCGCACAACTCCGACATCAACGATGGCGTAGTGACGCGCGCTTATCTGTACTGTCCGGGTCCCGCGCCGGCTTGCGGCGAATGCGATGTGCTCGGGATCGACCCGTCGCCGGGCAACTGCCGCTGTGAAAACAACTCGCGGACGGTCTGCGACAACCCGTTCGCATCGTCGGCCAGCGAATGCCCCGCGTGTGTCGGCGGCTCGGGCGTCGCCGGTAACACGTGCACGAGCAACACCGACTGCAATTTCCCGACGTGCAGCGGTCGCTGTTCGGGCAACGTCGCAGCTACTTGTGCGACGAACGCGGACTGCCATATTCCGGTCACGCCGGCGAACTACGGCAATTGCTCGACGTCGACGCCGCCGAACTTCAAGAAGAAGTGCGGAAACGGAACGTTCTGCGACAGCAATGCCGACTGCGTCGGCACCTGTACCGGCCAGGCGGGTTGCGAGTGCTTCTTCGGCGCTCCGTTCCCGCTCAATTCGGCTGGCACCGCGGTGTGCGTCGTCAACCGCTTCGCCAATAACATCAGCGGTACCGCCAACATCGATCTCGGCGCGGGCGACATCACGGCCAACCTGCGCACGCGCATCTACCTCGGCATCACGCAGGCCAAGCCGTGTCCGGTCTGCGGCGGCAAGTGCAGCCAGAGCCCGACCAAAGCGTGCGCGAACAACGCGGATTGCGCGACGCCTTCACCGGGCGGCACGTGTGGCTCGTACGACCCCGTCGCGGGCGACGGCCTCCGCGGCGGTACGTGCAGCGGCGGTATCAACGGCGGGCTGTCGTGCGATGCGACAGCGACCAACGCAACATTCCCGGCACGAAGCAGCGGCGGCGTGGCGCAGCTTCCAGGTGGAGGCTCCTACAGCCTTGACTGCCAGCCGAGTGACGGGGCGAACGTCTCGGGAACGGGCCTCGTCATCGATCTCGAGCAGACGACCGGAATGACGAGCTTGCCGGCAACCCTCGACTGCGATGGTGCCGGTGCCGGGACCGATCTGTGCCCGTGCATGCAGTGCTCGAAGGACAAGACGAGGGGGTGCTCGTCCGATTCGCAGTGCGCCGCGCAGGGCCTGTTCTGTTCAGCGTTCAACGATCCGGTCACGTACAACTGCGCGAGCAACGACGACTGTACGCTCGTCGATACGGGGACCTGCACGCTGCTGAGCGGGACGAAGTGCTCGAACGCGGCCACCCGAAGCTGCTCGACCAACGCCGACTGCGGCATGCAATTCGGTGGGGAGTGCACGGTTTCAACGTGCTCGTCGCCGGGCATCGGAGACATCCCGCAGCCGAACAAGTGCACCGGCGGCCTCTGCGAGGACAGCGGCGACGGCTTCAACGGAAGATGCACGGTCGGACCGGACCAGGGTTACTGCGACGGCCTGCTGCGCATCGACGGAACGGGCATGAACGCGTGCGCTTCGAACTTCGATTGCACGAACGGAGACAAGTGCACGCTGTCGCAGCGCAGGCTGTGCTTCCTCGACCCGATCGTCGCGGTCGGCGATCCTGATCCGAATTTCCCGATCGCGGGCTCGACCTTCTGCGTACCGCCGGTGGAGTACCCGGCGATCAATACGGTGGCCGGCTTGCCGGGGCCGGGCCGCGTGATCAGCCAGGGCAGCGCGAGAACGTTCTGCCACAACGACCACAACGTGGAGTACACGCCGGGCGGTTCGCCGGCCTGTCCGTAGACGATCGGCTCGCAACGGCGAGTCGGGCGCCGGTTCGGCGCCCGATGCAAAAAAGGGGATCGGTGCAATGCACCGATCCCCTTTTGTCAGGCGCCGCCGGAGGCTCTCGTTCCCTCAGAGGCAACTCAACGTCGATCCGGCAGCGGGCGGTATCATGCGATCGAGCTGGCAACTGCAAGGTGCGGTGCCGCCAATGTCTCCGTCATCCTCGCACAGGTTGTGCGTGAAGGTCGCGTTCGCATAGACGGCATTGATCGGTATCGAGTCTTCGCCTCCCTCGATCACTACGTTATCCGTCAGCCGGAAATACGTGGTATCGGTGTTGTTGATACCTGCGTACGTGTAACCCCTTATCATGTTCTTCTGAATCAACGGTCCGGTCGCCGAACTCCTTCCGACGATGTGGATGCCGATGCTGCCGCCATCAATCCGGTTGTTTTCGATGACGTCGCTCGAATCGAGCAAGACCATATCGATCCCCGTCCCACCGGCAGGCGACTGGATGACATTGCGCTGGTAGGCCTTGCCGTTGTTGCCGCCGTTGGCCCAGAGAATGCCGGTTGTGGCGTTGACAATTTTCATTTCCCTTACGGTGCCGCAATTCTTGACACCCGCGGAAAAAGTTCCAGTTCCATTGACGATATCGTTCACGGTGTCATTGACCGTACCTTGTACGATGCTGGTGACCCCCGAACCATCTTCACACTGCACAGCGGGTCCGCATCCGGCCGATCGAATGCACGTAATCGTATAGCCGTTGGTATCGAGATTTTTCCCATTGGTCATCGTGATGCAGGCATCGGCGTTGGTCGAGGAGATCGCCCCGTTCAATTTCCAGTCGCCTGATCCACCGTAAGATCCGCAGCTGGTGATGAGGCCGACGGCCATCGCGGACGATGCGGAACCGCCGATCAGGCCGACCATCGCAAAAAAAGCGGCGAGCATCATGCTGGAGCGTTCATTCTTCATTGAGAAAATCCTCCTCCCGGGTTTGGTTCTGGAATTTGCCGGAATCTTGTCTTTCACAGGTGCGTACATGGCGTGCTCCTTCCTCACAGCAGTGGGTAGAGGATGGGCGGATCATCCGTTTCGCACTGATCGGCGCATGCGCACATCAGGTGGCTGTAGGCTGCCAAGTCGAGCGAATGGCATCCCGTAGCGGTCGGTGTTGCGTCGCGATACAGAAGGTTGTTCTTGAACTCGGCGTACGCCGAGGTGGTGTGGTCCGTGGTGTGCAGTGGGTTCGTGCTCGACTCGCGCACGACGTTGTTCGTCAATTGCGATTTGCCGAGTCCGCTGTTCACCACGCCTCCGATGACCAGCCCTTGAGTTCCACCGCGTAGATAGTTGTTGGTGACCGTGGATGAGTTGCGGTTCGCCATCCATACGTCGGCCGCCGTAGTGACGGCGGTGATGACACTGTTCTTCAGTGCGGCGAGGGGATATCCATTCGAATTGCTCACTCCAACATCCGGTCCATCCATTCGAACCGCGTCGATCGTTGCGCAGTTGATGATCCCATTGGCGAACGCACCGCGAATGCCGCCTTTGTTTACGCCGGACGAGCTGTCTTTGATCGTGACCCCGCTGACATTGGCACATGTGATCGCAGTGCCGCCGCTCAACGAATTCATGATCGTGTGTCCGTTGAGGTCGATCGTTACGCCCGCAGCGGCTATGTTGAGGCAAGTTCCGGATGTGGCTGCGAGGTCATAGTTGGCGGATAACGTCGTATTGGTGGTGATGTTCGACGGACATGCCGTCGTCGATGCGTATTCGGGGAACTCGTAAGCGATGTCGGTCGTCGTATCGCAGATGGAGCTGCCGTAGACACAATCGTCATCGTCACAATAGGTGTGACCATCTCCGCTCGGGCTACCCGCAACATCGATGCAATACGCCGGATCCGGGGCCGCGTCGCCAGGATTCTGTTCGCGGAGATAGTTGCTCCGAAAATCAACTAGGTCCGTATCGCTGTGGATCTGGTAGTATTTCCCGTCATTGATCACATTTCGTTCGATCCGGGCTGACCGAAGATCGCTCGTATCAGCCATTCCGGTGATGTAAATGCCGCCATTGGTCGCGCGAATATTATTAAATGAGATGGCCGATGAGCCTTTTGCGAGATCGCCGTAAAACCCGAACGTATCGGCATTGATGTATGTGTTGGTGAGAGACTGAAGCGGATTACCGGTGTTATACACGCCGTATCCGGCCCGCCCGTCGATAACCACGCCCTCGATGGTCGAGCAGTTTGCAATTCCGTAGACGCTCGTCCCCGAGATCGTCCCTTTCGTCGTCCCGGTGTCTTGAATCGTTATGCCCGTGTTAGCACAGTAGATTGCGGCAGTGCCGGCGCCGGTACCGGTTCGGCTGATATTGTGGCCTTTGAGATCGATGACGCCGGTCCCCGACACGTTAAAGCAAATTCCGCCCGATCCGAGATCATAGTCGGTCGTCAGCTCGAACAGTCCGAAATAAGGCGAGGCCGACAGGTCGATGCTCGACCCAGGACACGACGTTGCGTGTGCGTTGAATGAAGAGAAGAAAATTACAGCTGCGACTTCGATGACGATCCATCGCGGCAGCCATTTCTGGTTTTGCATGCGTACCCCTCCTGATTGACGTTGTTCATCGCCGAATTGCGAGTGCTCCGTGTATGCGGGGCCGGTTGGCACGAGGTCAATGCAAAGCGACGTGGGAATTATGTTGGCGTATCTAAAGAGCGTGATCGGAAATTCATTCACGCAAGCGCGCGTGTAGCTACGCACGTATTACGGATGTCATGTAGAGGCTGCGTGCGCGTCGTAGCTACGCGCGAGTTGAGAACGAGACGCAGCATCGCGCACTTGCGTGCAGCACCGTTGGCGTATCGATGTTCGCCGGCGTGGCACTGCCAGACGCCGAACCGCACAACGCACCGACTGGTGAACGACGCAGGAGGCGTTGTGACGGGAGCCGGCATGCCCGACGAAAAAAACGAATCCGAGTCGTTTCGGAACTGAAAAGGCCTCAAGGCAGGCGGGGGCTTCTGTGCCGCAGCGTACTTTGCGACTTCGAGCCACGGCCCAAATTTCGTTCTCGTATCAATCAGTCCGCGTTTCTATAGCGCTCTGGCAACAATGGTGTCAGTAGCAAGAAGGCGGGCGACGAGGAGCGTCACCCTCCGCACCTGCGCTTTTTTACCCTTGACCCAGCGTGGCTGGCCCTGTCTACAACGCAGCGGGCCACGACCACGCCCGCCGCCCTGTTCTCGGCCTGTAGTCTTACCAACCCGGAGGGGACCTGTATGAAGCCTCGCTCGAACGTATCCGCATTCCTTCTCAGTACATTCGGCGTCTCCATCGCGATGGCGATGACCGCTTTTCCGGCCTTCGCGATCACCAACGACCAGCAGGGCTGTGTGAACGCGATCAACAAGGCCGGCGCCAAGGTCGCGGCCACGCAGGGCAAAGACAACGCCGCGTGCGTCAAGGCGGCGGGTTCCGGGAATCTGGAAATGCAGACCACCGACCAGTGCGTGATGGCCGACAACAAGGGCAAGGTCGCGGGCGCAGAAACGAAGACGACCGACGCCGAGTCGTCGAAGTGCAGTCCGCCGCTGCCGGCGATCGCGTTCACCGGTGCCGCAACGGCAAACACGGCAGCGATCAGCGAAGAGGTTGCACTGCTGAGCGCGATCTACGGATCCACGGTCCACACCGCGATGCTGACCGATCATGACGGCGCCGCGTGCCAGGCCGCCGTGACGAAGTCGTACGAGAAGCTCGGATCGACGCGGCTCAAGGCGTTCAACGGGTGCAAGAAGGACTTTCTCAAGTCGAACCCGGGGGCGACCGCGGTTCAGCTCCAGGTCTGTCTGACAACGCCGAGCTCTGCCGATCCGAAAGGCAAGGTCAGCGGCGCGACCACCAAGCTGTCGGATACCGTCACGGCGAAATGCGCCGGCGTCGCTCTGGCGACGGCATTTCCGGGCTGCTCTGCCCAGGCCGGCTCGGCCGCGACCCTGTCCGCATGCGTGGCGCGTAACGTCGAGTGCCGCATGTGCCTGATGACCAACGCCATGGACAACCTTTCGACTCCCTGCGACCAGTTCGACGACGGCGTCGTGAACCAGACGTGCCGCCAGTGCGGCAACGGCCTCGCCGAAGCGCCCGAGCCTTGCGACACGGCCGGCGACTCCGCATCCTGCGATTCCGACTGCACGACCATTTCTTGCGGCGACGCGCATACCAACCTTGCAGCCGGCGAAGCGTGCGACGCCGGCACTGAAACCGCCGCCTGCGATGACGACTGCTCGCTGCCTTCGTGCGGCGACGGCAACCTGAACACTGCTGCCGGCGAAGTCTGCGACGACGGCAACGCCACCAACGGCGACGGCTGCGACAACAACTGCACCGTCTCGGCCTGCGGCAACGGGATTGCGGCCGGCAGCGAAGCCTGCGACGACGGCAATACCGTCAATACCGACGCGTGCCTCAATACCTGCGTGGTCGCGACCTGCGGCGACGGCGTCCGCTGCAACGGTGCCGGATGCGTCAGCGGCCCGTCCGGCGGGGCGGAATCCTGCGACGACGGCAACGGCCTGAACACCGACAACTGCCTCACCAACTGCGCGGCAGCGACCTGCGGTGACGGCAACCTCTGCAGCTCGCCGGGCTGCACGACCGGTCCGACCGGCGGCCTCGAGCAGTGCGACAACGACGGTTCCAACAGCAACGTCACGCCCAATGCGTGCCGCACCAACTGCAAGCTCCCGACCTGCGGCGACGGCGTGACCGACGCGGGCGAAGGCTGCGACGACGCGAACGCGGTCAACACCGATCACTGTCTGAATACCTGCGTGGTTGCGACCTGCGGCGACGGCGTCCGGTGCAACGGCGCGGGTTGCGTGAGCGGCCCGTCCGGAGGCGCAGAGGCCTGTGACGATGCCAACGGTTCGAATACCGACAGCTGCCTGACCAACTGTGCCGCGGCGACCTGCGGCGACGGCAATCTCTGCAGCACGCCGGGCTGCACGACCGGTCCGACCGGCGGCGTCGAGCAGTGCGACAACGACGGCTCCAACAGCAACGTCACGCCCAACGCGTGCCGCACCAACTGCAAGCTGGCGAGTTGCGGCGACGGTGTCACCGACGCCGGCGAAGGCTGCGACGACGGCAATGCCGTCAACACCGACCATTGTCTGAACAGCTGCGTGGTCGCCACCTGCGGCGACGGCGTCAAGTGCAACGGCGCCGGCTGCGTCAGCGGCCCGAGCGGCGGCGCGGAGGCCTGCGACGACGGCAACGGCCTGAACACCGACAACTGCCTTACGACCTGCGCATCGGCGGCCTGCGGCGACGGATTCCTGTGCAGTGCCCCTGGGTGCACGACCGGTCCGAGCGGCGGCGTCGAGCAGTGCGACAACGACGGCTCCAACAGCAACGTCACGCCGAACGCCTGCCGCACCACGTGCCGCACTGCTTTCTGTGGCGACAACGTCACGGACGCCGGCGAGACCTGCGACAGCGGCGGCGTGAACACCGTGTCGTGCGACTCCAACTGCACGTCCGTCGCGTGCGGCGACGGCTTCATCAACTCCGCGGCAGGCGAAACCTGCGACGGCGGAGGCGAAACCCTGACGTGCGATGCCAACTGCACGGCCAGGGTCTGCGGCGACGGCACGATCAACACGACCGCCGGCGAAATCTGCGACGACGGCAACACCGCCAGCGGCGACGGCTGCTCGTCGACGTGCCAGAGCGGTGCGGGTTCGGGCGAATCCGATCCTGGATGCCCCAATCTCGGCGAGCTGGTGCTGTACTCGCACGACAGCCTCGACGCGTGCACGAGCAACGCGGACTGCACGGTCCCTCGCACGTGCAACACGTCGATCGGCTACTGCACGACGGTTGCCGACCTCGACAGCGGCTGGACCGGCAACGCGCACAACTCCGACATCAACGATGGAGTCGCGACACGCGCGTACCTCGTTTGTGAAGGACCGCCGTCGCCCGGCTGCGGCCAATGCGAAGTGGCGGGAATCGATCCGTCGACGGACAACTGCCGCTGCTCGAACAATTCGCGAACGGTGTGTGACGAACCATTCGCGTCTGCGGTGAGCGAATGCCCGGCGTGCGTCGGCGGCTCGGGAGTCAACGGCAACACGTGCACGAGTAATACCGACTGCAATTTCCCGACATGCGCCGGCCGCTGCTCGGGTAACTCGGCCTTTACCTGTACGACGAACGCGGACTGCCATACTCCGGTCACTCCGACGAACGTCGGCAACTGCTCGACGTCGACGGCGCCGAACTTCAAGAAGAAGTGCGGAAACGGAACGTTCTGCGACACCAACGCCGACTGTATCGGCACGTGCTCGGGCCAGGCGAGCTGCGAGTGCTTCTTCGGCGCTCCGTTCCCGCTCAACTCGGCCGGCACGGCGGTGTGCGTCGTCAACCGCTTCGCCAACGATATCAGCGGTACGGCCAACGTCGATCTCGGCTCGGGCGACATCACGGCCAACCTGCGCACGCGCATCTACCTCGGCATCACGCAGGCCAAGCCGTGTCCGGTCTGCGGCGGCAAGTGCAGCATTCTGACGACCAAGACGTGCGCGAACAATTCGGACTGCCTTGCGGGGCAAGGCACGTGCGGCTCGTACGACCCCGTCGCCAGCGACGGGCTCCGTGGCGGCACGTGCAGCGGCGGCATCAACACCGGCCTGTCGTGCGATGCGACGGCGACCAACGCGACGTTCCCGGCACGAAGCAGCGGAGGCGTAGCGCAGCTTCCGGGTGGAGGCTCCTACAGCCTCGACTGCATGCCGAGCGACGGAGCCAACGTCTCGGGAACGGGTCTCGTCATCGATCTGGAGCAGACGACGGGCACGTCGACCTTGCCGTCGACTCTGGACTGCGACGCTGCCGGTCCCGGGACCGACCTGTGCCCGTGCCTGCAGTGTTCGAAGGACAAGACGAGAGGCTGCTCATCGGACGCCCAGTGCGCCACGCAGGGCCGGTTCTGTTCCGCCTTCAACGACCCGACCACGTTCAACTGCACGACGAACAGCGACTGCACGCTCGTCAACACGGGCACCTGCACGCTGCTGAGCAACACGAAGTGCTCGAACGCGTCCACGCTGAGCTGCACGACCAACGCCCAATGCGGGATGCAGCCGGGCGGGACATGCACGCTCTCGACATGTTCGTCGCCGGGCATCGGTGACATCCCGCAACCGAACAAGTGCACGAGCGGACTCTGTGAGGACATCGGCGACGGGTTCAACGGCCGATGCACGGTCGGACCGGACCAGGGCTACTGCGACGGCCTGCTGCGCATCGACGGGACGGGCATGAACGCGTGCGCTTCGAACTTCGATTGCACGAACGGGGATCACTGCACGCTGTCGCAGCGCAGGCTGTGCTTCCTCGATCCGATCGTCGCGGTCGGCGATCCTGATCCGAGCTTCCCGATTGCGGGCTCGACCTTCTGTGTACCGCCGACCGAGTTCCCGGCGATCAATACGGTGGCCGGACTGCCGGGACCGGGCCGCGTGATCAGCCAGGGCGGCGCGACCACGTTCTGCACGACGGACCACAACGTCCAGTACACGCCGGGCGGCATCCCGGCCTGCCCGTAAGTCGCTGCCAGGCGGCTGAAGCGAAAACGCCCCGCTGTGATTTCACAGCGGGGCGTTTTGCTTTTGGATCCGCGGCCCTTCGTTTGTGCAGCACCGGTTTGATGGTTGCCGGTATTGTGGTTTTTGCCACAACGAGGAAGCACGCCGCCATGATCGCCGTGCTGTGGATAACTGTCCGGCGTCGCCTGCAAACACCTGTTCGTCGCCGCGAACTCCATGCTCCGACGGCCGAAGCTTCGGCAGCATATGCACGTTCCGGGATATCAGCGCTCGGCGCGTGAACGTCGTAACGTCGCGCCGACATGCGGCCATGTCATTGACCGTCCGGCGCCGCTTTCGATACGCGTGGTGCATCCCGATCCGCTCTGGAGTGCGCCGATGAAAACCAAGCTTTCGAAGATTCTCTACGACAAGGGCTGGACCGAAATGGAGCTTTCGCGGCGCACGGGTCTCGCGCAGAGTTACATCAACCGGGTCAAGAACGCGCGCGTCGTGCCGACGGTCCGCACCGCGCTCAAGATCTGCCGTGCGCTCAACGTCGCCGTCGAGGACGCGTTCGTCTACGAGGACAAGCCGTACGGTGTCACGCATTCCGTGTATTTTCCGAGCTCCCACGCCCTGGTCGCCGAGGACTGACGCGGGCGGGCGGCAATTCGGCCGCGGCCCGGACTCGGTGGTTTCTCCGGGGCCGGATTCGGGGCAATTCGGCCGCGGGCCGGATTTGAGATAGACGACCGGTGATGGAGCCCGGGCTGCTGAGGCCGCTTTCGATCGGACCGGTCGTCACGCGCACCAACCTCATCCTTTCACCGATGTCGGGAGTGACCGACTGCGCGTTCCGCACCACCGTGCTCGAGGCCAGCGGTCGGGATGCCGTCGGCCTGCTCGTCAGCGAATTCGTCGCGGCGGAAGGCCTTTCGCGCGACAACGCCAAGACCATCGCGATGCTCCGCTACCAGGAAGTCGAGCGGCCGTTCTCGATCCAGATCTTCGGCGCCGACGTCGACCGCATGGTGCGTGCCGCCGAGATGGTCGAGGAGATCGGCGCCGACATCGTCGACATCAACTGCGGTTGCCCGGCGCCGAAGGTCGTTCGTCGCGGAGGCGGCGCCCAGCTGATGCGCACACCCGACGTGCTGCGCGACATCCTCGTCGCGGTGCGTGCCGCGGTCTCCATCCCGGTAACGGTCAAGATCCGCGCCGGCTGGGACGATGCCAGCCGCAACGCCGTCGAAGTCGCACGCATGGTCGAAGGCGAAGGCGCGGCGATGCTGGCGGTGCACGGGCGCACCCGGCTCCAGCTCTACAGCGGCGAATCCGACTGGAACCTGATCGGCGAGGTCGCGAGCCGGCTCTCGATCCCGGTGATCGGTAGCGGTGACGTCATCGATGCCGAAGGCGCGCTCGAGCGGCTGCGCGGCGGTTACGCCGACGGTGTGATGATCGGCCGCGGCGCGATCTCCAACCCGTGGATCTTCGGACAGACGCTCGCGCTCGCGAATGGATACGAGGTCCGCGACCCGTCCACGCTCGAGCGCATCGCGATCCTCGAACACTTTGCCGGCTCGCTTGCCGAAACCAAGGACCTGCGGGCCTATCTCGGTCGCCTGCGCGGGCTTGCGTGTCACATGGCCAAGGGTCTTCCGGGCGGCGCGGCCACAAGGCGCGTGCTCGGCAAGGCGACGCTTCCCGCCGACATCCTGCGCATCGTGCGCGAGTTCCTGCTCGAAGGCCGCCGCTTCGAAGAGCTCGTCGAAGACGACGCCCGCCTCCCGGTGATGCCGACTGCTGACGCCGACGGCGATGCGATCGCCGAAGTCGCCTGACAAAACGGAGTCTGCGGATGCAGTCGAGCTTCGAGGTCTTCGTCAGCAAGGAATCCTTCAAGTTCAATGCGGCGCATTTCATCGCGTATCCGGGTTTCCGCGAGCGCCTGCACGGGCACAACTACCGCGTGTCGGTGCGGATGGAAGGTCCGGTCGGCGACGACGGCTACGTCGTCGATTTCGGCGACATCAAGCGCGCGACCCGCGAAGTCTGTGCGACGCTGAATGAGCGCGTGATCGTCCCGATGCTGTCGGACGTGCTGAAGATCGAAGTCGACGCCACGGAAGTCCGCATGACCTGCGAGGACGGCATGCGCTTTTCGTTTCCGCTCGGCGACTGCGTGCTGCTCGACATCCGGCATTCGTCGGCCGAAGAGCTTGCGGCGTTTCTCGGCGAGCGTCTGAAGTCCGAGCTTCCGATCCTCGCGCGCCGCGGCGTGCGCGTCCTCGAAGTCGGCGTGGCCGAAGCTCCGGGTCAGGAAGCCCGCTTCCGGATCGAGCTGTGATCCGTCGCGGCGCGGCCGCAGCATTGGTGTGCGCGCTGCTCGCGGGCGGCTGTGCAGGTCCACTGCCCGAAGAAGGCAGCGCCGATGCGCGGCTGTATTCCGACCGATGCGGCACCTGCCACCGCGCGTATCAGCCGAAGACGCTGACTCCGGCGATGTGGCGCGTGCAGGTCGAGCGCATGGACAAGAAATTTCTCGAGGCGAGGGTGCCGCCGCCGACAGCTGCCGAGCGCGACCGCATTCTCGCGTATCTTACGCGCAACGCGGGCGGCTGACGGTCACGCCTTCGCTGCCAACGGCTTCGCGGCGGACGGCTTTGCGGCGAGCGCGCGCTTGCGGATCTTTTCGATCTCGCCGCGACCCTTGATTACGTCGCTCGTCATGATTTCGCGGCCGCCGGCCGTCACCAGGATGTCATCCTCGATGCGGATGCCGACGCCGCGGAACTTCTCGTCGACCAGCAGGTCGCTGCGCACGTAGAGACCGGGCTCGACGGTCAGCACCATGCCTTCCTCGAGCACGCGCGAGCTTCCGGACGTGCGGTAGCTGCCGGCGTCGTGCACGTCCATGCCGAGCCAGTGACTGGTGTTGTGCATGTAGAACGGCGTGTACGCGTTGCGCTCGATGCATTCGTCGACGGTACCGGTCAGCAGCCCGATCGAGATCAGACCTTCGACCAGCACGCGAAGCGCGGTGCGATGGACTTCCTCAATGGCGATGCCGGGGCGCACGGCCTCGATCGATGCCTCCTGGGCCGCAAGCGCGATGTCGTAGAGCTCCGCCTGGCCGGCGCTGAACGACGCGCCGACGGGGAACGTTCGCGTGATGTCGGCGCAGTAGCCGCCGTACTCTCCGGCCGCGTCGACGAGCAGCAGCTCGCCGTCGGCAAGCGCGCGGTCGTTGCTGGTGTAGTGCAGCACGGTCGCGTTGGCGCCGCCGGCACAGATGCTGCCGTACGCAGGCCCGGTGCAGCCGCCGTAGCGGAACTCGTACTCGAGAAGCGCCTGCGCCTGGTACTCGGTCTGGCCCGGACGCAACGTTTCCATCAGCCGCATGTGCGCGGCCGCACTGATGCGGCCCGCCTCGCGCATACGATCGATCTCCTCGGGCCGTTTGTGCAGGCGGAATTCGGCCAGCAGCGCCGTGGCTTCGCTGACTACGATCGGGTCGCCGCCGCGCCGCGGCCGTTCGGCGTTGGCCTCATGCACCAGCTCGAGAACGCGCTGGTTGACGTGCGGATCGCGGCTGTGTGCGTAAAAGAGCCGGTCGGCGCGCCGAAGCTGCCGGAGCAGCACTGCCCACGTCTCTTCGATCGGGAACGCATGGTCAGCGCCGTAGGTTTCGCGCGCGCCTTCGACGCCCGCGCGTTTTCCGGTCCACGTCTCGGACTTCTCGTCGCGCGCGCGTACGCACAGCGTAAAGCCGTCTTCTTCCTTGCCGTGATTCGACAGCAGCAGCGCGCAAGGCTCCTCGAAGCCGCTGAGGTAGCGCACGTTGGTGTCGGGACGATACGTGTAGTGGACGTCGTTGGCGTACACCGCCTCCGGCGTCTCGGGGAGGAACAGAACCGCGCCGTCGAGCGCGGCGCGCACTGCCGCTCGCCGCTCGGCAAACGCTTTGGGCGGCGGACCGTGAAGAGTCATTTCGAATTCTCCTGAATGGTGCTCGGCATGTGTCGACCTGCGCGCTTACTCGATGGTCGGAACGGTCTCGGCTACCGCCTGGATGCCGGGATCGAGCAGCAGCTCGAGGCGTGCTTCGCCGAGAGCCTGCGCGATACGGGCGACGGGGTCACTCTGTGCCCGCACCTGGCCGCCGAGGTCGGCAAGCTGCGCGACCAGGCTGTCCTTCTTCGGATAATACACGAGCTGGACCTTGTCCGGATCGTGAATTCCGGCGGCGTTGGCCGCCGCATGGACGGCGTCGGCGAACGTGCCGATCTCGTCGACGAGGCCGCGCTCGAAAGCCTGCTGCCCGGTCCACACCCGCCCGCCGCCGAAGCGATCGATATCCTCGGGCTTTTTCTTGCGTCCGGTGGCGACGCGCTCGAGGAAGAGGCGGTACGTGTCGTTGATCTGGTCGCGCACGAGCGCGAGCTCTTCGGCATCCATCGGCTTGTCGAGATCGAAGAGCCGCGAATAACGACCGCGCGACAGGGATTCGGTGTGCACGCCGACGCGCTCGAGCAGGCCGCTGACATCCGGCTTGAAAAACACGACACCGATCGAGCCGGTAAGCGTTCCGGGTGCAGCCACGATGCGGTTGGCTGCCGACGCAAGGTAGTAGCCGCCGGAAGCCGCCACGTCGCCGAGAGATGCGATGACGGGCTTTTTCTTTGCCGCATCGCGAATCGCGAGCCAGATCTCGTCGGATGCCGCCGGCGAGCCGCCGGGGCTCGCCACGCGCAGCACGATCGCGGAGATATCGTTGTCGCGCGCAGCTTCAGCGAGCGCTTCGCTGACGGTCCGCGAGCCGGCGCTTCCGCCGCCCGGCCGGCTCTTCCCGGTCGTGATCGCACCAACCGCGTGCACGACGGCAATCGACGGGCCGTCGCCGATTCCGAGCGAGGCCGGTGTGACGCGCGTGTAGATCTCTTCCTTGACTGTTTCGGGCGGAGTGCCGCTGCCGAGCTCGGACAGCACTTCCGACGGTGCGCGCACGGCGTTGGCGATGCCGGCATCGACGAGCTGCTGGGGCTTGGTAATCCCGCGGTTGATCGCCTTGTCGAGCTCGGCCGGAACCAGGTTGCGTGCGCTTGCGAGCGTGCGCACGAGCTGGGCGTGCACGTCGTCGAGGATCGATTCGAGCATCTCGCGGTGGGCGGGCGTCATCGACTCGCGCGAAAGCTCGTCGCCCGCGCTCTTGTATTCGCGGATCTGCTCGACCTGCATGCGGACGTCGACTTTGGGCCACACACCGCCGAGAAATACCGCCTGGGCCTGCATGCCGGTCAGCATCGGCGCCGAAGCCGGCGCGACGTACACGGCGTCGGCGGCCGACGCGATGAAGATCTCCTTGCTGGCCGGGGACAGCTCGACTTCGAGCTCGGCGATGACCCTTTTGCCGGCCGCCTTGACCAGCGACAGTGCGCTGCGGATTTCCTCGGCCTGCGCCCAGCCGGCATCGAGCGCACCGATGCGCACGATCACGCCGGCGATGCGGCCGTCATGGCGCACCTTGCGCATCGCTTCGTCGAAGATCGCGATCGAATGCCCGCGGTCGATCAGGCGCGAAAGGAAATTTCCCGGTGGGGATTCCGAAAACGAACCTGCGACATCGACGACGAGATAACTGCCGGAAGCGATCGTCGGCCCCCGCATCCACAGCCACAGCGCCACGGCGAGGACCGCAAAGCTGGCCAAACGAACGAACAATCGGAAACGTGCGAACATCGAAGCGCTTCGTGCAGCTTGGCATTTTGACCGGATAGCGCAACGGTCCGCGCGCGATGCATCCTGCAAAAAAACTCGTGATCGAGCTCGGGGGCGTGGAGGATGCGCCACGGACGTTCGCACGTGATCAGCTCGCTGCGCTTCGCTCGGCCGACGACGGTTGCGCACGCGTCCGGGTATGGCGACGTGACGAAGCCGGCATTCTGCTCGGCCGCTTCCATCGCGCCGATGCGGCCGCGTGTGCGGCGGGTTTAGTCTCGCGCCGTTTGTCGGGCGGTCGCATCGTGCCGGTCGGACCGGGTACTGCGTGCGTGACGCTCGTCGTGCCGGTCGTCGACTGGCTCGATCCGACCAGCGCGTCGCTTCGGCCCGACCAGATCCTGAACCGTGCGCTGCGTCCGCTGCTTTCGATGCTGCGCGACCGCGGCGTCGATGCGTTCTATGGCGGGCGTGATCTGATCACCGTGAATGGGCGCACGGTCGCGCACGCATCGTTTACGGTCATGCGCGACGGCATCGGCATCATCGAGATGCACATGGCCGACCGGGCTACGTTTCGCGACCTTGCCGCTTTGCTCGACCGTTGTGATCCGGCCGGTGTGGCCGGAGTAGACCGCGACGGCTTCGCGACGGCGACGTCCGTCGCCGAGCTGCTCGGCGCGAACGCATCCGCATGGACCGACGACGGATGGGCGCAGGCATTCGCCGGATTCGCCGCCACGAGCTTCTCGTGCGAAGTCGCGACCGCGGCCGATTCGGACGCTGACGTGACGATGGCCGATGTCGACGCCGCGCACGGGTTTTTCCAGAGCCCCGGGCCTGTCGCCGTCGATCGGCGGACGGCCGCGGAGGTCGCGATGCTCGGCGTCGTCGAGTGCGCCGGAAGCCTTCGCGGTGACCGCCTGACCGCGCTCGAGATCACCGGCGATCTGATCGCGCCGTTTCACACGCTCGACGACATTGCCGCCGAATGCGAAGGCGAGCCGCTTCGGCCGGCATCCATTCGAAAGGCACTCGCGCGTGCGCTCGCGAGGCCGCGAAGCTTCGTGCTCGGGATCCGGGAGCTCGACCAGCTCGTGCTTCGTCTCGCGTCCGGCTAGTGCGAATGGCCTCCGGCTGATGCGAATCGACGGACAAGTCTGCCGCGACAATCGGCGGTGGCATCACCGTTGACTCCCGCCGATGACACTTTGGGATCATGGAGCGGACGGCTCCCTGCGTATTGCCTGATGGCGCTGTGCATGGCATTCCTCCCGCCAATCGCGAAATTGGAGCTCATCAGGATGAGCCCCATCGTCGTCAAGGATGCGGAACGCCATGAGCGAAGAGCAAGCCAGGAAAGACAACCTTCTCGATCAGATCGCCGACGTGCACGAGCACTTCATCGACCTGATGAACCAGCGTCTGCCCGAGATCGGTGAGCGCGAGCTCGAGCTCTACTTCGGCGTGCTCGGCAAGCTGGTCGCCAAGCTCGAAGAGCGTGACAAACCGCTTCGGGCCGCAGCCCAGGAAGTCTTCGCGGACGTGGCGTCGATGGTCATGACCGAGCTCGCGCGATGACCGGTGCCGAGCTCGAAGCGCACACCAGGAAAATCAACGACGAAACCTACGCGGCCTGGAACGCCCACGACCCGGATCGCGTGGCGGCGGTGTTCGCGGTGAACGCGGTGCTGCGCGAAGCGGGATCGGGCGTCGAGCACGGCGGCCGGGCAGCGATTCGCGAGCGCGCGGTGCTGCTGCTCACCGCGTTCCCCGATTTTCGGCTGGAGAAAGTCGTGCTGCTGGTCGACGGACGTCGTCATGCCGACCGGTGGATCATGACGGGCACGCACGATGGTGAGCTGTTCGGCATCCCGGCGACCGGAAAGAAGATCCAGCTCGAGGGATCGACGTTCACGACACTCGACGACGACGGGCTGGTGATCGAGGACGTGCAGTACACCGACAACGCATCACTCGCCGTGCAGCTCGGCCTCGGCTAGCCGAAACAGCCGCGTCGCACCTCGCCGTCGCCTGTCTGATTCGTATCGCTACCGTGGTTTCGGTCCCGAGCAGACGGTCATCGGTATGTTCGGCGACCCGAACGCCCGAGGAAGTCGCGTGCGCCTTCGCTACCAGGACCGTTTCACATCGGCAAGATCCGCACTGCGACGACCTCTCACGGTGCAACCTCCATCCCTCGACATTCCCCGCGGAATGTTCGCGCATCGGCGAGATTGCCGCGCCTCGCATCCATGAAGGCACGGCCGAAGTCGAGGTCCGCCTGATACTGGTTGTGCGCCGTGCAGCGCAGCTCGATATTCTCCGGCGTAGGAGGTCCGCCCATCGCGAACGGAGCTCTGTGGTGGAACTCGATGTTGCTGGACTCGCGGCAGCGACGTCCTCGGCGGTCTACGTAGCAGCAGCGTCCTGAATCGCGTCGCCATACCTCGCGCCGCACGGCCGCCGGGATAGTCCGGGATCGCTGTCCTCGCTGCGAAGCCGCCGTATCGATCACGGGCATTGTGGCGGGTCGATCGGTGCACTCCGCGTTCGTCGACGTGGTTGGCTTCGGTCGATCGGTGCAGCCTGCCCTGCGCGCGAGTGTCCGGACGAGCAGCACGTCGATCGCACGACTGATGATCGCAGCCGGGTCGGGACCGGTCGCCGACCGGCCGAGCAGATCCTGCAGCGACCGAAGCTTGTCGTGCGTTTCTTCGTCTACGGTAATCTCGATCTTGTAGCGGCGCGGGCTGAGCGGAACGATCGGCTTCGTCGCGGTTGCCGGCTGCGCTGACCGTAGGGCCATTGCGACTCCGACGACCTCGGGGTCCGGCCGATTACTCGAGCAGCCGGCGGACTCGCGGTCTGCCCAAGTGCGCGGATCGCTCGCATCGCCAGCCTGATGGCGAACCGGCGAACACCCATCGGCCAACGTTGGCGCTGCCACCACCGGCCCGTTGCTCGCCGCGTTCGCACCGCGACGCCCGGGCATCGCCCGAACACGCGACGCCACATCCGCTCGCGGCGCCAGTTCCGCAACCAGCCGCTCTACCTCGCGCGAGCTCTTGTGCTTGGCGCGCTCGAGCACTCGCAGGTGGTTCTCGGTGGTCAGATGCCTGGCCAGCAGATGGATCGCGCTGAGATGGATCTCGCCGCGTGCGACCAGATCCAGGACGACCGGAAAGTGGCGCGCCGTGCGCGCAGCCCAGATCCGCTTGGCGGTTACCTGCTCTGACATGTGGAAGCGCTCCATGCAGAAAATGAACATGGAGGAGCAGGCATGGCTGGCCCAGAGCTTGCGCTCGTCGATCTCGGCGATCGCGACGAGAAGCGCCGCGGTCGTACGACGGTCGCGTGCGACCAGGCACTCGAAGTGATCGAGCAGTTCCTGTTCGGAGAGATTTGCAACACTGTCGAAGGATGTCGTCATGACGACCCTTGTAACACGGGTTTTTCAGGCGTCGTTCTCCGTAAGGATGCGACCGCCATCAGGCATGCGCCTTTCGCGAAAATGCGCGAGATCTGAGCGGCGCAACGCGCGAAGTCGGCGAAAAAAGTCGTGCGCCCTGTTTTGCGTCGTTATAGGCGACCTGAAGCGGCGAAAAATCGCGTCAAACGAAATCGACATCGCGACGACGCTTCAATAACAAAAGTGGCATAGCCGGCCGCGATCCGCGCCCGCCGCCACGCGTGCGCGTCCGACGAAACCTGGCGGAACCGCCGCCATCGCCAACATTCCCCGGGGAATGTTCGACTGAACCCGTTTGATCAAAAACCCCGAGCAGGGGACCTCGCACGAAATCCCGAAGACCCCAAAATGGGACAGGTACATCTACACAACGCGTATGTACCTGTCCCTTTTTCTCAACGACCTTCCACCCAGCGTCCGGCAAGCGTCACGAGGACGTAGACCGCCAGCGTGCTCATGACCATCGCCGTCACCGACTGCGGAATCGGACCAAACGTGGTCGCCGTCTGAAGGACGACGAGCACGATGCCGAGGCGGAAGCAGCGCGTGCGTGCCTTCGCGCCGGCGAGCGACGTCATCACAAGCTGCACGCTGCCGACGACGAGCACGACTTCGAGAAGCCATGCCGCGACCGGATGATTCCAGAGGGCGAGGCCGAGTTTCGTCGTGCCGCCCGCGATGGTCAGGTCAGGTCGATGCACGACGAGATCGAGAAACCAGTGCGACAGCGTGACTGCCGCTACTGCAGCGGCTTCGCGTGTTGCGAGCCCGAGCCACCGGCGCGCACCGGCAAACGCCACTGCCGACCAGACGACGGATCCGGCCAGGCTGTGCGTCCACGGCATGTCGTAGAGATCGAGCGGATTGGAGAGCAGCGAATGATCGAGCCGCGCGTGCTCGACGCCGGCAAGGATCGCGAGCACCCACAGCACGTCGACGAATTGTGCCGCCAGCAGCAGGAGCCACAGCGGCGCACGAGGCGCCGCGCGCTTTGCGACGAATGCAGACGTGTAATGGCCGGCAAACATGGCGCCCCCATACGCTGCGATGACCCGATGCGATGCAAGCGCGGACGGAGAGCATGCGAGATGCGGCGAAGTGGGGACTTGCCAGATGTGGCGAAGCGGGGACCTGCCAGATGCGGCGCCTCCGTATCGCCACCCGCGAAACGTCAGCGCCGCAGGGCCATCCGCCGGATGCGTGCGAGCATCGCAGTGGCGTCGCCGATGCCTGCCGCCGACGTGATGGCGAGATACGTCACTCCGTACGGAACGAGCACCGCGACGGCGAGCACGATCGGAGGAAGCCCAAGCGCGAAGCGCTCGATCAAAAGCCCGGCCAGCGCAGCAACCGCAGCCGAGCCCCACAGCGTGAGCAGGCGTTCGCGTGCAAGCCCGGTGCGTCCGATGCGCTTGTTGAGCGTGTGGCGAAGCAGCGAGAACTCGACCCAGCCGGCCGTACCCGATGCTGCGGTCAGGAACGCAACTCCCCATTTCGGATCGACACCGACGATCCCGGGAAGATGAAGCGACGCGAACCATCCGAGCGTGGTTCCGACGAGCACGCGCGTCGCGGCATAGCGAAGCGGCGTGCCAGTGTCGTGAAGCGCGTAGTAGACCGACGAGTAAAGCCGCCCGAGCGTGGAGGCGAGCAGCCCGATCGACGATCCGGCGAGAATCCCCCAGACCCAGACCGCATCGTTGGCGCCGAAACGTCCGGTCTGGAACAGCGCGGCTGCAATCACGCGCCCGAGCGCGACGAACGCCATCGCCGACGGGACGATGAAGAACGCGACACGACCGAGGCCCGCGTCGAGCCGCGCGCGCAGCAGCCGTGCGACTTCGTCGTGATCCCCGATCACGCGCGACATCGCCGGCAGCTCGGCTGCAGAGACGGACATTCCGAACAGGCTGACCGGAAGCGTGTAGAGCGTCTGCGCATTGGCGAGTGCGGTGACCGCGCCGGCGGGCAGGAAGCTCGCGATCACCGAGTCGACGTATGCGCTGATCTGCACGACGCCGCGCCCGACGAATACCGGGCCGAACGTGCGCACCACCGTGCGAGTCCCCGGCGAGCCGACTCCGAGCGACGGCCGCACGCCGCGCACCAGGCGCCGCACGACCGGAAGCTGCACGAGCAGCTGCAGCGCCGCTCCGGCGACCGATGCCCACGCCAGCGCGACCGCAAGGTCGGGCGTACGGATGTACGTGCCGAAGTAGAGCATCGCGGCGATCATCGCCGCGCTCCAGACTACCGGCGCCGTGTACGAGAGAAGAAAGCGGCGGTGGCTGTTGAGGATCCCGAGGCACCACGCGGACAGCACGAGAAGGCCCGTGCCGGGGAAGATGATGCGCACCATCCGCAGCGTCAGCTCGCGCTTCTCGCCTTCGAAGCCCGGTGCGATCAGATCGACGAGCCGCGGCGTGAACGTGATGCCGGCGAGCACGAGCAGGCTCGTGACGAGTGCGAGCAGCGTCGCGACCGCGCCGGCGACGCGTCGCGCCTCGGCCTCTTCTCCCCTGGCGAGAAGCTTCGAGTAGACCGGGATGAACGACGCCGACAAGACGCCTTCGCCGAAAAGGTTCTGCAGGAAGTTCGGAATGCGGAATGCGGCGTTGAATGCGTCGCCGGGGTCCGACTGGCCGAAATAGTGCGCGAACACTCTCTGGCGGACGAGCCCCGCCACGCGCGACAGCAGGATGCCGGTTGCCACCAGCACCGCGTGGGCCGCCGTGCCGGCACGCTCGCGGCGTTCTGTTTCTGCGGCCGATTCGCTCATGCCGGATCGGCCGGCTCGAGCCCGAGAAGAATCCTGCCGACCGCAAGCATCCACAGCAGAAGCACGAAATTGGCGGGCATGTTGATCATCATCGTCGCGTCGGAGAAGCCGGTGTACGCCATGACGACGCCGGCGCACGCCGTCGTGAATCCGCCGAAGACCGCGAGCCAGCCGATCCACGGCGCGAAACGCGAGTCGGCGTGCATCGCGACCCCGTAGATCGCGGTGGTCGAGCCGAGCACGATGCTGAGCATCGCGGCAAGGCCGACTTCGATCTGGCGCACGGCGAACGCCGCGGCGAACAGCGGAAAAACCGACGGCTCCGAAGCTCCGGCCCATGCGTCGACCATGCGCTTGAGCGCAATGCCGTCGACGGCCTGAAGTGCCGCCGCGAGCGCGATCCCTGCAGTCGCACCCGCGGCACCGATGCGTGCCCACCAGGCGCCGCGACCCTCGGCAAGTACGCGCTCGAGGACGAGGAGCGCGCCGCTCATCAGCAGCACGCCGGCAAGCTGCATCAGATGACTCGCAACCCACACGCGATCGGCGGCGTATTCGGTGAACGCGTCGATTGCATCGTTCGGATCGGCCTGCATCGGATGCAGCCAGGTGCCTGTGGCGAGCAGCACGACGCCGGCGACGGCAGCAATTCCGCCGCCGGTGGTTGCTCTCCGGTCCATCAGGGTCGCGCGTCGCTCCATCAGGTTCGCTGGTCGCTCCATCAGGTTCGCTCGCACGGTCGCAGGCGTGCCTGCGCGCAGGATTGTCCAGAGGGCTGCATGATTCCTTCGGCGAGGGCCGGGGCTTACGAAACCCGACGGTTGATTCGATCCCAGCGGATCCCGGACTCGTCCGATGCATAGTAGACGAACGATGCCACGCCGACGACGGCCTCGAGCGGAATTGCACCGTAAATCCGTGAGTCGCGCTCGTCGACGCGATTGTCGTTGAGCACGAACACGTGGCCGGCCGGTACGCCGCGGCGCTCGAAGAACAGGCTCGAGAACGCTCCCGCCGTGCGCGTGAAGTAGCAGTGGCTTCCGACCGCCTCGGTGACGACGAGCGGATTGGTTTCGGCCTCTGCATCCGTCTCAGCCTTTGCGTCGTCCTCGGACTGAGCAGCGTGAGCCTCGCCGCGGCTCGCGGCGACACCCGACCCTTCGGCGCAGGTCGGAGTCCGGCATCCGGCATGGCTGGCGCAGCGATCGCTTTCGATGCTGCACGTTCCGTCGTCGACTTCCGCCGCAGGCGTGGCCCCTGTCGGGACAGCTACCGGGCAGCCATCGAGAAGAAGACCACCGGTATCCATCTCGATCGTTTCGCCGGCCACCGCGACCACGCGGGCGACGAGCAGCGAATCACCGAGCGGCGAGCGGTACACGACGACGTCGCCGGGCCGCGGCTCGCCGCCGTAGCTTCGCACCATCACGCGATCGTCCGGAACCAGCGTCGGCGCCATGTTGATCGACGACACTCGCACCGTGCGCAGCCATCCGAGCGGGAACGCGAGCGCGAACAGGATGCCGAGCGCTGCGAATCCGCTGGTCAGCATCTGCAGCGCGAGCGATTGCCTCTTCGGGCTGTCGCGGCCCGACCTCACGGCTGGGCGTTGCCCTTCGGCTGGCGGTTGGCGCGTGTCAGCGGAACGACGACGCGATAGATCCGGCGCCCGCGCACGACGGATGCGACCAGGCTCGAGTTTCCGCGCGCCGCGCCGATCTCCTTGCGAAAGCCGTCGACGCTGTCGATCTCGCGCCCGCCGATCGCGGCGACGACGTCGCCGGTTGCAAACCCGATCTCGTCGGCTGCGCTGCCGGGCCGCACGCTGCGAACGGTTACCAGGCCGCGCTGCTCGTCGACCTTGAGGCCCATCGTCTCCCACGCGAAGCGGTCGATGACGTCGGTCGGAAGAGGCGCGGTATGGACATCGACCTCGTGCTCGGCGCTGCCCTCGGAGATCACCGACAGCCGCAGTGTTTCTCCCGACGAAAGGCCGCGCACGCGCAGCGCGTAGTCGGCGGTGTTGCCGACGCGTTCACCCTGCACGCGCGTGATCACGTTTCCGGTCTTGAGCCCGACCTCGGCAGCCGGGCTGCCGGCTTCGACTCCGCGCACCAGCACGCCGCTTCCCGCCCGAACGCCGAAATGCACGGCAAGGTCGGGGGTAAGCTCCTGCACCTCGAGGCCGATCCACGTCGGCAGCACGCTGCCGTGCTTGAGGATCTGGTCGACCACGTTGCGCACGCGCCAGATCGGTATCGCAAAGCCGATGCCCTGCGCGTCGCGGTGGATTGCCGTGTTGATTCCGATCAGCCGGCCGCGGATGTCGAGCAGCGGGCCGCCTGAGTTGCCTGGATTGATCGACGCATCGGTCTGCACGATGTCCTGGTAGAGCGACTCGCTGGTCTGCAGCGTGCGGCCGAGCGCGCTGACGACGCCGGTCGTGACCGTATGGTCGAGCCCGTACGGATTGCCGATCGCGATCACCGTCTCGCCGATCAGGATCGAGTCGTCGTTGCCGATCGGTATGAACGGCAGCGGGCTCTTCGCATCGAGCTTGAGCACGGCAAGGTCGAAGTCGGGATCACCGCCGATCACCTTGGCCTCGAACTCGCGATTGTCCGAGAGCTGCACGCGGATCGAATCACCGGAGGCGACCACGTGCTCGTTGGTCACGACGATTCCCGACGCATCGACGAGAACGCCCGATCCCATCGAAACCGGCTCGCGATGCGATTCCTGCTTCTGGCCCCGGCGCTGCGGCGGGGTGCCGAAAAACGGCGAGAAAGGGTCGAAGAACGGGTTGTCGCCGAACGACCGGAACGGCGACGGATCGGTCACGGTTTTTTCGGCGAAGACGCCGACGACGGCCGGCGCAACATGCTCGACGGTGCGCACGACCACCGAGCGGCGAAGATCGTCGGTGACGCCGCCGTCGCCGGCGGCGCGGCAGACGGATGCGATTGCGACGAAGGCAAGCGCGGCGGGGGTAGTGCAACGTTTCAAATCAGCAGCTCTCCTCTCGAGGTCGCCGGACAGAATAACTTCGAACGAGCAGAAGGCCATCGACGGAGGGTCGATCGAGCGGGAAACACGACAGCTCCGATTCCTGCCTTGGGTGGAGGCCGCCGCAGCGGTCCTCAGTTTGCTGGTCGCCACAGCGCTGCAGAGCGCCCGATGCCCCCGCCGACTGAGTTGCTAGAGGTCCGATCGGGCGGTATCGTGACGCGATCGCTGCGGTGGGACGCCCCTCCCGTAGCGCGTCGATTCTCGGACAAAGGAGACAAGAATGAGGAAAATCATCGCGTTATTCGGCTGCGCCCTGGGCCTGTTTGCCGTCAGTGGACCGGGATATGCGGCTGAGACCACGACCGAGACCACGGTCACGGTGCAGGAATCCGGGTCGCCGGATTATGCCAAGGACGCGATCTACGTCGGACTCGACGGACTGGCCGCGATCGACGACGGTTTCAACAGCAACCGATTGAGCGGCGGCGTCGGTGTCCGTGCCGGCTGGCGCCTGCATCCGCACGTGGCGCTGGAGGCCGACTACAACTTCTACCACGACCTGAATCCGGACGAGGAAGACGGCTGGAGCGCCTCCGCGAATGTAAAGCCGTACGTGCTGACCGGGCGGTTCCAACCGTTTTTCCTGGCGGGACTGGGCTATCTCCAGCATGAACCGAGCGGAGACTTCGTGTTCCGTTTCGGCTTCGGATTCGACGCATGCCTCACGGAACACTGGGCAGTCGGTCCGGAGATCGCGTACCTCGTGGCTCCGGAATCCGACGAGGACAACATCTTCACGTTTGCTCTGGGCATCACGTACAAGGCGACGGTGAAGTAAGCGCCTCCTGGTCAATGGAAGATGGGGACGGAGGGTCCCGCCGCTGTACGCAGTCACGTACAGCACTCCCGACTGGAATCCGTCCGTCACGCTTACGGACGCAAGCACGTTACGGCGGCGGCAACACACGGTTGCCGCCGCCGTTCGTTTTTTCACCGATGGCGTGACGCAGAGCGCCAGCAACCGTCCTCGGGCGGACTTGCCGCAGCCTGAGCAATCCCCGACAAGATAGTTCCATGTCCGTCTGCGCCGGCTGCGAAACCGACAACCCGGACCGCTTCCGTTTCTGCGGCGAATGCGGCGCACCGCTTGCTGCGCCGGCCGCCGGCGCGCCCGCGGGCGGCGAAGGCGAACGTCGCCAGCTCACCATCCTGTTCTGTGACCTTGCCGCTTCGACCGAGATCGCGCACCGGCTCGATCCGGAGGAATGGCGCGATGTGATGCGCGCATATCGCGAGACATGCGCCGAGGTCGTCAGTGCCTGCGGCGGCCACGTCGCCCAGTACGCGGGCGACGCCGTCAAGGTGTACTTCGGCTATCCGCACGCGCATGCCGACGATGCCGTGCGCGCCGTTCGCGCAGCTCTTGCGCTGGTCGGTGCGATGTCACGCCTGCACGAGCGACTGCCGATGATCGCCGAGCGCCTCTACGTTCACGTCGGCATTCACACGGGGCTCGTGGTGACCGGCGACCTCGCAGGCGAGACGCACGACAGGAACGTCGCGGTCGGCAACACGCCGAACATCGCGGCGCGGCTCCAGGCGCTCGCCGAACCCGACGAAGTGCTCGTCAGCAACGCGACTCGCAGGCTGGTCGAAGGCCGCTTCGACCTCGAAGACCGCGGCGCGCACATCCTGAAAGGGATCGGCGCGCCGGTCGGAGTGTTCCGGGTGGTCGGCGAGAGCGCGGCGGCCGGAGGGTTCGAGCAGGCCGCCCCCTCCGGCCTTACTCCTCTGACCGGTCGTGAGCGCGAGCTCGGCGTGCTCGTCGATCGCTTCGAACAGGCCAGAAACGGGCGCGGACAGGTCGTCCTGATCTCCGGAGAATCCGGAATCGGAAAATCCAGGCTGCTCCATGCATTCCGTGCAGCCGTTTCGCGCAAAGCCGAGGCTCCGCGCGAAGCCGTCGAAGAGGATCACCGCTGGCTCGTGTGCCGCTGCTACAGCCACACGCAGTCGAGCGCGCTGTTTCCGATCATCCAGCTCATCCAGCAGGAGATCGGCTTCGAGACCGGAGATTCACCCGAGGTTCGGCTCGAAAAACTGAGGAAATCGCTGGCGGCCGACGCACAGGCCGGACCCGAGGCAACAGCGATCTTCGCGTCGCTTCTTTCGCTGCCGTTGCCGAAGACGAGCGCGATTGCCGGCCAGAGCGCGGAATTGCAGAAGCGGCTGACGACGGATGCGCTGCTCGGATGGCTGCAGGCGCTCGCGAGCCGGCAACCGCTCGTCATCGTCGTCGAAGACCTTCACTGGGCCGACCCGTCGTCACTCGACATCCTGAGGCTCGTGCTCAATCGCATCGACAACCTGCCGATCCTGACCTTGCTCGCGCGCCGGCCGGAGAACTCGTTTCCGCTGGCGGTGCGGGCGAACGTGCGCGAGATCCGGCTGTCGCGTCTGACGCCCGACGACATCGGCCGCATCGTGGACGCGCTGACATCCGGACGCGGGCTTCCGCGCGAGGTCGTCGAGCAGATCGTGGCCAAGACCGACGGCGTGCCGCTGTTCATCGAAGAGCTCGTCAAGATGGTCCTCGAGTCGGGACTGCTCGTCGAGAAGAACGGAACGTTCTCGCTTTCCGGATCGCTTCCGCCACTGGCGATTCCGTCCACGTTGCAGGATTCGCTGATGGAGCGTCTCGACCGGCTCGGAACTGCCAAGGAGGTCGCGCAGCTGGCTGCCGTGATCGGTCGCGAGTTCAGCGACCAGATGCTGCAGGCGGTCTCCGGCAAGGACGATGCAACGCTGCAGCAGGCGCTCGACCGACTGGTCGTTGCGGGACTGATTCACTCGCAGAGCGCGACCACGCATGTCTTCAAGCACGCGCTGGTCCAGGAGGCGGCGTACCACTCGCTGCTCAAAAGCCGCCGCCAGCTGATTCACCGGCAGGTCGCCGACACTCTCGCCAATCGCTTCCGCGACATCGTCTTCACGCAGCCGGAGCTGCTCGCTCACCACTACACGGCGGCGGGTCTTGCGGAACCGGCCGTCCAGTACTGGCTGCGGGCCGGCCAGCGCGCGGCCAAACGCTCGGCATTTCGCGAAGCGGTCGTCCATCTGCGACGCGGCCTCGAGGTCCTGGCCTCGATGCCCGAAACCGACGAGCAGATGCACACGCAGCGAATGCGCTATGAGCTCCAGCTTCAGGTTTCGCTCGGCGACGCGCTGATCGCCGTCATCGGTTACGGCGCGCCGCAGGTCGGCGAAGCGTACGGTCGCGCTCGAGAGATCTGCCAGCAGTTCGGCGAAGAGCCGCAGCTCGGCTTCGTGCTGGGAGGGGTGTGGGTCTACTACCTGATCCGCGCCGAGTACCGGACGGCACTCGAGCTTGCCCAGCAGCTCATGCGGCTCGCCGAAAAGCTGCCGATGCCGCTGCTCATCGCCGGCGCGCACACGGCGCTCGGCTCGACGCTGCTCAACCTCGGTGACATCCAGGCGGCACGCGTACACCTCGAAAAAGCCGTCGAGCATGGCGAGCGCGACCAGCTCGTGCTCGCAAGCGATCTGCGCGTGTCGGGCCTCTGTTTTCTCGCCAACGCGCTCGTCGCGCTCGGCGAGATCGACGAGGCCATGAGACGCGCCGACGAAGCGCTCGCCCGCGCACGCGATCTCGGCAAACCTTTTTTCCTTGCCAACGCGCTCACCCAGTCCGCATGGGTTCGCCAGCTTGCGCGCGACGTGGATGGAGCCGGACAGGCCGCCGACGAAGCGGTCGCTCTTTGCACCGAGCAGGGATTTCCGTACTGGCAGACGTTCTGCCTGATGACGCAGGGCTGGGTGCTCGTCGAGCGCGGGAGCACCGACGAAGGGCTCGGCTGCATGATGCGCAGCCAGTCGGCGGCGCACGAGTCCGGCACCGAGCGCTTCGCAAGCGGGCGGCTCGCGACGCTTGCCGAAGGATACCTGCACGCCGATCGTTTCGACGACGCGCTGGCGACTCTCGAGCGCGCATTCTCGCATGTCGAGCGCACCGGCGAGCGCTTCTGCGAGGCGGAGCTGCACCGGCTGCGCGGCGAGGTTCTCACGCGATGCGGCGGCGGCGAGTCGCTCGAGCAGGCGATGGAGTGTTTCCGGACCGCGCTCGCTGTCAGCCGGCGCCAGGGTGCAAAGCTATGGGAGTCTCGCGCGGCAATGAGTCTCGAGCGGCTTCGGCCGGGGCACGCGGCGGAAGCGGAGCTGTAACGCCGGCGTTCCGCACGAGCAGGGCGGCGAGCCCGCGATGATCGGACGCGCCGCGGCCGATGACGGCCATCTCCTCGGGAACGAGATCGGGCGAAGCAAGCACCGCATCCAGCGGCAGCGCAGGAGCCTCGGCCGGATAGGTTGCCCAATCCTGTGATAGGGGCGCGTGGACGGCGGCGTACGTTGTCCGGGCATCGGCCAGCGAGCCGCTCGTCAGGATGTCCACCGTTCGCTCGGCGCGGAAATAAGGTCGCCGGCCTGCAAGCGACGCGTCGACCGCATTGAGATCGCCGAGAACGATGGTGCTGCGTGCGGGATCGATGAAGCGGCGCAGCAGGTGCGTTGCCTGCCGTTCTCTCAGATCTTCCGAGAATGCGTCGAGGTGCGTGACGACAACGTCCACCGGTTGCCCGCCGGCGAGCACGGTAACCTTGATGGCGCCTCTCTCTTCGCTCACCAGCCGCCCGAGACCGGTCGGCCGCAGCGACGGAAGGTCGTCATTCGAAGGCGCGCCGTCGCACGTGCGAGCGCTGAGAAGGCATTCGCTCGCCGCGAGGATCGGCAGCCGCACCAGCAGCGCGTTGCCGAAGCGGACCTCGCGGCCGGGAAAATTCCGCTCCCACGTCTGGCCGCGCACGATGTCGTAGACTTCGCCGCTGCGCTGCTTCAGTTCGTCCGCGACAAAAGCGGCTTCATCGATCCAGCCGCTTCGTCGCGAGCCGAAATCGACTTCATTCAGTGCCACGACGTCGACGGCATGGCCGCGCGGCGCCGAACCCAGGATGTCGCCGGCGATCTCGCGCAGGTTGCGCTCCACGGCCGCGCGCGACTGCCATAGCGAAAACGCGGGGCCCAGCCCGCTGTGGATATTGTAGGTGACCACGCGCACGCCGTGGGAAAACTGAACGGCAATAGATGATGCAATCGGCGGGTCGAGCGACCACGCGCCTGCCGCGTTGTCACGAGCGACGCGCCCAGCGGAATCGATACTTGCGCTGCCCGCGCGGTTGATCCCCGCCTGAGTCGCGAGCACAGCAAGCATCAGAACGCCGAGCCTCGCGGCAGCTGTCGTAAGCAATCTCGATCGGATCATCGTGATCGAATCGTCCCCTGGTCATCACTCTACGCGACCGGGACGGTGCTTACACGCGGGTTTTTGGCGGCTCGCGAGCGATTCCGCGATCGTGGCAGTGACGCACTCCAACGCAGCGCCGGCGCAACGGGGGCGCGCAAGAAAAGTACGCCGCACGTCCCGCTACCATCGGAAAACCATGCTTCACTTACGCCGATGCATCGTTCGAACAGTGGATCGGTCGGGAGCCGCGGCCGATGAGCGTGCCGACATCCGACGAAGTGGCCCTGTACGCTGCGGTCGCGTTCTGCCTGCTGTCGGTGATCCTCGTGCTCGTCGTGTGGTCGGTGCGGCGCCATCTCAGCCCGGAGCTCGACATCGAGTGCGGATCGCCGATCGATGAGCTCATTCCGTCGCTGGCCGGTTTGACGCTGAGCACCCCCGTCGCAGGCAACAGCGTTGCCGTGCTCGAAAACGGCGCCTACTTCGGCGTGCTGCTGGAACGGATCCGGTCGGCGAAACGCTCCGTTCATCTCGAAACCTTTCTGTGGAAAGAAGGCGAACTCGGCCGGCGTGTTGCGGACGCGCTGTCGGAGCGCGCGCGATCCGGCGTCCAGGTGCGAGTGCTCGTCGATGCCATCGGCTCCAGTGGAATAGGCAAAGCCGCCGTGACGCAGATGGAGCTGTCGGGCTGCCGCGTCGCGCGCTTTCACGAGAAGTCGATCCGCAACATCGGCGTCATCAACGACCGCGATCACCGCAAGCTCGTCGTCATCGACGGTTGCGAGGCGTTCGTCGGCGGCCACTGCATCGTCGACCACTGGCTCGGCAATGCCGAAGACAAGGATCACTACTCGGATATCAGCGTGCATCTGCACGGCCCGATCGTGCACAGCGTGCAGGCGGCGTTCAGCGAGAACTGGGCCGGCGAGACCGGCGAGCTGTTCGTGGGCGACGACGTGTTCCCGAAGCTCGAAGCGGCCGGCGACGTGCTGATCCATGCTGCCTACTCCAAGCCCGGAGGATCGGCGCCGGCGGTCAAGATCCTGCATCACACGGTCATCTGCCTCGCGCGAAAGCGCATCTGGATCCAGAATCCGTATTTCATCCCCGAGCCCGAGGCGATCGACGCGTTTGGAGAAGCAGTGAAGCGCGGAGTCGACGTGCGCGTGCTGATGCCGGCGACCAGCGGCTCGGACAACCCGATGGTCCAGCACGCCGGACACCGCAACTTCGAGAAGCTCCTGCGCTGCGGCGTGCGGCTGTTCGAATATCCCGACACATTGCTGCACCAGAAGGTGATGACCGTGGACGGCGTATGGGCGGCGGTCGGCTCCAGCAACTTCGACGACCGATCGTTCGAAACCAACGACGAGCTGACGCTCGGCATCTGCGATGCAGCCACCGCCGGCAAGATCGATTCGGTGTTCGAGAAGTACGAGCCGCTGAGCAGCGAGATCGATCTCGAGACCTGGTCACGGCGCGGGTTGCTCCACAAGCTGCATGACCACGCGGTTTACATGATCAACGAGTTGCTCTGAACGAGTGCGGGTGCGACGGGTCGCCGCGCGCAAGTCATTCCTGCGACGAATTCCCGTTGTCGTCGATCGCGCGCTCCTCGAGCGCGTTTTCGAACCAGATCGGTGCTTCTCCGGGCGGACCGATGGTCGCGGCACGGATGCGCGCGATCGGAAACTTGGGATTGCGGTGCGCGTCGAGCAGCCCGTTGGCTTCCTGATACGTGTCGGTGAATTGCGTGTAGCAGAAGCCCGCCAGCATCCCGAGCGAACGAACCGCCTCCATCAATCGTTCGTAGAGCCTGGCGAGCTCTTCGGAGTCTCCACTCGTCGAATAGCCCCATGTCGAAGGATCGCGCGAGAGTTTCACGCCGCCGAACTCCGACAGCACCACCGGATGGTCGGCGTGCGGGCGTTCTCCGACCACGAGGCGGCGTCCGCCGGGACGCTCCTGATGCAGCACGTGCGGCAACATGCGGTCGCCATGATAGCGGTGCCGCAGGCGCTCGGGATTCGATTCGTAGTCGTGCACGCCGACGATGTCGGTCGCGACGCTTTCCCAGCCGTCGTTGCCGACGACCGGCCGCGTGGCGTCGAACGTCTTGGTCAGGTGATAGAGCGCCTCGACGTAATGCCGCTCGACGGCGCTCTGCGGAAGGTTTGGCACGCCCCACGACTCGTTGATCGGAACCCACGCGACGATGCACGGGTGGGATTGATCCCTGGCAAGAACCCGCTCCCATTCGCGCGTCAGTCGCGTGATCGCCGTTCGCGTGAAGCGATAGGCGCTCGGCATTTCTTCCCACACGAGGATCCCGAGCCGGTCGGCCCAGTAGAGAAAACGTGGATCTTCCACCTTCTGATGCTTGCGCACGCCGTTGAAACCCATCGCGCGCGCCAGGCGGATGTCGCGGACGAACGCGTTGTCGTCCGGAGCTGTCAGTCCGGAATCCGGCCAGTATCCCTGGTCGAGAGCCATGCGCAGAAAGTACGGACGACCGTTGAGCACGAAACGGTCGCCTTCGAGCGATACGGCCCGCAGCGCCGTATACGAGCGGATGAGATCGATCGTCTCGCCTGCCGGCGACAGCAGCCGGATCTCGGCCTCGAGCAGCCGCGGGTTGCGCGGGCTCCACAGCAGCTCGTTACGAAAGTCGTCGATGCCGGGGTCGGAGAACGCCATGCGGCGATGAACCTCTTTCGAGACGACCTCGTAGACATCGCGCGCGAGCAGCTTGTCGCCGCACGCAAGCGATACGCTCACCTTGAGGCCGCAATCCGGTCCCTCGCAGAGGATCCAGGCGGCCAGTCCGCACTCCCAGCGCTCGAGGCTCGAAGTCCAGACGAGCCGGTCGATTCGTACCGCCGGTACGACCTCGGTCCACACCGTCTGCCAGATGCCGGTCGTGCGCGGATACCAGATCGAATGCGGATCGAGCTGCCAGTCCTGTTTTCCGCGCGGCTTCTCGAGATCAGATGGATCGTCTTCGGCGCGCACGACGACCACCTGCTCTGAGGATTCGACGAGCGCATCGGTGATGTCGAAGTGAAACGGCGTGTATCCGCCTTCGTGCTCGCCGACTTTGACGTCGTTGATCCACACGGTGCACCGCCAGTCGACGGCGCCGAAGTGGAGCAGCACGCGCTTGTCGGGAGCGGGCCGCGTGCATGCGAAGCGCGTGCGGTACCAGCATGCGTCGTAAAATCCGGTATTCGCGATTCCGCTGCGTTCGGTTTCCGGAGAGAACGGAACGACGATCTTGTGCGTCCACTCGACGTCGCTTCGGCCCCTGGCGCTGGTGGCGTCGATGGCGAAATCCCACGTGCCGTTGAGCGATTGCCATTCGGCGCGCCGGAGCTGCGGCCGCGGGTAGCCGCGCCCGTATCTGTCGAGCTCTTCGCTGGTCATCCGAACCTGGTCATGCGAACCCCACTCGCGCACGAATGCGCACCATGCGAGACGCACGGAGTGCGCGAGGCGATCCTTACCGTACCATGCAGTCTTTTCAGCAGGCCGCCAAGGCGCGCGCGGCGAAATCTTCGCGCGTGCGCTCGTCGAGAAAGCGCTGCAGGCACACTTCGAGACTCGGAAGGAACGTGCCGCGTTCGCTGGCGAGCGCGCTGTAGCGCGGACGCCTCGCCACGCACGGGCGAATGCGAGGCGCAACGATCATGTCTCGTGGGTGCCCGGTCAGATCGGCCAGCGTCGCGGCGAGATCCTTCCATGTTACGGGATCCGGGTTCGAGATGTGCCAGAGGCCACTTTCACCATCGACGAGCAGGTCGAGACAGACCGCGACCAGGCTCGGCACGTACGTCGGCGTCACCATCTGGGAATCGTCGGCCTCGACCGGATTTCCGCATCGCCACTGCGTGAGCGCATTCGCAAGGAAATTGTAATCGTCCCACGGGCCGAAGAACGCGCTCGTCCGGATGACCAGCGCCGACGGCAGCACGCAAAGCACGCGCCTTTCGGCTTCGGCCTTGCTGCGGCCGTAGGCATTCAGCGGCGCCGGCGCGTCGCGCTCGACATACGGCGAAATCTTCTCTCCGCCAAAGACGAGGTCGCTCGAGAACGTAAGAAACCTCGCGCCGTAGAGGCGGCACACCTCGGCGAGGTTGGCCGGACCTTCGACGTTCTCGCGGAAGCAGCGGGCCAGGTCGCGTTCGGCGTCGTCGACGCGCACATAGCCAGCGGCATTGACGACGGCCCATGGCTGGTAGCGTTCGAACGTCCGCCGCACCGAGCGGATGTCGGCGATGTCGAGCTCCTCGCGCCCGAGCACGACTGTGGCGATGCCGTGATGCTCGCACAGGCGTGCAAAGGCGCTGCCGAGCGTTCCGGTACGCCCGGTGATCAGGAGCGGCTGGGCGTCGCGCCGCGCGCGCTCGGTGCCGGCCAGCGGGAAATCGTCGCGCGCTGCGCATTCGCGTGTGGCGAGCTCGCAATCACCATCGACTTGAGCGAGCGGGGAATCCTCCTGAAGCGCGCGCTCGGTTTCGCCGAACGCGATGACCCGCGATGCTCGCCGCCACCATCCGTGCTGCGCAAGCAGTGGGTGCTCGAACCTCTGTCCGCGGCCGAGCGCCGACAGCATGTCGACGAGCGCTGTCGCACGAGGCATCCGGCCGGGGTTGCGCAGGTCGAACGCTCCGGATTCGTAGTATCCGTCGTCGCGCGTGACGAGCGAGTTCCAGTCGAACGAGCCGAAGAGCGCCCACGCGGTGACCGCGACGACGTCGGCACCCGCGCTGCGCGCAACATTCGCGCCGCTCCATGCCTCGTCGAGCCAGCGCAGCTGGTCGGCGCGCGTGCCGTCCATGTGCACTTCGGTCAGCGCCACCGGCCGGCCGTAGCGCTCCCACGCAAGCTGCAGGGTCCGTGCATGTCCGGCGATCGCGGAGTCGGCGACGCGTACCGCTTCGATGTCGGCGTAGCGATGCCGGCCGTTGCCACCGTGGAGATGCGCCGGGTAGCGGTCGAGCCGCTCGTCGAGATGACGGTCACTGGTGACGTAGTAGTTGAGGCCGACGACGTCTGGCGGGCACGGTTCGGCCTGGAGCTGCTCGAGCACGCGAGGATCGACATCATCGAGAATCCAGCGGATCGGATGTTCGCATCCGAAGCGTCCGAACAGAAGGTCGTAGCTGAGCCAACGGCGCTCGTTCTCGAAGTCGGCCTGGTACCGGAGTGCGGCGGTGCTCGAGATCGTGCCGAGATCTTCGGTCTGAACCAGGCGCGCAGACGGATGAATCTCGCGGATTGCGCGCATCGACAACGCGATGCCACGAATCTGGTGCACGAGAGCGCGCGCGAACGAGGCCGGATCCTTCGAGTGCGGGTACCACAGTCCGTAGAGCGCGCTGAATCTCGCCGTCGTCAGGGGCTCGTTGATCGGCGTGTACGCGTCGACCCACGGGTATCTCTCGCCGACAGCCGCGGCGAAGGCGGCGAGCTTCGCCGGAAACATCGGATCGAGCAGGCTGGTATGACCCGGCCCGCTGCCGTGGTGGAGGAGACCGACGATCGGCCGCACGCCGAGCTCGCGAAGACGCTCGAGCCTGCGATCGGTCCAGCTCCAGTCCGCTGCGGCGAGGTTTCCGTCCGGCGCCACGAGCTCCCAGAGCACAGGCTGGCGCAGCGCCGTCACACCGAGCGCCGCGATGACGTCGAGATCGGTTTCCCTGGTGTCGTGCCCGGAGCGCGCAATCTGGTTCAGCCACCGGTCACCGATGCGGTTCACGGTGCATTCGACGCCGGCCCACAGCTGGATCGGGCCGGCGGTCGGAATCCGGCTGTCAGCTCGCATTGGCAAGAAGCTGTTTGCGCACCACGCCAAGCATGCGCGACGAGACCGTAAGAGCCTGCGCGACGACCTGGTCCATGTTGTAGTACTTGTACGTCGCCAGCCGGCCGCAGAAGTGCACGTGCCTGGTCGCCTGCGCGAGCAGCTCGTATCGCCTGTACAGCTTCGCGTTTTCCGGCCGCGGAATCGGGTAGTACGGATCACCTTCGGCGCGCGGATACTCGTAGACGATCGCCGTCTTCGCGTGCGTCTGGCCTGTCAGATGCTTGAACTCCGTGACGCGCGTGTAGTCGTGGTCGTTCGGGTAGTTGATGACGGCCACCGGCTGATGCCGAGGCTTGTCGAGCGTCTCGTGGCGGAACTCGAGCGCGCGATACGGAAGCTTGCCGTAACAGCTGCCGAAGAACTCGTCGATGGGACCGGTATAGACGATCTCGTCGTAGCTGACCCGTTCGGAAAGCGTCCGGTAGTCCACGCCGACCTCGACCGTGATGTTCGGATGGTCGACGATGTTCTCGAACATCGCCGTCATTCCACCGGCCGGCATCGCCTGGAACGTGTCGGTGAAATAGCGGTCGTCGCGATCGGTGCGCACCGGAATGCGTGCGATCACGGACGAGTCGAGCTCGCTCGGGTCGAGGCCCCATTGCTTGCGGGTATAGTAGCGGAAGAATTTCTCGTAGAGCTCGCGGCCGACCTTGCTGATGATCACGTCCTCGGACGTCGTGATCTTTTCGCGAGGCTCGGCGACACGCCGGAAGAACGCCTCGACGCCGTCGGAATCGAGGTTCCAGCCGTAAAGACCGTTGACGCTGTCGAGATTGATCGGGATCGGCAACAGCTTCGAGTCGATGTGCGCGAGCACGCGGTGCTCGTACGGGCGCCATCTGGTGAACTGCGACAGGTACTGGAAAACGTCGGCAGAGTTCGTGTGAAAGATGTGCGGGCCGTAGCGGTGGACGAGAATTCCGTCGTCGTTCGGATGGTCGTACGCATTGCCGCCGATGTGCGGGCGGACGTCGCAAAGGAGAATCTTCTTCCCGCCCGCCGACGCAAGACGCTCGGCGCAGACGCTTCCCGCAAAGCCCGCGCCGACGACGAGCGCATCGAAGTGCGGCCGCGCACGGCGAAGCGCGCGCGCACCGGACCTGCCGTCGAGCCCCGGGCTTCTCTGCGAACGGTGGAGAGATCGCGCTGCGTCGGTTGCCTGACCGGTCTGCGGCCGGCCATCCGTGCGGCGGCCTCGCTGGGATTCCGGCGGCGGCGCGCCTTTGGCGCAGGCCGCATCGACGAGCTCTTTCATCGATGCCCACGTCTTGTCCCACGAAATCGTTTTCAGGAATTCATCCGCCGTGGCCTGGCGTGCTCTATGGTCGGTCGACAAAAGGTACTCGACGGCTTCCTCGAAGTGGTGCGGATCGTCGGCAATCTCCGCGAGACCGAGCTCTCCGTAAGGCCGCACGACGTCGCGGATCGACGTCGAGACTACCGGCTTGCCGCCGGCGAGATACTCCGGAGTCTTGGTCGGGCTGATGAAGCGTGTCGATGCGTTGCGCGCGAACGGAAGAATCGCGACGTCCCAGCCGGCCAGATAATGCGGGAGCTCGTCATAGGACTTCCCGCCGAGGCAGTGGATGTTCGGCGCGCTCGGAACTTCGGACGGATCGATCTTTACGATCGGGCCGACGAGGACGATGTGCCAGTCCGGGCGGCGCTCGGCGAGCTGTGCCACGAGCTCGAGGTCCATGCGTTCGTCGATCACCCCGAAAAAGCCGAGACGGGGATGCGGGATGCCGGCCTGGTCCGTCGGTTCGTCGCGGATCGTGCGAGCCTCGGCGAAATGCGCGACGTCGACGGCGCTCGGGAACGCGCGTACCGAATGGTGCAGGAAGCGTTTGGATTCGTAGAGACTCTGCCCGCCGGTAAAGACGAGATCCGCCCGGTTGCACAACTCGCGCTCGCGCTCCTTCAACTCGCTCGACGCGCCGCGGAATGCGGAAAGCTCGTCCATGCAGTCGTACACGATCGCGCGTGGTTGGAGGTGGTCGGTGAAGGCGAGGGCGAGCGGCGTGTAGTACCAGCTCACGTACTCTTCGATGCGATGCTCGATGAGCATCTCGGCGATCAGGCCTTTGAGCGTGGTCGCAAGGTTTTCTGAAAACGATTCCGGGATCTGCGGCGTTACGACGTGGACGCCTTCCGGGGAACGTTCGATCTTGAGTGCGGCAATCTCGGATGCGCGTGTCTGCGGCTCCTCGATATAAAAAACACGGTGCTCTCTGGCCCACCGGCTCAGCAGGTGTTGCGGCCTCTGGAACACGAAATTCCAGCGCAGGTGAGAGAAACACAGGATGTCTTTCGGCGAGGTCGCCATGGTCAGGATCTCCTCTGGGCAACGCTCACGCTGCCGTCGGCAACCCTCCAGGTTGCCGGTGTTCGGGCGAACGCGTTCAAACTTCGGTCCGCTCCATCCGGGCCGGTGCACAAATCGAAGAACATTTCCGATGCTTCTTTCAGGCGCCGTCCCGCTTGTTTCGAGTGGGAATGACGACACGAAACGAGAAGACGACCAATATGACTCGCGCACTCTGATCGCAGTCAGGGAAGAGAGCACCGTCGCGTGCAGCGCGTCATTGTTTTGTACGAACGATGCGTTGCGAGGCGCGCCCGTCGGATGGCGGCAGCGATGAGAAGCGTCAAATCAGGCCGTTTCCGCGCATCACACGCATTCGCGCGTAGCGCGAACCGATGCGACCGTTTCGCACCGAAGCTGTCGTTGTGTACGCGGAGATGCGATCCTCGCAGCAGCGACGCATTTCAGGACGAGCGCGCAAGCCGCTGGGGGATCACTCCATCGCGGACGAGCGCAATCCGCAGGATCGTGCATCGGCGTTCCTCCACTAGCAGCGGCGCTCGTGGTCCGACCGGATGCGTCGCTGCCGACGTCGCCGAAAGCCTGGCTCGACATGTGTCCACCGCCGGGTGTGAACTTACTCTGAGGCGGATCGAAACGGGGCGGTGTCCTGTGTCTCGAAAGAAGCGTGTCGAACGTCTATCGTTTGCGGCGTGAGCGGCATCACCTGCCGCGCGTTCAAGCTGGCCACGAATGGACCTGGCACTGGACTCCCAGCGTCCTGGACACTAAGACTCCACCCTTTCGAAGCTACGAGCGGCGGATACGCGGACCCTCGCCGCGATGGAGGGGACGATGGCAGCACCCACAACGAAGAAAAGCCGGCTTCGGCTACGTTCCGAAGGCGACGTGATGCGAGCCTTTCGAGTATTCCAGATTCTGGGGATAGTGGCTGCGCTGCTTACCGGCGTCATCTCAGCCGGCCTTTTCAAGAATTCGATCCGGCCCGATCCTTTCGAGCCCAATCCTTCCTGGCATGACTGGCTTTTCTATTGGCAGCCAGATCGAGCAATGCAGAACATGACCGTCGTTCCAATCGGTCCGCACGGCACTCTGACGTTCCGGCCGCTGCGCACCGACTGGATCAACGTCGAGGATCCGTCGGTGGAAGAACCACGCAACGTTGCGTCGTTGTTCTCCAACTCTTTTTCCTTCGTTACACCCAGCTTCGCGTTCGATGCCGGTCCCTCCTCCTCCGAAGAGAAGAGTCTGCAGCGCGAGAGGGACTTGGAGGAAAAACGCCGAATAGACGCGCAATCGAAGCAGCAGGAACAGCAAGGTCGTCCGGAACAAGAGAAAACGCCACAGCAGGGTCCGGATCCGGCCAAGCCGGCCGTGAAGTCGTACTCCCCAACAGCCCCGGTATCTCTTCCGGGGCTGGCGCCACGAGAAAACCCGGCAGAGCCCGATCCTCGCCCCGCAGAAATTGATGCGACGATTGCGCCCGGAGCGAAAGGTGAGAACGCCACCCCGCCGCCGCGTCCGACGTCTGGCCTCGATCCGCAAAAGCTTACGTTCTCTTCGACCGCCGCCTGTTCATTCGACGGCAGCCGCTGCCTGTTGGCAAATCAGAACAATTCGGTGACGATTCGTACGAACGCAGCGGCCGGCAGTCCACCGAATCCCGACGTGAATCGCGTTCGTCATGTGATCGGTGGTGAAAGCGACAAGATCTTTTCGCTTTTCATCTCCGGCGACGGAAGGAACGCCGAGGCATCGATCGTTGGTTCCGGCGAAAGGTATCTCATGGCCTCCGCTGACGGCGGCGAAACCTGGGCCAGACTATCGCCGGGCGAGACGTACTTCGATACGGCGTACAGAAATGAAATCGCCGTAGAGCCAGAACTGTGGCTTTGCTCCCAGTCTCATCCCTCGGTGCAGATCGGATGCCGGTCGGTCCTCGACAGCCGGCACGATTTTTGGGTCGACGGGTCTACCTACTACATCCTGTTCTTCGATAGCCAGAGACGGCTCGCGCGAATGAGTGCCGCAGACTACGCGGCGTCAGTGCCTTTCACCGGAAAGGTCGAGTTCGTTCGTTCCATCGAGCAGATGAAAAGCGAGTTCGAAAGTGCGAAGCGCAAGCCGGGCCCGTCGCTGGCAGCCAAGCTGTCGACGCAGCCGTTCCCCTTCGTACCGCAGTCCTTTTACGTTCAGCAAGACGCCGAGGGCAGCGTCGCGTGGCTTTCCTCGGGATGGAACCAGGACGGTGAGAAAGCCGCCGGCGACGATGAGTCGCGCCGCCCCGCGCTCTTCCAATCGACCGACGGCGGGCAGACCTGGGTGCAACTCCAATACAGGAAGCTTCCGCCACCGTGGATTCTGTACGTCGCCCTGCCGCTGTTGATGCTCCTGCTGTACGGTACATTCGAAGCGTACCGCCGCATTCCCGACCTCTCATTGGTTTCGGCAATCGTCGGACGCGCTACTCCGGACAGACCCATCACACTCGACGATCCGGACGTTGCCGGCCTGAAGGATCTTTCGCTGGCGATCGAACGATTTTTGCGTAACCCGTCCACCATTGCACCTCTCACTGTTGCCATCGAAGGAAAGTGGGGCACCGGCAAGAGCTCGCTGATGAATCTGGTTCGCGAGCGCCTGCAGCGACGTGGCGAGCGCTCCGTCTGGTTCAATGCCTGGCACCAGCAGAACGACGAGCAGCTTTTCGCGGCGCTGTTCGAGAACATCCGTTCCCAAGCCATCCCTCCGTTCTGGCAACTGTCAGGGATTCGCTTTCACGTCCGCCTCATCTGGTTCCGAATCGAGCGGGAAGTCTGGGGACTGCTCGCGGTCGTCTTGTCCATAGCTGCCTGCTGGTACGTCTTTCACCAATGGCTGCCCGATCTCGGTGATCGAGTGAGCAATTGGTGGACCTGGGGCAGAGAACAGATCGCGGACAAGAACAAGTCGCTGTCGGAGACTCTGCTCACGGCCCTCGTCACAATCGGCGGCGGTCTCGGAACGCTCACCGTCGTTCTGAAAATCGCAGAGCAATTGATCGTCCCGTTCAAGGCGCTCAACGCCGATCCGGTGTCCTTGCTGGCTACGATGTCCAGGAATTCGCGGGTGATGGATTACAGCGAAAAGCTCAGTTTTCACTATCGTTTCGCACGGGAGTTTCACGATACGTGCCGTGCCCTGCAATCGCGCACCGGTGCCGGACTTGTCATCTTCATCGACGATCTCGACCGATGCTCTGAAGAGCAGGTGATGCGGGTGCTCGAAGCGGTCAACTTCCTCGCTACCGCGGGGGATTGTTTTGTGATCCTCGGCATTGATCGCGAGCGTGTGAAGGTCCGCGTCAACATCGCAGCCAAAGAGGACAAAGACTCTTCATATGCAGAAAAATATCTCGAGAAACTGTTCAACATGACGATCCGTGTTCCCGAAGCGAGCGTCGAGGCGACGCTCGCCTTGGCCATAGGAGCGCTGACAGATCCTGCAAAAGAGCCCGGCAAGCCGTACTCGCCGTGGCCGGAGCGTATCCGCCGCGCCATCCGCTTTGCCCCGGAGGCGGCGGCGTTGCCCATTGCCGTGCTGTTCACAGCATTTCTGATCACCGACACCCTCGGATCCCCACCGGTGAAACAGTCCGCTCCTACCGACCATTCGTCGAAGCCGGCAGGTTCGTCAGACAAGACGACAACTTCCGACGATGATTCGACGCCTTCTCCATACGTTGTCAGTCCGTCGCCGCCAGAGAAGAACATCATCGCGGATCCGACCAAGGTGAAACCCAACGCCGTCAGCGCAGCAGCGCTCGCACGATCCAGCTTTCTGCAGACATGGATCGTGCCGATTCTCTGCGTGCTCATTCTCGTTTTACTGATGCTGCGTCGCTCCGCACTCGCCACGGAAGATATGGTCGAGGATTCGAAGGATTTTCTCGATGCCATGTCGATCTGGCACCCTGCAGTCTTTGCGCTCGACCCGGCGTTGCGCGCGATCAAGAAGCACCAAAACCGGCTGCGTTTTCAGGCGATGCGCGTGCGCAGAGAAAAGGTCGAAGCGGACCGCCTCGATGACTGGTTCGGAAACAAGTACGATGACGATCAGCCGGAGGTCGAGATTTCGGACGAGCTGCTCGTCACGCTTGGCATGATGGAGGTTGCGGTGGCTTCGCTACCGAGCACGTCCGACGCGCTCGAGGATCAGGTTTCCCAGGTGACCGATTCGGTATTCCGGCAGTCGTTCGCGCGGTTTGTCCGCGCGTTTCCGCAGGCGTGGCCGCCGACGGACGCCCAGCTCCGTGAATACAAAGGCTTGTCCAGGATGACGAAGGAACACGAGGCGAGCGGCGAGGGAGAAAAAAGCGAACCGGTCGCGACCGACGCCGCACTCGCTCCGGCCTGACAAGGCTCCCGCGAGGCGTAGCTTCGGCGTCCAATCGCTTCCCTCGCGGGTGACCGATCACGCCGGCTCGAGCTCGATTCGCCGAGCGGCAAGATCGACCGACGCCACCCGCACTTTGACGCGCTGTCCGATGTGGATCACCGCGGAGGAAACGCGGCTCTGCAGCTCCATGCGCTCGGCAACGTAATCGAAGTATTCGCGCAGCTTGCCGATGTGCACGAAGCCTTCGACGAACGCGACGTCGAGCTCGACCCAGAAGCCCCAGCGATCGACACCGCTTACGGTTCCGTCGAGCCGGCGGCCGACGTGCCTCATCATGTAGAGCACGCCCGCCGCCTGCACGACGTCGCGCTCGGCATCCATTGCGCGGCGTTCGCGCGAAGAGGTGTGCTCACCCGCCGGGCCGAGGGCTTCGTGCGACGGAAGGGCTTGCAGGCCTGCACGTTTCCGCGCAAGCGATGCCTCGGCTTCGAAATCAGGGATCGTCGCCCCGGTTTCGGTGGACGACGCTTCGGGCGCGCGTTTTCCGGACCTGGCGCGCGACGCTTCGACCGCGAGCAGCGCGCGGTGCGCGATGATGTCCGGATAGCGCCGGATCGGCGACGTGAAATGCGTGTAGCAGCGGCTCGCGAGGCCGAAGTGGATTTCCTTGTCGGCCGAGTAGCGTGCGCGCGTCATCGTACGCAGCACCATGTTGTTGATCTGGCGGGCTTCGGGCCGGCCGACGGCGCCGGCCAGCAGCTTCTGGAACATTTTCGGCGTGACCAGCCCGCCGTCGCGTTCGAGCCGCAGGCCGAGCGCGCGAACGCGTGTGGCCAGCTCCGTCAGGGCTTCGTCGTCGGGCCGCTCGTGAATGCGATACAGGAACGGCGCTCCGGCCTTGTCGATGCGCTCGGCGACGGCTTCGTTCGCGGCCAGCATGAATTCCTCGACGAGACGGTGCGCAAAGCGTCGCGGGCGCCGGTGAATGCCGCGGACCTCGCCGGTCTCGTCGAGCTCGATGACGGCTTCGGGAAGATCCATGTCGATGGCACCGCGCTTCATGCGGCGGCGATGCAGCGCATCGGCGCACTCGGCCATCGAAACGAGAGCGGTACGCGTCGGCGCCGGCAGCGAATGCACATCGAGCTCGACGGCGGCACGAAGCCCGGCGCTGTCTTCGGCTGCATCGACTGCCGCGGCGTCATCGCTCTCGTCGTCGCGCGTGCTCGCCGGGCGAAAGCCTTCCTCGTCGAGAACCGTCTGCACCTGCTCGTACGTGAGCGACGCGAAGCTGTGGATGACCGAGCGCGCAAACGACGCATCGACGACATTGCCGCGCGCATCGATGTCGAGGAACACCGATACCGTCAGGCGGTCGACGCCGGGATGCAGGCTGGCGAGATCGCCCGACAGCCGCTCGGGCAGCATCGGGATCGAGCAGCCGGGAAAGTAGACGCTGGTCGAGCGCTCGTAGGCTTCGCTGTCGAGCCGCGTTCCGGGTCGCACGTAATGCGACACGTCGGCGATCGACACGACGAGGCGCCAGCCGCCGTCTTCGCCCGGTTCGATCGCGACCGCGTCGTCGTGGTCCTTCGCATCGACGGGATCGACCGTCACGGTCAGCATCGAGCGGAGGTCGGTGCGGCCTTCGAGGTCGGATTCGTGCGGTTCCGCGAACGCAGCGGCCTCGGCAGTGACCTCTTCGGAAAATTCTTCGTCGATCTCGCGCAGCAGGCACGCCGCCTGGATTTCGGTGGCGAGCTTGCCGACTTCGCCGAGGACGCGGTCGACGCGCACGACGAGGTCGCGGTGCGAAGTCGGGTACTCGAGGATTGTGGCGGCGACCGCCATCTTCGGCGGCGCTTCGTCGCTGTCGTCCGAGAGCACGACGATGTACGGGCCGATGCGATCGTCGAGCGGCAGCAGGCGCCGTCTCGCGATCGGCGAAGCCACGCCGACGATCGTCTGGTGCCTGCGCTCGAGCACGCGATGGATGCGTGCGTGGTGAAGACCGCCGCGCGCATAACGCATCGGCTCGACGAGCACGCGGTCGCCGTTCATCGCCGGCCGGAGCGCGCCGCGTTCGACGACCAGCGGAGCGTCCGGCACGTCGAGGATCACGAGCGCCCGCCCCGAGCGTTCGACTTTGACCCGGCCTGTCAGCATCCCCGACCGCTCAGCGAGCGCCCACTTGTGTTTCGGCATGCGCACGACGTCGCCGCTTCGTTCGAGCGCGTCGAGCGACGCGGCGATGTCGCCGGACTCCATGCCGGTCGCACGCGTGAGTTGTTCGACGGTCGAGGACGGTCGTCGTGCGGAGGCGAGGATCGTGAGCAGATGCGTCGAGAGCGCATCGCGCACGACGTCCGCAGAAGAACTCGCGTCGCGCGCGGGAAGCCGCGGCAGTCCCGCTTTGGTGGAGTAGCCGGGACTCTCCCGGTTTTCACGCTTGGTCGAGCGGCGCTTGCCGCCCTGTTTGTTCGAACGTCCCTTTGGCTTCTTCTTGCTCAGATGAAGACCGGCGCGTCGAACTCGCCGAACGCGGTCCGCATCGCGTCCGAAATTTCCCCGAGGGTCGCGTATTTGCGTACGGCATCGACGATCGCCGGCATCAGGTTCTCGTCGGTGCCGGCGCGGCGCATGACCTCGGCGAGTGCGGCTTTGCAGTCCGCAGCATTGCGCTCGGCGCGCACTTTGCCCAGCCTGGCCTTCTGTTGCCGCTCGAGCGCCGGATCCAGGCGCAGCAGATCGACCTTCATCGTCTCCTTGCCCTGGAACTTGTTGACGCCGACGATGATGCGGTCGCCCGATTCGACGAGCTGCTGGTGCGTGTAGGCAGCCTGCTGGATCTCGCGCTGCTGAAAGCCTTTCTCGATCGCCTTGACCGAGCCGCCCATGCGGTCGATCGCGTCGATATAATCCTGCGCGCGGCGCTCGATCTCGTCGGTGAGCTGCTCGATGTACCAGGCGCCTCCGAGGGGATCGACGGTGTCGGCGGCACCCGACTCGTAGGCAATCATCTGCTGTGTGCGCAGTGCGGTGGTCGCGGCGGTCTCGGTCGGAAGCGTCAGCGCCTCGTCGTAACCGTTGGTGTGAAGCGACTGGGTTCCGCCGCAGACGGCCGCGAGCGCCTGGACGGTGGTGCGCACGACGTTGTTGAGCGGCTGCTGGGCCTGCAGCGAAGAGCCGGCGGTCTGGGTGTGGAAGCGCATCATCATGTTGCGCTCCTTCTTGGCACCGAGCCGCTCTTTCATGATCCGCGCCCACATGCGGCGCGCGGCGCGGAACTTGGCGACTTCCTCGAAGAAGTGATTGTGGCAGTTGAAGAAGAACGCCAGGCGCGATGCGAACGAATCGACGTCGAGGCCGCGCGCTTTCGCGCCTTCGACGTACGCGATGCCGTTGGCGATCGTGAACGCGACTTCCTGGACGGCCGTGCAGCCGGCTTCACGCATGTGGTAGCCGCTGATCGAGATCGTGTTCCACGTCGGCACCTCTTTGGTGCAGAACGCGAAGATGTCGGCGACGATGCGCATCGAGGCGGCGGGCGGGTAGATGTAGGTGCCGCGCGCGATGTATTCCTTCAGCACGTCGTTCTGGATCGTGCCGCCGACCTTGTCCCAGCCGACGCCCTGCTTTTCGGCAACGGCGAGGTAGAGCGCCAGCAGGATCGCCGCCGTCGAGTTGATCGTCATCGACGTCGTGACCTGATCGAGAGGGATCTTGTCGAACAGCGTTTCCATGTCGGCCAGCGAATCGATGGCTACGCCGACTTTGCCGACTTCGCCTTCGGCCAGCGGATGATCGCTGTCGCGGCCCATCTGCGTCGGAAGATCGAACGCGGTCGAAAGTCCCGTGGTGCCGTGGCTGAGCAGGAAGCGGAAGCGGTTGTTGGTTTCTTCGGCGGTGCCGAAGCCGGCGTACTGGCGCATCGTCCAGAGGCGGCCGCGGTACATGTTCGGCTGCACGCCGCGCGTGTACGGAAACTCGCCGGGCATGCCGAGCTTGGCCGGATACTCCGAGCCGTTCGTCGGCCCGTAGAGAGGCTCGACGGGAATGCTCGAGAGGGTTTCGAATTTCTCACGCCGTTCGGCGGATTTCGCGAGCGCGGGCGCGAGCATCTTCGTGTTCCAGCGGGTGAGCTCCTGATCGAAACTGGCCATGAAATGTACCTGTCCTCTTTTCCTACTCGATCAGGACCAGCAGCTGCCCGTCCGAAACTTCGGTCCCTTCCGCCACCGCGACCTCTTTGACGACTCCGCTGGTCAGCGCGGTGATGTCGTTCTCCATCTTCATGGCTTCGAGCTTGACGACCGTCTCGCCGGCTTTGACTTCCTGACCTTCGACGACGCAGACCTTCGTGATCACGCCGGGGATCGGTGCGACGACGGCACCTCGTCCCGTCGCCGGTGCCTTTGCGGCGGCCGCCGGTGCAGCAGCCGGAGCATCGCTTTTGGCAGCGGCCTTTTTCGCCTTGGCGGGCGGTGCGGCCGCCGGAGCAGCGGCAGGCGCCGCGGGAGCAGCCGGTCGTGCGGCCGGACGCGCTACGCTCTGGCCGGGGACCGAGCCGGGCGCGGCCTGTTCGACCTCGAAGCTGTAGCCTTCGACGATGATGCGCGCGCCGCTGGCCTGCTCGATGACCTCGACGGTGTATTCCTTTCCGTATGCTTTGACCTTGTACGTCGCCATCGTGTTTCCGATCAGCGCGACTGCAGGCGCTGCACCGACTGGATGCGCGCCGACAGCGACCATGCGGTCAGTCCGCGGGGAATGCGCACGCGAGCGCGCTTCTGCAGATGGGCAGCGTAGGCCGCGAGGGCGACGCGCAGCAGGTCGGGCCTGCCGGCGAGACCGCCGACTCCGGGCGGAACGTTGCGAAATTCATCGACCACCGAAGCTGCTCCTATTAGAGGGGAATGTTGCCGTGTTTCTTCGGCGGGTTGGTGTCTTTCTTGTGCGCGAGCATCGCGAGCGCCTGTGCGACGCGCAGCCGCGTCTGCGACGGCGAAATGACTTCGTCGATGTAGCCGAGCTCGGCCGCGCGAAACGGCGTCGCGAAGCGCCCGCGGTAGTCGTCGACGAGCTCTTTCCGGCGCTGCTCGGCGTCGGCCGCGTCCTTCAGTTCGCCGCGGAAGATGATATTGACGGCGCCGTCGGCGCCCATCACCGCGATCTCCGCGCTCGGCCACGCGAGGTTCACGTCGGCGCGCACGTGCTTCGGGCCCATGACGGCGTACGCGCCGCCGTACGCCTTGCGCGTGATGATGGTGATCTTCGGGACCGTAGCTTCGGCGTACGCGTAGACGATCTTCGCACCGTGCCGGATGATGCCGCCCCATTCCTGCTGGGTTCCCGGCAGGAATCCGGGCACGTCGACGAACGTGACGACCGGCAGGTTGAAGCAGTCCGAGAAGCGGATGAAACGCGCGAGCTTGTTCGACGCGTTCGAATCGAGGCAGCCGGCAAGGAACATCGGCTGGTTGGCGGCAACGGCGATCGGCCGCCCGCCGATGCGCGCGAAGCCGACGATGGCGTTCTTCGCGAAGTGCGCGTGCACCTCGAAGAAGCTGCCGGCATCGACCACCGATTCGATCGCGTGGTGCATGTCGTACGGCTGGTTCGAGCCTTCCGGGACGAGCGTGTCGAGATCCGTTGTCGCGCGGTCGACCGGATCGTCGCATGCGAGGATCGGCGGCTCGTCCATGTTGTTCGACGGCAGGTATCCGAGCAGCTTGCGCACCTGTTCGATGCAGTCCTCGTCGCTCGACGCCATGAAGTGCGCGACGCCGCTTTTCGAGTTGTGCGAGAACGCGCCGCCGAGGTCTTCCTGCGTGACGACCTCGCGGGTCACCGACTTGATGACCTCGGGGCCGGTGATGAACATGTAGCTCTTCTGGTCGACCATCAGGATGAAGTCGGTCAGCGCCGGCGAGTACGAAGCGCCGCCGGCGCACGGTCCCATGATCGCCGAGATCTGCGGCACGACGCCCGACGCGAGCGTGTTCATGCAGAAGATGTCGGAGTAGCCGCCGAGGCTTTCGACGCCTTCCTGGATGCGCGCGCCGCCCGAATCGTTGAGGCCGACCACCGGCGCGCCGGCCTTCATGGCGAGATCCATGATCTTGCAGATCTTCTCGGCGAACGCGTGCGAGAGGCTGCCGCCGAGGACGGTGAAGTCCTGGGCGAACGCGAACACCGTGCGGCCGTCGACCGTGCCGTAGCCGGTCACGATGCCGTCGCCCGGGATCCGCTGCTTGTCCATGCCGAAGTCGTTGCAGCGGTGGGTCTTGAGCTTGTCGACCTCGACAAAGGTGCCGCTGTCGAAAAGCAGGTCGATGCGCTCGCGGGCGCTGAGCAGCCCCTTGGCATGGCGGGCGGAAATGCGTTCCTTGCCGCCGCCGGCTTCGGCCTGGCTGCTGCGGGCCTGGAGTTCGTCGAGGACTTCTTTGAGAGCCATTTCGGTGTGTTGCGCTTCCTGCTGGAGGTTGTTGGGCCCGGCCGGGGCGGCCACGGCAGGCCCGGGAACAAGCCCGAACCGTTCGCCGCGACTGCCGAAAATCACCGGCGACGTACACAGGGACCCCCAAAAACACAAGGCGGAGGCCGGGCTGCGATCGGCCGGGTTCGACGCGCCGCGCATGCATGTGCACACGCCGAAGTCCGGATCTCCAACGCCGAAGTCCGGATGGCCAACGGTCCCCATCCTCTTGGCTGCACTGTGGATTGATGGCAGATCGCGGAGTCAGCAATGTCACGCCTCTCTGAATGGATCCCGCGCGCGACGGTCGTCGATCTGGTGGCGCCGCATTCTCCGGTCGAGTGCGCGTCCCTGCTGAGAGCCGCCATAGACTCGGAGTGGTCGGCGGCCTTCACGCTGCTTCCCCCGGCGAACGCAAAGCCCGTGATCGGCAAGGCGTCGGAATCGAAGCTGCGTCTGCGCAAACGCATCGGTTACCGGAACTCATTCCAGAGCCACCTGCGTGCCTCGATGCAGCGTTCAGCCGAGGGCACCGCGATTTCCGGCAAGGTTGGGGTGAACCCGTTCGTCCCGGTGACCATGGCGATCTGGTTCGGCATGGTCACCGCGATCGGCGGTGCAGCGTTTTTCAGAACCGTCTCTGCGATGCGTTCCGGTGCGGGCAATCTTAAACCGAACGCATGGATCGGCCTCGTCGGGCCGCTGACGATGGTCACGTTCGGCGTCGTGGTCGCAGGCGTCGGACTGTACGGCGCGCGCGACGAAGCCCGCTTCCTGACCGACTTTCTCGTGACGACCCTCAACGCCCGCGACAGAACCGGCCGCGCGCAACCCGGGCCGACCCGGCCGCGGGTGCCGTCATTTTCCTGAAATCGCCGTCCGGTCCACTATTGACGACATTGTAAAAAGCGGTCTTACTCCGATCCAAAGCCAAAGGCTGGGGGAGGAACGAGGTGTCGTCCCATGCGGCTCAGCGTCCCAGTCGGTCCGACCGTCGACGGTAGCGAAAACCGTCGTGATTTCAGCGATGTAGAGCGCCGCGAAGCGTCCGCGTATCGCGGCTGCGAGCGGCGTGCCGCGGCCTTTCTCGCGGCCCTTCTCACGATCCTCGCACTCGCGGCTGCCGCGCACGCCGAGTTCCCACTGCCGGTCGATCCGAACCGCTGCGACAACTCCGGCATGCCGCCCGGCTGCACGCCGCTGCCGAACGAGCTCGGCGGCACGGCCGGCGACTGCTCGGGCCTGAACTGGAAGTATGCGAGCACGTCGTTCTGCACGACCGACCCGCTCATCAAGCTGAGCGCGAACGAGCTGCTCGGCGTAAGCGGCATGAGCGTCGATACGGCCTGGCGCAGGACCACCGGACGATCCGACGTCGTGATCGCCGTGCTCGACTCCGGCATCAAATGGAACGACGGCGGCGCGGTCGCCGACCTTCGCAACAAGTGGAAGATCAACCGCGGGGAGCTGCCGCAGCCTTCTCCGTGTGCGGGCCTCGGGACCGATGCGTACGACTGCAACGGCGACGGCGTGTTCAACACGCCCGACTACGACGACGATCCGCGCGTCACCGACACCAACGGCAACGGCGCAAAGGATCCGCAGGATCTGATCCATCTGTTCTCCGACGGCGTCGACGGCGACGGCGACGGTTACACCGACAACATCTGCGGCTGGGACTTCTTCCAGTACGACAACGATCCGTTCGACGACGTGCAGTACGGACACGGCACCGGCGAGTCGCGCGACTCGGCCGCCGAATCGAACAACGGCGGCGACGCCGGCGCGTGCCCCAACTGCATGTCGCTTCCGATCCGCGTCGGCGACAGCTTCGTTGCCGACATCAATGCGTTCGCGCAGGCGGTCGTGTTCGCCGTGGACACCGGCGCGTCGGTGGTCCAGGAAGCGCTCGGTACCTACAACAACTCGCGCTTCGGCCAGGAAGCAGTCACGTACGCGTATCGCCACGGCGTCGTCGTGATGGCGTCGGCGGCCGATGAAGATGCGTGGCATCACAACTTTCCGTCGAGCTACGTGCACACCATCGTCGCCAACTCGATCCGCGACTTCGGCGTCGACGGCGTGCCGGTCCAGCCGGCGTCGTGGCTGTATTTCAACGGGTGCACGAACTTCGGCGGCAATATCTCCGTGTCGGTCTCGTCGACGTCGTGCTCGTCGGAAGCAGTTGGGCGCTCGTCGGGCATCACCGGGCTCCTGATCTCGGCGGGCCGCGACGCAGCGGACGCGCATATCCTCGATCATCCGCTGACGCCGAACGAGGTGCGCCAGCTCCACGCGCGCAGCGCCGACGACATCGACTTCGAGCTCAACCGCGCGGTCTCGTTCCCGGACACCGTCCGCTACGCGACGCAGGACGGCTGGGACCAGTTCACCGGCTACGGGCGCGTCAACGCGACGCGCGCGGTCGATGCGATCTTTGCGGGCACCATTCCGCCCGAAGCGGAGATCGACGAGCCGTCGTGGTTCGCGTACCTCGACGCCGAACGCGATGGTGCGTTCGACGTGCGCGGGCGCGTCGCGGCCGATCGGGCGAGCGGCTACACGTACCGCGTCCAGATCGGCTACGGCATCCAGCCGCGCGAGAGCGACTACACCGACATCGTCGCGTTCGGTGCGACGAAGACGGCGCCGACCGACGGGGTTCTCGCCACGATCCGCGCCGACCAGATTCCCGCGCCGACCGCGGAGCAGGTCTCGCGCCGCCTTACGCAGCTTCCCGACGTCAGCTCCGACTACGACGAATTCACGTACACCGTGCGCGTGCAGGTGCGCGACCAGCCGGGAAATCTTCTCGGCGAGGATCGCCGCACCGTCTTCGTGCACCACGACGCGGATCTCAAAGCCGGCTTTCCGGTGACGACCGGCGACGGCGCGTCGTCGCCGGCGATCGCCGATCTCGACGGCGACGGCGTCGGTGAGATCGTGATCGGAAGCTCCGACGGCGTCGTGCACGCGATTCGAAGCGACGGCAGCGAGCTTGCCGGCTGGCCGGTCGCAACCGATCCGCTGCCTCTCAGGCTGGGTTCGGCGGGTTATTCGTCCGGCGAGCTGACCGTGCCGGTCGGCGGCGCGGTGCTCGCGTCGGTCGCGATCGGAGACCTCGACGGCGACGGCTCGCTCGACGTGGTGGCGGCCGATCTCGAAGGAAAAGTCTATGCGTGGAACCGGCTCGGCCAGCGGCGGCCCGGCTTCCCGGTTTCGGTCAACCCTGCCTACTCGAGCAGCGCCGTGCTCGATCCGGCCAACACCGTCGATGTCGCCGTGATCGCATCGCCGGCGCTCGCCGATCTCGACGGCGACGGCACGCTCGACATCATCGCCGGCGCCAACGACCGGCACGTGTACGTGTGGAACGACGAAGGCGCGCTGCGAAGCGGCTTCCCGCTGCTCGTCGTCGATCCGGCGCGGATGGCGTCGATCGACCCGGTCACGCACAAGGTCACGCCGCTTGCCGGCGCATATCGCGGCAGCAAGATCATGACGTCGCCGGCGGTCGGCGACATCGACGGCGACGGAAGCCTCGACATCGTCGTCGGCACCAACGAAGCCTACGACGAAGAACCCAACGTCACGCTGACCAATGCGACGCTGCAGGCGGTCTCGCAGTCGGGCCTCGTCAGCCCCGGCAACACGCGCGTGTATGCGATTCACAAGGACGGCGCGCTGCACGCACCGTCGCCGTTCCTTCCGGGATGGCCGGCAAAGATCGCGCAGCTGATGCCGGAGCTGCTGCCCGACGTCGGCGAAGGCGTCAACGCATCGCCCGCGCTCGCCGACATCGACGGCGACGGCAAGCTCGAAATCGGCATCTTTGCGTCGGCCGGTCCCGGCTACATGCTGCGCGCCGACGGCACGTCGTTCTACGGCACCGACCCGAACGGCAAGTACAACGTGCTCGCGACCGAAGGTTATCCGGCGGCCAACAGCGCCGACACTCCGTCGATCACCAATCTCGGCGAAGGTGCATTCGGCGATCTCGCCGGTCTCGGCGAGCTGTCGTTTGCCGCTCCGTCGGGCGGGCTCATGCGTCTCCTGGCGATCGTGATCCCAGAGCAGCAGATCACCGCCGAGGATCATGTCGGTGCATGGAATGCGAGGACCGGAGAGTGGGAGCCGGCGTTCCCGCGTCACAACGACGACCTGTCGTTCCTGATGGGACCGTCGATCGCCGATGTCGGAGGAACGCCGCTGCCGGAGGTCGTGCTCGGCAGCGCGGGGTATTTCGTCAACGCGTACGATGCTTCCGGCGTGCAGCCGCCGGGCTGGCCCAAGTTCACCGGCGGCTGGCACATCGCAAATGCTGCAGTCGGCGACGTCGACGGCGACGGTCTGGCCGAGGTCGTCTCGAGCGTTCGCGAAGGCAGCCTGTTCGTCTGGGACACGACGGCGCCCGCGGCCGCCGGCCAGTGGCCGAAGAAGCGGCACGACCTGCGCAACACCGGCAACTACGAGGAAGCGCAGGGCCAGACGGCAAGCGAAGTGTTCCAGGGCGAGCTCCAGGTCGAGAGCGCACGCATGAGCCTGAAGCCCGACCAGGACGCAGCCGATCGCCTCACGGCCAGGATCCGGATCACGACGGACTCCGACGGCGGCGGCATCGATCCGGCCGCCGACGGTTTCGCGCTCGCGTTCGACGCCGCGATGTTCACGATCCCCGCCGCCGCGATTTCGCAGAAGAATGCGACGACGTGGGAGTACAAGGACGGCTCCGGCGCCGGATCTTCGCCGCCGGGGCTCACGCGCGCCACGCTCAAACAGGCCGATGATGGCTCGATCTCGGTTCGTGTGAAGGGACGCGACCTCGACCTCGCGGCTTTCCACGGTGAGGAAGACATGGTGATCCGCGTCGCATTCGACAGCGGCAACGATCACGCCGAGGCCGATGCGACGTTCACCCGCGCAAACCCGCGGACGCTGAAGACACCGTAGCGAATCCGCCTGGCAATCGGCGGCGGAGATACGCGTCTCCGCCGCCGTTTCTCTCGAACGAAGTGCTGCGCTGCGCGCCCTGCAGCAGGGATCCCGCAGCGTGCGCCGCCGACAACAATCCGTACGCGAACCGTTGCAATCGTTCGCATGGCTCTTCCGCGAACGCGGCCAAGTCCATATGGTGCGCCGCGAGAGAGCCGGGCGGAAAACGAGCGGCGGAGGCTGGCAGCGCTCTCTACGAAACCCACGCGTCGTGCGATCGCTCGTACGGCGTCGAGGAGGGTCTCGATGGTCGAAGGGCGCTCCGATGGTCTCGAGGAATCCCTCGTTGCTGTTTCCGATCCCGCAGGCGTTCTCGCGAGCCTGCTCGAGCACACACCGACTCCGCTTGCGCTCTACAACACCGAAGGCCGTCCGGTGCGCGTCAATCCCGCGTACTGCGATCTGTTCGGTGACATTCCGGATCGCGGCCGCGAGCTCGCGGAAGATCCCGTGCTCGGACGCAGCGGCGTGCTGTTCTGGCTGCGCCGCGCATTCTCCGGCGAGACGATCACGACGCCGACGTTCTGGTACGAGCACGAAACACTTCCGACCCACGGAGCTCGCAGCCGCATCGCGCTGTCGGCGCGCGCATTTCCGCTCGTCGATTCGTCGGGCCATCTCGAATTCGTCGCCGTGGCGTTTCGCGACGAGACCGATTCGCTGCTGCTCGCCGAGCGCAGGCGTCAGGAGGTCGAAGAGCCGATCCGGCTGATCGACGAGATCCAGCGCGCCGAGCTCGAGCGGCGCACCAACGAGGAGCAGTTCCGTGCGGTGTTCGAGCAGTGCGCCGACGGCGTGATGATCACCGACGATTCCGGCCGCGTGCTCGACATCAACCCGTCGGGCTGCGCAATTTTCGGCCGCCGCATCCAGGACGTGGTCGGCTCGAGGTTCTGGGAGCACTTCGGCGACGTGGCCGAGTCGCGTACGCTGAGCGAGCTGCTGCTCGACGACGGAAGGCTCACGGCGGAGGTCAAGGTATGGCGCGCCGACGGCGAGCTTCGCGATCTCGAGCTGCGTTCGGTCGCGAGCTTCCTGCCGCACCGGCACCTGACCACGTTCCTCGACGTCACCGAGCGCAACGCTGCGCTCCGCCTGCTGCAACGCAGCGAATCGCACCTGATCGCATCGCAGCGCATCGCGAACGTCGGAAGCTGGGAGCTCGAGCTCGACTCCCTCGAGCACCTCGATTCGAACGTGCTGCGCGCGTCCGACGAGTGCTACCGGATCTTCGGCCTCGAGCCCGGCGGCACCGACCTGACGCCGTCGATGACGCTGCGCTTCGTCCATCCCGACGACCGGATTCCGCTCATGAGCGCGCTCCGCAAGGCCATCGAAACGCAGACCGTCTATTCGAACGAGCACCGCCTCGTCCGGCCGGACGGCAGCGTACGCATCGTCCACGCGCGCGCGGAGATGGTGTTTGATCCCGAATCCGGCGAGCTCGTGCGCCTGATCGGCACGACGCAGGACGTCACCGAGCGGACGCGCTCGCGCGAGCAGATCCAGCAGCTCAACGAACAGCTCGAACGCCGCGTTGCCGAGCGCACGGCCGAGCTCGAAGCGGCAAACCACGATCTGGAGGCCTTTGCGTATTCGGTGTCGCACGACCTTCGTGCGCCGCTGCGCGCGATCAACGGCTACGCGAAGATCGTGCTCGACGAGCAGTCGCACGCGCTCGACGAGACCGGCATCGCTTCGCTCGCACGCATCCAGTCGTCGGCGTGTCGCATGGACAGCCTGATCGACGGCCTGCTTGCGCTGTCGCGACTGGGCCGGCGTCCGATCGAGATCGCAACCGTCGAATCACGGCCGGTGGTCGACGACGTGATCGACGAGATCGGGCTCGGCCTGCGCACGACCGCCGGCAATCCGTTCGAGGTCGTGTTCGGGGAGCTGCCGGCCTGCGACGCCGATCCCGCGCTGCTGCGGCAGGTGTTCGTCAACCTCGTCGGCAACGCGGTCAAGTTCAGCCGCGACCGGCCGGATGCCCGCATCGAAATCGGCAGCAGCGCAGTCGGCCGCGAGCGGGTCTGGTACGTGCGCGACAACGGGATCGGCTTCGACATGAAGCACGCGCCGGAAGTCTTCGGTGTGTTCCACCGCCTGGTTTCCGCGCGGCCGTTCGAGGGGACCGGGCTCGGACTGGCGATCGTCGACAGGATCGTCAGGCGCCACGGCGGCCGGATCTGGGCGGAATCGGCTCCCGGCGACGGCGCGACGTTCTACTTCACGCTCGAGAAACAGGAAGGGGCGGGGCAGCCGGCGACGGCACCGTCAGGCCCGATTCGGCCTGCGATAGGGTGATCACCGTCAGGCCGATTCGGCCTGCGACCGTTCGCTCTCCGGCTCGGCAAACCCGATCTGCTCAAGGAACTCGCCGATCTGCGTGATGTAGGCGCCGCGATCGAGATGCAGCACGTGGTTGCCCGGGAACCAGTGGATGCGGCACCGGTCCCAGTGATCCCACAGCAAGCGGGAATGCTTGGGCGGCGCCAGCCGGTCGCCGACGCCGCCGATGATCATCAGGCGCTCGGTCGCGATCTTCGGCCGGTACGTGAGCGGCGTCGTCACCGCCATGATCTTTCGCAGGTGCCTGACCGACCAGCGCAAAGCGAACAGCCCGGTGCGGACGATGCCGCCGGCCGGATGCCATTCGAGCAGAAGATCGACCGGGCTTACGACCGGGACGTTCGGGATCACGGCGTCGACCTGGTCGTCGAGGCTTGCGTACAGCGCGGCCGTCCAGCCGCCGAGGCTGACGCCGGTCAGCGCGATCTTTTCGATCCCGCACTGCTTGCGCAGGTAGCGGATGAGCACGCGCAGGTCGCAGATCGCCTGGCCCATGTGCTCGTTGATGCCGCTCATTCCGGCCGTGAAGAAACCCTGGCCGCTGTAGTACGTGGAGTCTTCGGCGCGCAGGCCGTGGTGCGGGAGCGTGAACAGCACGACGTCGTAGCCCTGCTCGTAGAACTGCTGCAGCGAGAAGAACCGCACGTTGAGCCAGTACGGATCGGCCATGAAGCCGTGGATCGCGAGCAGCACGGGACGGGGAGGGCCGTCGTGGCGCCACCAGCGTGCGCGGGCTGTGCGGTTGTTGCGGTGGCTCGCGAAGGTTTCGTCGAGGCGCGAGTTGAACGGCGCGTACGGCGATTCGAACTTGAGGCCGAGGCAGCGCCCGCCTTCGGGCTCGAAGATTCCCCAGCGCGGCTCGTACTCGGTAACCGGCACGCCGGACGGCGGCTCGCGGAAAAAGAACGTCGGCTCGCGATTCTCGTCGAGAAGGTCGACGTAGAGCTGCCAGTCTTCGAGGGTGTCGGAAAAGCCCGTTCCGGAGAGCGACGGCAGGTAGCCGAACGGCATCGTCAGCGCGAGCAGCGTTCCGCCCCACGTCCGCATCACGAGATCGACGGCGGCCGTCGCGTTGACCCGCGCCCAGTCCCACGGCTCGAGCTCGAAGCCTTCGGGCCGGTCGCAGAAATTGCTCTCGAGATTCTCCCACCACTGGCCGCCCGGCATCGTCGAAGGCGCGCGGCGGAAGCTGTCGTGGGCAATGCGGGAGACGATCGACGTGCGCGGCATTACCGTCACAATGCGTGACGGAACACGTTCATACAATCGTTCGTTGTGACGAGCAGCCGTCGCCGGGAATCGTTACGCGTTTTGGCGCGCGCCGTAACGTGGTCGGGCGCGGCAATCCGGGACGGGTACAGGCTTCTGTCGGTGTGCCTCGTCCCGGATTTCAACGGTAATTTTAAATGTACCTGTCCCCTTTTTATTCCAGCAGGCAGGCGCTGCTGCAGCCGTCTCCGTCTGCGGTGTTGCCGTCGTCGCAGGTTTCGGTTTCGTCGATCTCGTGGTTGCCGCAGACCGGGCAGCCGGCCAGTGCGCCGTCGATCTGCAGCAGTGCAACAGGAGAAAGCGTGCCGTCGACGACCGGTGGCTTGGTGCTCGTGCGATAGATCAGGCGGTTCTCGCCCTTCGGAGTGTTCAGCGTGCTGCCGGCTTCGACGAGCATGCTTTCGTGGGCGGTCAGCGTCGTCTGTGCGCCGGCCGATTTGCTCAGCAGGCTGCCCGAGAACTCGACGCGACACGCCTCCAGGCTGAACACGCCGACCGACCCGTCGGCAACTCCGCTGTTGAGCCAGTTTCCGGAGACGGCAGCCGTGCCTTCGAACGACGTCAGGTCCACGGTTCCGCCGCCGCCGGTCGCGCCGCGAAGATCGAAGCGCGAGCCATCGCCGATCGCGAGCAGCCCCGTCGCGCCGACGGTGAGGCTTCCGCCGGACCCTTTTTTTCCGCGTGATTTCGCAATCACGTCTCCATCGAAAAGGAAGTCGCCGCCGACTGTCGCTTCGATGTCTGCTCCGAAGCCCGAAGGCGCGGACCCGAGCCCCAGGATGCGGACGTTCGAGAACGTTGCATCGCCATCGGTGCTGAGCAGGAAAAGGCCGCCGTCGCCGCTGAAGTTCTCTCCGTCGGCGTGGCCGCTGATGGCGATGCGGATGTGACGGGACGTGCTGGCGATCCTCGCGTCCCGTCCAGCGGTGAGCATTATGTCGCCGCCGTATCCGGCGCCGTCTCTCGAGCTCGCGAGCAGGTTTGCTCCGACGGTGAGGTCGCGCGCCGCGTTGAGCTCGATCGATCCGCCGTCGAAGTCTCCGCCGGACACATCGATGGGCGCCGTGATCAGGATGTCACGCGCGGAATCGACCTCGATGTCGCCGCCTGTGGCTTCGCCGCCGCTCTTCGCGCGGATTTTGCCGCTGATCGTCACGTCGCCTTGTCCCGATTCCGCAAAGAGCTCGCCGCCATCGGATTCGTCGTCACGGCCGGTCAGGTCGACGGGGCCGCCGATCGTGACGGAGTCGGCGGCGCGAAGCTCGATCAAGGCAGGAAAATCGGAGCTGCCGCGGATTCCGCCATTCATCGTGATCGACGCTCCGTTCGCGTTGCAGGTGCCGAAGTCACAGTCGGAATCGCCGGTGCAGAGCTGCGGACTGTAAGCGAAGCTGGAGCATGTAAGCTCTGCCGGACACGTGCCGAAATTGCAGTCGGCATCGGACGTGCAACCGATGAATCCCGCCGAGCCGGAGCAGCGATGCGTGGGCGAACATGGCCCGACGTCGCAATCGAGATCGGATGCGCAGCTCAGGCGCGGGCGGGCGCTGCAGCGCCGGGCCGAGCAACTGCCGAGCTGGCAATCTCCACTGTCCACGCATGCCTGCGGCTGACTGCCGCTCGAGCAGGATCCGCGCGCGTCGATCCTCACGCTGCCGCTGTCACTGCCGCTGACGGCCCCCGGCCCCGTTGCGACAATGGCATCACCATTGGTTGTCGCGACGAACGAACCGCACCAGATGCGGCCGTTCCCGGAACCGAAGTCGAACTTTGCGTCGGGTCCGACCTGGACCTGGCGAACGCCGAAATCGAGTACTGCGTCTGGAGTGACGTGGACGGTTTCTGTCACCGTGCAGGGATCGGCATTGGTCGCGCAGACGTCGGCGGCGAAAGACGCCTCGAGCGCCTCGGCGCGCGACGGCGCGAGCGACAGAAGCACGGCACACGCGAACGGAACAATGCGAACGGGCATCGTCATGAAGATCTCTCCCTTTCAACGACTGTGAGCAGATCCGCTGCGGCCACCGCAACCGTATTCGAATCCGCAGAGGTTCTATCGGGAGTGCGACGCCTATGTCCACACACAAAGCGTGATATCGGCCACGTCCGCACTCGCGGCCTCCGATGCCAGGATGCGAGCTACAACAGCTCGTCGTAGCGGATGTCGATGATCTCGAGCTGTTCGACGCCGCCCGGCGTCCGCAACGTCACAACGTCGCCGACCTCCGCTTTCATCAGTGCCTTGGCGATCGGCGAGATCCACGAGACGCGGCCGCGCGCCGGATCGAGCTCGTCGATACCGACAATGCTGACCGTACGTTCTTTGCCGTCTTCGCCGGCGACCGTGACGGTTGCACCGAAATAGACGTGGTCCGGATCGCGCGCGGTATTCTCGACGACTTCGGCGCTGTCGATGCGCTTCGACAGGAAGCGGATCCTGCGGTCGATCTCGCGAAGGCGGCGCTTGCCGTAGATGTAGTCTCCGTTCTCGGAGCGGTCGCCGTTGCTTGCGGCCCACGTGATGGTTTCGACGAGCTTCGGCCGCTCGTCATCCCACAGGCGGCGGAGCTCGTCGTTCAGCCGCTTGTAGCCCGCCGGCGTGATGTAGTTTTTGAATCCGACCGGCTTGTCGTCGTCGAGCTCGACGCCATCGTCGTCATCACCATCGGACTCTTTTGTGAAGGCTTTGCTCATGGGGGCTATGGACTGCGCATCGACTCGCCGATCGGTATGTCCCGAGCCTGCCTCCGGTTCCAGCATTCGCCTTCGGGCTCGCGAGGTAAGCTTTTGGACTATTCGCGGGTTTGTGTGGGTGCTTCGGGTCCTGAGCCGCGCGCAACCAGCCTGATTTCCAGACTCAGACTACTGCTGTCAGCGATGGAAACCTGGGACGATCTGCGCATGCCGCGTCGCACCTCGCCGGCGCCTGTCGGATTCCTGTCGCTTCGGTGGTTTCGGTCCCGAGCAGTCGGTCATCGGCATGTTCGGCGACCCGAACGTTCGAGGAGTTCGCGTGCGCCTTCGCTACCGGTCCACATCGACAAGATCCGGACACCGATGACGACTTCACGGCGCGGCCGCCATCCCCTCGCGGTCGACGGTACGACATTCCCCGGGGAATGTTCGCGCATCGGCAAGATTGCCGCGCCTCGCGTCCATGAAGGCGCGGCCAAAGTCGAGGTCCGCCTGATACTGGTTGTGTGCCGTGCAGCGCAACTCGATGTTTTCGGGCGTAGGAGGTCCGCCCATCGCGAAGGGAGCTTTGTGGTGGAACTCGATGTTGCTGGTCTCGCGGCAGCGACGTCCGCGGCCGTCTACGTAGCGGCAGCGTCCCGAGTCGCGCCGCCATACGTCGCGCCGCACGGCTGCGGGGATGGTTCGGGATCGCTGTCCTCGCTTCGAGGCCGCCGTATCGATCGCGGGCATTGTGGCGGGTCGATCGGTGCACCCCGCGTTCGTCGACGTGGTCGACCTCGGCCCATCGGTGCATTTTTCTTTCGTCGGCGTCGTCGACTTCGGTCGATCGGTCGAGCCTGCCTTGCGCGCGAGTGTCCGCACGAGCAGCACGTCGATCGCACGACTGATGATCGCGGCCGCGTCGCGACCGGTCGACGACCGGCCCAGCAGATCCTGCAGCGACCGGAGCTTGTCATGCGTTTCTTCGTCTACGGTGATTTCGATCTTGTAACGACGCGGGCTGAGCGGAACGATCGGCTTCGTCAGTGTTGCCGGCTGCGCTGAGCGTGGAGCGATCGCGACGCCGACGACTTCGGAGTCTGTGGAGGCCCGCCGATTACTCGAGCAACCGACGGACTCGCGGTCTGTCGAAGTGCACCGATCGCTCGCGCAGCCCATGGGCTCGCGGTCTGCCCAAGTGCGCGGATCGCTCGCACTGCCGGCCTGTTCGCAATCCATCGAAGTCGCGCCGGCCGCCCCCACCAGCCCCTTGTTCGCCGCGCACCCTGCGCGAGCCCTGGGCATCGCACGAACACGCGAC